>Ga0307505_10002042_pt1 | contig 14826 bp, 12 predicted proteins | sample 23_S_MG_FD_202183 | JGI IMG/M metagenome (GOLD analysis project Ga0307505, IMG submission 202183) | Soil microbial communities from Populus trichocarpa stands in riparian zone in the Pacific Northwest, United States - 23_S | ecosystem: Environmental > Terrestrial > Soil > Riparian zone > Trees...
CACGCACGACTGCACCAGGCGGTCGACGAGGGGCCTGAGGCTGCACAGGCCCGTGGCGAGCTCCGGCGGAAACATGTGCACCGCGCGGTCCGGGAAGTACACCGACGTGCCGCGCTCGTATGCCTCTTCGTCGAGCGCCGACTCGTCCACCACGTAATGCGACACGTCGGCGATGTGCACACCCAGGCGATAGAGCCCGCCGGACACGCGCTCGAGCGTGATCGCGTCGTCGAAATCCCGTGCGTGTTCGCCGTCGATCGTTACGGTGGGCACCATGCGGAAGTCGGTGCGGTTCGCCAGGTCCTCGGCCCGCACCTCGCTCCCCAACCCGTGCGCCTCGGCCACGGCGCCCTCCGGATACTGGTCGGGGATACCGAACGTCCGGATGATCACCTGCGTGTCCACGCCGGGCGCATCCACTGGACCGAGCACTTCCGCGACCTGCCCCTCGGGGCCGCGCGTCGGCGTCGGCCACTTGGTGACGTCGACGACGACCATCTGCCCGGCGGCTGTGGCCAGGTGCTCGTCCACGGGCACCAGCACCTCCGCCAGCACCCGCCGGTCGAAGGGGATGACCACGCCGCGGCCTCCCCGTTCCACCTCGAGTCGCCCGACGATCCGCTGATGCCGCCTCGATAGCACCTCGACGATGTACCCTTCGGGCCCGCGCTCGGTCCGGCGTTCCACGCGCGCCGCCACCCGGTCGCCGTGCAGGGCATCCGCCAGGGCCGTCGGGGGAATGAATACGTCGCCGGCCTCTCGCAGCGCGGCGTCGTCCGCTTTGACGAAGCCCACGCCGCCGGCTGTCGTGTGCAACGTGCCGACGACCAGATCGACCTGGTCGGGCCTGCCGAAGAGATGCCCGCGTGTCCGCGCCACGTGGCCAGTCTCGACCAGCGCTCCCAGGTGGCGCTTGAAGGCCGCGCGCTCCTCGCGAGGTACGCGGAGGACGCGCACCAGTTCACGCGCGGTGGCGGGATGCCGGACGGTTTCGGTGACCGCGCGGAGCACTTCGTCGCGGGTCCAGGTCATGGTGATGTCTCAGCCAACGAGGGTGATCTGCAGGTCGCCGACGTTGGTCCGCGTGGGCCCGGTGTGAATCAGGTCGCCGAGGGCGTGGAAGAACGTGTAGCTGTCGTTCTCTCGTAGATACGCGGCGACGGGCGCCAGCCCCGCGGCAGCGGCGCGCATCAGCGTCTCGCTGTCCACCGTCGCCCCAGCCGCGTCGGTGGGCCCGTCGATGCCGTCGGTGCCCACGCTGGCCAGCGCGACGGGGCGCGCGATCGACGGGAGGTCCGTTGCCGCCGCGCACGCGAACTCCTGGTTCCTCCCGCCGCGACCACGACCTCGGACGGTCACCGTGGTCTCGCCCGCCGACAGCACGCACACAGGGCCGACGACGTCGGCCACGGCATGCGCGACACGGCGCACGTGAGCCGTCGCGGCGTCGCGCGCCTCGCCGGTCACGGGTTCAGGCACGACGACCACGCGGTAGCCGAGGTCGCGCGCGGCGCGCCCCGCGTCGTCGAGGGCCCCACGCTGTCGGCCGATGACGGTCGCCGTCGCGCGGCCGAGCCGTGCATCCCCGGCCTGGGGCGTCTCGGCCACCGAACCCGCGGCGCCAGCCGTGAGTCGCGCGACGACGGACGCCGGATAGCGGTCGCGCCCGCCCCGCGCGGCCAGCACCTGGAGCGCCTGCGCGTAGGTGCTGTCGTCGGGCATGGTGGGACCGGAGGCGATGACGGAGAGGTCGTCTCCCACGACGTCGGACACGGCCAGCGTGTGCGTATCGCCCGGCGCGGCCGCCGCCAGCAAGCCGCCCTTGATCGCCGAGAGATGCTTGCGCACGGTATTGAGCTCGTGGATATCCGCGCCGGACTGGAGCAACAGCCGCACGGTGTCCTGTTTGTCGGCCAACGTCACACCCGCGGCCGGCAGCGCCATCAGCGCCGACCCGCCGCCCGAGAGGAGCACGAGCAGCAGGTCCCCGGGCCTTGTCTCGGCCGCCAAGTCGAGGGCGCGGCGTGCGCCCCGCACGCTGCCGTCGGTGGGCACGGGGTGACCGGCGTCATACCACTCGACGCCGGCGGGCACGTCGGCGCCCGACGGTCCCACACCGACCACCCGGCGCGCGGGACGCGGAGCATGCGCGGTGAAAGCCTCCAGCATCGCGGCTGCAGCCTTGCCGGCCGCCAGCACGTCTACGGCGCGGGCGGCCGAGAGCCTCGCCGCGAGGTGCGGCGCCGCCACGGCGCGCGCCACGAGGGCGCCAGCGTCCACGGCGGCCAGCGCGGCCCGGACGATGGAGGTGAGGTGCGCTCGAAGCTGAGGGAGGTCGTTCAGTGGACTTGCCGACGGTCGGCCCACCCGGACACGCCGGTCACGAGGTCGAACTGCCGGAGCAGGCGACTGACGACCTGGTCGGCGTTCTCAGACGCACACAGGTGGTCGAGCTGTTCGAGCACCCTGCCAAGCGCCTTTTCCACGTCGTCCACGGCGCTTTCCGAGTAGTGCTCGCGCTGCTCGTCGAGGCACTGTTGGCACTTCACGAACTCTTCGCGGTAGAAGTCGGTTCGAGTGGGGCACTCAGGCTCCCAGATAGGCAGGGAGTCGGCCAGGTAGCGCGCAATGCGGTGCCGTGAAACGGACATGCAGCGGGTAACAACGAGTCTAGCCAGGGCGCCCGGCAGCTGTCAACGGCGCGACGCGATGGCGCCGCCGAGGCTGCCAACGAGCATCCCGCCCAGGACGATGGCCGAACACACGCCCAGGGACAGGAAGCGGGGCGCCAGGCCGTCAAACGCAACCGTCAGGCTCTCGCCCCACAAGGCCATTCCGGTGCGGTACCCGACCAGGACCACGACGAGCGCGATGCACGCTCCGGCCCCTCCCTGCAACAGTCCCTCGGCCACGAAGGGGCCGCGCACGTAGGCCGCCGAGGCGCCGACCAGGTCCATGATCTCGATTTCGTCTCGGCGCGCCTGCATGCCCAGGCGCACCACGCTGGCAACGGTCACGGCCGCCGCGGCGGCCAGCAGGAGCACCAGGCCAAAGCCGATCCCCCGAATCGTCTCGAGCCCCCGGCCCACGCGCTCCAACCAGACGCGGTCGTACCGCACGTCGGACACGCCCGGCAACGTCGCCACGCGCCGCAGGAGCGTTTCGCCCGCGCCGTCGGCGTCCGGCGCCACGAGGAGCCGTACTTCGAGGGACGCCGGGAAGGGGTTGCCCGGCAGCTCCGACGCCAGGGAGGCCAACTCCGCGAACTCCCGCCGGAACCTCACGAGAGCCTCGTCCTTCGACACGAACGCACGGCCACCCACCACGCCGCTCTGATCGAGAACGCCCTCGACCACCCCGCGCTGCTCGGAGGTGGCGTCGTCCCTGAAGAACACCGAGAACTCGGCGCCGTCGCGCCAGCGGCCGAGCACCTGTTCGACGTTGGCGCTCACGAGCATCAGCCCCCCGAGCACGCTCGTCGCCAGGGCAATCGCCAACACGGCACAGACCGTGGCCACCTTGCTCCGCCAGAGACCGGCCCAGGCATGTCGGAAGGCGTATTCGAGCGCTCTCACGACATCTCCACGATACGTCCGTGGTCCAGCGTCACGCTCCGACGGCCCACCAGCCTGATGAGCTCGCGGTCGTGGGTCGCGACGAGCACCGTCGTGCCTCCTGCGTTCACTTCCCGAAGCAGGTTCATGATCTCAAGCGACAGATCGGGGTCCAGGTTTCCGGTGGGCTCGTCGGCGATGACCAGGGGGGGATCGTTCATGAGCGCCCGCGCGATCGCGATGCGCTGCTGTTCCCCCCCGGACAACTCGCGCGGATAGGCGTGCATCCGGTGCTGCAGCCCGACCCACTTCAACACCTGGAACGCGCGACGCTGCTGCTGCGCGGGCGGTACGCCCAACACCTCCGATACGAACGCGACGTTTTCGAACACGGTCCGTGTCGGGATGAGCTTGAAGTCCTGGAAGATGAACCCGACGCCGCGGCGGTACTCCTGCACTTCGGAGCGGCTAAGCGTCGACAGGTTGTGGCCGTTCACGGAGATCTCGCCGTCGCTGGCGCGCTCCTTGACCAGCAGGAGCCGGAGGAACGTGGACTTGCCCGCGCCGCTGGGCCCCGTCAAGAAGACGAACTCGCCCTTGTCCACGGTGAGGGACATGTCCCGCAACGCGTAGACCTCGCGGTCGTAAGACTTCGAGAGGTTCCTCGCCTCGATCACGTCGGCTGGGTGCGAGAGTATCGCACCGCCCTACCCCACGCAAGAACTAGCGAGGCTGCGCCTCGGACCGACAAGCATGCAGGCTCCGCCTCGCTAGTGCAGTGTCTCTTTGCCCGGCTCCGCCGGGCGGGTGTCGAGCTCGTTTGTCATGAGGCGGTTGACGAGCGGAGGGTTCGCCTTGCCCGCGCTGCGTTTCATGACCTGTCCGACGAGAAAGCCGAGCGTCTGCTTCTTGCCCGCGCGGTACTGCGCCACCGGGCCGGTCTGTTCGGCTATCACCTCGCGCACGATGGCCAGGATGGCCGCCTCGTCGCCGATCTGGCCCAGTCCTTCCTCCGCCACGATTGCATCGGCCGACCGGCCGCTGGCAAACATCGTGGCGAAGACGTCCTTGGCGATCGAGCCGCTGATCGTGCCCTTCTCCACGAGCACGACGAGCCCGGCCAGCGCGGCGGGCGGCACCGGGGAGTCGGCCACGGCCACGCCGCGGTCGTTCAGCGTCCGCAGGAGCTCGCCCATTACCCAGTTGCTCGCCACCTTGGGGCTGGCCACGGCCGCCGCGACGGCTTCGTAGTAGGCCGCCAGGTCCGGCGACTGCGTCAGCACGCCCGCGTCGTACTCCGGCAGCCCGAAGTCGGCGACGAACCGGCGGCGACGCGCCGAGGCCGTCTCGGGCGTGGCGGCGCGGACGCGCTCGATCCGCGCCGCATCGATCACGAGCGGCGGAAGGTCCGGCTCGGGAAAATAGCGGTAGTCGTGCGCCTCTTCCTTGCTGCGCATCGAGTGGGTGCGCCCGGCGGACGAGTCCCAGAGGCGCGTCTCCTGCAGCACGCGGCCGCCGCCCGACACGATCTCGATCTGCCTGTCGATCTCGTACTCGATGGCGCGCTGCAGGTAGCGAAACGAATTGACGTTCTTGACCTCGGCCTTGGTGCCGAGTGCCTCTTGACCGCGGGGCCGGACCGACACGTTGGCGTCGCAGCGGAGGCTTCCCTCCTCCATGTTGCCGTCGTTCACGCCGAGCCACACCAGCACCTCGCGAAGCTGGGTGAAGAACTGCGCGGCCTGGGCGGCCGAGCGCAGGTCGGGCTCCGAGACGATCTCGATGAGCGGCACACCGCTCCGGTTGTAGTCCACATAGGCCTGCCGGTCCGAGTCCTTGAACCCTTCGTGGAGGGACTTGCCCGCGTCCTCTTCCATGTGGATGCGGGTCAGGCCGACCCAGGACGCGACCCCGTCAACCGTGACCTCGAGCCCCCCGCCAAGCGCCAACGGCCGCTCGTACTGGGAGATCTGATAGCCCTTCGGCAGGTCAGGGTAGAAGTAGTTCTTGCGCGCGAAGATCGACGTGGGCTGCACCTGGCACCCCAGCGCCAGCGCCGCCGCAATGGCGTAGTCCACCGCCTGTCGATTGAGGACCGGCAAAGCCCCAGGCTGTCCCGTGCAGACGGGACACACCTGGGAATTGGGGGCCGCGCCGAACGTCGTGCTGCACCCGCAGAAAATCTTGGTCCGCGTGCGCAGCTGCGCGTGGATCTCCAGCCCGATGACGGGCTCGTAGTCGGCGGTCACGAGGCGCGCGGGCCGGCCTCCTTGACGGAGCCCGGGACGTCAGCCTCGAACGTCTTGAAGTTGTCCACGAACATCTTGGCCAGCTTGGCGGCCTGCTCGTCGTACTTGGCCGCGTCCGGCCACGTGCCGCGGGGGTCGAGCACGGAATCGGGCACGCCCGGGCACGTCGTGGGCACGTCGAGGTTGAAGTTCGGGTGCTTCTTGTACCCCACCGTGTCCAGCTGGCCGATGAGCGCCGCCGTAATCATCGCGCGCGTGTGCGCGATCTTCATGCGGCTGCCGACGCCGTACGCCCCGCCGGTCCAGCCGGTGTTCACCAGCCACACACGCGCCTGGTGCTTGGCGATCTTCTCCCCGAGCATCCGCGCGTAGACGTTCGGGTTGAGCGGCAGGAACGGCGCGCCGAAGCACGTGCTGAAGGTCGCCTTCGGTTCGGTGACGCCCTTCTCGGTGCCGGCCACCCGCGCAGTGTAGCCGGACAGGAAGTGGTACATCGCGCCCTCGGGTGAGAGGCGTGCGATGGGCGGCAGCACGCCGTAGGCGTCGGCCGTCAGCATCACGATGTTGGTGGGATGGCCGCCGCGGCCCGTCATCTCGGCGTTGTCGATGAAGGCGATCGGGTATGACCCGCGCGTGTTCTCGGTCAGCGACGCGTCGTCGAGGTCCAGGGCGCGCGTCGCGGGATCCATGACGACGTTCTCGAGAATCGTGCCGAACCTGCGGGTCGTCTCATAGATCTGCGGCTCGGCCTCCTGGGACAGCTTGATGACCTTGGCGTAGCAGCCGCCCTCGAAGTTGAAGACACCCGTGTCGCTCCAGCCGTGCTCGTCGTCGCCGATGAGTCGGCGGTGCGGGTCGCTGGACAGCGTGGTCTTGCCCGTGCCCGACAGGCCGAAGAAGAGCGCCGTGTCGCCCTTCTCGCCGATGTTCGCCGAACAGTGCATCGAGAGCACGCCCTGCAGCGGCAACGTGTAGTTGAGGATGGTGAAAATCGACTTCTTGATCTCGCCGGCGTAATGCGTCCCACCGATGAGCACCAGCTTCTTGCCGAAGTGCACCATGATGAAGACGTCGGACCGGGTCCCGTGTCTGGCCGGGTCGGATTTGAAGTGGGGCGCGTCGATGACGGTGAACTCGGGACGGTGCTCGGCCCGCTTGGCCGGGTCGTTCTCGGGCAGGAACATGTTCCGCGCGAACAGGTTGTGCCACGCGAACTGGTTGACGACGCGGATGGGCAGCTTGTAGACGGGGTCGGTGCCGGCCCAGGCGTCGAGCACGAAGAGCTCCTGGTCCTGCAAGTAGGCCATCATGTCGCGGTGCAGCGCCGCGAACTTCTCCTCGTCGATCGGGCGGTTCACGTTGCCCCAGTGGACGTGCTCCAGGCTCGACGACTCGCGCACCACGAACTTGTCGTTTGGCGAGCGCCCGGTGTGCTGCCCGGTGCGAGCCACCAGCGGCCCCTCGGCGGCCAGCGACGCCTCGCCACGCAGCAGGGCCTGCTCGTAAAGGGCCGCGGGACTCGAGTTCCAGTGCACGCGTCCGGACCGCACGATTCCAAGGGCCTCGAGACCGTACGCCCGCTCCACTTGCGTCGACATGCTCGTCCACTCCCCTTCGCGCCGGGATCCAGGACCCCGGCTGGTGAGGCGTTCGCCGACCGCCCTCGGGCACAGGCCGCGTCCCGCCGTGAGAAAGGATAGATCGTACCGGTCCGTTCCAAGGCAAGTCAACCAGAGAGAAACCAGACCGGGCCCGAGCCACGCCGCCAACCAGCCGCTGGTCCCCACCGCCCGCAACGAGCTAGAATGTCTCCTCAACCCGCGATGCCAAGAACCTTGCGCCGCGCCGAGCCGCCTCCAGTCGTCGCCCCGACGGCCAAAACGCCCGCGCGCTCGCGGGAATCGGAACTGGCCAGCGCGGTCAAATCGCTCCTGGCCGCGGGCCAGCGCGAGCCGGCGCGCGAGCGCTTCGCGGAGCTGGTCGGCTGCCAGCAGCGGCGCGCGGTGCGGATCGCCTTCCACTACCTGCGGGATGCCCACGACGCCGACGAGGCCGTCCAGGATGCCTTCCTGAAGGTCTTCACGCACATCGCCACCTACCGGGACGAGCTCCCGTTCGAGGTGTGGTTCACCCGGATCCTGGTGAACCGGTGCCTCGACATGCGCAAGTCACGGTCGCGGCGGCTCAAATGGGCCCTGCCGATGCCCGTCTCCAAGGACGGGCGCCTGCCCGACCAACCGGCGCCGCTCGTCAGCGCGGAAGATCGGCTGATCTCGGAGGAGCGACAACGATCGATCGGCGACGCCGTGGGTCGCCTCCCCAACCGTCAGCGGGCCGTGTTCACCATGTGCCACATCGGCGAACACACCACCAGCGAAGTCAGCCACGCGCTGGGCCTCAGCGAAGCCACCGTGCGCGTGCACTTGTTTCGAGCGATCCGGAAGCTACGAGTGCTCCTCGCGGGGCAGGAGGTGACCGCGTGACGCGTCGCCACTTGACCGAACAACAGCTGATCGAGGTGTGTCTCGGCGATACGACCGAGGTCGAGCAGCCAGGACAGTCCGACCACCTGGAGCACTGTGGGGAGTGCCAGGCCCGCCACTCCGAGTTCGTATCGCTGCTGGCAGACGCCTCCACGGCCGCCGCCGCCGACACGGACTTGGCGTTCTCGAACGAACGACTGGCACGCCAACGCGACGTCATCATGGAGCGCGTGGCGCAGGCCTCGTCGAGTGGTCGCCTCATCACCTTCCCGGCCGGGCCGGCAAGGCCGTCCCTGCCGGCCGGTCCCACGACGGGATCGCGATGGGTCGCCGCCGCGGCCGCCGCGGGCCTCGTGATCGGCTTGCTGGGTGGCCACCTGAGCCACGACCTGACGGGGCCCATGACGACGATCCGGTCCAACGGCGCGACGATTGGGCAAGCGTCGCTGGGAGGCTCGGCCGAAGACGAGCTGCTGGGACAGTTGGAATCCACGGCGGAAGAGACGGGGCCATCGGCCCTGCGCCCGCTGGACGCGCTGACACCTGTCGCGTGGGACATCCGCGACTAATGTCCTGGTACCGACGTGGCGCCTGAGAGCCCGCTGATCTTCCGGAAGGGCCTCGATCGGAAACACGAAGTCGCGGGCCGGCTGGCCGACGACTACCACAGCGACCTCGTCGCCAAGCTGAAGCAGGATGGCTTCGCCTTTCGCTCCGGACGCCTCACCGTCCACCTCGCGCGGGAATTCGGGTTCTGCTACGGCGTGGACCGGGCGGTGGACTACGCCTACCAGGCCCGGGTCCGGTTCCCCGATCGGCGCATCTTCCTCACGGGCGAGATCATCCACAACCCCCACGTCAACGATCAACTGCGCGGCCAGGGCATCCGTTTTCTGAGCGACGACGGCGAGTCGGCCCAGGACATCACGCGGGACGACGTCGTGATCCTGCCCGCGTTCGGCGTCGCCATCGACGTATTGGACGGCCTGGTGGCACGTGGGTGCACGTTGGTCGACACCACGTGCGGCTCGGTGCTCAACGTCTGGAAGAACGTGAAGCGCTACACCGCGGAAGGGGTCACCTCCATCATTCACGGAAAGTACTGGCACGAGGAAACGCGAGCCACCGCGTCGCAGGCCCGCCAGGACGGACGCGGACACTACTTGGTGGTGCTGGACCGCACCCAGGCCCAGTTTGCCTGCGACTACGTCCGATCGGGCGGCGATCGCCAGGCGTTCATGGCCACGTTCGCCGACGCCGCGTCGCCCGATTTCGACCCCGACGTGCACCTCGAGCGAATCGGGTGCGCCAACCAGACCACGATGCTCAGTTCGGAATCGCTCGAGGTGGGCCAGATGTTCCGGGCGGCGATGCTGGACCGCTACGGCGAATCCGAGCTGGCGAGCCGGTTCCGGGCGTTCGACACCATCTGCAGCGCCACCCAGGATCGCCAGGACGCGGTCATCGCCCTCCTGGCGGAGCATCGCATCGACCTGATGCTGGTCCTGGGTGGCCACAACAGCAGCAATACCTACAACTTGGCCCGAATGTGCGCCGACACGGTTCCGACCTACCACGTGGCGGACCCGAACGCCCTGATGTCCTGCGACCAGATTGCGCATCGCCCCGTCCACTCTCACCACCAGGTCGTGGCCGACGGGTGGCTCCCTGATGGGCCGGTGACCGTCGGCCTGACCTCCGGAGCGTCGACCCCGGATACCCTGGTCGGTGCCGTCATCGAGCGCCTGGACGCGCTGGCCAACGCCGGCGCCAGGCCCCGTCAGGAGGCTTCGGCCAGCGTCTGAGGCGGTGCTCTTAACATACGTTTAACGTAAACGAACCCGCCCTGTTGGGCGTAAAATCCCATAAGACAGCACGATGTTCCGCACAGTACGCACCGGTGTCGTGGCCTTTTGCCTGGCCCTGATGGTCGCCGCGACCGTTTCGGCCCAGGGCTTTGGCTTCAAGTGGTGGCAGAGCGACCGCTACCGGACCGAGCTGGGGTTGACGGCCGACCAGAGCCGCAGGCTCGAAGAGATCTTCCAGACCACGGTGCCGACCCTCCGCGCCCAGAAGAAGGCCTTCGACGAGGCCGAGGCCGAGTTCACCCGGCTGGTCGAGCGGGGCAACGACGCCGCGGTGATGGAGCAGGTCATCAAGGTCGAGGCCGCCCGCGGAGAGATCAACAAGACCCGCGCCCTGATGCTTCTGCGGATGCGTCGGGCCCTGACCACCGACCAGTGGGTCAAGCTGGGGGCGATGCACGAGGCGGACAGCAAAGAGCGCCGCCAGTCGCAATCACAATCACAGTCACGAGGCCAGGGCAAGTAATCCGCTTGTCCACCAACATCGGTCTCGGGCGCGGCGCGAGGATGCCCATGCGACGTTCTATTTCACTCATCTGCGTAACGACGATCGTGTGCGTCGCGGCGACGCCCGCACGCGCGCAGGACGACAACTCCAAGCGACTCGCCGAATTGGCCCGCGATGCAGCCGCGCAGTTCGCCGTGGCTCGCGCCGAAAGGGAGCAGACGCGCCCGACGCTCGGGGTCACCACCGTGGGCCCGGCCGTCGAGTTGACGCTCGACGAAGCGACGGCGCGCGCGCTCGAGCGCAACCTCGACGTGGCGGTGGAGCGTCTGAACCCCCAGATCCAGGACTTCAACCTCGCGCGGCTGCGCGCCACGTACCGTCCGACGGTGTTGTCCAGCCTGTCGCAGCGCCATCAGGTGCAGCCGCCGGCCAGCCAGTTGAACGGCGGCCTCATCGTGCAGAACAACCAGTCCGTGTACAACGGCGGCCTGGCGCAGGCGCTGCCGTGGGGCGGCGGCGACTTCCAGGTGAACTGGAACAACCAGCGCCAGAACACCAACAACAGCTTCGCCAACTTCAACCCGCTCTACAGCAGCAACTTCGTCGCCTCGTTTACCCAGCCGCTCATGCGCGGCTTCCAGATCGACGGCACGCGCCAGCAGCTGCGGGTGACGGCGATCAACCGCGACATCTCCGACATCCAGTTGCAGGGCACGCTCAGCACGACAGTGGCCAACGTGCGAAACGCCTATTGGGAGCTCGTGTTCGCCGTGCAGGCCGTCGACGTGGCGCGCGGGTCGCTCGATCTGGCCGAAAGCCTCGTGCGCGACAACCGCGCCCGCGTCGAGGTCGGCACGATGGCGCCGCTCGACGTCGTCCAGGCGGATGCCGAGGCGGCCACGCGGCGCCAGGCGCTGGCGCTCGCCGAGGCGACGATGCAGACGGCCGAGATCACGTTGAAGCGGCTCATCGTCAACGGGACCGAGGACGAGATGTGGCGCGCGCGGCTCACGCCCATCGACCGGCCCGAATTCCGTCCCGAACCGCTGGACGTGGAGGGCGCGGTGCGCAAAGCGCTCGACGCCCGGACCGATCTGGCCCAGGCGCGCAAGACCATCGACAGCAACGACGTCACGCTGCGGTTCCTCCGCAACCAGACGCTGCCGGCGGTGGACTTCAACGCCAACTACACCTCCCAGGGCATCGGCGGCACGCAGTTCGTCCGTTCGAGCCTCGGCGGCGACGCGACGCAGGAAATCCCCGGCGGCTTCAACGATGCGCTGAGCCGCCTGCTCGGGCGCGACTACCCGATCTGGCAGGTCCAGGTGAACGTGAGCTACCCGCTCGGCGGCAGCGCCGCCGACGCGCAACTGGCGCGGGCGCGGGTGCAGCGCAACCAGTCTGCCGCGCAGTTGCGCGCCCTGGAGTTGCAGGTGGCCGCCGAGGTGACTAACGCGGCGCTGCAGGTGGAGAGCAGCCTGAAGCGCTACGAGGCCTCCGCGGTGGCGCGCGAGCTGGCGCAGACGCGGCTCGAGGCCGAACAGAGCCGCTTCGAGGTGGGCCTCTCCACCAACTTCTTCGTCGTCCAGGCCCAGCGGGACCTGGCGACGGCCCAGAACACGGAACTGCGTGCGCTACTCGACTACCGCCGGGCGCAGGTGGACTATTCGCGGGTGCAGGAAGCACCGGCGGCCCGTGGCGGCGGCATCACGGCGATTCAGGCCGGCGCGCAGGCGCAGGCCCAGGGCTTCTAGGCACATGACAGCAGAGGGACGGTCGGTTCAGTACTCATGAAAAAGCTGGTCATGGCAGTGATCGCGGTCGGCGTCCTCGTAGCGGGCGTGATGTATTTTCGCGGTTCCGGAGGGGCAACCGACGGCACCCCTGGCGCCGGGCAGAATGGCGCTGCCGGGCGCGGCGGACGGGCTGGTGGACGCGGCGGCTTCGCTGGCGGCCAGTTCGGACGTCCCCCGATGACTGTCGAGGTGGCGCAGGCGCATCGTGCGTCGATTGCGGCCGAGGTCACGGTAGTCGGAAATCTCATCGGCGACGCGACGGTGGCGGTAGCGCCGCGCGCCGCTGGCCGAATCCAGGACATCTCTGTGCGGCTCGGCGACCGCGTGAGCCGCGGGCAGCGCCTGGCGAGCATCGAGGATTTCGAGATCCAGGAGCAGGTCAAGCAGGCCGAGGCTGCCCAGGAGGTGGCGCTCGCGACGATCCGCCAGCGTGAGGCCGACCTGCAACTGGCGCAGACCAACGTCGAGCGGTCGCGGAGCCTGTTCGAGCGCCAACTGCTGCCCAAACAGACCCTGGACGACAACGAGGCGCGGTACCAGTCGGCGTTGGCATCCATCGATCTGGCGAAGGCGCAGAGCTCGCAGTCGAAGGCCCGTCTCGACGAACTGCGGATCAACCTCGCGAACACCATCATCACGTCTCCCGTCAACGGCTTCGTGGCGCGGCGGGCGGTGGACCCGGGGGCGTTCGTCTCGCAGAACGCGCCCGTCGTCGACGTCGTGGACATCAGCAAGGTGCGGCTCGTCGCCAACGTCGTCGAAAAGGATCTCAAGGACCTGCGCGCCGGAGCAACGACCCGCGTGGAAGTGGACGCGTATCCGGGGGAGGAATTCATGGGGCGCATCGCCCGCGTCTCCCCCGTGCTGGACCCGGCCACGCGTACGGCGGCCATCGAGATCGAGATTCCGAACAGCGACTTTCGGCTGAAACCAGGGATGTACGCGCGGGTCAACATCACGACCAGCACCAGGAAGGACGCGCTGGTAGTGCCCGCCAATGCCGTAGTCGATTTAGGAGGCCGCCGCGGCGTATTCACGCCGATCAACGAGTCGGCCATCTTCCGCTCCCTGCAACTCGGAACCGAACGATCGGCCCTCATAGAGGTGCTCGGTGGCCTCGATGAGGGCGCGACGATCATCACCACCGGAGCCGGCGCCCTGCGCGACGGCGACCGGATCGTGCTGCCGGGCGGACCAGCCGGTCGCGTGGGTGGCGGCCGTGGTCGGACCGGCGGCGGCGACGCCGGCGGAGCGCCGGGCGACACGGCACCCGCGGTCGTCACTGGAACCGCCGGCGGAGGCGCCTCACGTGCGGGACGCGCCGGACGCGAGGGCGGACTCGGGCGGCGTGGGCAGCCAGCGGGCGAGAACGGCGCCGGCGTACCCAGCGCGCCGCCGTACTAGCGACGACTGAGACACTGAAGCACCTCCGGACCCGACAACCTTCGACTTCTGAGCGAGCCAAGCCAATGAGCATCCCGCGCTTCGCCATCCAACGACCCGTCACGATGTTCATGATCAGCGGCGTCGTGACGCTGCTCGGGCTGATTTCGCTGACGAGACTCCCCGTCGACCTGATGCCCGAGTTCGAGCAACCCACCCTGACGGTGCGCACGAACTACGCCGGCGTCGGACCGCTCGAGATGGAGGAGCTCATCACGCGGCCGATGGAACAGGCCGTCAGCGCGGTGCCGGGCCTGACGCGCGTCGAGTCGTCGTCGTCCGAGGGCAACAGCCAGGTGCGCCTGAACTTCGAATGGGGCGCGGACCTGGGCGACGCCGCCGACGAGATCCGCACGCGCGTGGACCGCATCCGCAATCGCCTGCCCGAAGACGCCGAACCGCCCACCATCTTCAAGTTCGACTCGAACGCGTTGCCAATCCTGCAGATCGGCATCGAGGGCGACTTCGACCCCGTGACGCTCCGCGAGGTGGCCCAGAACGAGCTGGCACCGCGATTCGAGCGCGTCGACGGCGTGGCCGCCGTGACCGTGAACGGCGGGCTGCGCCGCCAGATCCACGTGGAGCTCTCGAAGGAGAAGATCACCGCACTCAACCTCTCGGTGACCGCCGTCGTCCAGACGCTCCGCCAGGAGAACCAGAACACGCCCCTCGGCGAGATCTACCAGGGCGACGCCACGTTCCTGGTCCGCAGCCAGGGCCAGTTCCAGAGCGTCGACGACATCCGGAACGTAGTGGTGCTGATCCGGGAGGGCGTGCCCGTCTACCTCCGCGACATCGCCGAGGTGCGCGACACCACGGAGCAGCGTCGCTCGTTCATGCGCATCAACGGCAAGCCCGGCGTGCAGATTCAGGTGCAGAAGCAGTCGGGCAAGAACACCGTGGCGGTGGCACAGGCGGTGCGCGCCGAGGTCGAGCGCGTGAACGTGGAAGTGCCGGGCGTCCGGCTGCTCGTGATGCAGGACAACTC
>Ga0307505_10002043_pt1 | contig 14818 bp, 11 predicted proteins | sample 23_S_MG_FD_202183 | JGI IMG/M metagenome (GOLD analysis project Ga0307505, IMG submission 202183) | Soil microbial communities from Populus trichocarpa stands in riparian zone in the Pacific Northwest, United States - 23_S | ecosystem: Environmental > Terrestrial > Soil > Riparian zone > Trees...
GGGCCGAAGGAAGAGAGCGGCGGCTTCGGCCGCCGTTTCTCGTTTTGCTGGCGTGCGCCCCGCTAACGCTCAGCGTCGGCGGCGCACTTGCAAAATATCCGGATGAAATTCGCGCGCCCGGACCCGGCAAGGCTCGCGTATCTCCTTCAACTCGAACGCATCCACCCAGCGGTGGCGGCCATTCTGTTCGATGAGAAATAAATCCCGACCGAACAATTGCCAGTGGCGCATCAGGATCATGCAGATGAGAATCGCCTCGCGCAACAGAACCATCGATAGCGTGAGGACGATGATGAAGCCCATCGCACCTTCGAAACGTGCAACGGCGACACTGCCGACGAGTGGCGGATAGGATACGATTGCGAGGAGTAGCAGGGCCTTCATTGCAAACACCTCCATTGTGCTGCAATCGATGCAAATTGTCTGCCACCCGCTCCTCAGGAACATGTAAACCTTTGCTTGGTTCCGGACCTCCCCCTTCGTTTCGCAAGGGAAACATTTCATGACCGCAGTCCGTACAACCCGATTGCCTTCTGGCGAGCAAGTCCCTGTGTTGGGTCAAGGTACCTGGTACATGGGCGAAGACAGGCGGAAACGCGCATCCGAAATCGCGTCACTGCGGCTCGGCATCGACCTCGGCCTCACGCTCGTTGACACCGCGGAAATGTATGGCGACGGCGACACCGAAGAACTCGTCGGTGAGGCACTCGTGGGCCGGCGGGACAGGGCGTTTGTCGTCAGCAAGGTGTTGCCCAGCAACGCCTCTCGTGCCGGCACCATCGCCGCGTGCGAGCGCAGCCTGAAGCGACTTCAGACCGACAGGATCGATCTTTATCTACTGCACTGGCGTGGCGGAGTGCCCCTTGCCGACACACTTTCCGGTTTCGATGCGCTCATTAAAGCGGGGAAAATTCGGCAGTGGGGCGTCAGCAATTTCGACGCGGACGACATGGAAGAGTTGCGCGAGATTGCGAGCGGTGACGCGGTCGCGACGAACCAGGTGCTCTACAATCTAACCCGCCGGGGTATCGAATTTGATCTGTTGCCCTCGTGTCAGCGCGACGGCATTCCCATCATGGCCTATTCCCCGATCGAGCAGGGACGCGTGCTGCGGCACGCCGCGGTAAAACGCATCGCGAGCGACCTCGGTGTCAGCGCGGCGCAGGTGGCGCTCGCCTGGGTATTGCGCGAGCCCCACGTTATCGCCATTCCCAAGGCGGGCACCGAGGAACACGTGCGCGACAACCTGGCATCGCTCGATGTCCGCCTCACGCAGGACAATCTCGCCGATCTCGATCGCGCCTTCCCGCCCCCGAAGCGCAAACAGTCGCTGGACATGATCTGAGCCTGAGCCGGCGTCCTTTCGACAGTGCTCTCAAATGTGATCCAACCTGGCGCCGGAACTTGGTAGATTGGGGCCCGCAACCGCGCGGAAGGTCTCATGATCAGTCGTAGAAGCCTCCTCGTTCTTCTTACTGGCGCTGCGGCGCTGCCGCGTGCGGCGTTGGCCCAGTCTCCGAGCATGAGCCGCGCCACTGCCTATGCATTTTCCTTCAAGTCGCTCGACGGCGGTGTGATCCGCCTCTCCGAGTACTCCGGGCGCCCAGTACTCGTCGTGAACGTCGCGTCGCAGTGCGGATTCACGCCGCAATATGCCGGACTCGCACAATTGCAGCAGCGCTTCGGCGACAAGATCGCGATCGTCGGCGTGCCGTCGAACGATTTCAATCAGGAGCCCGGCGGCGCGCGTGAAATTCTCGATACTGCGCACGGGAAATATGGTGCGTCCTTCCCGCTCACGGAGAAGACGAACCTGCGCGGCCCCGACGCGCATCCCTTCTATCGCTGGGCGGCGTCAGAACGCCCGCTCGATGTGCCCACCTGGAATTTTCACAAGTATCTGGTCGGCCGCGACGGCCGTCTCGCCGCGGCCTTCCCGACGCGGGTTGAGCCCATGGACGCGCGCGTGATCGAGGCAATCGCAAGAGAACTGAAGACGGACTGAGCGTCGTAAGCTTCAGGCTGATTGGCCGGGAAACGTGGACGCTTACTGCAGTTTGTTTGATTATCCGGGGACCTTGCGCAGGGGACGCTACAACCGTCACGGGAATGTTATAGTCACGACAGACGCTGATTCGTGCGTTTTCTGGTTAAGCGGTGAGCGGGCAGCAATCCCTCGCCGCTACATTCCTCCTCCCGGCGTAGAGTACGAACTGGGGCGGCTCAGGAGCCGCCCCTCGTTTTTTTGGATTTGTAATGCGTTGCTCTACGCTGCGCCTGCGGCAACGGCCGGCTGCACGACCGAGAGCTTCGGCCGCTCCATCGCCTCAACAAGCGCGAGATAGGAGCTTGCGGGCAACGGCGGGGCAAACACATAGCCCTGTGCCTCGTGCACGCCCTTGAGACGCAGGTATTCGACCTGTTCGAAGCTTTCGACGCCCTCAGCGATCACCTCGATATTCATCGTGCGGCCGAGATCGACGAGCGTCTCGATGATCGTCTGTGAATACCGTTCCGTCCCAATCGCATCGATGAACATCTTGTCGATCTTGATGATGTCGACCCCGAGCTTCATCAAGTAGGACAGCCCGCCGTGGCCAGTGCCGACATCGTCGATCGCCACCTTGATGCCAAGCCCCTGAAGCATGGCGATGACGCGCCGCGCCTCGCCGAGATCAGGCAGCGGCGCACGTTCGGTCACCTCGAGGACCAGTTGACTGGTCGAAATGTCCGCCCCTTCAAAGATGCGCTTGACGTCGTCGACGATCTTCGCGTTTGCCAGGTGGCCGGCAAACAGGTTGAACGCAAGACGCAGGCGCGGCCTGTCCTTGTAGGCGGCGCCGAGATCCTCGCGAACGCGACGCATGAGACTGTCGGTTAACTCGAAGATCAGGCCGGACTGTTCGGCGAGTGGAATGAAGTGAGCAGGCTGAATGAACGACCCGTCGGAACGTCGCCAGCGCGCCAGAACTTCAGCACCCCGGATGCGACCGTTCTTTGTGTCCACAGTCGGCTGATAATAGGGAATGATCTCACCGGCGCGCAGCGCCCGCTGCAATTCCGCTATCGGATCGTCTCCGTCGCGCCGCAGCGAAAGCCAAACCAAGCCCGTCCCGAGCACGACCAGCACCAGCATCGCGATGCGAGCGATGAACTGCAGGTCGCCGTAATTGGCGGCGAGCGCCGTAGAACTCAATTCCGCGACAATAACAATCGGATGACGAACGGAAGCCTGACGTACGAAAAGCGAACCTTCGTCGTCGATTCCGGCAATCTCGTCATTTGAAGGCCGCGAGGCGATTATTTCGCCACTCGCGAACATAAGCCGAAGGCGTTTTCCCCCGTGACCGCCATTCAGATCGACATCGGGAAGCAGCACATCGATCGCAACAAGCGCCGCAAGCGAGCGCCCGTCCGCCTGTTCGAAACGCAGGCGTACCGCCCGGTCGCTGAGATCGCGAAAGCGTGCTGCGGCGAGCGAAAATTTCTGTCCCGGCTGCGCATATTCGCGCGAAACTGCATACGCATCGAGCTGCGTACCGCTATGCGAGCAAAGCGTGCGGCCGCTGTCGTCGAGGATCGATAAACCCTTGAGCGGTGTGCTGGTGAAAACGGCGAGCCGCATCGCCTCAAGTGAAGCGCGGGAGCATCCGTCCACGCCGGTCTCTCCAAGCCGGCGAAGAATGTCCGAGACCTGGTCGAGCCGCGCTTCGGCAACTCCAAGCGCGCCCTGTGCGCTGGACGCGAGCCGGTCGCGCGCCTGGTTTTCCATGAACGCAACGAAGGCGCGATCGAGCGCGTAGAGCGGCACGGCCGCGAGCAAGGCTGCGCCCACGACCGCAGCCGTCAACCATTGCCCTTGAATCCGCACGTCCAGTCCCAGCCGACTCTGTAAGCCCATTGGGCCAAATGCGGATTAAGGCAGGGTTAATGGAATGTAACCGCTCCTTGGCATGCGGCTTTCTCGGGTGGACCGAGCCCTACTTGTCGGTTGGGACGAGCCGAATGTGCAGCTCTTTGAGCTGCTTCGGCGTCACTTCGGACGGGGCACCCATCAATAGATCCTCGGCGCGCTGGTTCATCGGGAAGACAACGACCTCGCGCAAGTTCTCCTCCCCGCACAGGAGCATCACGATGCGGTCGATCCCCGGCGCGATCCCGCCGTGCGGCGGCGCGCCGTAGGTCAGCGCGCGCAGCATGCCGCCGAACTTGCTCTCGAGCACGTCCTCACCATAGCCGGCGATCGCGAACGCCTTCTTCATAACGTCGGGGCGGTGGTTACGGATCGCACCCGACGACAGCTCTATGCCGTTGCATACGATGTCGTACTGGAACGCCTTGATATCCAGTATCTTCTCTCGATCGCCCACTTCGAGCGCGAGAAACTCGTTTGTCTCCATGTTCGGCATGGAGAACGGGTTGTGGGAAAAATCGATCTTCTTCTCTTCTTCGCTCCACTCGAACATCGGAAAATCGACGATCCAGCAGAACGCGTACTGATCCTTGTCGATCAGGTTCAATTCCTCACCGACCTTCGTACGCGCGGGTCCGGCAAACTTTACGAACTGATCGGGCTTACCGGCGATGAAGAAGGCCGCATCACCGACGCCGAGACCGAGCTGTTCGGCGATCTGCTTTGTGCGCTCGGGTCCGATGTTCTTCGCAAGCGGTCCCGCACCGCCCTCCTCGCCTTCGCGCCAGAAAATATAGCCGAGGCCCGGCTGACCTTCACCTTGCGCCCAGGAATTCATTCGGTCGCAAAAGGCACGGTTGCCGCCGCCCTTGGCCGGGATTGCCCATACCTCGTTCCTTTCATCCGAGGACAACATGCTCGCAAAGATCTTGAATCCCGAACCGCGGAACGCTTCGCTTACATTCTGCATCTTGATCGGGTTGCGCAGGTCTGGCTTGTCGGTGCCATAGTCGCGCAGCGCGGTCGCGTACGGGATCATCGGGAATTTCTGCGTGACGCGTTTGCCCTCTGCGAACTCCTCGAACAGGCCGCGCAGCACCGGCTCTACTGCGGCGAAGACATCCTGCTGCGTGACGAAGCTCATCTCGATGTCGAGCTGATAGAACTCGCCGGGCGAGCGGTCGGCGCGTGCATCCTCATCCCGGAAACACGGGGCGATCTGGAAATAGCGGTCGAAGCCCGCAATCATGATAAGCTGCTTGAATTGCTGCGGCGCCTGCGGCAACGCGTAGAATTTTCCCGGATGGATGCGCGACGGGACGAGATAGTCTCGCGCGCCTTCGGGGGAACTCGCCGTCAAGATCGGAGTCTGGAACTCGAAGAAGCCCTGCTCCTTCATCCGCCGGCGGATGCTATCGATGATCGCGCCACGCTTCATGATGTTCGCATGCGGCTTGTCGCGGCGTAGATCGAGGAAGCGATACCGCAAACGGATGTCCTCGGGATACTCCTGATCGCCGAATACCGGCATAGGCAGTTCGGCCGCCGGACCGAGCACCTCGATCTCGTTCGCATAGATTTCGACCTGGCCGGTCGGAAGGTCGGAATTCTCCGTGCCCGCGGGCCGGTTGCGCACCTTGCCGTCGACGCGGATGACCCACTCGCTGCGCACCGCCTCTGCGGCCTTGAACGCAGGGCTATCCGGGTCGGCGACGACTTGGGTCATCCCGTAGTGGTCGCGCAAATCGATGAAGAGCACGCCACCGTGGTCGCGCACCCGATGCACCCAACCGGAGAGCCGTACGGTCTCGCCGATCTGCGCTTCGCGCAGCGCGCCACAGGTGTGGGAGCGGTACCGGTGCATGGCGGGTCCTGAAGGACGTAAAACAACGGCGCCGAGTCGGCGCCGGGGCTTCAATAACGCAATCGGAAGGGGGCGCAAAGCGCAAGTGCGCCGCAGGCAGTTAGGGCACTTCGGGGTGCGGCCCGCGCTCGACAGCCCTCGATTGATCTGCAAACAAGACGATCTCGACCGGGCGGGAGCGCATGAATGCCGAAAATTACGACCGCGGAAGCCACCGTCGCCGCCCTCCTCGGCCACGGCGTGAAAACGATCTACGCACTGCCCGGTATCCATAACGACCAGCTGTTCGATGCGCTGTTCAAGGCAGGCGACAGGATGCGTGTCGTCCACACCCGCCATGAACAGGGCGCCGCCTATATGGCGCTCGGTGCGGCACTCGCGACCAACAATCCGCAGGCCTACGTCGTCGTGCCGGGCCCTGGACTCCTCAATACGGGTGCCGCCCTACTCACCGCCTACAGCATGAATGCACCGGTGCTCGCGCTCATCGGGCAAATCCCCGATGCCGACATTGGGCGCGGACTCGGGCATCTGCATGAGATCACGGATCAGGCCGGGATCATCGCGCGTTTGGTTGATCACGCTGCAATCATCCGCGATCCGGCAGCGGCGCCGAAACTCATCGCGGAAGCAATGCAAGCAATGCACACGGGGCGGCCCGGACCGGCAGCAATTGAATGCGCGATCGACATGTGGGGCCGTTCGGGCGAAATCTCTCCGCTCGCACCGATGTCGCACCACGCGACCGAAATCGACGAGGATGCAATCCTCGCCGCAGCGAAAATTCTCGGCGCGGCGGATCGCCCATTCATTGTCCTTGGCGGCGGTGCGCAGGGCGCGCCGGACGAAGTCTCGGCACTGTCACAGATGCTGCAGGCGCCGGCGATGGGCTATCGCCGCGGACGCGGAGTGCTCTCGAGCCGCGATCCGTTCAGCGTGACCCTGCCTCTGGGGCGCGAACTCTGGAGCGAAGCCGACGCCGCCTTGGGAATCGGCACGCATATGGCTTATCCCTTCCAGCACTGGGGGCTCGACGATCGCATCAAGATCGTGCGCGTGGACGCCGATCCGGAAGAGCCCGGGCGCTTCATGAAGCCTGACGCGACGCTCACCGGCGATGCGAAGCCGATTCTCCAGCGACTGCTCGAGGTCCTGCCCGCGCACAATCGCAAACGTCCATCGCGCAAGGCGGAAATGGAAGAGCGTCAGGCAAAACTGCTGGAGCGCTTCAGGCAGAAGATCGCACCGCAACTCGGCTGGCTCGATGCGATCCGCAGCGAGCTGCCGGACAACGGCATCTTCGTGGATGAAGTAACGCAGATGGGCTTTGCTGCGCGGATCGCCATGCCGTTTTACGAACCGCGAACGTTTCTCTCGCCAGGCTATCAGGATAATCTTGGCTGGGGTTACGCGACGGCGCTCGGCGCAGCGGACGCCCGCCGGGACGTACCGGTGGTTTCGATCAACGGAGACGGCGGATTTCTCTATACGGCGAACGAGCTTGCGACCGCCGTGCGTCACAAAATTCCGCTGACCGCGATCGTGTTCGCCGACGGCGCGTTCGGCAACGTGCGGCGCATCCAGGAGCAGGCCTACGGCAACCGTGTGATCGCGAGCGATCTGGCCAACCCCGACTTCGTGAAGTTCGGCGATGCGTTCGGCGCCGCGAGCGAGCGCGCCCGCACCCCCGAAGAACTTCGCGCGGCGCTCAAGCGCGGTTTTTCGCGCCGTGACGGTCCGACGCTGATCGAGGTACCGGTCGGGCCGATGCCTAGTCCGTGGGAGTTTATCCTGATGCCGAAGGTCCGCGGCCGGTAGAGTTTACCGGCGGCGGAAATTGGGGCGGCGGCGCTGCGGGCCGGCGCCAGGGATCGGCGCATCCGATTTGTGGCGGAAACTGATACGTCCGCGGTCGAGATCGTAGGGTGACATTTCAACGATGACGCGGTCGCCTTCGAGCGTACGGATACGGTGCTTGCGCATCTTACCGGCCGCGTAAGCGAGGATCATGTGATCGTTGTCGAGCTTCACGCGAAAGTTTCCGTCCGGCAGGACTTCCGTAACCGTGCCGTCGAACTCAAGCATCTCTTCCTTCGCCATATAGTGCTCCGTGTCTGATTGCAGTCAGTTCGAATGGGCGGGCCGGCGCGTGCCGTTTCCCGCCGGACGGCGATGATCACGGCCGCGCTGCATGAACGCCACTGACTCGATATTACCACCGTTCGCAGGCGAATGCGCGCCATGGCCTTGCTCTTGCCGGCCACGATGTTCTGGGCGGGCCTCGGATCGGCCGTGGTGGTTGTGGTTGCCGCTCTTGCGGCCGCGGTGATTGCGGTTCCGCTGCTGCTGCTGGCGCGGCTGCTGCGGCTCGCTGGACTGGGGGGCCGCACTCTTGTTGCGGCGGCGGTCCGTCGAAGGGATCTGGATCCGGATCAACTTTTCGATGTCGCGGAGGAAAGGCATCTCATCACGATCGCAGAACGAGATCGCGATACCCTCGGCCCCTGCCCGCGCCGTGCGGCCGATGCGGTGCACGTAGCTCTCCGGAATATTCGGGATGTCGTAGTTGAATACGTGGCTCACGCCGTCGACGTCGATGCCGCGCGCGGCAATGTCGGTGGCAATCAGCGTACGAATGCGACCGTTGCGGAAATTCGCAAGCGTCCGCTCGCGATTGTTCTGCGATTTGTTTCCGTGGATCGCTTCTGAGGCGATACCGAGCTTCGCGAGATGGCGAACGACCTTGTCCGCCCCGTGCTTGGTGCGCGTGAAGATGAGTGCCCGGTCGATCGGCTCGCTCTTGAGCATTTCGGCTAGCAGGTTGCCCTTTTCGCTGCGCTCGATGTGCACGATGCGCTGCTCGACCCGGTCGGCTGTCTTGGCCTGGGGAGTGACGGCGACACGAACGGGATCGCGCAGCATCTCGCCGGCGAGCTTCTCGATCTCCGTCGGCATGGTGGCCGAGAAGAACAGAGTCTTGCGCTGTGCCGGGAGCTTGGCGACGATCTTTCGAATGTCGCGGATGAAACCCATGTCGAGCATGCGGTCCGCTTCGTCCAGCACAAACACTTCGATGCGGTCGAGCCGCACGGCGTTGGACTGCATCAGATCCAGCAGACGGCCCGGTGTGGCGACGAGTACGTCGACGCCATTGACGAGCGACCGGACCTGACGGCCGATCGGCACGCCGCCGATAGCGAGCGCCGTTGTGAGGCGGACGTGACGTCCGTATGTGCGGAAGCTGTCGAGTATCTGTCCGGAAAGTTCGCGCGTCGGGCTGAGGATCAGCACGCGGCAGGTGCGCTGCTCCGCACGCAATCGCTGCGTCAGCAGATGATTGAGGATCGGCAAGGCGAACGCTGCCGTCTTGCCGGTTCCGGTCTGGGCGATGCCGACGAGATCACGTCCCGCGAGGATCGGGGGAATGGCCTGGGCCTGGATCGGAGTCGGGGTTTCGTATTTTTCTTCGGTGAGGGCACGCGCAATCGGCGCGGCGAGCCCGAGTTCATTAAAGGAATTCAAGTCGATTTCTTTCTGTCATGCGAAGCGCGCTGGCCGGCTCAAAAGGAGCCGGGCCGCGAATCGCGGGGGTACACTGGACACCCCGCGTGGTCTGGGCTGTCGATGAACAAGATGGAGAAACAGGCCGAAAAAGAGTGAATTCGTTCTAATTCTTTTTCGATCACGCGGCCCGCGAGCGCAAAGCGCTCTGGATGCCGGACCTTAGAACACGTTGTGTCGCCTGACACAAGGCGTAGCGGTGCGGCATTTCTGAACCTTCATGTAAGGTGAGGATGTCGTTAATCAAGCATGAGGACGGAAAAACTGCGCTGGGGGCGTGTCATTACCGGTCGATTTCGCTAAAGAAGCCCCCAATGGATCTCGTCACCGACTCAAAAGAACTCGCCCAAGCGTGCGAGCGGCTCGGCCGCCACCCTTACGTTACCGTCGACACCGAGTTTCTGCGCGAGACGACGTTCTGGCCAAAACTCTGCGTCGTGCAGATGGCCGGACCGGACGAGGCAGTCGTCATCGACGCGCTTGCGGATGGGATCGACCTCGCGCCCTTCTTTGCCCTGATGGCGGACGAGAAGATCATGAAGGTCTTCCACGCCGCGCGGCAGGACGTGGAAATCTGCTGGCATCGCGCCAAGACTATCCCGCATCCAATCTTCGATACGCAGGTCGCCGCCATGGTGCTCGGCTATGGCGACTCGATTTCTTACGACCAGCTCGTGCAACGGATCACGGGCGATGCGATCGACAAGTCGCTGCGCTTTACCGACTGGTCCCGCCGGCCGCTGTCAACCGCGCAGTTCGATTACGCGGTTTCGGATGTAACCCACCTGCGCGACGTCTATCTCCGGCTCAATGCCGATCTGGAAGAGAAGCATCGGACGGAATGGGTACAGGAAGAAATGGCCGTACTGACGGCGCCCGCGACCTATTCCGCGGAGCCCGATCGTGCGTGGGAGCGCTTGCGCGCCCGGGTGCGCCGGCCGAAGGAGCTCGCGGTGCTGATGGATGTCGCCGCATGGCGCGAGCGCGAGGCTCAGTCGCGCGATGTGCCGCGCCAGCGCGTTCTCAAGGACGACGCACTCGCCGAGATCGCACAGCAGCAACCCAAGACGATCGAGGAACTTGGCCGGCTGCGCGCGCTGCCGAAGGGATACGAGCGCTCGCGGTCCGGCGAACAGATCGTGGAAGCGGTCAAGGCCGGTCTTGCGCGTGATCCGAAGTCCCTGCCCCGCATAGCGCGGGACAAGCCGCTGACTAACGGCGCCTCGGCAACCGTGGAACTCCTGAAGGTTTTGCTCCGAATGACGTCCGAGCGGCACGGAGTCGCCGCGAAGGTGATCGCGACGGTCGATGATCTGGAGCGCATTGCCTCGGAAGAGGACGCGGAGGTACCGGCACTCCAAGGCTGGCGGCGCGAGATGTTCGGCAATGAAGCGCTGAAGCTGAAGCGCGGCGGCATCGCTCTCGCTGTAGAGGCCGGCCGCGTCGTAGCAGTCGACCGTACCGAACCTACCTGAAGTTATACGGTCAGGCCTTGATCGACGGCTCGCGGCCGATCAACTTGCCGAGCTGACGCACGCGATTGAACAGCCGTTCCCCGTCGAGCGCAGCGAGCTTTCCTTCGAGGCGGAGAACGAGCTTGCCCTTCTCCACCTTCATCGGCGATTTCGGCAACACGCCGGGCATCGAAGCCGAAACGAGATAGGCGACGCGAAGTGCAGCGCCGAGAACGCGTGCGCGATCAAGAATACGCGTCGACGCGAGCTCGCGGATGTAGGGTGACGGCTCATCGTCACCGAGTCCGGCATGGCGATAAAAAACAGCCAACGCGATGAATGCGCGGCCGGGATGGTCGATGCCGACGAACGCCGCGTGCGAGATGATGTTCATCGATTGCTCGCCGCGATATTCGGGATGCGCGCGCCAGCCGATGTCCGCGAGAAGACATGCCGCGTGCCGCAATCGCATCTCCTCCGGCGTCTCCTCGATGCCGGTGGAGGCCATGAACGTGTCGGTCCAGCCGATAAGCTCGTGGCCGTGCTGCGGCGAACGCGAGCGTAGAATATTGAGATCGCTTGCCGCCGCGATCAACGCATCCTCGCGCCGCGCCTCTTCATCCAGTACGTCGAAGAGAAGTCCTTCGCGCACGCCGAGCGCGGAGATCACGACCCGCTTTGGTTTGCCGATTCGGATGATTTCGCCGAGCACGAGCGCACCGTAAGGCAGAAGTTCGCGGCGGGGCTTGGCGACGGATTCGATGTGGTCCAGTGTTTCCGGGTCGACGCGGTGTACGAGTTCCGTGAACTCAAGCGCCTCTTTCGCGGAAATTGAATAGCCGTGCATGACATGCAGCGGATAACCGGTCTGGCGCATGTGCAGGCGCGCGAATGCCCGCCAAGTGCCGCCGATCGCGTAAAATGTCCGGCCGGAAAGACTCTTCAAGATGGGCTCGTTTTCGAGCGCCGCCGCCACGATTTTCCCTGCCTTCTTCAGGGAGTGCGAAGCGGCGTCGGCGAGGGCGAGGCCGCCAAACGGCAATGTCTGGCCGATGCCGATCTCGTCGCCACGCACCTCGACCAGTTCCAGCGAACCGCCGCCGAGATCGCCCGCCACGCCGTCGGGCCGATAGATGCTCGCTATTACTCCGAGCGCAGCAAGGCGCGCCTCGCGCTTGCCCGTCAGAATTTCGATGGACGTGCGGCAGATTTTTTCGGCCTCGCGTATGAAGGCCGGACCGTCCTTCGCCTCACGCACCGCCGCAGTTGCCACAACCTTGACGTCGCCCACTTCGAGTACGTCGCACAGCGCGCGAAAACGTTTCAGCGCGCCAAGCGCGCTTTCGACGGCACTGGCACTCAGCTTGCCCTTGCTTGAGACCTCGCGACCGAGACCGCACAGAACCTTCTCATTGAAGATTGGCGTGGGGCTGCGCGCGATGCCTTCGTAGACGACGAGGCGGACAGAATTAGACCCAATGTCGACGACGGCTACGGGTTTACCGAGCGGCAGCCGACCGGGGGCAATAACCTCGGGCCGGACCTCAGCTTCGGTCGGCCCTCCTGACGAGACTGCGCGGAGAAGAATCTTTGAGAGATTTGCCACGGCCCGACAGGCTTGGGTTGGTCATGAAATAGCGATGAGCGTTGAACGATTCTTCGCCATCGGCCGGGACTATGCGCGCGCTCGATCCGTCGGGCAAGACCTGCCAACTCTGCTCATTATCCTTGAGATTCGCGACCATGATCTGATCGAGGATCTGCTGATGCACCGTCGCATTGAGGATCGGATACAGCACCTCGACGCGCCGATCGAGATTGCGCGGCATCATGTCCGCCGACGAGATGTACACCGCTGCTTTCGCATGCGGCAGGCCGTGACCACCGCCGAAGCAGTAGATGCGGCCGTGTTCAAGGAACCGACCGACGATCGACTTCACGCGAATACGCTCCGATAGGCCCGGCACGCCCGGTCGCAAGCAGCAGATGCCGCGCACGACCAGGTCGATTTCAACGCCGGCACCGCTCGCTTCATAGAGCGCGTCGATGATCTGCGGATCGACCAGCGAATTCATCTTGGCCCAGATCGCGGCGGGACGGCCGGCGCGCGCGTGCGCGATTTCCTGCTCGATATGTTCGAGGATACGTGTGCGCAGATTGACCGGCGATATCGACATCACGTTCATTTCCGCCGGCTCGGCATAACCCGTGATGAAATTGAAGATGCGCGCGACGTCTTGCGCAATGAGCGGATTAGCCGTGAAAAAGGACAAGTCGCTGTAGATGCGCGCGGTCACGGGATGATAATTACCCGTACCCACGTGCACGTAGTTCGTGAGCGATTTCCCCTCGCGGCGTACGACGAGCGATAGTTTCGCGTGCGTTTTCAGTTCAATGAATCCGAACACGACCTGAACACCCGCGCGCTCGAGCTCGCGCGCCCAGCGAATATTCGCTTCTTCATCAAAACGCGCCTTGAGTTCGACGAGCGCGGTCACCGACTTGCCGGCCTCGGCGGCCTCGGCGAGTGCCTTGACGATCGGGCTGTCGGATGAAGTGCGATAGAGCGTCTGCTTGATCGCGACGACGTCCGGATCCCGCGCTGCCTGGGTCAGGAACTGTACGACGACATCGAACGATTCATATGGATGATGGACGACGAGGTCCTTCTGGCGGATCGCGGCGAAGCAATCGCCACCCTGATCGCGGATGCGCTCGGGGAAACGCGGATTATACGTCTTGAACTTCAGGTCGCGGCGGTCGACGGCGACCAGTTGAGCGAGTTCGTTCAACGCAAGCTCGCCTTCAACACTATAGACCTCGTCGCCTGAGACACCGAGCGCGCGCACGACGAAGTCACGCAACTCCGACGGCATCTCCGCGCTCAACTCGAGGCGGATCACCGAACCACGACGGCGGCGCTTCAGCGCACTCTCGAATTGGCGGACGAGATCCTCCGCCTCTTCCTCAACTTCGATGTCGCTGTCTCGTATCAGCCGGAAAGCGCCCTGCCCGCGCACAGCGTATCCCGGGAACAGGCGGCCAATGAACAGGCCGATCGCTGTCTCGAGCGTCACGAAGCGCGCTTCGCCCTCCTTGCGGTCCGGAAGACGAATGAAGCGATCGATCTTGGCTGGTACGCGGATCAGCGCATTCATTCCTCGGCCATCGCTCGTTCGCGCGAGCTGCAACGCGAGCGAGAAGCCGAGGTTGGGAATGAAGGGAAAGGGATGAGCCGGATCGATTGAAAGCGGCGTCAGCACCGGGAAGATGTGGTGCAGAAAATGTTCTTCGAGCCAGCCGCGTTCGCCTTTTGCAACGTCCCCAGCGCCGACCAATTGAATGCCGGCCTCGCCAAGTTCCTTGCAGAGGTGCTGCCATCGGGCCTGCTGGTCGCCCGCGAGGCGCGCGACCTCGGCGCTGATCAGCGCGAGTTGCTCCTTGGGCGTAAAGCCATCGGGACTCGGCACGCTGACACCGGCGCGCACCTGCGCGCGGAGGCCCGCAACGCGCACCATGAAAAACTCGTCGAGGTTCGCGGCTGAGATCGAGAGGAAGCGCAGTTGTTCGAGCAGCGGATGGTTCGGATTCGCCGCCTCCTCAAGGACGCGGCGATTAAAATGCAGCCAGGAAATTTCGCGGTTGATGAATCGGGACGGACTGGAACTCAGGTCCGCTTCGGACCCGCTCTCCACCGCAGGCTTGGCGACCGTCACCTGCGTGGACGCATCCTCAGCCCGCAGGCTGCGAAGCGCGGTGACTTCGGCCGACATTGCAATCTCCCGTTTCTTTCTGGAGCAACACTATCACTGCAACAGTTGAATATTCGATGACAGTCCCGCGACCTGCGGAACCCCTTGTCAGGATTGGCTTTCTTCGCGGAACAGCTCCGCGGCCAATGCGCGGGAAATGCGCCTTCCCCGAGTCAGTGCCGCCCGATCAAGGCGTTCAGCGGCAATCCGCGTCGCCGCAAGCGATCGCTCAATGCGCGGCAACAAATAGGAAATGGTGTCTTCATCAACAAGC
>Ga0307505_10002044_pt1 | contig 14815 bp, 11 predicted proteins | sample 23_S_MG_FD_202183 | JGI IMG/M metagenome (GOLD analysis project Ga0307505, IMG submission 202183) | Soil microbial communities from Populus trichocarpa stands in riparian zone in the Pacific Northwest, United States - 23_S | ecosystem: Environmental > Terrestrial > Soil > Riparian zone > Trees...
GGGGGGGGTTGTCCCCCCCGCCGCCGTTGCTTGGGTGGTGAATCGCCTGGGATCGTCCCCACCCCCCCGCCACCGGCTTCTAATGACATCGAAGATGTCATCCACTGCTTCAAGGCCGGCAATTTTGCTCGAGGAGCGTGCCCAAGGCTTGGCCAAACAGCGCCGCCGGCCGTGCCGGCTCAGGATGACAGGCCAATTGCGTTTAAGAAACAAACAATGTCCTGGCTCTCGAACCTGCCTCATCAGATTCCCTTTCGTGCTGCCAGTGCGGTGCGAAGGATTGACGACACGACCGTGGAAGGTGTGTATCTATGTACGGCCAATGACCTCCTGCCCACCGGTGTGATGGCGGTCGAGGCGATGGCGCAGTTCGCGGGAGGGCTGGTGTTTCGCGAGCAGGGGTTCTTCAGTGGCATCGACCGATGCGAGGTCGTCCGTGTGGTCGAGCCGGGCGACGTGATGGTCTGTACGGTCAAGCTGGAGGCGGAGTTCGCAGGAGTTTTCCGTTTCAGCGGGACCGGACATGTGGACGGAGTAGAAGTTCTCCGAGGGCGGTTTTACCTGTCCGCGCATGCGCAAGCCTGATCTCGGAACACGGATCGCCATCACGGGCGCCGGCATCGTCTGCTCTATCGGACGGAATAAGGAAGAGGTATGGGCGTCGATCCTGGAGTCGCGGGCGGGGATGGCCAGGCTCACGCACTTTCCGGGAGAGACGTTTCCCGCCGATGTCGCGGCCGAGGCGAAGGGTGACGTGACCTTCACCAGCCGTGACCAGCGGCGATTGTCGCGCACGGACCTGATGGCCTTGATCGCGGCGAAGGAAGCACTCGAGCAGGCCGGTCCGATTCCCCTGGAGCGCGCCATCGTCTCGACGGGCACCTCGACCGGCGGGCTGCTGGAAGGAGAGGATTACTACTTCCAGCGCGTGGTGCATGGCCGCCGCCGAGCGTCGGTGTCGCGCGTGCTGCAGCAGCCTACCTCCGGTCCCTCGGACGCCGTGGCCCGCGCGTTTCACTTCGGCGGCGGAGTGGTCTCGAATGCCACCGCGTGCGCATCCGCAGGCGCGGCGATCGGCATGGCCGCGGACTATCTCCGCGCGGGCCACGCCGATGTCGCTCTGGCCGGCGGAAGCGATGCGCTCTGCCGGTTGACGCTCAGTGGCTTCAACGTCCTGCAGGCCGTCGATCCCGAGCCGTGCTCCCCCTTCAGCGCGGACCGCAAAGGCATCACCCTGGGCGAAGGCGCGGGATACCTCGTGCTCGAGAGATGGGACGACGCGTTGGCGCGCGGAGCGACGATTCTCGCCGAGCTGTGCGGCTATGGCGCCTCCTGCGACGCACACCATGCCACGGCTCCGATCGAAGACGGCAGCGGCGCGGAAGCGGCCATGCGCGGAGCGCTCGCCGAGGGGGGCGTGGACGCTGCGTGCGTCGACTACGTGAATGCCCACGGCACTGGGACCGTCCTCAATGACTCCGCGGAGACGCGAGCCATCATCGCCGCGGTGGGTGCCGGCGTCCCGGTTTCGTCCAGCAAGTCGTACTTCGGGCACACGCTGGGAGCCTCGGGCGCGGTGGAAGCGGTCGTGACCGTCCTCGCCCTGCAGCATCAGATCGCCCCTCCGACGCTGCGTCTGGATCAGGCCGGGCCCGACTGCATTCTGGATTACATCCCCAATACGCCCCGCCCGATGCGCCTCGACCACGTGCTCTCCAACACGTTCGGCTTCGGAGGGAGCAACGTGTCCCTGCTCTTTCGCCGAGCCTAGGAGTCTGCGCGGCCGAAGAGTTGTCCGTTGTCCGTTGTCGGTTGTCGGGTTGTCGGGTTGTCTGGAATTCGGCGCGACACATCCCAGACAACAGACAACCGACAACCGGTACGTGCGGTGTTCCGCGGCACGCCGCGACAGCAGACAACGCCAAGTGAATGCAGGAAAAACCAAGTCTTTCGCATTGCTGGCCGTCCGGCCGTCCGGCATGATCGGCAGTCATCGTGACTACGCGCGAGTTGCAGCAAAGACCGGCTGCTGGCGAAGGTCGCAGCGAGGCGCCGCCGATCGTGCATGAGGTGCTGCGCTCTCCAGGCCGCGCCCTCGATCCGGCCACGCGCTCTTTCATGGAGCCTCGGTTCGCGCACGACTTCAGTGGCGTGCCCGCAAGCGCGCGGAGTCACGCGCCGCATTTGACGATCGTGCCCGCGCACGACGAGTCCGAGCGCGAAGCCGATGCCGCCTCGCGGCGCATTCCGCATGCGGCGCCCGCGTGGCGCGCGCAAGCTCCCGACTTCAGCAGCGTGCGTGTTCACACCGACGGGAAGGCCGCCGAATCGGCGGACGCCGTGCAGGCGCGGGCCTACACCGTCGGCAGTGACATCGTCTTCGGCAGTGGGCAGTACGCTCCCCGCTCCGCTGCGGGGCAAAGGCTCATCGCACACGAGCTCACGCACACGATGCAGCAGAGCTCCGGTGTCGTCTCGCTGCAACGCGACACGATCGACGATGTCCGCAAAAAGATGTCGTACAGCATCGGAGACTGGGCGATCCGGGATTCGGAAGCTCTGGAGTCACTCGCGCTGCTGGGCACGATCGATCCGGCGCAACTCCCCGCCGAACTGGGCCGGCTCGGCTCGAAGTACGTCACGCGCCTGCTCGACAACCTCCCCGACTCGGCTAAAACCGGCGAGATCTACAAGCGGGTGGTCGACGCCCTTGGACCGACGGGAGTGGCCCCTTACGCCGTCACGCAGCTCAAGAGGGGTCTCTTCGACTGGGCCGTCACGGACGAAGAGGTCACGCGTGTCTTCAACGTCTTCAGCACACTGGCGGTCGCGCAGCAGGAGGCTTTTCTCGCCAATCTCAATACGTCGAAGTGGCTGGGCCGCCTCATCGACAACTCCAATCACGGTCACCACCTGCTGTACATCATTCCCTGGATGAAGACGATGACGAAAGGCGCTCTCACGCCACAGCAGCGCGACATCTTTCGGGTCATCGTCGAAAACTCGGGCAAAGATGCGGTGGACACGCTCACGCTCGCGGCCGAGCTTCGCTTCGACGTGACCGTCGGTCCGTCGACGATTCCCAACCGCACGCCGGTCACCACACTGGATGCGGGCAAGCTGCGCGAGACCTATCTCATCCTCGACAAGCTGCCCGAGGCCCACGTTGCGAAGAACAAGGAGCTCCTCGCTCTCGGCCAGTTCACGCAGCCGGCCACCGCCCTCGGCAACGGCCAACAGCAGATCGTCAGCGGTTCATACAACGCCGGACTGCGCGAGTTCGCCTTGAACGTCGCGGACAGCGGCGATATCGAAGAGGTAGTCCTCCACGAGACCGGCCATGCCGTTGATCAGGAAATGGGCTGGAGCTCCTCGGCCGAACCCGCCAGTTCGAAGCGTGGTGGCTGGAAAGCGTACGCGGCCAACCACGCCGCATGTGCGCAGGACATGATCGATTCCTCAGCGGGTGCCCTCAAGACCAAACTGAGCGCGCCCCAGCAGGGTGACGTGGCTGGCGAAATGGCGGCGGCCATGCGCATTCGCAGCGATGCGAGCCTCTTTACCGCCATCCGCGCGCTCCCGTGGTGGAACACCGTGCCTGCGCCCGACCGGCGCGCCGCCATCGACGACCCCGCGCTGACGGCAGTCGGAGTCGGCTTGAAGCAACCGTACTTTCTCCTGCCCGAAACGGGAGGCGAGCATCTCGGCTCGCACGTCTATCAGGAGAGCTACACGCCGCAATGGGTGCGCTATGAGCATGCCGCGCGCGACAGAAAAGTCTCGAACTATCAGTTCCGCGACGAAGGCGAGTGGTTCGCGGAGGCCTACTACTTCTATTACCAGCCAGACAAGCGCGGCATCGGAATGAAGTTGCACGATCACGACAAGGACACGAAGCAATACTTCGACAACCACGTTCATACCCGCCCGGCGTCACGATGATCGAAAAAGAGATTCAGGACGTGGTGGCCGAACGCGCCGCGGCATTGGGTGGTGGTCGGGTCGAACCTGACAGTGTGGAGGTGCTGCTCGTCGACGCGCACGCGGCGCCGGGATGCGCGATCTACCGGGCTCGCTGGCATAACGGCGCACTGTCCGCGGTCGTCATCGACGGCGAAGGCCCCGACACCTTCCCGGCACAGGCTCTCGGAAAGATCTTCCGCCGGTGGATCGACACTACCGGCGCATTGCCGGACGCAATGCGCGCCGCGAGAGTGGCGGCTTGGATTTACGATCCCGAGCGGCGGCGCACAGTCATCTTTGGCGAAGAGGATATCGGGCGACCCGATTGGCTTCCCCACCTTCGACCGCCCGTGCGGATCGATGACGGAGTCGTCTTCTGGTGGGTGGATCCGCGCGGTCCGTCCGAAGTGCGCGTGTCTCTCGATCCCCGCAGCGGAACGCGGATCGCGGAAACGCCGCTTCACCTTCGGCCCGCAGAACCCACCAGGTGACGGCCGAAAGGCCAGCCTGCCTTCTGCAACTTACTTCCGCTCGCGTGCTATAACGCGCCCGCGTGGTCCGCATCCCCATCACCGGTATTGGCGTGGTCGCGCCGGGAGCCATCGGAGTCGAGGCTTACCGGTCGTTGCTGGCGAGCGGCAAGAGCGCGGCGGCGGACGTGGACCGATTCGATACGAGCGGCATGTCGGCGCATCAGGCCGCCCTCGTGAGCGACTTCCGGCCGAAAGATTTCATCGCGCCGATGAAGATGCGCCGCATGAACGCCCTCTCGCGGTTCGGGGTGTCGGCGGCCAGGCTGGCCATCGAGGATTGCGGCGGTACTCTGCCCTCCGATACCGGCGTAGCCATCGGCACGGCGTTCGGACCGGTGCAGACGTCCGTGGAGTACATGCGCGAGTATGTGGAGAGGGGAGCCGCCCTGGCGCCGCCGCAGCTCTTCGCCGAGTCTGTTGCGAACGCGCCTGGCAGCCACATCGCCATCGAATGGGGCCTGCGGGGCTTCAATGTCACGATCACACAACGGGAGTCGTCCGTGCTGGCCGCGGCGATGTTCGCCGCCACGCAGATCGTCAAGGGAACGGCCAGCGCCGCGCTGATCGGGGGAGTGGAGGAAATCAACGAGATGCTCTTCAGCGTGCTCGACCGCATCGGAGCGCTGGCACGCGCCGACAACGGGCTCAGTGAGGCGGCGCGTCCCTTCGATCCTCGCCGCAACGGCGTGCTCCTCGGCGAAGGAGGGGCGATGCTGGTCGCGGGCGCCGGCACGCGCAAGCCCTACGGCTGGCTGGCGGGCTTCGGGATCGCTCGTGATACGACGGCCTCGGTGTCGGACTGGGGTCACGACTCCGCCAGCGTCGTCACGGCCATGCAGGCCGCGATTCTCGATGCCGAGCTCTCGATCGGAGACATCGACGCGGTCTATGCTTCCGCGAACGGCTCGCGCCGCGGCGATGAGGTCGAGGCCCGAGCCCTCGAACAAATGTTCGACGGGCCAGCAGTGATTGCCACCAAGCAAGTCTGCGGCGAGTACGCGGCCGGCGGAGCGCTGCCGCTGGTGGCTGCTCTGCTTGCCGTGGACGAAGGCCGGTTCCGCAATGTCCTGGTGAGCTCGGTGTCCGCCGGCGGAGGAATCGTCTGCGCCATCGTGACGCGGGAGGAGCGATGAGCGAGCGGATTCTGGCCATCATCCCCGCTCTCAACGCGGCTCGCACGCTGGGTCAGGTGATCGAGCAGAGCCGGCAGCAGATCGAGCCCGTGCTCGTCATTGACGACGGTTCGACCGACGGCACAGGTCAGGTGGCTCGCGACGCTGGGGCCACGGTGTTGCGCCACGACCTCAACCGCGGCAAGGGCGCGGCGCTCAAGACCGGCTTCGCCTGGGCTCTCCAGAACGGATACGACGCGGTGATCACGCTCGATGCCGACGGACAACACCTCCCCTCGGAGATCCCCAAGTTCGTCGATGAGCGCGCGAAGAACGGCGCGGACCTGATCATCGGCGGACGGGCGCACCTGTTCGGGGAGATGCTGCCCCGCCGCAGGAACGCCAACCGCTTCTCGGCCTGGTGCATCGCCAAGTGCTCGGGAGTGCGCATCACCGACTCGCAAAGCGGCTTCCGCCTCTATTCGGCGAAGCTCGTCCGCGAGCTGCCCCTCCGCGCAAACGGCTTCGACATGGAGAGCGAAGTCATCGTCCGCGCCGGTCGCCGCGGATTCCCCATCGTGACCATCCCCATCGACCTCGGCTTCGTCGACGGCCTCGCCACCAGCCACTACAAACCCCTCAAAGACACCCTCCGCATCGCCTGGACCGTCACCCGCACGCGTCTGTTGTAGGCACGGCCGCCGTGGAGCGGTGGGCTTTAGCCCACCGGGCGCTCGCGACAAGTGCGCCGAAGTCACGTGAGGCTCTCGGGACTCTCGTGCCGAAAGCCGCGTGCTTCGTGGAAGCCGAAACGGCAGAGGGAAGCTCTTCGCGAGAGCCCGGAGGGCTAAAGCCCACCGCTCCACAGCAACCGTTCCTCGGACCACGACACTACAGGTTGTGTGCGCCGCGCGAAGAAACTCGAGGCGCAGCCCCTGCGCCCCCAACTAATTCGGCAGCGCCTTCCGCGGCATCATCTCCGTTCGGTTGGCGGCTTCCCAGACAGTGGCGGCGACGATCGCGGAGGCTTGCATCAGGTCTTCGCGTTGGAGGCGCTCGTAGCTGTCCCAGTTCGTGTGGTGCGTGCGGGTCGAGTACTCGACCTGGTCCTGGATGAACTGAAATCCGGGGACGCCCACTTCATCGAAGGGGACGTGATCGGTGCTCATCGTGTTACGCATGGTCACGGTGGCGGCGCCGAGGTCGTGGTGGGGGGTGAGCCACGTGGCGAAGAGCGGCGCGGCGGCGGCATTTTCCTGTGCGTAGATGCCGCGGATCTTGCCGGTGCCGTTGTCGAGGTTGAAGTAGGCGGAGACTCTCGCGTGGTCGGGCTTGAACGTCAGGGCGCCTTTGTCGGTGGTTCGCGCGAACAGCGGCAGTTTGGCCTGCTCGGGATCCTTCGGATCTTCGCGTTTGGCCAGGTGCTGTTCGACGTAGGCGCGTGAGCCGAGGAGGCCCTGCTCTTCGCCGCTCCAGAGCGCGATGCGGATGGTTCGCTTCGGGGTCATGTTCAGGGCTTTGAGGATGCGCATGGCCTCCATCATCACGACCGAGCCGGCGGCGTTGTCGGTGGCTCCGGTGCTGGTGTGCCAGGAGTCGAGGTGTGCGCCGAGCATCACCACCTCGCCCTTCTTGTCGCTGCCGGGGAGGTCGGCCAGGGTGTTGTAGGAGTTGAGGTCTTTGTCGTGGAACTGCGCGTCGATGTTGATCTCGAGCTCGACCTCGGTCTTCGCGTCCAGGAGCCGGGTGATGCGCGCGTAATGTTCGGGCGCGAGGCCGACGGAGGGGACGCCGAGGGGCTCATCGTCGCGCCAGGTGCCGGAGCTCTGGACCCGGAACACGCCACCTTCGCCGTTGCCGGTGTCGACGATCGCCACGATCTTCTCGTCGATGGCGAACTGTGCGAGCAGTTTGCGGAAGTCGCGACGGCGGAGGAACCCGGCCGCGCGTTCCGTGTCGCGTTCCGCGGGGATCGAGTACTCGGCGAGCTTCTCCAACTCGTCCGCGTCGTAGCGGTTGAGCGCCGCTTTCTCCTGCGGCTTCATCTCCCGCGGGTCGGCGATCAGGACGATCATCCCGGAGAGCTTGCCCTTGTTCTTCTCGAGGTCGTCCTTGGTCTCGAGCTTCACCTTGATCACCTTGCCGCGGATCGGGCCGCCGGTGGCCGGAGACCAGGCTTTGGGGATGGCGTAGAGCTGCGCCGTTTGTGGAACGAGCATGCGCACGGAGTACGCGTCGCTCGTCCAGCCGCGGCCGAATTTGTACGGCTCGAGCCGGGCGTTGGAGAGTCCGATTTTTGCCAGCTCGTCGCGGGTCCATTCGTTCGCCCGGAGCATGTTCGGCGAGCCGGTCAGTCGTGGACCGATGGTATCGGTAAGCGCGCGGGCGTACTCCATCACTTTCGAGTTCCGGAACGCCTCGTTCCGGATGCGGCTGACGGTGGCGAGATCCTGAGCAGCGGTGCCGAGGGTGACGAGCAGCGAGCAACCGGTAACCAGCAACCTGAAGTTCATTCCAATTCGCTCCAATCGATGGTGGTCGGGACGTTCGACTTCGCGAACAGCGAGGCGAGCATCTCCTTCGGAGTGTAGACGCGGACGTCGCCGAGCTCGCTGGCCCGGCGGTTCTTCATGGTGAAAAGAGTGCGTTGCGTGACGTAGTCGAAGTTCGCGTAGTAGTCATCGTCCTTCTTCTGTTCGAACATCGTCTTCAGCGTGGCCAACTGGCGGGAGAGGTGATCGTCCAGCGGAGAGTCGCCGAGTCTTCGAGTCTTCGAGTCATCGAGAGATCCCTGCCGGCTCGACGACTCGACGACTCGACGACTCACCGGCTCCAGACCGACAAGGGCGCGCAGATCCAGCTCCCCCGGCTTTGCGAGCTTTTTCTTCTTCTTCTCGTGGGGCAGCAGCAGCGCCGGGATACGGTTGCAGTTGGCTTCATGGATGGCCGCGCTGCGGGTGATCCAGCCGAGGTTCGTGACGCCGCAGTGGGAGGACACGTTGCTGGTCAGGTTGTCGAGGAAGGGCTTGACCGCCGTGTTGAACGAGTCCTCCACGCCGTTGAAGAGGTTCAGCACGTAGTGCACGCGGAACTCGTCGATGGTGGTCTGCACGGTGCGGGTGATGGGGTGGTCTCCCAGACTCTGCGCGAGGTCGAGCGCGAAGGCATCGAGGTTCTGCACTGAGGAGTCGTAGACGTCCTCCACCTGATCGATCAGGTCGTTGATCAGCTTGAAGGAGAACGTGATGTCCGGGACGATCTCGAAGAACGGCGATTCCCTGCTGAAGATCAGCCGCAGCTTGCGGAACAGGATGGCCTTGACGATGTCGCTGGCGGCCAGTGTGGCGCTGGGCAGGTGCGGCGTGAAGATGAGGATCCCCGAGTTGGAGAAGGGGAGGAAGTCGATCACGTTCGCATCGAGCCCGGCCCGCATGTCCAGCACCACGAAATCGGTGGGCAGCGAGTTGATGGCCTCGATCAGACGGGCCTTGTGCGCCGCCCCGAAGTTGGTGATCTCGTCGATCAGATGCAGCGGTCCGGCGATGAAGCCGAAATCGCGGAACTTTCCCTCCGGGTCGAGGCGGTCATCCAGCGTCGTCACGCAATCCGCGAGCGGCTCGTTCCTGCGGAAGAAGTGGTAGAGGTCCTTGTGAATGGGGACGTCGATGGCGTTGCGGATGGCGGAGGTCCCGGTATCCAGGTCCACGAGGATAGTCCGGCCATGACGCGAGAGCGCCAGCGCGAAGTTGATGGCGAAGGTGGTCTTGCCGACACCACCCTTGCCGGAGGACACGGGAATGATGCGTTTGATCGCCAAGCGGCGCTCAGTCTAACGGTTGTTCGGTTGTTTCCGGTGGACTTGGTGGACGGTGGACGTCCACCCAGTCCACCGTCCACCCGTCCACCGAAACGACGGCGGCCGCCCGCCCTTACCCGACAACACAGTACAATCCGTCCCTTGATGCATCCCAGCTTCTTCCGCAAGTTCCCGTTGTTCGTCGATCTCGACGATCGCGAGCTCGCTGCGATCGCGACCGTGGCCAAGAGCCGGCGTTACGCGAAAGACGATGTCGTGTTCTATGCCGACGAGAGCGGCGACATCTTCTGCCTCATCCGCGAGGGTCAGGTGAAGGTCACCATGATCTCGCCCGAGGGGAAGGAGATCATCCTCAAGCTCCTCGGGCCGGGCGACTTCTTCGGCGAGATGGCGCTACTCGACGACGAGCCGCGGTCGGCCACGGTCGTGGCCACCGAGCCGCTGGATCTGGTCACGATCTGGCGGAACGACTTTCTGCAGATCCTGTCGGAGAACTTTTCGCTGACGCGCAAAGTGCTGGCCGAGCTCTCGCGGCGCCTGCGCAGCGCCTCGAGCCGCATCGAGTCGCTCGCCACGATGGACGTCTACGGACGCCTGGCCCGCTTCTTCCTCGACCTGGCCCGCGATCAGGGCAAAGTCCTCGACAACGGCTACGTGGCTGTGACCCGGCCCACCCATCAGGCCATGGCCAACATGATCGGCACGTCGCGCGAGACCGTCTCGCGCCTCATCCACGACCTCATGCGCCAGAACCTCCTGATCTCGGAAGGGAAGACGATCTATCTGAAGAAGAGCGCCCTGGATCAGTTCCGCGAAGACGCTACGTAGTTGAACGGTTGGCGGTTGACGGTTGACGGAGGGCCGCCACCCTCCCCGCGACTCGTCGATTAACGCAGCACCATCGCCGCCAACCGCCAACCGCCAACCGACACCAATGAAGCACATCCCGAACATCCTGACCTTCCTGCGCCTCCTGCTGGTGCCCTGCTTTCTGTGGGCGTCGATGCGGGGGATGTACGTGACCGCGTTCGCGATCTTTCTGTCGGCGGCCGTGACGGACATCCTGGACGGGATGATCGCGCGCCGGCTGAACGTGCGATCGCGGCTGGGGGCCTTGCTCGATCCGACCGCGGACAAGACCCTCATGGTCTCCGCGTTCCTCTACTACACCTTCGCCGCGAAGCTGCCGGTGGTGGAACTGCCAGGGTGGCTGACCTTCACCGTTTTCATCCGCGACTTCCTCATCGGCGCGTTCGCCTATCTCATGTACACGCGTGTGAACATCAGCCGGTTCCCGCCAACCGCGGCGGGCAAGGCTTCGACTGTTTTGCAGGCCGTGACCATTGCCACGGTCATTGCGGTCAACGCCTTCGCGCCAGCGCTGGCTTTACTGGCGGAGATCCTCTTCAGGGCCACCCTCTTCATGACCCTCTTCTCAGCGTGGGGCTACATGCGCCGGGCGGCCTTTCTGCTGCGGGACCAGGCCCTTCCGGCCCGGAGCTGAGCGGCGCCGGGGCGTGCTCTCTTGACAGGGCGCTGAAACGGAAATACCGTGCGCCTCCGTTTGTTGAAGGTCCCGCTGTAAGCCTCCATAGCTCAATTGGTAGAGCAGCAGACTCTTAATCTGTTGGTTCTAGGTTCGAGTCCTAGTGGGGGCACCAGGCCCGACGATTTTCCAGGCAAAGAGGACCGGCAGCGGTCCTCTTCGCGTATTTCCGATAGACTCGCACGCCCGCGAAAGTGGCGGAACTGGCAGACGCGCTGGACTTAGGATCCAGTGGCCCAAAGCCGTGTGGGTTCGAGTCCCACCTTTCGCACCATTTGGAGAACCGGAATTGAAAATTGAGAATTGAAAATTGAAAAAGAAGGACGCGCGAGAATCGTGTTCAATTTTCAGTTTTCAATTTTCAATTTTCAATTCTTCACGAAAATGACTGTCCTTGATTTCGAAGATCTCTCCCCCGTCCAGAAGACCATCGAAGTGGAGATCCCCGCTTCCCTGGTCACCCGCGAGGCCGACCGCGTCACCAGCGAATTCAGCCGGCAGGCCAACGTGCCCGGGTTCCGGCCCGGCAAGATCCCGGCGAGCGTGGTGCGCACGCGCTTCGCCAAGGAGATTCAGGAAGAGGTGGTCAGCCGCGTTCTGGGCCAGAGCTTCCGCGAGGCCGTGAAGGAGAAGGGGCTGGAGCCGGTGGGCGAGCCGCAGCTCGAGCACCTCGACCCGTTCATCGACGGGGCGCCGATGAAGTTCAAGGCCCGTTTCGAGGTCAAGCCGCAGATCGAGCTGGGCCAGTACCGCGGGTTGGAGCTCGAGGATCCGCGCATCGAGATCTCGGAGACCGACGTCGACGCCATGATCGAGCGGTTGCGCGATCAGGCCAGCGTGTACCGCGTGGAGACCGAGCGCGGCCTCGACGACGGCGACTTCGCCGTGATCGAGATCGCCTCCAGCGGGGAAGGCATCGAGGCCAAGAGCGACTCCGGCCATTTCAAGCTGGGCGAAGAGTCGCCGCTTCCGGAGCTCCATGACGCGCTGCGCGGCAAGAAGGCCGGAGAAGTGGCCTCCTTCGACAAGGAGTATGGCGACGACGCGAACCAGGAGTCGTGGCGCGGCAAGACCGTGCACCACGAGGTCACGCTCAAAGAGATCCGCGTGCAGGAGAAGCCCGAGGTCGACGACGAGATGGCCAAGTCCGTGGGCGGCTGGGACTCCGTCCAGTTGATGAGGGAGACCATCGGCGCGGACATCCTCAAGCATCGCCAGGTGGAGGCGCTGCGGTTCAAGCGCACCCAGGTCGGCGAGAAGTTGCTGGCCGCGCACGAGCTGGAGGTGCCCGAGTCCCTGGTCGAGGACGAGCTCGGGAAATCGCTGAACAACTACGCGCGCTACCTGGCCTCGCAGGGAGTCAATCTCGAAGAAGCGAAACTGGACTGGCGCAAGCTGGGCGAGGAGTTTCGTCCCGAAGCCGTCAAGCGGGTGAAGCGCTCCCTGATCCTGGAGGCCATCGCCCGCAAGGAAGAGATCGTGGTCAGCGACGTGGAAGTGGATGCCGAGATCCGCCAGGCTGCTCGCGCACAGGACCGGGAATTCGCCGACGTCAAGCACCACCTCAAGCACGAGGGCGGCTACGAAGCGCTGCGAGCCTCAATGGCCCAGGACAAGGCCCTGGAGCTCGTGTTGGCGTCCAGTTCCTCTCGCGCCTAGCGTTTCAGTCGTCGAGTCGTCGAGTCGCCAGGAGTCGAGGAGTCTCATAGGTTCATCGTCGCAGAGTCTCACAGCTCGCCCACCCCGAGCGGGCGCGTGAAGCAGTAAATGAGGTCCTATGAGACTGTGAGGCCGTGAGCCTGGGAGACCTCGACGACTCGTCGACCCGACGACCCGACGACTCGACGACTCGACGACTCGTCGACCCGACGACTCGACGACCCGACAGGAGAAGGCGAAGCGGGATGAAACGGAACCGCGGAAGAAACTGAACCGCGGGATAGACTAAGGAACCAAGGAGACTCAATGGTGCTGATCCCGATGGTCGTAGAACAAACGTCGCGAGGCGAGCGCGCCTACGACATCTACTCTCGTCTGCTCAAAGACAACGTCATCTTCCTCGGCCAGCCGATCGATGACAACATCGCCAACCTCGTCATCGCCCAGTTGCTCTTTCTCGAAGCCGAGAACCCCGAGAAGGACATCTCCGTCTACATCAACTCACCCGGCGGCTCCATCACCGCGGGCTTCGCCATCTACGACACCATGAAGTACGTGAAGCCCGACATCGCCACCATCTGCATCGGACAGTGCGCGTCGTTCGCGGCCGTGCTGCTGGCGGCGGGCACGAAGGGGAAACGCTACGCACTCCCGAACTCGCGGGTGCTGATCCACCAGCCCTGGCTCCAGGGCCTCGGCGGTCAGGCCTCCGACATCGACATCCACGCGAAGGACATCCTCCGCATGCGTCACCGCCTCAACGAGATCCTGGCCGATCACACCGGTCAGCCCATCGAGCGCATCGAGCGCGACACCGATCGCGACTACATCCTCAACGCGGTCGATGCCCAGGCGTACGGACTGGTCGATCAGGTGATCACCAAGCGGGACTAGCTGGTACGACCGGCGGCGCTGGTTGGCATAGCCTTGGGCACGTGCGGCAGCTCCGAGGCCAACGTGCTTGCTACCGCGCAGACTCCTGGGGCCGCTGGGAATCGGTTGTCAGTTGTCGGTTGTCGGTGAGGTGTCGCGCTGAGTCCCAGACAACTGACAACTGATAACTGACACCACCTGCAGTTTCTGACGTGCGGGTTCCGGGTGCTCTGGAATGCGCACTCCCCCATGCCAGTTGACTTGGACGGCGCTCAGGAGCAATCTTGAGCCAGCTCACGAAAAGGACCCAATCGGACATGTCGAAGAAGGGGAACAGCGGCGACGTCCTCCGTTGCAGCTTCTGCAACAAGTCACAGCGTGACGTCAAGAAATTGATCGCCGGTCCCACGGTCTATATCTGCGATGAATGTGTGGACATCTGTCTGGACATCATCGCCGAGGATCGGAAGGACGAGCCGGGGGCTCTCGAGGGTTCGGGTCACCTCCCGAAACCGAAAGAAATCAAAGAGTTCCTCGACCTCTACGTCATCGGCCAGGAGCGAGCCAAGAAGAAACTCGCCGTGGCGGTGTACAACCACTACAAGCGGATCGACTACCAGTCGCGCAACGCGCGCCAGGACGTCGAGCTGCAAAAGTCGAACATCCTCCTGATCGGCCCCACCGGCACCGGCAAGACACTGCTCGCGCAGACGCTGGCCCGGATGCTCTCGGTGCCGTTCACGATCGTCGACGCCACCACCCTCACCGAAGCCGGCTACGTCGGTGAGGACGTCGAGAACATCATCCTCAAGCTCTACCAGGCCGCCGGCAACGACAAGGAAAAGACGCAGCGCGGCATCGTCTACATCGACGAGGTCGACAAGATTTGCCGCAAGGGCGACAACCCCTCCATCACCCGCGACGTGAGCGGCGAGGGTGTCCAGCAGGCGCTGCTCAAGATCCTCGAAGGCACGGTCGCCAACGTTCCGCCGCAGGGTGGACGGAAGCATCCCCACCAGGAGTTCATCCAGATCGACACCACCAACATCCTCTTCATCTGCGGAGGAGCGTTCGTGGGACTGGACGGCGTCATCGAGCGCCGTCTGTCGCAGACCTCGATGGGCTTCGGCGCCAAGATCGCCTCGAAGAAGGAAAAGAAGACCGGCGAGCTCCTCGCGCAGTCGCATCCGGAAGATCTCATCCGCTTCGGGCTCATCCCGGAGTTCGTGGGACGCCTGCCGGTCGTGGCCACGCTCAGCGAGCTCGATAAGGCCGCCCTCATCGAGATTCTCCGCGAGCCGAAGAATTCGCT
>Ga0307505_10002045_pt1 | contig 14809 bp, 18 predicted proteins | sample 23_S_MG_FD_202183 | JGI IMG/M metagenome (GOLD analysis project Ga0307505, IMG submission 202183) | Soil microbial communities from Populus trichocarpa stands in riparian zone in the Pacific Northwest, United States - 23_S | ecosystem: Environmental > Terrestrial > Soil > Riparian zone > Trees...
AAACGGCGTCGGCGGCTGTTTTTGCCGTCGCTTTCAGATGTGTTGTGGTCGTATTCCGGTTCATCCGGGCTCACAAGTCCAAAATTGCCATTTATAAAGGACAGCCATACTGTCCTTTCTTCAAAATACACGATCTGAAGCTTTGCGCAAGGAAGGAATCGTTTGGAGGAAAAATACGCAATAAAATTGCGCAGCAAATTTCAAGGCCCTCGACCCTGCCGTTTCGAAACGGTAGGGAAGAACTCCCCTTTGGAGCTTTCCCCATGAATTTTGCATCCGACAACCACTATGGCGTTCATCCCCGCATTCTTGAAGCCCTGGTGGAGGCGAACGCCGGCTCGGCTCCGGCCTATGGCGGCGATGCCTGGACAAAAAAAGCCGAAGAGCAGCTTTCCCTGGTCTTTGAAAAAGAAGTGCGTTCCTTCCTGGTAACAACCGGAACCGCCGCAAACGGGCTGGCCCTTTCAGCTCTCACGCCGCCCTATGGCGCCGTAATCTGCCATGGCGAGGCCCATATCAGCGTTGACGAATGCAATTCCCCGGAAATGTTTACCGGCGGCGCCAAGATCCTGGGTCTGCATGGCCCGGCAAGTAAATTGACGCCTGCCATGATTGAAAAAACCCTCAAGGGGTTCATCCGCGGCGAACATGATCCAAAGCCCGCCGCCGTATCGCTGACCAATTCCACCGAACTGGGCACCACCTATTCTCCCGGCGACGTGAAGGCGATCTCGGACCTGATCAAGCCGCGCGGCATGAAACTCCATATGGATGGCGCGCGCTTTGCAAATGCCGTGGCGGGCCTGAACCTAAGCCCGGCGGAAATCACCTGGAAATCCGGGGTTGATGCCCTGTCCTTCGGCGCCAGCAAGAACGGCGCCATGATGCTGGAGGCGGTGGTTTTCTTCGATACGAAGCTGGCCGATGATTTTGTCTACCGCCGCATGCGGGGCGGCCAGCTCGTTTCAAAGGGCCGCTATCTGGGCGCGCAAATGCTGGCCTATCTCAAGGATGGCCTGTGGCTGGAGAATGCCAGGCAGGCCAACGGCCTTGCCGCCCAGCTCGCCGAAGGGCTCGGCAAATTCAAGAAAATCCGCATTCCGAATCCGGTGCAGGCCAACGAAGTTTTTGCCGTCATGCCGCGGGCCCTGAACGACAGGCTCCTCGCGTCCGGTGCGAAATTCTATGACTGGATGCCCGACAGCCTTGGCAAGAGCATCGCCGACGATGAAATCTTCGTGCGCTTCGTCCTGTCCTACGCCACCCCCGAAGCCGACGTCCGGAAATTCCTGGCCCTGGTCAGGGAAGTGCAGTCCTGATTGAATGGAAAGGGGCGCTTCCGGGAAGCGCCCCCACGTTCAGGATTAGGCAGCCTTTTTCGCCTCGAGCACCTTCTGCTCATTGGCGCTGCGAATGGCAATCGTGCGCGGCTTCAAGGCCTCCGGAATTTCGCGCTTCAGCGAAATATGCAGGAGGCCGTTGTTCAAATCAGCCCCGGTCACTTCAACGTGGTCGGCAAGCTGGAAGCGGCGCTCAAAATTGCGGGCCGCGATGCCCTGATGCAGGTATTCGGTCTTTTCCGCAGGTTTTTCAGCCTTTTTGCCGCTCACCGTAAGGGCATTGCCCTTCACCTCAAGGTTGATGTCGGCGGCGCTAAAACCCGCAATGGCAATGGTGATGCGGTACTCGTCCTCGCCAACCCGCTCGATATTGTAGGGCGGATAGGCCGGGGTTTCGAAGCTTGCGGCATCATCGAGCATGCGGGCAAGGTGGTCAAAACCAATGCTGGAACGGTAAAGCGGGGTAAAATCAAACATGTTACATTCTCCTGAAGCAATGCATTAACCGCGGGCCCACAATTGGCACCCGCTGCAGGAGAGGTAATTTCAGTTTCCCCGATTGCAAGGGGGCGGGGGCCAAAAAAATGAACTGAAAATGAATGGCGGGTTCTGACCCTGTTCAAGTTCAGGGGTCTAGTTTCGGTGTCAAGGATGGCCAATCGGGTCATCACAACGAAACGCAACTTAAACCCTGGAGAACGAAAATGATTGCCAAGTCCCTCATCGCCGCAGCCGCTGTTGCTGTCTCCCTCACCGCCCTTGCCCCTGTTCAGCAGGCTCAGGCGAAAACCAACCTCAACTTTAACATCGGCATTGGCGTCGGTGGCGGCGACTTTTACCCCGGCTACGGTGGTGGCTACGGCGCCTATCCCGTATACGAGCCCTACTACGGCGGCATCAGCTGCAAAAAGGGTCGCAAGATCGTTGACTGGTCCGGATTTCACAATGTGCAGGCCTATGATTGCAGCGCCCCGGTTTATCAGTACCGGGCCTGGAAGAACGGCGACAAGTACCGTGTCCGGGTCAACATGAACGGCAACATCATCGGCGTTAAGAAGATCTAACAATCCACCATCACATTCCGGAACGCCCGCAAGGCGTTCCGGCCCCCTTTGCCTTGTTTCTGCCACGAAGTTGAACGGCAGATGAACGGGGCTATCGGCTTTTGTTCAGCAATATTCCGCCATGATCGCATTTGATAATCCATGTTAACCGACGGCGGAGGAAAAACGATGCTCAAGAAAGTCCTGATGGCGGCAACGGTGGCAGGCGCGTTTGCCGTGAGCCCGCAGGTTGCGGAAGCCAAGGTGAAAGTCCAGGTCGATATTTGGCAGCCCGGCGGATACTGCTACTATAACCATGATCCATTCCGCTGCGGCGGCTACGGCTACTATCCGCGCCCTGGATATTTCGTCCCCCACCGGGATTATGACTATAGGAACCGCGTCTCATGCAATGAAGCCCGCTCGATTGTCAGGGAGCGCGGATTTCGCGATGTGCGCACGACAAATTGCGGCGGCAAGCTCTACACCTTCATTGGCAAGAGAAAGGGCGGAATTTTCAGAGTTGCGGTCTATTCAAAAAATGGCCGTATTCACTCTATACGCCCGCTTTGATGCGAAATTGTTAGAGGGAGAGTCCCATGTTACCGCGGATCATCAGTGCAGCAGCCTTCGCATTCATGGCCAGCACGCTGCTTGTGCCAGCCTCAGCCGAAGCGGACTCGCGCTGGCGGTTCCTGCATCCCGGCTATTATTTCTATGAGCCGCCGCCCCGCGATTTTTATGCGGACAGATATGACGATGAAGATTACTACGACGACGATGAGCGGCCGTTTGCCTATTATGATCCGGACGATGACTATTATGAACCCCGCTACAGGGACGAAGAGCCGGTTTATATAGCTCCGAAGAAGAAGACGAAAAAGACCGTCAAGGCGGCCCCGGTGCCCAAGCCCGTAACCAAGAAATCCGTGGCATCGACCGAAAAGAAAGCCGTGACCAAGACTGAAACCAAGTCTTTGGCTTCTGTCGAAAAGAAAGCCGCGGCGCCGGCTGAAAAGAAAACCGCCGCCGCCGGCATGTCCTGCGAAAAGGCCGAAAAAATCGTCTCGGGCTACGGCTTTACCAGTGTGAAGCCAACCGCCTGCAGCGGACAGGTTTTCGCCTTCAATGCCACCCGCAGCGGCAAGAGCTATGTGATCAAGCTCAGTTCCGCCAGCGGTGAATTGACCGAGGTCAAGAAGGTTCAGTAATTCTTGCCCATGATGGGCCTCTGCTTTAGAGCAGGGGCCCATGGAACTGATTTCAACGCCAGAAAATCCGGTGCCGCGCGGCGCCGACTGCACCCGCGTGGTGACAAATGACGGCTATCACCTGCGCGCCATGTCGGTCCGTGTCAGCAATGCCAGGGGCACCGTGGTCATCCTCGGCGGCCGCGCCGATTTCATGGAGCGCTATTTCGAAACCGCCCGCGACCTGATGGAAAGAGGCTACTGCGTGGCCTCGGTCGATTTGCGCGGGCAGGGCGGCTCCCAGCGGCTGACCGAAAAGCGACTCAGAGGCCATGTCAGCGGCTTTGAGGAATATGACGAAGATATCAGGGCCTTTATGACCCAGGTTGTCCTGCCCGATTGCCCGCCGCCCTACTATGTGCTCGCCCATTCAACCGGCGGAAACATCATTCTGCGCCTCATCCGCACCCGCAACTGGTTCAAGAAATGCGTCCTCATCGCTCCGCTCATTGACTTGAACTACGGGGCCTGGCCGCTTCCCCTGGTGCATCTGCTCACCTCCCTTGCCATGACCCTGCGCCTGGGTTGGGTTTATTTGCCGGGCAAGAGGCAGGCGCCCCTCGGACGCAAGGATTTCGTGGGCAACCCCCTGACCCGGGATCAGCGGCGCTGGAACCGCGATAGCGGGGTGCTCGAAAAAGCCCCGCAGCTTGGCTCCGGCGGGCCAACCTACGGCTGGCTTTCCGCCGCCCTGAAATCCATTGCCGCGGTGCGCAAAATGAAGAGCGACAAGGGCCTGAAATGCCCGGTCCTGATCATCGCCGCAGGCCTCGACAGCGTCGTGGACAATGACGCCATACGGCGGTTTTCCGAGCGCGTGGCCGGCGTTTCGATCATCACCATCCAGGAAGCCCTGCATGAGATCCTCCTCGAAAGGGACGAAATCCGCCAGCAGTTTCTGGCCGCCTTCGACGTCTTTGTGGCGGAAGAGGCATAAAGCGCCCGGCTCGCCTGTTTTTCAGGCAGACCAACGAATTGCCTTTGCCAGTGAGCCATGCTATGGCCCGCCCAACCCCTGACAATAGAGAAAGTTCCGGCGCCCCATGAATTTGCGCAACATCGCGATTATTGCCCACGTCGACCATGGCAAAACCACCATGATCGACCGCCTCCTGTCCCAATCCGGCTCATTCCGTGAGAACCAGAAAGTGGCCGAGCGCGCCATGGATTCCAATGACCTGGAGCGCGAGCGCGGCATTACCATTCTGGCCAAGGTCACCTCGCTGGTCTGGAAGGACACCCGCATCAATATCGTGGACACCCCGGGCCACGCCGATTTCGGCGGCGAGGTCGAGCGCATTCTCAACATGGTGGATGGCGCCGTGCTGCTGGTGGACGCCGCCGAAGGCCCCATGCCGCAAACCAAATTCGTGCTGCAGAAAGCCCTGAAGATCGGCCTCAAGCCCATCGTCTGCATCAACAAGATCGACCGCCCGGACGAGCGCCACAATGAAGTGGTGAACGAAGTCTTTGATCTTTTCGCGGCTCTCGAAGCCAGCGAAGAGCAGCTCGATTTTCCGATCATCTACGGCTCGGCGAAGCACGGCTGGATGTCGAAAACCCCCGCCCAGACCGAAGACACCATGGCGCCGCTGTTTGACCTCATCGTCTCGCATTTCAATCCGCCGGTGATTGAGGAAGGCCCCTTCCGCATGCTGGTGACCACCATCGAAGCCAACCCGTTTCTGGGCCGGGTTCTCACCGGCCGTGTCCGCTCCGGTTCGGTGAAGGCCAATCAGCAGGTGCGGGCCCTTTCGCAGGACGGCAAGGTGGTGGAGCAGGGCCGCATTTCCAAGGTTCTGGCGTTCCGCGGCCTTGAGCGCGTGCCGGTGGACGAATGCTTTGCCGGCGACATCGTTGCCATCTCCGGGCTTACCACCTCGACGGTTGCCGATACGATTTGCGAATCCACCGTGACTGAACCCATCAAGGCCCAGCCCATTGATCCCCCGACGCTGACCATGACCTTCCGCATCAATGACGGCCCGCTGGCCGGCAAGGAAGGCGACAAGGTGCAGAGCCGCGTGATCCGCGAGCGCCTGCTGCGTGAAGCCGAAGGCAATGTGGCCCTCAAGGTCACCGCCTCGTCAAATGAAACCGACGCCTTCGAAGTGGCGGGCCGCGGCGAATTGCAGTTGGGCATCCTGATCGAAACCATGCGCCGCGAAGGCTTTGAGCTCACCGTGGGCCGCCCCCGCGTGGTCTTCCGCACCGATGAACACGGCCAGAAGCTGGAACCCATCGAGGAAGTGATTGTCGACGTTGACGAGGCCTATTCCGGCATCGTGGTGCAGAAGCTCTCCGAGCGCCGCGCCGAAATGCGCGACATGCGGCCCTCCGGCGCCGGCCGCCAGCGCCTGGTGTTCCATGCGCCGACCCGTGGCCTGATCGGCTATCAGGGCGAACTCTTGTCCGACAGCCGCGGCACCGCCATCATGAACCGCCTGTTCCATGCCTATGCGCCCTATGTCGGCGATATTCCGGGCCGCCATACGGGCGCCCTTCTCTCCAACGGTGATGGCGAGGCGGTGGCCTATGCCATTTTCAACCTGCAGGACCGCGGCCCCATGTTCATCGAGCACGGCACCAAGGTCTATGCCGGCATGATCATCGGCGAGCACACCCGCGGCAATGACCTTGAACTCAATGTCATCAAGGGCAAGAAGCTCACCAACGTCCGCGCTTCCGGCAAGGATGAAGCGGTGGTCCTCACCCCGCCGATCCGCATGTCGCTGGAAAAGGCGCTCGCCTATGTGGGCGATGATGAACTGGTGGAGATCACGCCGAAATCCATCCGCCTGCGCAAGATCTATCTCGATGCCAACGAGAGAAAGCGCATGAGCCGCGCCAAGGAAGCCGCCGAAGTCGCGTAATCCCTATTCCTCGCGGTAAGGCCCGCCCGGACAGGGTGTATCCGACATGACTTCGTTTGCCCTGATGGCGCGCTGCGAAACCACCTCCGGCATGTCCTTTTCGCAATTGAAGCTGCGCGATTGCCCATCGGCTTTGGCCCGCGCGATCGTATTGGCATCGGGATATTTCGTGTCGATCAGCGCCGTGCGGCAGGCGTCCCGCCCGTTGAGCTTGGTGACCACCAGCCAGTTCTGCTTGGCATTTGCCTCGCCCGAGCCATTGTCGGTGAACCAGCGGAGAATGCTGGCAATGGGCTTGCCGTTTTCCATGCGCCATTCAATCCGGGGGCCGGGCGAATTGAACGCCCCGAAGGTTTGCGCCGAAGTGCACTGGCTGCGCGCCTCCGGGCCGAAAGCGATAAAGCCGCGCAAATCGCCCTCGAGATAAAGGACGTCAAATCCTTCAATGCCCTTGCATTCCCAGACGCCGCCTTCGCCATTGTCTTCGCCGTTGTAGAGCTCAAGGGCCTTGCATTCTTTGAGGTCGAGGTCGGAATAGACGCTGGTGATTTCGCCGGCCAGAGCGGCGGCTGAGGTTAGACCTAAGACAATTAGCGCCGCGAATTTTTCCATGGCCCATAGTATGCTACGGGAAATCGCTCAAAGGAAAGCCCCATGCGTATCGATGCCATTGCCTCAGGCCGGAACCCGCCGAAGGAAATCAACGTGATCGTCGAGGTGCCGGTGGGCGGCGAGCCCATCAAGTATGAGATGGACAAGGAGGCCGGAACCCTTGTGGTCGACCGTTTCCTCTATACCTCCATGCGCTATCCCGGAAACTACGGCTTCATTCCGCACACGCTTTCCGGCGATGGCGATCCGGTGGACGTGCTGATCGCCAACCAGCGCGGCATCATTCCCGGCGCCGTCGTGGCCTGCCGCCCGGTGGGCGTCTTGAAGATGCAGGACGAAGCCGGCGGCGATGAAAAGATCATTGCCGTGCCGGTGCCCCGGCTGACACGGCGCTATGAGAATGTCTTCAACTACCTGGACCTGCCGGAAATCACCGTGCAGCAGATCGAGCATTTCTTCACCCACTACAAGGACCTCGAACCCGACAAATGGGTGAAGGTGCTGGGCTGGGGCAATGCGGTTGAGGCCGAAGAAATGATTATGGACGGCATCGAGCGGGCAAAGGCGGCGAAGAAATAACGCGCTCAATTTTCTGTTCCGGCGAAGCTTTCATTATTTCTGTCACCCCGACGGAAGTCGGGGCCCAGACTTTCAGCATGTGCATTGGTCATGAGTCTGGGTCCCGGCTTTCGCCGGAATGACGGTGTTGGGGTAATTAATCTGTAGACGGATGACTTCTGCTTCAGCTTGTGTCCGGCTTCATCGCCTCCCAGGCCAGCCAGTCGCAGGCGACGAGGACCTCATCGACTTCGTGGATGGGCTTCCGCCGGTAGCCCGGCGGATGGCCGGAACGGAGGGGTATTGTGGACTTGAAGTCCGGCGAGGCTTTCCGCCTCTCCTGCAGGCGGACGAGGCGTTTGGCCTGACGGGGCAGGTCCTCAAGGGCGGATTTGAGGGCCTGGAGCCTGCGGTGGAGGCGCGTGGTGCTGGCCAGCCCATCGGACGGCGGCGGGGGAACGACCACAGGCTTAGGCGTTGGAAACAGGGCACAAATCCGGGGATCGTAGTCAAGGATATGGATGCGTGGTTCAATCCGGCGGACTTTCACGGCTCGCGCGAGCTTCATACGTTTTGGTGGATCAAAGAGTTGGAAGGCGGGAGACGAGTTACCACGGCCCTTTCCGATCTTCTTCCCTTCGGGCATGGGCCGTGAAGGCGAAAGCTTCACCACAACATTCCGGGCGGCAACGACAATAAGCCGCCGGACAGCAGACTCTGCAGGCCGCAGCACCGCCAGCACGGCGCTGTGCAAGGAGCGGGGAATCCGCGAGGCCGCCTCCGTGCCGTCAAGCCCCAGCAGGGCGAAAAGCACATCAATGATGCCTTTCAACGCCTTGCTGTTGCGTTTGATGGCCAAGTCCCAGTCCATATGGTTCATATCCCTAAAGAACAAAACAGGAACATAATTGGCATAGTAGGAATACAGTGTCAAGCATTAAATTCCTGCCATCCGGCGGTTTGATGCCGGTCTGGACTCATTTTTAGATATTAACCGCCCGTCGATTTTGTACGGAACAACGCCGCCCTGAAAGCGTTATATTGTCGCCGCAAAGGCCTTCTATGCGGATGTTTTTTCACGAAAGTATCATCATGAAACGTGCACTTCTCGCCGCGGCGCTGTCCGCTGCCCTGCTGATTCCGGCGGCCCAGGCCGCCTCCAGCAAATTCTTCGACAACCTTTCCGGAAGCTGGTCCGGTTCGGGCAAGGCTTATGTGACCAAGTATGGCGAGATATCGGCCAATTGCCGGGTGGCCATTACCGGCGCCGAAAGCAAGGTTGCCATGAACGGCAGCTGCGGCATGCTGGTGTTCCGCCAGGCGCTGGGGCTTTCCATCCGGAATGCCGGCGGCAACCGCTATGTCGGCACCTATACCGGCTCGAAGACCGGCCCCGCCAGGCTTGAGGGAACCCTTCAAGGCGACCGCCTGGTGATGACCATCAAATGGGGCGGGCTGGTGAACGGCGACCGGACGGCCCAGATGGTGCTCCAGCGCACCGGGCCAAACTCCTTTGCCCAGATCGTCAATGACACGGTTGAAGGAAAAAAGCGCAAAACTTCAAACTTCGCCTTCGTGCGCACCAGCACCCAGGCCGCGCTCCCGTAATAAGATCACCGTCTGCCGGAGATCGTCGCATTGCCAGGTTCCGGCGTGATCGCCGCAACCAGCGAGACCGTCAGTGCCGTCCTGCCTCTCAAACCCCGCGCCGCAAGCGCCGTGCCTTCATCGCTTCGTTGGCTTCCGGCGTGCCGTCATGGAAGGAGCCGAACCACCTGTCGAGCGGCACCATGCCGTCGGAATAATTCACCTCGAAATATTTGTGATGCAGGTAATGGGCAAAGTAGGACGCGTCCATGCTCGTCTCCTCACCCACCACCACCCGGTCAAATCCCGTATGCCCCTGCGCCGGAGCCAGGCCCAGCCGCGAGGCAAGATTGATCATGTGCACGGGATGCGACGGGATGAGGAAGAACAGCGCGATCGTCGAGAAATAGATCACGTGCTCGATGGGGTGCATGGAAAGGCCCGACCACGGCCCCGGGTTGGTGTTGCGGTGATGCAGCTTGTGCGCCACCTCATAGAGCGGCGGCCAGTGCAGAAACCGGTGCGCGCAGTAAAATCCCACCTCGTGGATAAAGGGCACCAGAAAGAAAAGTGCTACGAAGCCAACCGGATGCTCCGCGTAGCTGATCATGGGTGCCACGTTGTTGGCATAGGCCCAGAGCAGCAGCACCTCATAGGCGGTCCAGATCGGCACGCCGCTCGCCAGGGTGTGGAACATGTTGTCGTAGGTCTGGTTTCCGAAGCGAAAGGCGGCGGACTGTTTCGGCCATTGCCGGTTGTATTTGAAACTGGTGCCCTGCTTGCGCCAGACATAGAGCCACAGGTGCCAGGCCCCGTACACCAGGATGGCCAGCACGATGTTGCGCAGCAGAATCAGGCCCGCCCAGCCGAATGAAAACGTCTTGAGCGTTTCCAGGGCGGGCGTCAGATAAACCCAGATCAGGATTGCGGCACCGGCATACAAAACATTCCACGGCCACAGATAGCCGGGAAAGCCAAAGAACCATTTGAAAAGGGCGCGGGGGCGCGGCGGCCAGTCAAAGGCCGGCCCGTAGCTCACCGGCGCCGATGGCGTCCAGAAGCCGCGTGAATCTTCTTTTCCAAACCGAGAATCGTCCATGGCCAACTCCCGCCGCTGGCTGTTGCGGCTATTTCTCGCCCTCGCCCGGCGAGGGCGAATACAGGCTCGAGAGAATGCGGCTGAGAAGGCCCTGTTCGGTCTTGCCCGTGTTCTGCTTGGCAAGTTCAACCAGCAGGGCCGAGGTGGCATCGAGCCGGCCCGCGACCAATGCCGCGACACGCCGCGCCAGGCCCGGCTCAGTTTCGAGGAGCTTGTTGGCATCGCGGATCACCCGCACCTTGGTTTCGCGTTCGGCGCGCACCGTGGCGCTGTTGCGGATGCCGAGCAGCACCGACAGCTCGCCCACCAGCGTGTCCGGCTGGGAAATGGTGGCGATGTTGACGCCGTCGCGGACGACGACGAGGCTGCCGCTGAGGAGAATGAAAAGGTCGCCGCCGCCTTCGCCCTGGACCAGAAGCACCTCACCGTCGGCAAGGGTGCGCGCGGGCCGTGATGCAGTCATCGCCAGAAGGTTCGTCATGATGGGCTCCCACTCTTTGCTGAAAGGAAGCGTAACCGCTTGCCTTCACCGTGTCCAGAACCCTTAGTGCATGATCAGTTTTGTTTGAATTGAAACGCCCATGTTTTCCTTCTCCCCGTGGGGGAGAGGAAAAGCAGAGGCTGTCGCCGCAGATAAAGTTGATCGCACTCTGGGGTTCTTGACTAGCCCTGCGTATAGAAGATGTGGCGCCCGATCTTGGTGACGCGGTGCAGCGACCTGGACCAGGCCGGGTCGACATAATCCGCGTGGTAGTGGGTGGCGGCGTCGACAGCCTGGATCGGCCTGTCCGTGGCAAGCGCAAGGGCTGTCACCTCAAGGGCTGCTTCCCAGGCGCGGCCATATTTCGGGAGATCCGACTGGCCGTCGCAGGCGAAGGAAAACTGGCAGGCGTTCAGGCGGCTTGCCCCCTGATAAACCACGCCGCAGATCGACGAGGGATAATTCTCCGCCTTGGCCCGGTTGAGGATGACCGTTGCCACCGCAAGCTGCCCCAGCTGCGATTCCGAACGGGCCTCGAAATATACGGCCCGGGCGAGGCAGCTCTTTGCCACGGTGCGCGGGTCAAACATGGTTTTGAACGTGTGCTTCCAGCCGGCAAGCCTGGCGGCGACATCGGCGCGGCCGGCTATCGGTGGCAAGGCCCCATTGTTTTGGGCCTTTGCCACCGTCTCTGCCGACGCTCTAAAGGTGGAATCATTGCGGGCCTCTGCGGCACCTGTCAGCGCAACACTCAACAACAAAGCAAGGATCTTCACATTCATGGCCAATCTCCCTTTTCCGTCGCTATCCCGGCGAGGAGATTCAGCCCCAGCGGCTTGCAAACCGCTTAAGTCACTTGCTTAGAATTTTATGAAAGGCATGCAAAATTTGTTAACCATGAACAAAGCGTTGCCGCCCGCTCACGCCGCCCTGCGCCAGGGAATCAGCATCGCTACCCGGGCCTTGTAGCGGCGGTAATCGTCGCCGAAGAAATCAATGAGGTCGCGCTCCTCGAGGAATATGCCAACGAAAATATACGCCGTGGTAACCACGGCAAACAGCAGATGCCCCTGGCTCATCGTCGGCGCTGCCCAGAAGGCGATGATGAAGCCGAGATAAAGCGGATGGCGCACGAACTTGTAAAACAGCGGCGTGCGGAAACGCGGCGCGGGCATTGGCTTGCCCACCAGGTTGTTGGCAACCTGATGCAGCCCGAACAGCTCGAAGTGGTTGATCAGGAAGGTGCTCGAAAACACCATCAGCCAGCCCGCGAACGACAGTCCCATGAGGGCCATGGCGATCTGCGGATGATCGACCTGCCAGACCGCGGCGGGCAGCGGGCGCCATTGCCAGAACAGCAGCAAAAGCAGGAGGCTGGCGAACACCACATAGGTGCTGCGTTCCACCGGTTTCGGCACATATTGCGTGAACCATTTCTTGAACGGCTGGCGCGCCATGACGCTGTGCTGGATGGCGAAGGCGGACATCAGGAGGAGATTGACGATGATGGCCTGGAGGGCGGGAACCGCCGTTCCCGTGTCGATGGTCTTCGGCACCACGAGGCCGGTGACAAAGCCGATGGCGTAAAGGATGGTGACGAAAAACAGGGCGTAGGCGGCCAGCCCGTAAAGAAATGCAATGAAGCGGCCCATGGGAGTCTCCTTGGTTAAATGTGAAACATTTGGCCGGCCGCATACCTGACGATGGCCCGCATCCTGAAGGCCATCTGGCGGAAGGCCTCTCTGCGAAGCCGGGCTGCCTGCCTGCGGTAGTAATCGAAATCAATCGCGCCATCGACGTGGCGGTGGATATCCTGATCATCGGCAGTCATGGCACGCTCCCTGTGGAGGGGCCGCGTTCATCGCGGGCCGGTGGCTTCAGACTGCCCGCCTCCCGGCGAAAAGACTTTGCGGCCGCCTTTAAAATACCTTCAAAATTCGTCCAAACCGGCATAAACGTCCCCCGCGTGACCTTCTCTGGAGACCCGGCGTGCTGATGCGCTTCGACAGCTACGGCCTTGATACCGACAAGCGCGAGCTCCGGCGCGGCACCGCACTTGTCCCCGTGGGTCCCCAGGTTTTCGACCTGCTCGTCTTCCTGCTGGAAAACCGCGAACGCGTGGTCAGCAAGGACGACTTGATCGCCGGTGTCTGGGGTGGGCGCGCGGTTTCCGATTCCACCCTCACCAGCCATATCAACGCGGCGCGCAAGGCGGTGGGCGACAGCGGCCAGGCGCAGCGCCTGATCCGCACCATTCCGCGCAAGGGCATAAGGTTCGTGGGCGAGGTGCTGGATGAGGCGCCGCGCGCGCAAACGCAAGCGCCTGCGCAAGGCCTGCGCCAGGAGATTCATTTCTGCACCGCAGGCGACGGCGCGCGCCTTGCCTATGCCGCGGTGGGGCAGGGCCCGCCCCTGGTGAAAACCGCCAACTGGCTCAACCATCTCGAATTCGACTGGGAAAGCCCGATCTGGCGCCATCTGCTTCATGCCCTGGCGGCGGAGCACCAGCTCGTCCGCTATGACGCGCGCGGCAATGGTCTGTCCGACTGGGAGGTGGGAGAATTCTCGCTTCCCGCTTTTGTCGCCGACCTGGAATGCGTGGTCGATGCCATGGGCCTGAAACGCTTTGCCCTTTACGGGATGTCGCAGGGCTGCGCCGTGGCCGTCGCCTATAGCTTGCGCCACCCGGAGAAAGTGAGCCACCTTGTCCTCTATGGCGGCTTCATAAAAGGCAAGCGCCGCCGCGGCTTGCCCCACGACATCGAGCAGGCCGACGCGCTTCTCACCCTCATGCGCCAGGGCTGGGGCCAGGAGAATCCCGCCTTCCGGCAATTCTTTACCTCGCTGTTCATTCCCGACGGGACGCCCGAGCAGATGCAATGGTGGAACGACCTGCAGCGCAAAACCACCACGCCGGAAAACGCCGTGCGCCTGCGCCGCGCCGTCGACGACATCGACATTTCCGCCATGCTTCCCGAGGTGCGCGTGCCTACACTTGTCATGCATTGCCGCGATGATGCGGTGCAGCCCTTTGAGGAGGGCCGGAGGCTGGCGGCGGCCATTCCCGGCGCCCGCTTCGTGGCCCTTGAAGGGCGCAATCACGTTATTCTGGAAGGCGATCCCTCATGGGGCCGGTTTCTTGCGGAAATACGGAGTTTTCTGGCACAATAGAGAACGCCCCGGACCCGGAACCAAGCGCCGCTTCAAGGCGTTAGGATTGTATCAACATATTATGTTTCATGGAGATCTCATGCTGAGACTGATGCGACTTGGATTTTTTGCGGCGCTGCTGCTGGCGGCTGTGCCGGCGGGCCACGCCCTGGCCAAGGCCGGTGAGCCCTATGGCACCTGGTCCATGGGCAAGGTGTCGATAAAGGTCACCGATTGCGGCGGCAAGCTGTGCGGCACCATTGTCGGCCTCAAGGAGCCGATCAGCAAGATTGACGGCAAACCCAAGGTTGACCGTGAGAATCCCGATGTCTCGAAGCGCACACGCCCGCTCATCGGGCTTGCCGTTCTCATCGGCATGAAACCGGCGGGCGAGGGCAAGTGGCAGGGCGCCATCTACAATCCCGATGACGGCAATACCTACAGCGCCAGCATCCGGGTCGAGGGCGACACGCTGAAGGTCAAGGGCTGCGTGATCGGCATCCTGTGCAAGAGCAACAGCTTCGCGCGCATCGACTAGGCTCTAGACGACGCGGACTTCAAGATCGCCGATGCCGTCGATATGCCCGTGCAGCCTGTCGCCGCGGTTCACAGCACCTACGCCCGAGGGCGTTCCCGACAGGATGAGATCGCCGGCCTTCAGCGTGAAGAGGCCGGAGAGATAGCTGATCATCTCCGGCACTTTCCAGATCATCTGGTTGAGATCGCCGGTCTGCTTGCGCTGGCCGTTCACGTCGAGCCAGATCGCACCCTTTGACGGGTGGCCGATTTCGCTGGCCGGAACCAGCGCGGTGCAGG
>Ga0307505_10002046_pt1 | contig 14807 bp, 11 predicted proteins | sample 23_S_MG_FD_202183 | JGI IMG/M metagenome (GOLD analysis project Ga0307505, IMG submission 202183) | Soil microbial communities from Populus trichocarpa stands in riparian zone in the Pacific Northwest, United States - 23_S | ecosystem: Environmental > Terrestrial > Soil > Riparian zone > Trees...
GCAACGTAGACAGGGAAATGCCCGCCTCGCTGGCGGGCATTTTCACGTTTGGGCGTTCGCCCGCGCACTCTCCTTCCGATCGGGCTGCAATGACTGAGCCATCCGCCACGCCCGAGCCCCCGACGCAGAGCATGACGCGAACACGTGCCTTCTGGCGGGGGACGCTCGCCATGTTCGGCGTGCCGGCGTTGGTGCTCTATGCCGGCATCCTCGGCTACGGCGCGTTCGCACGCGAGGTGGGGCTCACGCTCGGCCAGGCGCTGGCACTGCCGATATTTCTTCAAGCGCTCCCGGCGCAGGTCGTGCTCGCCGACCATGCGGCGCGTGGCGCATCACTCGCAGCGGCGGCGCTCGCCGTCAGCCTCACCGCGGTGCGCTTTCTGCCCATGACCGTCGTCCTCATGCCGTGGCTCAGAGGGCATGGCGGACCGCGGTGGCATGAGCTGCTGGTCGTGCACTTTGTTGCCGTCACCGTGTGGATCGAGGGCTTGCGGCGGCTGCCGACTGCGCCTGCCGAGGTGCGCCTCGTCTACTACCTGGGGATCGGTATCGGCATTCTCACCGGCACGCTGGTCTCAACGGCGCTCGGTTATCTCGCCGCCGGCACGCTCCCGCAATGGATGGCGGCGGCGCTGCTTTTCACCATGCCGCTGACATTCCTCCTCGCAATGGTCGAGACCTCGCGCGCACGGACGGACTATCTCGCCATCATCGCCGGCGTCGTCATCGCGCCGGTTGCCTACATCTGGGTGCCGGGCTTCGATCTACTCGTGACAGGGCTCGCCGGCGGCACGCTCGCCTGGCTGCTCGGCCGCAGGAGACGGACATGAGCAGTCTCCCGGGTGTGTGGGGCACGTGGGGCGGCTACTTGCCCTTCTTCGTCGCGGGCTTTCTGGCGTGCGAGCCCTGGCGCTGGGCGGGTGCGCTCCTCGGACGCGATCTCGATCCGAACAGCGAGGTGTTCATCTGGGTGCGCGCGGTTTCCTCCGCGATCGTCGCCGGGCTCGTCGCGCGTCTGGTGGTCGTGCCGACGGGTGCCATGGCAATGCTTAGCGCGCCCACGCGTTACGCGGCTGTTGCTGCCGGGATCGCAGCCTTCTATGCGTTCGGCAAGAGCCTTGGTGCCGGTGTGGTGGGCGGCACGCTTGCGCTTCTGGCCCTCCACGCACTCGGCATTTGAGTGCAGTCACCAGGCCGTTGGTGGGATCGGGATATGGTCAGGAACTACGCCGCCTCGCTGCAGAGGGCGACAGCTTCCTAACTCTCCAGCGCCTGCCGCAGCTTCTCCGCATTGGCCGCGAGTACTTCCTGCTTTTCCATCTGGCCCGTGTGCGGCTGCAGCTTCTGGCTGTTCCAGCGTGGCAGGACATGGAAATGAAGGTGGAAGACCACCTGCCCGCCAGCCTGCTCATTGAACTGCTGCAGCGTGATACCATCTGCATCGAAGGCCTTCAGCGACGCGCGGCTGATCTTCTGCGCGGTTGCGAGGCACGCCGCGAGCTGTGTCGGGCTCGCATCCAGAATATTGCGCGCCGGCGTCTTCGGGATCACGAGCGAGTGTCCCCGCGAACGCGGCATGATGTCCATGAAGGCAAGCGTGTCGGCGTCTTCGTAAACCTTGTGCGCCGGTAGCTCGCCGCGCAGGATCTTGGCGAAGATATTGCTGCTGTCGTAGGCGGTGCTCATAGGCATCTCCATCAACCACTTCGGGTGTTAAGCCCGCTTACAACGTGTCGTCAAGTGCATGGATGCGTGTCGGCATGCGCAGGACACCGCTCTTGCCGTCCTTTGCAGGCAGTGCGATCGTCCATCCAACACATGTTTCGAACATCTCGAGCGAGGAGCCGATCGATGGCCCAGAACATCACCAACAGCGTCATGACCATGGTCAAGGAGGCCAAGAAGCAGATCGAGGAGCTCCCGCCGGAGGAAGCCATCAAGCTGCATGGAAATCCCGATATCGTTCTCGTCGATATCCGCGATCCGCGCGAACTCGAGCGTGACGGCAAGGTGCCGGGCGCCTTCCACGTGACGCGTGGTATGCTCGAATTCTGGATCGATCCGGCGAGCCCCTACTTCAAGCCGATCTTCGCCGAGGACAAGAAATTCGTCTTCTTCTGCGCGGGTGCGATGCGCTCGGCGCTTGCAGCCAAGACGGCCCAGGACATGGGCCTGAAGCCCGTCGCGCATATTCTCGGTGGCTTCAAGGGTTGGAAGGAAGCCGGCGGTCCGGTCGAGGAATACGTCAAGAAGCCGGCGAAGGCCTGATGGCAGATTTTCCCATTTCCGTGCTCGATCAGTCGCCCATCATCGGTGGCGCGACGCCGGCTGAGGCCATCCGATCGACGATTGAGCTTGCGCGGCTCGCCGACGAACTCGGATATCACCGTTACTGGCTCGCCGAGCATCACGGGCTGCTCGGCCTTGCCGATGCGAGCCCGGAGATTCTGCTCGCGCGTCTCGGTGCGGAGACGAAGCGCATCCGCATCGGAACGGGTGGCATCATGCTGCCCTACTATGCGAGCTTCAAGATCGCCGAGCAGTTCAAGATGCTCGAGGCGCTCTATCCTGGCCGCATCGATCTCGGTCTCGGGCGTGCGCCGGGCGGACATCCGCGCACGGCCCGCGTGCTGTTCGACGGCAAGCCCATCGACAGCGAAGAAGGCTTCGTACGCCAGCTCATGGAGCTTTCCGCACTCTTCAAGGGGACGGTGCCGGACGGCCATCCACTGCATGGCGAGATCGCCAATCCGGTTGGGCCGACCAACCCCGAGATGTGGGTGCTCGGCTCATCGACGGGTGGCGCGTCGTTCGCCGCGCATCTCGGCATGCATTTCGCCTTCGCGCACTTCATCAATGCGTATTCCGGCGCGCAGGTCGCGCAAGCCTATCGCGAGCACTTCCGCAAAGGCCATGATGAGGCGCCGCGGCTTGCGCTCGCCATGATCGCATTGTGCGCCGATAGCCCCGAGGAGGCTCAGCTCATCGAGAAGGCCATGCTCATTCGCTGGGCGTGGGCCGCCATGGGCATCAACAAGCCTATTCTGACGCTCGAGGAAGCCGCTGCCTACCAGATGTCTGAGCGCGAGGCGGCCATTGCAGCCCGCGAGCGGCCGCGTGCGACGATCGGCTCGGTCGATGAAGTGGCGACGCGCATCGCCGATGTGAGGGCCGAGTTCAATGCCGACGAGGTGGTCGTCGTTGCGATCGCGCCGTCCTACGAGGTTCGCACGCGCACGCTGAAGCGGCTCGCGACGGCTTTCGGGTTGCCAAAGTAAGGCGTGGCAAGCGATCGCTGTCAGCGCGACGGCGATTTGCGGCGTGCAGGTGCGCGGCCGATCGTCAGGGCTTCGATGCGATCGCTCACACCAATGGCGGCGCCTGCCGCGGTCAAAGGCGCCCACAATTCGCGCCTGAGCACGAGCGACATGCGCTTGGGGCGCGGCGTCCGGTCCAGATGGGCAAACGACTGGCTGCCCATCCAGGCGTGAACGGCCTGCCAGACGGCTGGTGCTGCGCGGCGATTGCCGATGCCTCTGAGCTGGACAATGAAGGGCACACCCACCTCGTCACTGCGCAGGCCAAGCTCTAGCGTCGCGACCGGCTTGCCGCGGTTGCGCACACTGAAAAGGCGCGAGCGCATGTGACCGAGCCGCAGGGCATAGAGGTCGAGGCAGTTGCGCATGGATGCGCATTCCGCGAACAGATCCTCAGGGCCCTTCAACGCGACGAACTGGTAGCCCATAGCCGTCCCGTCGGCGAACCACGTATTGGGAAAGCCGCTACCGAGCGCCAGCAGCCCCTCGATGCGCTTGCGCCAGTTCGCGGTTTCGTCGCGTGCGGAACGTGGCCCGGTCCGTGCAGTCCAGGCACGGCGCTGGATGCGCCCGGCGAGCGCATCCGGGCGCTTGGCATAGAAGGCCCAAGCCAGCATCCACAGCGCCTCGGTCGCGGTGGTCGCGGGTGGCACGAGGCGCGGGTGTCGCGCGAGCCATATGGCGATGTCGCGCCCCGCGAGGCGGTCGGCGAGGCTGATGAAGTCGAGCCAGGGAAGCATGGCTTCGGGCTGGCGCGGGAGCGCGGGCACGATGACCAGGGTGAACTCGGGATCATCCGGCAGAAGCGGGAGCGGCCCGGTGAGGGCAGCCGGTGGAAGACGCCGCAGCCAGAAGGGGAGGCCGAGAATCTCTGCTGCGGCCTTGAGCTTGCGGCCGGCGAGTATCGCATCGAGCGCGTCACGTCGGTGCTCGGGCGTGGCGTATCCGGTCGCGAGCGCGAACAGGAGCGCCGGGAACGATGCGCCGAGATCCTCGATGTTGCGGTTGCTCTCGGCAAGTTCGGCGATCTGCGCGCGATAGGCAGCAGGAAAGGTATGGCGGTACGCGTCCGGCGATCCGCTGCCGTCCTCCGCGCCGGGCGCGTGCACATCGGTGCAACGCAAGACCATGCCCGTTTGCCTCCGCTCGCAATCTTGGACGAGCCGTACGGCCCGCCCTTCTCGTGGGGAACGCCTAGTGCGACAAGATGGCGAAAGCGGGTGCGGGCCGGAAGGGGTTTGCCGTTTTCTACAGCCCTGACATGCGCGCTTGGCGGCACCCGGCCCGCCCGGATAGGTCGAAAGCCGCATTGCTCTGGCCATTGCGGCACTTGATCGCGCCCGCAATCTGTTGGAGAACGGGGCGCGGGCAATCAGGGAACCGCCGCCAGGGAAACACGGATGGCCATCCTCGTCGACAAGAGCACCAAAGTCATTTGTCAGGGCATCACGGGCAGCCAGGGCACCTTCCACACCAAGGCGGCAAAGGCCTACGGGACCCAGGTCGTCGGCGGCGTGACGCCCGGTCGCGGCGGCTCCAAGCACGCGGATCCCGATCTCGCGGACGTGCCCATCTTCGACACGGTCAAGGAAGCCAGGGAGAAGACGGGGGCGACCGCCACGTCGATCTACGTTCCCCCGCCCTTTGCAGCGGACGCCATCCTGGAAGCCATCGACGCCGAATTTCCCCTCATCATCTGCATCACCGAGGGCATTCCGGTGATGGACATGATCAAGGTGAAGCGTGCGCTTACGGGGAGCTGGTCGCGCCTCATCGGGCCGAATTGCCCCGGCGTGCTGACGCCCAACCAGTGCAAGATCGGCATTATGCCCGGCAACATCTTCAAGAAGGGCAATGTCGGCATCGTCTCGCGCTCCGGGACGTTGACCTATGAAGCCGTCAAGCAGACGAGCGACGCCGGTCTCGGCCAGTCGACGGCTGTCGGCATCGGCGGCGACCCGGTCAAGGGCACCGACTTCATCGACGTGCTCGACATGTTCCTTTCGGATGCCGAGACCGAGGCGATCATCATGATCGGCGAGATCGGCGGTTCTTCCGAGGAGGACGCTTGCGAGTTCATCCGGCGCGAGGCCGCCAAGGGGCGCTCGAAGCCGATGGCGGGCTTCATTGCGGGTGCCACGGCGCCTCCGGGCCGGCGCATGGGGCACGCAGGTGCCATCATCTCCGGCGGCAAGGGCAAGGCTGAAGACAAGTTCGACGCCATGCGTTCTGCCGGTATTGCCGTCGCCGACAGTCCGGCGAGCCTCGGTACGACGCTGCTCGCGGCCGCCAAGGGCTGATTCGGACTGTCAGCGGTTCCAAGTTCACTGCCAAGTTCACTGTATGTCAGCATTTGTGCGCGTTTCAGTGTCGAGTTCCGCGCGCAAATGCGTGCGCGTCCATGCCGGCGCCTGAAGATCGTGCACCAAAACGTCACGCGTGGCCGGTAATGTCTCGCAGCTTCGCTCGCGGCGCTGCGCGTCCAGCTATTGCATCCTCAACAGGATGTACCGATGTAATGACTACTCACGCGGTCGGATATGGTCTAAGGAACGCCGCAATCTTCAGCCGGATGCGCTTCGCCCGGTACTATTCGTGTGCCCGGCGCTTGAGGCCACAACAGGACAGAACCGAAGATGTCTCGTCAGGACTCCAACCAAGCCTTTGCCCTCACCTCCTTTTTGAATGGCGTGAACGCCGCCTACATCGAGGAGATGCAGTCTCAGTACGAGCGCAATCCGGGTTCGGTCAGCGATCAGTGGCGGCTGTTCTTTCAAAGCCTCCAGGAAGAGCAGTCCCGCAACGCGAGCGAGGGCAATGGAAATGGCGGCCCATCCTGGGGGCGCACGCTCGATGAGCTGCAGGCACCAGGCGAGCTCGTTGCGGCTCTGACGTCCGACTTCGGCGCTACCGAGCGTGAAGTGAGCGCCAAGATCGGCCAGCGGGCGCAGACGCTCGGCTATGAGCTATCCCCCGCCGCCTCCTACCGCGCGACGCAGGACAGTCTCCGCGCGCTCATGCTCATCCGCGCCTATCGCGTGATGGGCCATCTCGCCGCCGATCTCGATCCGCTCGGCATCAGCGAGCGCAAGATCCACAAGGAGCTGCGCCCCGAGACCTACGGCTTCACCGAGGCCGATCTCGACCGTCCGATCTTCATCGACAAGGTGCTCGGTCTCGAAACGGCGACCATGCGCCAGATCCTGCGCATCCTGCGGCGTACCTACTGCGCGCAGATCGGCGTCGAGTTCATGCACATCACGAGCCCGCTCCAGAAGGCGTGGGTGCAGGAGCGCATCGAAGGCCAGGACAAGGACATCACTTTCACGCCCGAGGGTAAGCGGGCGATCCTCAATAAGCTGATCGAGTCCGAGTCCTTCGAAACCTTCGCCGACGTGAAGTACACGGGCACGAAGCGCTTCGGCCTGAACGGCGGCGAGGCGATGATCCCCGCCCTCGAGCAGATCATCAAGCGTGGTGGTCAGCTCGGCGTGAAGGAGATCGTCTTCGGCATGGCGCATCGCGGGCGCCTCAACGTGCTCGCAAGCGTGATGAGCAAGCCGCTCCGCGCAATCTTCAACGAGTTCAAGGGCGGCTCTTTCAAGCCAGATGATGTCGAAGGCTCGGGCGACGTGAAGTACCATCTCGGTGCTTCCTCGGACCGTGAATTCGATCAAAACAAAGTCCATCTCTCGCTGACCGCGAACCCCTCGCATCTCGAGATCGTCGATCCGGTCGTGCTCGGAAAGGTGCGCGCGAAACAGGACCAGCACGGCTGCAAGCCGGGCGAGCGCGGCGCGGTCTTGCCGCTGTTGATCCATGGTGATGCAGCATTTGCCGGCCAGGGCGTGGTTGCGGAATGCTTCGGCCTCTCCGGCCTCAAGGGACACCGAACGGGCGGCTCGATCCACTTCATCATCAACAACCAGATCGGATTCACGACGAACCCGCGCTACTCGCGCTCGTCGCCGTACTGCACCGACGTCGCCAAGATGGTCGAGGCGCCGATCTTCCACGTGAATGGCGACAATCCGGAAGCGGTCGTGCACGTCGCCAAGATCGCGACCGAGTTCCGCCAGCGCTTCCAGAAGCCGGTCGTCATCGACATGGTCTGCTACCGCCGCTACGGACACAACGAGTCCGATGAGCCGGCGTTCACTCAGCCGCTCATGTATCGCAAGATCCGCTCGCACGCGACGACCTCGCAGATCTACGCCAAGCAGCTCATCGAAGAAGGCGTGGTGTCCGCCGAGGACGAGACGGCGCTGCGCCAGCAGAACCGTGCGCGCCTTGATGACGAGATGGCCGCGGCTGAGAGCTACAAGCCGAACAAGGCCGACTGGCTCGATGGCCGTTGGGCCGACATCGGTTTCGCCGATGACGAGGCGCGGCGCGGTGATACGGGCGTCAATCTCGACGTGTTGCGCGATGTGGGCCGTCGCCTCACCAGCATTCCGCAGGATTTCAATGCGCATAAGACGATCCAGCGCCTGCTCGATCGCCGTCGCGAGATGGTCGAGAGCGGCGAGGGCATCGACTGGGCCATGGCCGAGCATCTTGCGTTCGGTACGCTGCTCAAGGAAGGCTTCCCGGTTCGCCTCTCGGGCCAGGATGTCGAGCGCGGTACGTTCTCGCAGCGCCACTCTGTGCTGATCCACCAGGAGAGCGAGCGCCGCTACACGCCGCTCAAGTACGTTTCTCCCGATCAAGGCCGCTTCGAGGTCATCAACTCGATGCTCTCGGAAGAAGCGGTGCTCGGATTCGAGTACGGTTACACGCTGTCGGAGCCCAATTCGCTCGTGATGTGGGAAGCGCAGTTCGGCGACTTCGCCAACGGCGCCCAAGTGGTGTTCGACCAGTTTCTGTCGTCGGGTGAGCGCAAGTGGCTTCGCATGTCGGGCCTCGTCTGCCTGCTGCCGCACGGTTACGAGGGCCAAGGGCCGGAGCACTCCTCTGCACGCCTCGAACGCTTCCTGCAGATGTGCGCAGAGGATAACTGGCAGGTCGCGAACTGCTCGACGCCGGCCAACTATTTCCACATCCTGCGTCGTCAGCTGAAGCGCAAGTTCCGGAAGCCGCTGATTTTGATGACGCCGAAGTCATTGCTGCGTCACAAGCGGGTGACGTCAAGCCTCGATGAGATGGGGCTTGGTACGACATTCCATCGCGTGCTCTGGGATGACGCGCAGTGCCGCGACGGTGAGAAGATCAAGCTCGCGGCCGACGACAAGATCAAGCGCGTCGTGATGTGCTCGGGCAAGGTCTACTACGACCTTTACGAGGCGCGCGAGGCCGCCCGCATCGACGACGTTTATATCCTGCGCGTCGAGCAGTTCTATCCGTTCCCGGCCAAAGCGCTTATGACCGAGCTGTCGCGCTTCACTAAGGCCGAGATGGTCTGGGCGCAGGAAGAGCCGAAGAACATGGGCGCCTGGTCGTTCATGGAGCCAAACCTCGAGTGGGTGCTTGAGCAGGTTGGTGCCAAGCATGACCGCGTACGTTATGCCGGTCGGCCCGCTTCGGCGGCCACCGCAACGGGCCTCGCGAAGAAGCACGCCGAAGAGCAGAAAAATCTAGTCGATCAGGCGCTCCTCTGAGATTTGCGCGCCTGAGCAGGGAAACACTTGCGCGCGGCCGATCCGCGGCTGCGTGATGAAGGGCAGATGAGATGGCGATCGATATCAAGGTGCCGACGCTCGGCGAATCCGTGACCGAGGCAACGCTTGCCAAGTGGTTCAAGAAGGCGGGCGAGGCGGTCGCCGTCGACGAGCCGCTGTGCGAACTCGAAACGGACAAGGTGACCGTCGAGGTATCGGCGCCGGCGAATGGCGTGCTCGCAGAGCTGGCCGTGGACGAGGGCGCGACCGTCGCCGTCGGCACGGTGATCGGGCGCCTCAATGAAGATGGCGCGCCCGCCAAGGCCGCACCGGCTGCGACTCCTGCTGCACCCAAGGCCGACGCCAAGGCGCCGCCGAAAGCAGCGCCTACTTCTTCCGGTCCGGCCATGTCGCCGTCTCCGGCTGCCGGCAAGCTCATGAAGGAAAAGGGCCTCGCCGAGAATGACGTCGCCGGCTCGGGCAAGCGCGGGCAGGTGCTCAAGGAAGACGTGCTCGCCGCAGACGTGCGGCCCAAGGCCGACTCCGCGCCTCCCACTGCGGCATCTGCAGCCGTCGCCTATGCGCCATCGGTGCCGGCCGTCGCGCCGCAGCAGATGCGGCTTCCCTCTGCGCCCAATGACGAGTCGCGCGAGGAGCGTGTGCGCATGACGCGTCTGCGCCAGACCATCGCGCGGCGCCTCAAGGATGCGCAGAACAGCGCCGCCATGCTCACCACGTTCAATGACGTGGACATGAGCGCGGTCATGGCCATGCGCAACCAGTACAAGGATCTGTTCGAGAAGCGCCACGGCGTGAAGCTCGGCTTCATGAGCTTCTTCGTGAAGGCGTGCATCCAAGCGCTGAAGGAGATCCCGGCGGTCAATGCCGAGATCGACGGCGCCGATGTCATCTACAAGAACTACTACCACATCGGTGTTGCCGTCGGCACGGAGAAGGGCCTCGTCGTGCCCGTCGTGCGTGAGGCGGACCGCATGAACCTCGCTGAGATCGAGGCGAAGATCGCTGAATTCGGCCGGCGCGCGCGCGATGGTAAGCTCTCCATCGACGAGATGCAGGGCGGCACGTTCACGATCTCGAATGGCGGCGTTTATGGCTCGCTGATGTCGACGCCGATCCTCAATGCGCCGCAGTCCGGCATTCTCGGCATGCACAAGATCGAGGATCGCGCGGTCGTGCGGAATGGCCAGATCGTCATCCGCCCGATGATGTATCTCGCGCTCAGCTACGATCACCGCATCGTCGATGGCCGCGAGGCCGTCACCTTCCTCGTGCGCGTGAAGGAATGCCTTGAGGACCCGCAGCGGTTCGTGCTCGAATTGTGAGGTATTTCCTCACGAGGAGGCATGAATGGCTGTTTTGAGTATTGGGATCGATACTAAAAACTCCCAGTTGGGTTGGCTCGCGCCTATCGATGTTGAGATAGCGGGGGCTATTGCAGATGTGTTCTATCTCATCTGCCGCGCGGAAAATTATCCTCACGCAGGGCTTGGCCGGTACGACGCGGAGGTCTTCCAGATTGAGTTTAGCAATCCGCTCGGGTTGAAGATTCTCTTCAAAGATATCCCCCCTGCAATAGCGACCTGGGTGCTAGACCGAACCATCTTCTACACTGAAAGAAAGCGCGGCCTCGCGATTGAGAATGAAAAGCGGTCTCAAGAGGTGCTCGATCTCAAAATAAAGAATGCTGCGAAGTTGTCGAAGCTGCGAAAGCAGCTAATCAAAGACGGCCTATCGGGAGAAGAGGCTGCCAAAATCCTTGCGGCTGTAGTTTCCGATCAGGGAGCTAGTCTGCAGATCGAAGGCCCCCCATAACGGAGCTACTGCCTTGTACGATCTCGTTGTCATTGGTACCGGCCCCGGCGGCTATGTGTGCGCGATCCGCGCAGCACAGCTCGGCATGAAGGTCGCTGTCGTCGAGAAGCGCGCGACGCACGGCGGTACGTGCCTCAATGTCGGCTGCATTCCCTCGAAGGCGCTGCTTCACGCGAGCGAGCTCTATCACGAGGCGGGGCATGGCTTTGCCGCCATGGGCATCGACGCCAAGCCCACGTTCGACCTCGCACGCATGCAGGCCTACAAGGACGAGGGCGTGAAGGGGAACACGAACGGCATCGAGTTCCTCTTCAAGAAGAACAAGATCACGGCCTACCACGGTCTCGGGCGCATTGCTGGGGCCGGCAAGGTCGAGGTCGTGCTGACGGCGGGTGGTACCGAAACGCTCGAAGCGAAGAATATCGTCATCGCCACCGGCTCGGATGTCGCGAAGCTGCCCGGCATCGAGATCGACGAGAAGCAGGTCGTCTCCTCCACGGGCGCGCTCGTGCTCGACAAGGTGCCGGAGAAACTCCTGGTCGTCGGCGCCGGCGTGATCGGGCTCGAGCTTGGCAGCGTTTATCGCCGCCTCGGTTCGGAAGTGACGGTGATCGAGTTCCTCGACCGCATTCTGCCCGGCATGGACCTCGATGTGGCCAAGAGTTTCCAGCGCCTGCTGGCCAAGCAGGGCTTTGCGTTCAAGCTCAGCTCCAAGGTCACGGGCATCACGACGAACAAGAGCGGCTGCACGGTCAAGGTCGAGCCCGCCAAGGGTGGCGACGCCGAGGAGATCAAGGCGGATGTCGTGCTCGTCGCGATCGGCCGCGTGCCTTACACGACGGGCCTCGGTCTCGAAGCGGCAGGCGTGAAGCTCGACGAGCGCAAGCGCGTTGCCGTCGATGAGCACTATCAGACGAGCGTTCCCGGCATTTACGCCATCGGCGACGTGATCGTCGGGCCCATGCTCGCGCACAAGGCCGAGGAAGAGGGTGTGGCCGTCGCGGAAATGCTCGCAGGCCAGGCGGGACACGTGAACTACGGCGTCATCCCGAGCGTGATCTACACAGCACCTGAGGTGGCGTCCGTCGGCAAGACCGAGGAGGAGCTGAAGGCGTTCGGCATCCCCTACAAGGTCGGTAAGTTCCCGTTCACGGCCAATGCCCGCGCGAAGGTGAACCGCACCAGCGACGGCTTCGTGAAGGTGCTCGCGGATGCCGCAACAGATCGCATTCTCGGCGTGCACATTGTCGGTGCCAATGCGGGCGAGCTGATCGGCGAGGCGACCGTGATCATGGAGTTCGGCGGCTCGGCCGAGGATCTCGCGCGCACGTGCCACGCCCATCCGACGCTGTCCGAGGCGATCAAGGAAGCCGCGCTCGCCGTGGACAAGCGCCCGATCCATATGTGATCGGATCTACTTCCGCCGCCATTTCGACTTCAGATCGCGAATGATCTCGCGAGCCGCGTTGTGGCCGGGTACGCCCGTCACGCCGCCGCCCGGATGCGCGCCCGATCCGCAGAGATAGAGGCCGGGCACTGGTAGGCGATAGTCGGCATGTCCGATGACCGGCCGCGCCGAGAAGAGCTGATCGAGCGACAGCTGGCCGTGGAATATATCGCCGTCGACGAGGCCGAAACGCGTCTCGAGATCGAGCGGCGAGAGCACCTGCCGCGCGATGACGGACGCCTTGAAGTTCGGCGCGTGCTTCGTGATCGTATCGATCACGAGATCGGCGAACTGCTCTTTCTCGTGCGCATTGGCCCACGTGCGCGGCGTTGGTAGGTGCGGCGCCACGTGCTGCACGAAGAGGCTCGCGACGTGCTGGCCTGATGGTGCGAGGCTATCGTCGAGTGTCGAGGGGATCAGCATCTCGACGACCGGCTCGCGTGACCAGCCCTCGCGCCGCGCATCGAGATAGGCACGGTCGAGGTAGTCGATCGTCGGACCGATGACGATGCCGGCGCCGTGATGGTCCTGCTTGTTCGCGCCGGGCCGGCAGAGGAAGTCCGGCAGTTCCGAGAGCGCGACGTTCATGCGGAATGTGCCGGAGCCGGTCTTGAAATGCAGAAAGCGATTGCGCAGCTCCGGCGCGATGGCATCTTCCGGCACGATCGATCGGAAGAGCAGCTTCGGCCCGATGCCTGACGCGACGGCGCGGGCGCGAATTTCCTCGCCATTCTCCAGCACGACACCTGCAACCCATCCACCGGCCATGCGCAACTTGGCGACGCGCACCTGCGTGCGGATTTCCGCGCCCGCGCCCCGCGCGGATGCCGCGATCGCGTCCGAGATCGCGCCCATGCCGCCGACGGCGTGGCCCCACACGCCCGGCTTGCCGTTCACTTCGCCGAAGCAATGGTGCAGCAGGACATAGGCGGTGCCTGGTGTGTGCGGTGAGGCGTAGGCGCCGACAATGCCGTCGAAGGCGAAAGCCGCCTTCACGATCTCGCTCTCGAACCACTGGTCGAGAAAGTCCGCAGCGCTCTTGGCGAAGAGATCGGTGACGAGACGCCAGCCTTCCACGTCGAGACCGCGCAGGCGCCGCGCGAGGCCGGCGTTCCGGACCAGCTCGGCGATGCCGCTGCCGACATTGGGCGGCGTGCGCAAGACGAGGTCGCGCAGCAAGTCAGCCGCACGCTCGAGCGCGGCGTCATAGGCCGGTAAGCGCTCGGCATCGCGCGGTGAAAACTGCGCAATGGCGTGCTGCCGCTTGGCGAGCCCGTAGGGCATGAGCAGGCCGCGTTCGGCATCGACCGGCCAGAAGTTCGCGACCGGACGCTCGACCACGCGCAGGCCATAGCGCGCGAGCTCGAGATCGCGGATGACCTTCGGATTGAGCAGGCTGACCGTGTAGGAGGCGACGGAATTGCGGAAGCCCGGCGCGAAGCTTTCCGTCACGGCCGCGCCGCCGACGACCTCGTGCGCTTCCAGCACGACGACCTTGAGCCCGGCGCGTGCGAGATAGGCGGCGCAGGTGAGGCCGTTGTGTCCTCCGCCGATGATGGCGACGTCGTAATTGTGATCGGTCATGTGCGCGTACTTTCTCCTGGCTGAGTGTCAGCAGGAATCGCGCCCGGAAACAACAAGGTCCTCCCAGTTACGGAAGGACCTTCCTGCCCGATTTCGCCACGCACTCGGCCCCGCACCAAGTGCCCATCGGGCCCTCACGTGGCGATCGATATGCTCAATTAACCATAATCGAGACGGCGCGCGCAACCGGTGTGAGCGTCGGACGTACAGCGTGGCGCGTGCCGGAAATTGCGGCGGTGAGGAGTTTTGCTCAAAGGGTTGTCACCCTATGGCGGCGGTGCGATGCTTACGGCTCCGTCTTATGGCCGATCGGGGCCTTCATCTCCCAGGAGCCGAACTCTTTCCATGTCGAAGCCCGCAATCATTTCAACCGGCTGGATGATGCCGCTTGTCACCCGCCAGATCGATGAAGCCTTCGAGGTTCACTGGCTGAACAAGGTTTCCGACTGGGACCGCCTGTTCGCCGAGGTCGGCCCCCGCATCGAGGGTGTGTGCACGGGGGCGCTGACCAATGTCGCGACCACCGCCGACATGATCAAACGGCTGCCGAACCTGAAGATCATCAGCAACTACGGCGTCGGCTACGACAGCATCGACGTGCCGGCGGCAAAGGCCCAGGGCGTCGTCATTACGCACACGCCGGAGGTGCTGAACGAGGAGGTCGCCGATATGGCGGTCGGCCTGCTCATCGCCACCGTGCGCGAGTTCAACTATGCCGAGGCCTACCTCCGCTCGGGCGACTGGAGCAAAGGCGAGTTCCGCTACACCGCCTCGCTGCGTGATCGCCATGTCGGCATGATTGGCTTCGGGCGCATCGGCAAGGCCATCGGACGGCGGCTCGAGGGCTTCGGCGTGCCGATCAGCTACTTCGGCCGCAAGAAGCAGGCGGATGTGCCGTATCCCTTCTATGACGATCTCGTCGCCATGGCGCGGGACGTGGATACGTTGGTCGCCATTCTGCCGGGCGGACCGGCGACGCAGGGGCTCATCAACACGGCTGTGCTCGAGGCGCTCGGTCCGCGCGGCATC
>Ga0307505_10002047_pt1 | contig 14787 bp, 12 predicted proteins | sample 23_S_MG_FD_202183 | JGI IMG/M metagenome (GOLD analysis project Ga0307505, IMG submission 202183) | Soil microbial communities from Populus trichocarpa stands in riparian zone in the Pacific Northwest, United States - 23_S | ecosystem: Environmental > Terrestrial > Soil > Riparian zone > Trees...
TCAACCCGCCCACCCCGACTACATCGACTACCTCCGCCACAAGCTCGCTCCCATCGCCCCCGACTTCGTTACCGCCGCCCATCAACTACAGTGATTACTCCACCATCAATTACCGTGACGCCTCTCACTCCACCAGAGCATTGGACACCCCGTCCACATCCAGATCCAGGCGGAAACTGAAGAAATGCTGATGGTGCGGCGCCACCAGATGCGGCGCGACATAGTGCGCATGCGCACTGTGATCGTGCCCGTCGGCGGAGGGGAGTGCCTGCGCCACACCCTTCGTGAGCATGATCCCCGTCAGATCCGCGCGGAGCTCGAGGGTGCCGTCCTGGTGAAAGATCCAATTCAGCGCATAGTCGTAATTGCCGACCGTGGCGATGAACATCAGCACCAACTGCCGTCCGCGCCGCGACTCGTTGTAATCGCGGTCGATGTCGTAATGCTTCCATAGGAGGCCCGCGTCCTTCTCGAACAGCGCGACCGCGTTCTTCAGTGCCTGCACGCCACCGGCGTCATTGGCCACCGGGAAGTCGAACATCGTCGCGTTCTCCGGCGCGTCCAGACCTTTCACGATCGGCGCGGCCAGCCGCCCGATCCCGTACTCGCCGACGTCGAACGCACTGCGCCAGTTCCAGTTCCCCTCCGGATCGCCGTAAGGCACCACCATCTCCGAGAGAGAAGCGCGGTAGAGCACCGAACGCTCCGTGCTCTTGTCCACATAGCGAACCCGATTCAGCACCAGCCCCTCGCGCGGATCCAGCCCGAAGTGGAACCGCCACTTCTGCCAGGCCACCTCATGCCCGCGCAGCTCGAAACTGGCCCCCTTCGGCTGCACGATGCGCAGAGGCAAAGGAGCCGTGCGCAGCCGGCCGACGGATTTCGCGTCGAACGCCCCCCGATCCGTCGAGATCGGCACCACGCCCGTGTCCACGACCTCGATCACGCTCTTGGTGGTCAGATTGATCATGGCCACCACACCCTCAATGGGCCGCGAGTACCAGTTCGAGTCCGCGGTCTCCTTGTGAAAGAAAATGGCCCGCACGATCCGCGACCCATCCGCGCGCTCGCCGAGATGCCCGGGAGCCCACGCATCGATCTTCACATCATCGAGATTCGTGATCCCCCGCTTCCGCATCGCCTCCTGCCAGCGCGCATCGCTCCGCAGGATCTCCGGCACGATGACGTACTCCTCGATCACCACGGAGGGCTGCACCCCCTCGATCAGATCCCACCGCACGACGGAGCGCTTGCTCAGATCCACCACGATCTCGAACGTCCGATTCCGAGGCCGGTCCAACAACACCACAAACGCCTCCCGCGGAATCACCTCCCCCGCCAGCACCGCGCCCTTCTTCGGCTCATTCAACGCCACGATGGCAAACGCGGAGCCCTCCGCGAACCGCTGATCCCCCTTCACCACCCCCACCGCGCTCGCAATCTCCGGCCCGGTGATCGAATCCAAAGGATGCTTCGCCTCCACGGTCCACGAAGCGATGAGCAGAGCAAGAGCAGCCAGAATCAAACGTCGCATGCGCGAAATGTAACACCGGGTGGCCTTTCACCACAGAGGCACGGAGGCACGGAGAGCTTCGGTGGGTTGGTTCGCGTTCGAGGGGATGCCTACTTTGTGGAGCGGTGGGCTTTAGCCCTCCGGGCTCTCGCGAGGTGCATCCCTCTGCCGTCACGGCCTGGACGCTGAACGCGGCTTTCGGCACGACAGTCCCGAGAGCCGTACCCGGCTTCGGCGCATTCATCGCGAGCGCCCGGTGGGCTCAAGCCCACCGCTCCACGAACTACGCGTACGAGAAGATGATGGAGGCGACGACACCGTCGCGTTTCGGGAGCAGGAATGTGCTCCGCTCGTAACCGCACCATTCACGCGCCGGCGTTACCATCGTTGGCATGTGGGACTTCCTCTCGGGTCTCTTCGACTTGCTCGGGTCGCTTCCCGGCAGGCGGGTCACGGTGGACGAGCGCTATGAAATGAAGCGGAAGGTGCGCGAGCTCAAGCGGAAAGAGAAGGCCGCGAAGGCGAAGGCCGACGAGCCTTCCCGATAACGCACTCCCCGTTGTGCGTGGCTCCGCGGCGTCGTACCATCCGCAGCCGTTTGAGCGCGGGCGCGAACTTTGAACTCACGCGGCGCGGAAGGAGTGTTCATGCAGGCGAAGCGTGGGGATACGGTTCATGTGCATTACCGAGGGACGCTGGATGATGGGTCGGAGTTCGACTCGTCGAGTGGTGGAGAGCCGATCTCGTTCACGATCGGCTCGGGCCAGGTCATCCCCGGCTTCGAGAGCGCGGTCGAGGGGATGACCCCGGGCGAGAAGAAGACGTCCCGCTTCGAGGTGGACGATGCCTATGGCGAGCGTCGCGACGAACTGGTGTTTCAGGTGCCCCGCGACCAGATGCCCGACGGCGAAGAGGTCGAGGTCGGCGACATGCTGCAGGTCGGCTTCCCCGACGGCGGTACGGCCGCGGTCACGGTGGCCTCCCTCGACGAGGAGTCGGTCACGCTCGACGCGAATCATCCCCTGGCCGGCAAGCCGCTGACGTTCGAGCTGGAGCTGGTGTCGATCGACTGACGGTCGGAACGCGGAACACGGAACGCAGAACACGGAACGCGCTGCTTAGCCTGTCATCCTGAGCGGGGCGGTGCGGCGGGGGCGCGAAGGATCCCCTGCCGACGGAGCGAGTGTCGTGCACCGGCAGGGGATCCTTCGCACCCACCCACCGCCCGCTCAGGATGACAGGCCAAGGTTGTGTGCGCCAAGCGCAGAAATTTCGAGTTGTGGCACAACACGGGCACGGACCACGGAACGAGGCAGACAAACCCGGGCTCCGTTCCGTGTTCATCGTTCCGTGTTGCGCTGGTGCAACCGAGTAGAATCACCGCCTCGAATGCGCGACACCATCCTGGTCCACATCAATGGCACCCCGCACCGCCTTGGCAGGGATCAGGCGTTCGAGACGGTTGCGCGGTTTCTGCGGGATGAGGCGCGCGCGACCGGGACGAAGATCGTTTGCGAGGAAGGGGACTGCGGCGCGTGTACGGTGCTGGTGGGCCGGCGCGAGAATGGCGGGCTTCGCTACCGGCCGGTCAACTCGTGCATCCAGTTCCTCTTTCAACTCGACTGCGCGCACATCGTGACGGTCGAGGGGCTGACGCGCGGCGGCGCGCTCACGCCGTTGCAGGACTCGATGGTGCGGTGCCATGGGGCGCAGTGTGGTTACTGCACGCCTGGCTTCGTGATGGCCATGGCCGGGATGTTCGAGACCACTTCCGCTCCCGAAGCGGCGGACGTGCGTTGCGCGCTGACGGGCAATCTGTGTCGCTGCACGGGCTACGAGTCGATCATCAACGCGGCGCTCGATGTGGTGGATCAGCCGAAGATCGAGGCGCTGTATCCGAGCAGCCCCATCCTCGAGGCCATCGCCGCGGTCGAGCACGAGCCGGTGCGCATGGGCAGTTTCGCGAAGCCGGTGAGCCTGGCGGATGCGATCGCGTTCAAGGCGGAGCATCCGAAGGCGGTGATCGCGCAGGGCGCGACGGACTTCGGGGTGTGGTGTACGAAACGGAGCTTCGTCGCCGAGGCCGTGCTGTCGCTGGAGGGCGTGGAGGGGTTGGGTGAGATGTCGATCGCGAACGGCGTGCTCGCCGTTGGCGGTCGCGTGTCGCTGGCCCAGTTTGAGAGCGTGGCGCGCGAGCTCGTGCCGGAGTTGGGGCCGCTCATGGACCGCTTCGGCTCGCCGCAGATCAAGAACGCGGGCACGCTGGCCGGCAACATCGCCAACGCCTCACCGATCGCGGACACGGTCCCGTTTCTCTTCGTCACCGATGCGAAGCTCGAGCTGACCGGCCAGGCCGGCGTCCGGCTCGTGCCCATTCGTGAGTTCTACCTCGGCTATAAGAAGCTCGACCTGCGCGCGGACGAGCTCATCACGCGCATCCTCATTCCGCTACCCGGCGACGGCGAGACGCTGCGTCTCTACAAGATCTCCAAGCGCAGCCACCTGGACATCTCGACCTTCACCGCGGCGCTGCTGCTGCAGCGCACGAACGGCCGCATCGACTCCATGCGCGTCGCGTACGGCGGCGTGGCTCCGGTGGTGCTGCGCCTTCGCCAAACCGAGGAGTTCCTGGCGGGCAAGCCTGTGTCGCTGGAGACCTTCGCGGCCGCGGGCGAGGTTGCCCGCGGCGAGGTCGCACCGATCTCGGACGTGCGCGGCTCGAAGGAGATGCGCCTGCAGTTGGCGGAGAATATCCTCACGAAGTTCTACTATGACCTCGGCGGTTGACCATGCTCGGTGATAGGCCATGTACGTAGGCAAGGACGTTCCGCACGACTCTGCTCGCGGTCATGTGACCGGTGAGTCGGTCTACATCGACGACGTGTTGCCGTTGCCGGATGAGCTGCTGGTCGATTTCGTGTGGAGTCCGTTCGCGCACGCGCGCATTCGCTCGCTGGATCTCGAGCCCGCGCGCAAGATTCCCGGCGTGATCGCGCTCTATACGTATCGCGACCTTCACCACAATCTCCTGGGGCCGATCGTGCAGGACGAGCCGCTGCTGGCCGAGGAGGTCTGCACGTTCCGCGGGCAGCCGATCGTGGTCATCGCGGCGGAGAATCGGGCCGCGGTCGAGGCGGCCAGGAAGGCCATCGTCCTCGACTTCGAAGAGCTGCCGCCCATCCTGACCATCGGCGAAGCCATCGCCGCGCAGAGCTTCATCGGGGACACGCGGATCATCCGGCGCGGCGATGCGGACGCGGCCCTGGCGTCGGCGGGGCACATCCTGGAAGGGACGTTCGTCAACGGCGGGCAGGATCACTTCTACCTCGAGTCGCAGGCCGCGCTCGTCTATCCGGGCGAGAACGGCGCGGTGACCGTACACTCGTCGACCCAGCATCCCACCGAGGTGCAGGAAGTGCTCGCGCATCTGCTGGGGATCGACATGAGCGAGGTGGTGGTGATCACCAAGCGCATGGGTGGCGCGTTCGGGGGGAAAGAAGCGCAGGCCACGCATCCCGCGGCGATGGCGGCGCTGGTGGCGCGCAAGACGCGGCGCTCGGCGCGCATCGCGTACGACAAAGACCTGGACATGCACGCCACGGGGAAGCGGCATCCGTTCGAGAATCGCTATCGCGTGGGCTTCTCGAGCACGGGCGAGATCACGGCCATGAAGGTCGACCTCTACTCCGATGGTGGCGCGTACGCGGACCTCTCGACCGCGGTCATGGCACGGGCCATGACGCACGCGGAGAACGCGTACTACATCCCGCACGTGGAGATCCGCGGCACGGTCTGCCGCACGAACATGCCCCCCAACACGGCCTTCCGCGGCTTCGGCGGTCCGCAGGGCGTGGCCACGATGGAGAACATCCTCGAGGAGATCGCCGCGACGCTGAAGAAGGACGCGTTGGAAGTGCGCCGCGTGAATTGCTACGGCGTCGAGACGCGCAACGTGACGCCGTACCATCAGGTGCTCGAGCACAACACGCTGCCGCGCCTCTTCACCGAGCTGCCCCAGCGCTGCGACTACGACGCGAGGATGAAGGCCGTGCGCGCGTTCAATGCCGCCTCGCCCACGCACCTCAAGGGGCTGTCACTGACGGCCGTGAAGTTCGGCATCTCGTTCAATACGAAGTTCCTCAATCAGGCCAACGCGCTGGTGAACGTCTATCTCGACGGCAGCGTGCAGGTGTCGACCGGCGCGACGGAGATGGGCCAGGGCGTGAACACGAAGATCCGCCAGCTCGTGGCCGACGAGCTGCGCGTGCCCATCGCGCGCGTGCAGGTCATGCCGACGTCGACTGAGAAGAACAACAACACCTCCGCGACCGCGGCCTCGTCCGGCGCGGACCTCAACGGCAAGGCCGCCGTCGACGCCTGCCGCCGCATCCGCGCGCGTCTGGACGAGGTGGAGCGGAAGCACCCGGGCACGTTGACGTTCGAGGAGTTGGTCCGCAAGGCCTACCTGGCCCGCGTCCCCCTCGGCGAACGCGGTTTCTACGCCACCGAGCGCATCGAATGGGACGCGGCCTCCGGTCGCGGTCACCCGTTTCTCTATTTCACGATGGCCACGGCCTGTTCGGAAGTACTCATCGACCGTTTCACGGGCGAGCTGAAGGTGCTGCGCAGTGATGTGCTGTTGGACATCGGCCGCCCGATCAATCCCGGCGTGGACCGCGGCCAGTGCGTCGGCGGATTCGTGCAGGGGATGGGCTGGGTGACGACGGAGGACTTGCGGTACGCGCCCAGCGGCGAGCTGCTCGCACATTCGCCGACGACGTACAAGATCCCGAACATCAACGACCTCCCGGAGCAGTTCTCGCTGGACTGGATCGACGTCGAGAATCCGGTGAACCTCGCCGGCAGCAAGGCGGTCGGCGAGCCGCCCCTGCTCACGGCCATCTCGGTCTGGTGCGCCGTCAAGCACGCGCTGAGCTTCGTCTCCAACGGCAGCCTGGCCCGCCTCCGCCTGCCCGCCACGAACGAGGAGATCCTCTCCCGCCTCACGGAGTACTCACGGCGGGTGGTGGCGTGAGCCGGCACACGCGCGAGCCTGCAGCATCTGTGGAGCGGTGGGCTTTAGCCCTCCGGGCACTCGCGAGGAGCCTGCCGAAGCCGGGTGAGGCTCTCGGGACACGGATGCCGAGAGCCGCGCGCAACGCCGCTGTCGCGACGGCAGAGGGGAAGTGTCTCGCGAGAGCCCGGAGGGCTGAAGCCCACCGCTCCACAGCACCCGTTCCTTCCGACGTCACGACACTGCTGGTTGTGTGCGCCGGACGTCCCACGTATTAGAGGAGTGACATGAGTTACACGACACAGGAATGGCTGAACCTGATCTTCCGGTGGGTCCATGTCTTTGCGGGCATCCTCTGGGTGGGGGCGACGTATTACTTCACCTGGCTCGATCGCCGGTTTCACACCACAGACCCGGATCAGGTGTGGATGGTTCACAGCGGCGGGTTCTATGTGGTGGGCAAGGAGAAGAAGCCTTCGCCGAACCATACGCTGCATTGGTTCCGGTGGGAGGCGGCCATCACTTGGGTGAGCGGGCTGCTGCTGTTGGGTCTCGTCTATTACATGGGCGGACTGCTGGTGGACGGCGAGCCGGGCAAGCCGTCGTTCGCGGTGGCGGCCATGTGGGGCGTCGGCTCGATGATCGTGGGCTGGATCGTGTACGACGTGCTGTGGCTGTCGCCATTGGCGAAGAATGAGCCGGTGGCGATCGTGATCTCGTACGCGCTGATTGTGGGGCTGGCGTGGTGGCTGCCGCACGTGATGAGCAACCGCGCGGCCTTCATGCACGTCGGCGCGGTGATGGGCACGCTCATGGCCCTCAATGTCTGGGAGCGCATCATCCCCGCGCAGAAGAAGATGGTGGCCGCCGTCCGCGAAGGCCGCGACCCGGACCAGAACCTCGCCGACCGCGCCAAGTTCCGCTCCAAACACAACACCTACCTGGTCATCCCCGTCGTCCTGATCATGATCAGCAACCACTTCCCCACCACCACCTACGGCCACTCTCAGAACTGGATCGTCCTGGCCGTGCTCACTCTGGTCGGCTGGGGCGCGGCGCACGTGATCCGCAAACACTGATTCGGTTGGCGGTGGCATCCTGTGCAGGACACAAGACGTCGAGCGCTCTCTCAACCAGGCCCGGCCAACCGCCAACCGACAACCGACAACCGATGAAAACCACACTGACACTCCACGAGACCACAGCCCTCTCCGCCCCACTGCACGCCGCGCTGATCCCGTTCATGAAGCGCTTCCCCGGTGATCCGGCGGATCGGCAGCCGTTGCATACCGTGTATGGCGGCGCGCATCTGTTCAAGAGCGATACGGTGCGCAAGCTCGGGGAGAAGGGGCGGCAGGTGCTCGAGGAGCACGGGGTCGATCCGTTCACGTTCGCGCGCGCGGTGGGACTCCCGGAGATCTACGCGGAGACGATCTGGCATCGCGTGATCGAGAAGCTCGGTCGCGAACCCGTCGAAGACTTCCGCATCGACTTCGAGGATGGGTATGGCAACCGTCCTGATGACGAGGAAGACGGGCACGCCGAGGTGGCGGCGGGTGAGCTGTTGGAAGGGATGCGTGAGGGCACGTTGCCGCCGTTCATCGGCATCCGCATCAAGCCCTTCACGCAGGAGCTGATGCAGCGTTCCATTCGCACGCTGGACATCGTCCTCACGGCACTCGGCGGCAAGCTCCCTGACAACTTCGTGGTCACGCTGCCGAAGATCCAGCTCCCCGAGCAGGTGACGCTACTCTGCGATGTCTTCGACCAGTTGGAGCCGCGTCTGGGCCTGGCCAAAGACACGCTGCGTCTCGAGTTCATGATCGAGACCACGCAGTCCATCCTCAGCGAGCGCGGCGAGTCCAACCTTCCGCGCTTCCTCGACGCCGCCCGCGGACGCGCCGTGGCCGCGCACTTCGGGACGTACGACTACACCGCGAGCTGCAACATCACCGCGGCCGAGCAGCGCATGGACCATCCCGCCTGCGACTTCGCGCGGAACATGATGCAGGTAGCCTACGCGGGCTCCGGCATCTGGCTCTCCGACGGCGCCACGAACGTGCTCCCCATCGGCGACCGCGAGACCATCCACCGCGCCTGGCGTCTGCACGCCGATCACATCCGCCACTCGCTCGTGAATGCGTATTACCAGGGCTGGGACCTGCACCCCGCGCAACTGCCCACGCGCTACGCCGCGGTCTACGCGTTCTTCCTGGAGAGCCTCGCCGCCGCCACGGAGCGCCTCCGCAACTTCATGCAGAAAGCCGGTCAGGCCACCCTCGTCGGCGACGTCTTCGACGACGCCGCCACCGGCCAGGGTCTCCTCAACTATTTCCTCCGCGGCATGAACAGCGGCGCCCTCACCGAGGAGGAGACCCTCGCCACCGGCCTCACCCTCGACGAGCTCCGCTCCCGCAGCTTCGTCAAAATTCTCAAGGGCAGGCGCTCGCGGTAGTTGTCGGTTGCCGGTTGTCGGTTCGTGGTGCCGTAGCTGTCTTCTGTACAAATTTCTTCGCGCGGCACACACACTGCTGTCGTCCTGAGCCGGCATGTCAGGAGCGAACGGTTACTGTGGAGCGGAGGGCTTGAGCCCACCGGGCTCTCGCGGGGCACTTCCCTCTGCCGACTCGGCTTGGACGCTGCTCGCGGCTTTCGGCACCAATGTCCCGAGAGCCTCACACGGCTTCGGCGCACTCATCGCGAGCGCCCGGAGGGCTAAAGCCCACCGCTCCACAGTGGTCATCGACGTTCGGTTGGCGGGCCCAAGCCTCGCCGTGCTCTGTGGTGACCCTGTCGCCCTAGGAGTCTGCGCAGTCGAAACACGTTGGCCTCGGAGCTGCCGTACGTGCCTAAGGCTATGCCAACCAGCGCTGGCGGCCCTGCCGCCCTAGGACGGAGGAGGAGCAGCAGCCAGGATGCGAGCCTCCTCGCCCTTGGCCCAGGTACAAAGAACCTGTTTGTCGGCCTCGGAAAGCTTGGCGTCCCAGTGGATCCAGAGATACGAGGGCAGGGGCATCTCGCCCTTCTCCACCATCTCGCAGACCTCTTCCATCTTGTGTGCGGCGCGCGCGGGCGGGTAGGTGCCGAAGTCGGAGAGGGAGAGGTCGCGGCGCGCGTGATTCACGTGATCGACGAGCCACCAGGAGATGGGGGAGACGTTGCTGTACCAGGGCCATTTCGTCTGGTTCGTGTGGCAGTCCGCGCACGAGCGGTCGAGGATGGCCTGCACGTTGGCCGGCGCCACGAGCTGGCGCTTCGGATCGACGGGACGGTTCTGACGCTCCGGCCGCAGGAACTGCGTGGCCAGGAACGCTACGCCGAGCACGACAAAAAAGCGGTTGAGCCATTTCATGCTTCAAGAACCTCGATACGTGGAGTACCCGAACGGGCTGAGCAGCAGCGGCACATGATAATGGCCTTCCGCGCGGTCGATGCGGAACACGATGACGGCCTCGGGGAAAAATCCGCCGGGATTATACGAGCCCGTGTCGAAGGTGAGCCGGTACGTTCCCACCTCCACATGCTCCGCCAGCCGAGCCCGCCCGTCATCGTCGGTGATGCCGTCGAACACGATCTTGTCCTCCAGCACCAGCAGCGCGCGCACTCCCACCGCCGGCTGCCCCTTCGCCGTGTCCAGGACGTGTGTCGTGATCGGCATGGGTGGCTCCTCTCTTGTTGGTCATGGGACTTCTGGGACGAATGGGACGAATGGGACGAATGGGACGAATGGGAAACCATAGGTCCCATAGGTCCCATTCGTCCCAGAAGTCCCAGAAGTCCCATCAAGTCGCATTCAAAGTACCAGCTTCTCCAACCTCAACCCCATGATCTTCTTCTGCTCCTCGGCGGCGTTTTTCAACTCCGTGGCGCGATCGTTGGGCAGCCTCCACTGCAGGTTGGCCAGGATCTCGGCGGCGGACTTGTTGGTGGCGCAGATCAGAAACACGAAGCCGAACTTTTCTTCGTAGGCGCGATTGCCTTCGGCCAGGGCGTTCATCGTCTCGGTCGCGGCGCCGGTCGTGCCGGCTTGCTCCTGCGCCGACCAGCCCGGCTTGCGATCGCCGATGCGGGGATGGGCGGCGAACGCTTCCAGCCAATGCTCGTCGTCCAGCGCGTCCCAGATCATGCCCGCGCCGTGGACCATGTCCGCCCAGGTCTCGAACGGACGCAGGACCCACATGCGCATGGCCCATTCCTTCGAGCCGCAGACTTTGAGCAACTCGTGCGGCCCGAACAGCGCATTCACCCGGCGGACCGCCGCGGCGCGACGTCCCTCCTCGGTGGCCACACCCCAGACGCGCAAGCGGCTCACTCCTCCGTCGGGAAACACGTTCACTCGCAGATGGGTGAACGGCCCGTGCGTGAGCAGCTCATCGATGAAGAAGTGGCGCGTGTGGGCCTGCATCTTCGTGCGAGGCAACACCTCGGTCCAGGTCTCGCCGTCGCGGCTGCCGTCGATCGAGGCCGTGTCCGGGTAGTTGCCCTTGAAGTGATTCGTGTCCATCTCGATGCGGCGCACGCGTCCTTCCGTGCCGAGCTTCACCACCACCCAATCGTGTCCCGGCCCGCGGCGCCGCCGCGTCTCCCAGCCGTCGCTCATGTTGTGCGCGCGGCCGGGCATGATCAGGTTGTGCTTCGGCCCGAAGAACGAGTCGCTGCAGTTCAGCACCTCGCCGCCGTTCTCCGCCGCCGCGAGGTCGATCTCGTTCCCGAGCCCACCCACAAGCCGCCACTCCGGCACCACCTCGCCGTGAACGCGCAGCCGGGCCACGCCTCCGTCCGGAAAAATGTTCAGGCGCACGTGAGTGATCGCTTCCTTGCTCGCGATCGCGAACGCGTTCTCGCTGTCGCCTTGCAGCGTCGTACGCGGCAGGATCTCCCCCCACTGCGCGGCGAGCAGCTCCTCCACACTCGCGTTGGGCGGCATGGCCGTCCCCTCGATCGAGCACGACTCCGGATAGTTGCCGCGGAAGTAGGCCGTGTCCACGATCACATGCCGCACGATGCCGCGCAGTCCCAGCCGGACGATCGCGAAGTCGTATCCCTGCACCCGCTTGCGCCGGCTCTCCCACCCATCCATCCACTTCCCGCGGTCCGTGTACTCGTGCTCTTTCCACACCGCCTTGCCGGGCTTGAGCAGATTCTCCTTCTCGGCGAAGTAGTCGTCGGTGGCATAGAGAACACTCCCACCAAGGCGCTCACTGGCGAGATCGAGCAGATCGCTTGCGTCAGACATCGCCGCGTACTTTATCAGGGGGACGTTCACCACAGAGGCACTGAGGCACAGAGGGAGTACGCGCAGCCTTTCATCCTGAGCCCGCATGTCAAGAGCGAATGCTCCCTGTGGAGCGGTGGGCTTTAGCCCACCGGGCTCTCGCGAGGCACTTACCTCTGCCGTCTCGGCTTGGACGCTGCACGCGGCTTCGGCGCGAAGGTCCCGAGAGCCTCACACGGCTTCGGCGCACTCATCGCGAGCGCCCGGAGGGCTAAAGCCCACCGCTCCACAGTTGTCATCGGCGTTGCGGTTATAGCGCGCAGCACTCCCGGTGCCTCAGTGCAAAGGCAGGCCGCCCACCCAGGTCTCATGCACCACGCCGTGGAGGGTCTCGCCGAGGTAGGGCGTGACTTTGTGGCGGTGGCGGATGAGGTCCTCGGTGACGGTGAACGTCTCCTCGGGGGACCAGATCACGAGGTCCGCGTCGCGGCCGATCTCGATCGCTCCCTTGGTGCTCAGGTTCGCGAGTTGTGCGGGCGCGAAGGAAGACCAACGCGCGAGCTCCTCGAAGGCGTGGCCGCGCAGGCGGGCGTTGGTCCAGACGATGGGGAGGAGGAACTGCATCGAGGCGATGCCTCCCCAGCACTGCAGAAAATCGCCGCGCTTGAGCTCGGGGGTACACGGGGAGTGATCGCTGACCACGAGGTCGATGAGGCCCGCGGCGAGCGCGCGCCAGAGCTGCTCGCGGTTCTCGCGCTCGCGGATCGGCGGCGCGCATTTGAACTCCGTGCGTCCCGGCGGAACGTGCTCCGCGGCGAAGTGGAGATAGTGCGGCGTCGTCTCCGCCGTCAGGGGCAGGCCTTCCTTGCGCGCCTGGATGAGCAGCGGCAACGCGCTCGCTGACGAGAGATGCACGATGTGCATCCTCGCGCCGGTGTCGCGGCACACGCGGAGCACGAGCTCGATGGCCGCATCCTCGGCGACCTTGGGTCGCGACGCCAGATACGTCGCATAGTCGTTGGGATCGCCGTCGCCCTCATGAACATGCTCGGGCAGTTCCGCATGAACGAGGAGCGGCGCGTTCGTCCCGGCCAGCTCCCGCGCGGCCTCGCGCAACTGCGCCTCGTTCACGTTCGGGAACTCGTCCACGCCGGAGTGGATGAGAAAGCACTTGAACCCCCGCGCCCCGCGCTCGAGCATCGGACGCAGCTCACCCGTGTTGCCCGGAATCACACCGCCCCACAATTCGACGTTGACCTCGCCATGCGCGTGACGCTGCTTCTCCTCGAGCGCGCTCACGGTAGTCGTCGGCGGCAGCGAGTTCAGCGGCATGTCCACGATCGTCGTGATCCCACCCGCCGCCGCCGCCCGCGTCGCCGTCGCAAACCCTTCCCACTCCGTTCGCCCCGGCTCATTCACGTGAACGTGCGAGTCGACCAGACCCGGCATGATCACGAGATCGCCGTAGTCCTTGTCCGCCGGACCGTGCTCTTCGATCGCAGCGATCGTTCCGCCCTCGAGAACGACGGTGGCCGGGCGCGTGCCCGTCGGAAGGACGACTCTGGTACTGGTGACGCGCATCGCGGGGGAGTCTATCGCGGGGGCCGCGCGCTAAACTCCCGCCATGACCTTCTTCGAATCGCTGAACGAGCTGGCGGAATCGGGGGAGCCGTTCGTGTCCGTGACGGTGGTCGACACGCTCGGGTCGACGCCGCAGGATCGCGGGTCGAAGATGCTCGTCACGGCGGCGGGGCGCCAGCACGGCACGGTCGGAGGCGGCAAGATCGAGGCGCGGTGCATTCAGGAGGCGCAGGCCATGCTGGCCGACGACTCCGCGCCGAAGACGCGCTTCTATCAATGGTCGCTCGACAAAGACATCGGTATGACCTGCGGCGGGATCGTGCGCGTCTACTTCGAGGCCTTCAACCTCACGCGCTGGAACCTCGTCGTCTTCGGCGCGGGCCACGTCGCCAACGGGCTCATCGAAGTGCTGTTGCGCCTCGACTGTCGCATCACCTGCTACGACCCGCGCGCGGAGTGGATCGAGCGCCTGCCTTCGTCGCCGCGCCTGCGCAAGGTTCTATCGTCCGATCTGCCCGGCGAAGTCGCGGGCATCCCCGAGGGCTCGTTCGTCGTGCTGATGACCATGGGCCACACCACCGACAAGCCCATCCTCCTGGAGATCCTCCGCACCCGAACCTTCCCCTACCTCGGCGTGATCGGCAGCAACGCCAAAGCGAAGCGCCTCCGCCAGGACGTCGTCGACGCCGGCCTCCCCGACGAAATGACCCGCGCCTTCCTCTGCCCCATCGGCCTCGAGCTCGGCTCCAACCACCCCCACGAGATCGCCATCAGCGTCGCCGCGCAGTTGTTGCAATCGCGCGGGTGAGGGCGCAGGGCGCGGGGCCTGACCCGAGGAGCGCTTCGGAGCTGTGGAGCGGTGGGCTTCAGCCCACCGGGCTCTCGCGAAACACTTCCCCTCTGCCGTTCGCGGCTTCGACGCTGCACGCGGCTCTCGGCACGACAGTCCCGAGAGCCTCACCCGGCTTCGGCGCCCTCATCGCGAGCGCCCGGTGGGCTAAAGCCCACCGCTCCACTCCGTCTGCAGAGAGCACGCCCCGAAACACCCCCTGCGCCCTGCGCCCTGCGCCCCTGCGCCCCCGAATCCCCTGAGAGGTAGGATGCGCAGGACCCGCGAGGGCCCGCACCTTGCTGAAGGGAGTGTGGCGGTGGGGAAATTCAGACCAAGGGATGGAGCATGGCTGTTCGAAAGAAGACGGGTGGGAGTGAGGGGCCGGAGGTGCCGAAGAAGGCCGCTCCGAAGAAACGCGCCGTGTCGGCCAAAACGGCCGCGGCGCCGAGAAGGAAGAAGAAAGTGGCTGTTGAAGATGTACTGCACACCGTCGGAGCGGATGTCGTCCCCTCGGTGCCGATCGAAGTCGAGCTTGTGAAATTGGCAGCCAGCGAGCAATCCGTGACCCCATCGGCGACGACGAGCGGGCTCAGCGACTGGGATCTGCACCTCTTCAATGAGGGCACGCACAC
>Ga0307505_10002048_pt1 | contig 14780 bp, 12 predicted proteins | sample 23_S_MG_FD_202183 | JGI IMG/M metagenome (GOLD analysis project Ga0307505, IMG submission 202183) | Soil microbial communities from Populus trichocarpa stands in riparian zone in the Pacific Northwest, United States - 23_S | ecosystem: Environmental > Terrestrial > Soil > Riparian zone > Trees...
ATGAACGCCAAGGAGGTGAAGCAGTTCTCCGACGAAAAGGAGTGCGACTTCGCCATCGGCGTTCCCGGGATCGGCCGCTTCCGCGTGAACCTGTACCAGCAGCGCGGCTCGCTCTGCTTCGCGATGCGCGCCATCCCGTACCAGGTGCAGACGCTCGAGGAGCTGTCGCTGCCGAAGATTCTCGAGGACATCGCGCTGAAGCCGCGCGGGCTCATCCTCGTCACCGGCGTCACCGGCTCGGGGAAATCCACCGCCCTCGCGGCGATGATCCACCACATCAACGAGCGCGAGAAGGCGAACATCATCACGGTCGAGGATCCGATCGAGTTCCTCCATCGCGACATCAACTGCCACATCAACCAGCGCGAGGTCGGCACCGACACGGCCACCTTCGGCCAGGCGCTGCGGCGCGTGCTGCGGCAGGACCCGGATGTCATCCTCATCGGCGAGATCCGCGACCTGGAGACGCTCGACACCGCGCTGAAGGCGGCGGACACGGGGCACCTCGTGTTCTCCACCCTGCACACCATGGATGCCACCCAGACCATCCAGCGCGTGCTGTCGTTCTACCCGCCGCACCAGCAGGCCGAGGTCCGGTTCTCGCTCGCCAACGCGCTCCAGGCCGTGGTGTCGCTGCGCCTCGTGCCGCGCGCCGACAAGCCGGGCCGCATCCCGGCGTGCGAGGTGCTCATCAACACGGCCGCCGTGCGCGACCAGATCCGCGACATGCAGTCCGCCCTCAACATCCCGGACCTCATCAAGGAAGGGACGGTGCAGTACGGCATGCAGTCGTTCGACCAGTCGCTCATGCAATGGTACAAGCAGGGCACCATCTCGTACGAGAGCGCGATGCACTACGCCACCAGCCCCGCGGAGTTCGCGCTGCGGGTGCAGGGAGTGGCCGGCACGAGCGACAACAGCTGGAACTCGTTCGAGCAGACCAAACGCTGAGCCGCGCAGCCGCCGCATGTTCAAGAAGGTTCTGATCGCAAATCGGGGCGAGATCGCGCTGCGCATCATCCGCGCATGCCGTGAGCTCGGGATCCAGACGGTCGCCGTGTATTCCGAGGCGGACCGCGAGTCGCTCCACGTCCGCTTCGCCGACGACGACGTCTGCATCGGCCCGCCTTCGTCGCGCGAGTCCTACCTTCGCATCCCGCGGCTCATTGCCGCCGCCGAGATCACCGGGGCCGACGCGATCCATCCGGGGTACGGCTTCCTCGCGGAGAACGCCGAGTTCGCGGAGACCTGCGCGGCGTCGAACGTCACGTTCATCGGCCCCACCGCGCAGCAGATCCGCGTCATGGGCGACAAGGCCATGGCCCGGAAGACCATGAGCGAGGTCGGCGTGCCGATCGTGCCGGGCACGCCGGGCCCCGTGGAGGACGTGGAGCAGGCGCTCGGGTTCGCGAAGGAGATCGGCTTTCCGGTCATCATCAAGGCGGCCGCGGGTGGCGGCGGGAAGGGAATGCGCGTCGCGCGCGACGCCGACGACTTCGCCCGCTCCTTCCAGCTCGCGCGCTCCGAGGCGCTGTCGGCGTTCGGCAACGGCGACGTCTACGTCGAGAAATACCTGGAACGCCCGCGCCACATCGAGTTCCAGATCCTCGGCGACAGCCACGGCACGGTGATCCACCTGGGCGAGCGCGACTGCTCCGTGCAGCGGCGCCACCAGAAGCTCATCGAGGAGGCGCCAAGCCCCGCCGTCACCCCGGCGCTCCGCAAGACCATGGGCGACGCCGCCGTCGCGGGGGCGAAGGCCATCAACTACGTCGGCGCGGGCACCATCGAGATGCTGCTCGACAGCGACGGCTCGTACTACTTCATGGAGATGAACACCCGCATCCAGGTGGAGCATCCGGTCACGGAGATGCTCACGGGGGTGGACCTCGTGAAGGAGCAGATCCGCGCGGCGGCGGGGGAGAAGCTGTCCGTCTCCTCGCTGCCGCCGCTGCGGGGGCACGTCATCGAGTGCCGCGTGAACGCCGAGGATCCGGGGCGGAATTTCCAGCCGTCGCCCGGGAAGATCACGACGTGGCATCCCCCCGGCGGGCCGGGCGTGCGCCTGGATTCGCACGTCTACGCCGGCTACACGGTGCCGCCGTACTATGACTCGCTGCTCGCGAAGCTCATCGTGCAGGGACGGGACCGGGCCGAGGCCCTGGTGCGCATGCGCGTCGCGCTCGAGTCGTTCGTCGTCGAAGGGGTCACCACGACCATTCCGTTCCTCGCGCGCGTCATGGTGAACGACCGGTTCGCGCGGGGCGATGTGGACACCAAGTTCCTCGAGCGCGAGCCCGAGTTGTTCCGCGACCTCAAGGAGCCCAGCTAATGCGCCTGGACGTGTTCTTCGGTCCCCAGGAGATGACCACCGCGGACACCCAGGGCCGCGTCGTGGCGGTGGTGGACGTGCTCCGCGTGTCGAGCACCATCGCGGTGGCGCTCGCGAACGGCGCCCGCGCGGTCGTGCCCCTGGCCAGCTCCGAGGAGGTCATCAGCCGGTCGAAGTCCCTCACCCGCAGCGAGGTGAAGCTCGCCGGCGAGCGGCGGAGCAAGGCGATCTCGGGATTCGACCTCGGCAACTCGCCCCTCGAGTACACGAAGGAGGTCGTCGAGGGGAAGACCATCATGATCACGACGACGAACGGCACGGCGGCCATCCTGGCGGTGCAGGGTGCGCGTGACGTCGTGGTCGGGTCGTACGTCAATTTCTCGGCGGTGTTGAGCATGCTGCGGGCGGCCCTTCGCGGCGGCACCGACGTGACCATTCTCTGCGCCGGGCAGGACCGCCGGTTCGCGCTCGAGGACGCCGCCTGCGCGGGTCGCTTCGTCCAGCATATCACGGCCAAGTACGCCAAGGCCGAACTCAACGACGCCGCGCACGCGGCCATGCTCATTGACAAGAAATACGGGACCAACCTCAAGCGGCTGCTCAAGTCGTCGGCGCACGGCCTTGCTCTCGTGGAGGCGGGCTTCGAGGACGACCTCGCGGTGTGCGCGGACGTGGACGCGTACTCGGTGGTCCCGGTCTACCAGGAGCGGCAGATTACCCGGCTGGGACCCGATCGCGAGCGCTGAGGGGGCGGCGTGACCGGACCGCACCTCCGGCGTGAGATCGCCGGCATCGCACTCCTGCTGTTCGGGGTCTTTCTCGCCGGCGCCCTGGCGGTACTGGGTGTGGCGCAGCTCCGCGGGGGCGTCAACGTTCGCGAGAGCATCGGGCCGGTGGGCTACTACCTGGCGTACCCGCTCGTGGCGTTCGTGGGCTGGCCCGCCGCGCTGATGGCCCCACTGGCGCCCGCGGTGCATGCCCTCCGCGTCTTCGGGCGCCTCGAGTCCTCCACCGACCGCAAGTGGATGACCTTCTTCGCGGGAATGGTAGTCCTCCTCCCGGTGGGCGTCGCGCTCGCGACCCTGCCTGTGCCGGGCGAGACCAGCACTGCCGCCGGGATCTGGGGGTCGCTCGTCGCCTTCTACTGGCGGAACTGGTTCGGCGGGATGGGCGCCTGGCTCGCGTGGATCCTCGGCGTATCGGCGCTGGCGGCGGCGACGCTCGCCTGGAATCCGATTCGCGCGCTCGTGGGGCGGACGCAGGCCCAGGCGCCGTCGCTGCCCGAGGGCGTGCCCGCCGCGGACGCGCCCGCGAAGCGGAAGCGACAGAAGCCGGTGCCGGCGCCGGATCCCGCCCTGGCGGCGCTCGCGCTGGAGCCGTCACCGGAGGAGATGCCTGCCATCGAGGGGATGGAGCTCGCGGGAATCATCGACGACTCACCGGGCGATGGGCCGCGCAAGGCCCGGAAGCGGAAGCCTCGATCCGATGGCGTAGCGGACGCTGCCGAGCCCCTGGCCGCGCTCGCGCCCGCAGGTCCCGCGACCGAGGCGCCGGGCGACGAGCTGCCGCCCACGACCCTCCTGTCGCCCGTGCCGGAGCGCTACGGCGACGCCGGCAAGCAGCAGCTCGATGCCATGGGGCTCAAGCTGATGGACGCGCTGCGCACGTTCCGCATCGAGGGTCTGCTGGTGGGCCGGACCACCGGACCCGCCGTGACCCAGTTCGAGATCGAGCCCGCGCCCGGGGTGAAGGTGCGCCAGATCGCCAACCTGGCGAACGACCTGGCGCTCGCGATGCGCGCGCCGAGCATCCGGATCGTCGCGCCCATCCCGGGGCGTGGCGCGGTGGGGGTGGAGGTGCCCAACCCGAGCCCGGAGCTCGTCGCGTTCCGCGAGCTCATCGAGGCGAAGGAATTCCAGAGTGCGCGCGCGGCGCTGCCGATCGCCCTCGGCAAGGACCTCGAGGGGAAGGCCGTCATCTCCGACCTCGCGAAGATGCCGCACCTGCTGATTGCCGGCGCCACCGGCTCCGGTAAGTCGGTGTGCGTGAACACCATCATCACCAGCCTCGTGTACCGGCACACGCCGCGCACCCTGCGCCTGCTGATGGTGGACCCGAAGATGGTGGAGCTGTCGGTGTACAACACCCTGCCGCACCTGCGGCACAAGGTCATCACCGACAACCGCGACGCCGCCGCGATCCTCAAGTGGGCGGTGCTCGAGATGCAGGATCGGTACGAGCTCCTCTCGGCGAACACCTGCCGCAACATCCAGGACTTCAATCGCAAGGTCCAGGATGGCGCGACACTCCGGGAGTCGAAGAAGGCCGATGTGGGGCTGGAGCCGGTGCAGTACAAGGGCGGCATCCTGCCGTACATCGTCGTGGTGATCGACGAGATGGCCGACCTCATGATGACGGTGCAGAACGAGGTCGAGACGCCGATCGCCATGCTCGCGCAGAAGGCGCGCGCCATCGGCATCCATCTCGTGCTCGCGACGCAGCGGCCGAGCGTCAACGTCATCACGGGGCTCATCAAGGCCAACTTCCCGAGCCGCATCGCGTTCCGCGTCGCCTCCCAGGTGGACAGCCGCACCATCATCGACGGCGCGGGCGCCGAGACGCTCCTCGGCAACGGCGACATGCTGTTCATCCCGCCGGGAAAGTCGGAGCCCCAGCGCATGCAGGGCGCGTACATCCCGAGCGAGGACACCGAGAAGCTCATGGGCTGGTACGACGAGAAGCGCGCCGAGCGTCGCGCGCATTTCGCCGCCCAGGGACTCGTGCTCGAGGAGTCCAGCCATGCCGAGGACGACATCATCGCCAAGGTGCGGGCGGCCGAGGCGGCCGAAGCGGCGGCCGCGGACGGTGGCGGCGACGCGAGCGAGCCGGGAGACCGCGACAAGCTGTTCCGCGATGCGGCCGAAGTGGTGATCCAGCATCAGCAGGGCTCCACCTCGCTGCTCCAGCGGCGGCTGAAGGTCGGGTACGGCCGCGCGGCGCGCATCATCGACCAGCTCCACCTGGCCGGTGTGCTCGGGCCGCCTGACGGCTCGAAGCCGCGCGACGTGCTCGCCGGCCTGGAGGATCTCGACCGGATCTGCGGACCCCGCACCTGATGCCGGGGATCGCGCGCGGCGCGCTCGCGGTGCTCGCCCTGCTCCTCGCCGCCGGCCCGTCGGGGGCGCAGGACTCGATCCAGGTGCGCCATCTCCTCGCCCTGAACGTCTCGCGGCTGGCCCCCTTCCACCGGACGTACGACATCATCGTGCACCACGAGGGCGTGGACACCGTGATCGGCACGCGCGAGGTGATGCTCGAGCCGTCCGAGCTTGCCGGCGCTGGCGGCTGGCTGCTCGTGGAGCGGCGATCGGGGAGCGTGCCGGCCGCCGACTCGCTCTTCCTCGCGCCCGATGCGCGCCCGGTGCGGTGGTCGTCGGTGGTGGGCGCGGCCCGGCTGGCGGCCGCATTCATCGGTGACACGCTCGTGGGCGCCACGACGGTCGGGAGCGCGAAGGTGAACCTGCTGCTCGCCGGCCGGCCCGACCTCCTCGTCTCCGGCTCGATGGTGGAGCTGGTGCTCGGGCTGCTCCCGCTCGACGCCGACTGGCGCGACTCGGCGGCCGTGCTCGCCGCGGACGTCAGCCGCCGGGTGGTGGTGCCGGTCGAGCTGACGATGCTCGGGCCCGACGAGGTTCGCATGGATGACCTGACCAGCCGTCCCGCGCTCGTGGTGTCGCTGCGGAGCGAGCGACAGTCCGTGCTGTACTGGGTGGATGCCGAGAGCGGTGCGGTGCTCCGGATGCAGCAGCTGCTGCCTCCTCACGTCGGATCGCTGCTCGAGTATCGCCTTCGGCGCCCGCCGGAGCCGACCGCCTGGTGAACCCCCTCCTCGATCCGGCGCGGCGCATCGTCATCGCGCACCGGGGCAACCGCGCGCACGCGCCAGAGAACACGCTCGAGGCGCTTCGCCAGGCCGAGTCGCTTGGGTCGGATGCGCTCGAGTTCGACGTGCGCATGAGCCGTGACGGCGTGGCGATGGTGATCCACGACGCGACGGTGGATCGCACGACGGACGGGCGTGGCCCCGTGGCCGCCCACACCCGCGAGGAGCTGCAGCGGCTCAATGCCGCCGCGCGGTTTTCGGGGTCAGCGGTGCACCGCATCCCGCTCCTCGAGGAGGCGCTCGACGCGCACCGCGAGATCCCGTTGGTGATCGAGGTGAAGGAGCTCGCGGCCGCGGACGCCACCATGGCGCTCATTCGCCGCTTCGGCGCGGAGCGGCGCGTCATCGTCGGGTCGGCCGAGGGCGATGTCATGCGGCGCTTCTACGGGTCGGGGATCGCATGCTGTGCGTCGCCGGGGGACGCCGGCATCCTCCTGATGCGCGGCCTCCTGGGCAGCGCGCCGGTCGCGGCGCCCTATCAGGTGGTCTCGGTGCCCCCACGCCACTACGGATTCCCGATTCCGGTGGCCCTCCTGGCCGCCGCGGCCCTCCGCCGGGGGATCCCCACGCAGGTGTGGACGGTCAACGATCCCGCCGAAGCGGTCAGGTTCTGGCGCGCTGGGGTGGCCGCGATCATCACCGATGACCCTGCCGCAATGCTTCGGGTATGCCCGCGATGAAGGGATGATGGTGCCGCGGGCCGCCGGCGTAGCATGCACCCATGTCAGCGGCTCGGCAGGCCTTCGGGGAGCTCGGAGAGCGGATCGCAGAACGATGGCTGCGACGGCGGGGGTGGCGCGTCGTGCAGCGACGCTTTCGCTCGGGCCATCGGGACATCGACCTCGTGGTCGAGCAGGAGGGGATCGTGGCGTTCGTCGAAGTGAAGGCCCGTCGCGGGCCACAGTTCGGCGGTCCGCTACTGGCGGTCAACTGGCGGAAACGCAAGGAGTTGGAGCGTTCAGCTAAAGTATGGGTTGATCGTCACGGGAGGGATGCGGAGCAATACCGGTTCGACGTGGTCGGCGTGCTCCTCGATGGCGCCGACGTTCGCGTATGCCACGTCGAGAACGCATTCAGCCTCCAAACTCACGCTTGATTATTCCGGAGCGATTCGTATTTTCTTCGGGCCCCCACCATTGCCGTGTTTCCGAGCAAGGCGGGGCGGCCGAGCCAGAGAAACGACCTTTCAACTACAGGGTGGATGACCACAATGGCTGTTTCCTCGATTGCGGACGACAAGAAGAAGGCGTTGAACCTGGCCATCACGCAGATCGAGAAGAGCTGCGGCAAGGGCTCGATCATGCGTCTCGGAGCGGACAACAAGGTCCGGGTCGAGGCCATCCCCACCGGCGCGATCAACCTGGACGCGGCCATCGGCGTCGGCGGCATTCCCCGGGGCCGGGTCACCGAGATCTACGGCCCGGAATCCTCCGGCAAGACCACCCTCACCCTCCACGTCGTCGCCAATGCGCAGCGGCAGGGGGGCGTCGCGGCCTTCATCGACGCCGAGCACGCGCTGGACGTCGAGTATGCCCGCAAGCTGGGCGTTGACGTGGACAGCCTCCTGATCTCGCAGCCGGACACCGGCGAGCAGGCGCTGGAGATCTGCGAGATCCTCGTCAGGTCCGGGGCAGTGGACGTCATCGTCATCGACTCGGTGGCGGCACTCGTGCCCAAGGCCGAGATCGAGGGCGACATGGGCGACAGCCACGTCGGTCTGCAGGCGCGCCTCATGAGCCAGGCGCTGCGCAAGCTCACGGGCGCCATCGCCCGCTCCCGCACCTCGGTGATCTTCATCAACCAGCTGCGCGAGAAGATCGGCGTCATGTTCGGCAACCCCGAGACGACCACCGGTGGCAAGGCGCTCAAGTTCTACGCCTCGCTGCGCCTCGACATCCGCCGCATCGGTCCGGTGAAGGACAAGGAGGACGTCGTGGGCTCGCACGTCCGCGTGAAGGTGGTGAAGAACAAGGTCGCGGCGCCGTTCCGCCAGGCCGAGTTCGACATCATGTACGCGGAGGGCATCAGCCACACCTCGCTCCTCGTGGACATCGGCGCCGAAGCGAACATCATCGAGAAGTCGGGAGCGTGGTACAGCTATAACGGCCAGAAGATCGGTCAGGGGCGCGAGAACGCGAAGCTGTATCTCAAGGACAACCCCGTGCTGCTCGCCGAGATCGAGGAGAAGGTCAAGGTCGTCCTCGGCATGACCGCGGTGAAGGCCGAGGTCGAGGAAGCGGCCAGCGACGAGTAGGCGCGACTGGACCGAGCCGGGGAGAGGCGCAACGTCATGATGGGACCCGGAAACTCCCATGATGCCGCGGCGTTCTCTCCCCGGCTCTTTTCGCGTCCGGTCCATGGCTGAGAAGAGCGTGTACGAGCAGGCGCTGTCGCTGCTCGAATACCGTGCCCGCAGCGTCGACGAGATGCGCCGCAAGCTGCGGCAGAAGGGCGCGCCCGCCGACGAAGTGGACGAGGTGATCCAGCGGCTGCTCGACCAGAAGCTCCTCGATGACGCCGACTATGCCCGACAGTTCGCCCGAGGCAAGCTGTCCAGGGGGGGTGCGTCGCGTCATCGCATCGCCCAGGAGCTCGGGCGGAAGGGAATCCGGCGCGACGCGGCGGCGACCGCCATCGACGAAGTCACGGACGAGGAGGGCATCGATCCCCTCCAGGCGGCGGTGCGGGTGGCGCGCAAGAAGTGGAAGACCCTCGCGTCACTGGATGACGCGACGCGTCGGCGCCGCCTGTACGCATTCCTGGCGCGCCGCGGATTCAATCCCGATGAGATCAGAGAGCTCATGTCGCTGGCGGGGATCGAGTCGGAAGGCTGAGCGAATCCGGTGGTTGTGCACTGCCGTCTGACGTCTGACGCCTGACGTCCGAGACTATATTCTGCTGGATATGCGCGCCGCAGAGATTCGCCGCAGGTTTCTCGACTACTTCGAGCGGAATGGGCACGTCATCCGGCCCAGCTCGTCCCTCGTGCCCGGTGACGATCCCACCCTGCTGTTCACGAACGCGGGGATGGTGCAGTTCAAGCGCGTGTTCCTCGGTCTCGAGGAGCCGCCGGCGGGGAAACGGCGCGCCACCACGTCGCAGAAGTGCGTTCGCGCGGGCGGGAAGCACAACGATCTCGAGCAGGTGGGGCATACGGCGCGGCATCTCACCTTCTTCGAGATGCTCGGCAACTTCTCGTTCGGCGACTACTTCAAGCGGGACGCGATCGCGTTCGCCTGGGAGTTCGTCACGAAGGAGCTGAAGCTCGATCCGAAGATCCTGCGCGTCACGGTCCATCACACCGACGACGAGGCGCGGGCCCTCTGGCGCGAGATCGCACGGCTGCCCGACTCCAGGATCTACTCGCTCGGCGACAAGGACAACTTCTGGCAGATGGCCGATACCGGCCCATGCGGTCCCTGCTCGGAGATCTTCATCGATGTCGCGCAGGTGATTCCCGGCTGGCGCGCGCCACAGGGCGCGACGGGGGAATGGACGGAGCTCCATCGCGAGGAGTTCTCGCTCGAGGCCTTCAACGAGGGCGCGGAGCAGGACCGCTTCATCGAGTTCTGGAACCTGGTGTTCATGCAGTTCGACCAGCAGCCGGACGGCACGCGCGTGCCGCTGCCGAAGCCCTCGGTCGATACGGGCGCCGGGCTCGAGCGCATCTCGGCGTTCATGCAGGGCACGCTGATGGTGTTCCACACGGACGCCTTCAAGCCGCTGATCGCGGAGGCGGAGCGCGTCGTGGGCCGGCCCTACTGGAAGGAGAACGGTGGCGACGAGGACCCGTCGTATCGCGTGCTGGCGGATCATGCGCGCGCCGTCGCATTCCTCATCGCCGACGGGGTGAATCCGTCGAACGAGGGCCGCGGCTACGTCCTGCGCCGCATCCTGCGGCGCGCGGTGCGGCATGCGTGGCTGCTGGGCCGGCGCGAGCCGACGCTGACATCCATCGTCGCCAGGGTCATCGAGACGATGGCGGACGTGTATCCGGAACTGCGCGAGAAGAAGCAGCTGATCCTCGAGAGCTCGCATCGTGAGGAGGAAGCGTTCCTCAACACCATCGAGGGCGGCCTGTCGCGCTTCGAGCAGATCGCTCCCGCGCGGACGTCGCAGGGCGGGGCCGAGATGCTGGGGACCGTCAGCGGCGACGACGCCTTCAAGCTGTACGACACCTTCGGCTTTCCGATCGACCTGACCGAGCTCATGGCGCGCGAGCGCGGCTACACGGTGGACATCGCGGGATTCGAGGCGGCGCTCGAACAGCAGCGCAAGCGCTCGCAGGACGAGCGCAAGGGGAAGAAGCTCGGCGTCGAGGCGGACGCGCTCGGCGACCTCTCGCAGTGGGAGACCGCGAAGGGGGCGAAGCCGTCCGACGTCACCTTCGTCGGTTACGACTCGGTGGAGCTCGAGACCCAGGTGACCGCGATCCGGCACCTCGGCGGCGGACGCGCGGCGATCCTCCTGCGCGAGACGCCGTTCTACGCGGAATCCGGTGGCCAGGTCTCCGACCATGGGGAGATCGTCGGCGACGGGTGGCGGATGGGTGTGGACGATGTCCGGAAGGTGGATGGGCGTCCCGCCGCGGTGGGTACGGTTGAGGGGAAGTTCGCGTTCGGCCGGGTAAAGGCCGTCGTGCCCGGGATGCGTCGCAGGGACACCGAGCGCAATCACACGGCCACGCACCTGCTGCACGCGGCATTGCGTGAGCTCCTCGGCGAGGCGGTGCACCAGGCCGGCTCGCTCGTCGCGCCCGACCGGCTGCGCTTCGACTTCACGCATCACGGTGCGGTGAAGGGTGAGACGCTCGCGCAGGTCGAGCAGCGCGTGAACGAGATGGTGTGGCGCGCCATCCCCGTCACCTGCCGCGAGATGCCCTACGCCGACGCGCGGGCGGCCGGGGCGATGGCGCTCTTCGGCGAGAAGTACGGGGACGTGGTGCGCGTGGTCACGGTGCCCGGATACTCCATGGAGCTGTGCGGCGGCACGCACGTGCGCAACACGTCGGAGGTCGGGTTGTTCCGGATCGTGCAGGAGACCGGCGTTGCCTCGGGCGTGCGGCGCATCGAGGCGGTGACGGGACCGGGGGCGTTCCAGCTCATGCACGAGCGGGAGCAGACGCTGGCGCGCATCGCGGAGCTGGTGAAGGCGCAGGGAGACGGGGTGGAGCGGCGCGTCGCGGCCATCCTCGAGGAGCGGCGCACCCTGGAACGCCGGCTGGAGGAAGCCATGCGGGGCGGTGGCGACCAGATGCGGCAGTGGATCGCCGAGGCGGAGCCGATTGGAGGCAACGGCTCGCGCTACGTCGGCCGGCGCGTCACCGCGGGCGACGTGAAGGAGCTGCAGGCGATGGGCGACGCCCTGCGCGAGCAGCTCACGTCCGGCGTCGGCGTGCTCGGGGCCACCTTCGCCGACGGGAAGAGCACGCTGCTCGTCGTGGTGACGGACGACCTGCGGGACCGCGGGGTGAAGGCGGATGCCCTGGTACGCGACATCGCGGCGGTGGCCGGCGGCCGGGGCGGCGGGAAGCCGCACATGGCGCAGGCGGGCATCCCCGACGCCGGCAAGCTGGACGAAGCGCTGCGGCAGGCGCCGGGCATCGTGCGACCCCTGCTGCCGTGACCGTCGCCGAGTGGCTCACCGCGCGCGCGCCGGAGGCGCCTGGGGTGCTCATGGAGCGCCTGCACGCGCTGCTCGCCGCTGACCTTCACGCCTCCGCCGAGCGCGGCGCCGACGTGTTCCTTGCCGCGGCGGGCGCGTCGCTCGCGCGCGTGCTCGAGGAGCGCCGCTTCGGGCGCGATGGCGCGCTCGACCTTCTCGCGGTGGACGCCCTGATGACGTTCGCCTTCGAGCACGCGGCAGAGCGGGGGACGGGGGTGGAGGGGCTGGAAGCGCTGACCCGTCGCGGGGTTGCCGCGATCGCACCGCTCGCGGCCGCGCATGGCTGACGCGTTCGGGACAGCGCTCCGCGATCTCTCCGCCACGGCGGAACGCGTGCTCGCGGAATTGCGCCCCGATCTCGACCGGGCGCTGGCGATGGTGCAGGAGACCGTGAAGGGTGGGGGAACGCTCTTCTTCTGCGGCAACGGCGGCAGCGCGGCCGATGCGCAGCATCTCGCCACGGAGTACGTCGTGCGCTACCTGCGCAACCGGCGCCCGCTTCCCGCCATCGCGCTCACCACTGACACCTCGCTGCTCACGGCGGCCGCGAACGACCTTGGATTCGACGAAGTGTTCGCGCGGCAGATACAGGCGCTCGCGAAGCGCGGCGACCTGCTCATCATCCATACGACGAGCGGGAACTCACCGAACCTCCTGCGCGCGGCGGAAGCGGCGCGGGAGAAGGGCGTTCCGGTCCTTGCGTTCAGCGCCCGGGACGGAGGGAAGCTGCGATCGCTCGCGACACACAACGTCATCATCCCCACGGACCGCACCGATCGCGCGCAGGAGCTGCAGCTCTGCATCCAGCACGTCATCTGCGACGCCGTGGAACAGGCGTTGTGAAGTCGCTGCGGGGCAGGCGGGCGCTCGTCACCGGGGGATCGCGCGGCATCGGCGCCGCCACCGCGCTGCTGTTCGCCGAGTGGGGGACGCACGTCGCCATCGGCTATCAGTCCCGCGCCGCGGACGCGGATCGCGTCGTCGTGGAGGCGCAGCGCGCCGGGGTGACCGCGGCAGCGATCGCCTCGGACATCTCCACGTCCCATGGCGCGGACCTCCTGGTCAGCGAAGCCGTGCGGGCGCTTGGCGGGCTCGATTTCTTCGTCGGGAACGCGGGCATCTGGATTCCGGACGAGGCGGCGCTCGTGGACATGTCCGACGAGCAGTGGCATCGAACGATGCGCCAGAACGTGGACTCGATCTTCTACACCTGCCGCGCGGCGGCGCGCGTCATGGCCGACCATGGCCGCATCGTGCTCGTCTCCAGTACCGCCGGGCAGCGCGGTGAGGCCTTCCATGCGGACTACGGCGCCTCGAAGGGCGCCGTCATCTCGTTCGTGAAGGGGCTCTGCATCGAGCTGGCGAAGCGCGACATCAACGTGAACTGCGTCGCGCCCGGGTGGGTGGACACCGAGATGGCGGAACGGCCGTACCGGGACGGCGGACGCGAGCGCATCGAGAGCGGCATTCCGCTGCGTCGGGTGGCCTCGGTGGCGGACGTGGCGGGCCCGATCGTGTTCCTGTGCAGCGACCTGGCGCGCCACGTCACGGGCGAGATCCTCAACGTGAACGGCGGCAGCGTGCTCTGCGGATGATCGTCCTCGTCTTCACCGGCGGGACCATCTCGATGCGGCACGACGCGGCCGCCGGCGGCGCGATCCCGGCGCTCGCCGGACGCGACATCGTGGCGCTCGTTCCCCAGCTGAAGGACATCGCCCCGCTCGAGATCGACGAGTTCGGATCGTACCCGGGACCCCACATGACCGTGGAGCTCATGTGGAGCCTGAGGAATCGGGTGCGCGACCACCTGGCGCGCCCGGAGGTGGATGGCGTCGTCATCACGCACGGGACGGACTCTCTCGAGGAGAGCGCGTATCTCCTCGCGCGGTCGGTGGCCAGCGAGAAGCCGATCGTCCTGACTGGCGCCATGCGCACGTCGAGCGACCTTGGCTGGGATGGGCCGGCGAACCTCGGCGCGGCGGTGCGCGTGGCCGCGAACGAGGAATCGCGCGGGGCCGGCGTGCTGGTGGTCATGAACGACCGCGTCTTCGCCGGGCTGGACGTCACGAAGGCGCATACCCACATGCTCGACTCGTTCGAGAGTCCCGGCCTGGGGCCGCTCGCGGTGGTGGATGACGGCCGAGTCGTGTTCAGGCGGGCCATACCGTCGCCGTGTGACGAGGTGGATCCGCCGTCGCTCGCCACCCCGGTGGACATCGTCCATGCATGGGCGGGGGCCGATTCACGACTGCTCGACGCCTCACGGCGCGACGCGCGGGGCGTCGTCGTGGCCGGCATGGGCAGGGGGAACATCCCCCCCGAGATGGTGCCAGGCGTCCAGCGCTGGATTGCCGACGGAAAGCCGGTGGTGATCGCCTCGCGCTCGCTCCGGGGACGCGTGGGCCACACGTACGGGTACTACGGCGGGGGCCGGCGGCTCCACGAGCTCGGCGCCATATTCGCGGGAAGCAGGCGCCCGCAACAGGCGCGGATCGACTTGATGCTCGCGCTGGGGGCCGGGCTTGACGTGCGCGAGTACTTCGAGCGCTAGATCAGCTGCCGCGCCGCTCCCAGTGCCGGAAACACTGCCAGTCGAACTCGCGCGCCGCGCGGGTCTGGTCGGGGAAGCCGAACCAATCGACGAACCCCTCGTGCTGTGCGCGCCAGCGGCAGTCCCAGGCGAACTCGAACACCGCCGGCCCGGTGGTCGTCTCGACGCTCACCGACCCCACGAAATCCGAGCACCCCGAAAAGCCCTGGATGCTGACCCGCTCGATCTCGAGCCCGGGCTCGACGGAAAGAAGCTGGCTGAGCAGGCGGCGGACTTTGACATGCGGGACC
>Ga0307505_10002049_pt1 | contig 14780 bp, 13 predicted proteins | sample 23_S_MG_FD_202183 | JGI IMG/M metagenome (GOLD analysis project Ga0307505, IMG submission 202183) | Soil microbial communities from Populus trichocarpa stands in riparian zone in the Pacific Northwest, United States - 23_S | ecosystem: Environmental > Terrestrial > Soil > Riparian zone > Trees...
CGCCACCTACCCAAGCCGGATCCCTTTCGGGGCTGGCGCGATCGCACGGCGGGGCCGTAGCTCAGTTGGGAGAGCGCTTGAATGGCATTCAAGAGGTCAGCGGTTCGATCCCGCTCGGCTCCACCATTTGCTCGCGAAACATGTAGATCATTGTTTGCATTGATTGATTTTTCTTGAATTCTTCATGCCTGCAACGGCGTCCATAAGCTGTCTGAACATAACCCCTTGAATAGCACTGATGATCCCGGTTCGATTCCGATTGGGTAAAAGCGGAAGATGATGGCGCTCGAAGTTGAAAAATACCTGCCCTACCTTGATGGGTGCGACATGACCCATGAGCAGAAGGTCGACTGCATCAAGGCGCTTGAGAAGCTTGCGCAAACGTTCGTTGATGCGGCATGGGATTTTGATCCGAATATTCCGACCCACGTCTGCATTCAGAAATGCGTTGAAGACCTGAAAGACTGTACCGAGGGGGGCTTCTGAATCCATTCAGCTGCCTCTGTCACGTCTGCGGCGGACAGTTCATGATCGGCTGAGAGGTCCCGGAAATCGACGTGCGCGCCAAGTGCCATGAGAGCATCGGCCAACGCTGGTGCACTGCGGGTGAAGGGATTGTCACCTGCATTTAGCACCAACGCGCTCGTTCCCGAGAGATCTGTAGCCGGTGGCGCCTCCAGGGGCTGGATGACGCGCAGCAGAACCGCACGGCGCACGACGCCGGGATGAAGTTGGATGACTGCCGCCAGAAAGTTTGCGCCGTTTGAGTAGCCGAGGAAGATCAGCCTGTCCGGGTCGAGCCCGTAACCTGCCACCGCGCCTTCAACGAACGCCGAAAATGCTTCGGCTTCGCAGCGGATATCCGCTTGATCGAACGTCTCGGCATCGAAGCGGCGGAACCAGCGATTGCTTCCTTCCTCCGTCGCTCGGCCACGCACACCGAGCAGTGTCGAATGCGGAGCGATGCGGCGAGCGATCGGCATCAGATCAGCTTCGTTTCCGCCGGTGCCATGTAACAGAACCAGGATCGTGCCGTCGGGCTTCTCCGGCCGGTTGAAACGATGAACGAATGGAAGGTGGCGAGCTGGAAACCTCTCTTCGCCCGGCAGTGCAAACTGTGGGAGCATTGCCTTCAGATCTTCAGCGCGGTCGGTGTCATGCGGCGGCAGGAACAGGGTTTGACCAAGTTCGTCGGGAGCTTCGTCAATGGTCATACCTGGCCCATCGGTCGCGTATTCCATGAGGATGCCAGCAGGATCGCGCACATAGAGCGATAGGAAGTACTTCCGGTCATGAACCTCGGTTGGCCCGTAGTCCCTGAGTGAAAGCCGCATGGATCGGACTGCGTCAGCGTTCTGCGCGCGGAATGCGACGTGATCGGGAACTCCTGCTCCTGGCACGGACGGCACGAAGCCTGTTACTTCCCTCACATCAAGGACATCAGAATCGGAAACCATGCGCTGCGTCAGGCCATCCCACTGTTCGCTTCTGTAGCCGAAACGTGCCACGAAGCTTGCGGTCTCTATCGCCTTGTCGGTCAGGACCGCAACGCCTCGCAGTCGAGTGGGCGCGTTTGGAAGTGGAGCCGGCGTTTCCATATCGACACCGACCAACTTCACAATCAGCCCATCCGGGTCCTTCAGTCGAAGGACTGGCTCTCCGAACTCGCGAGACATCCCCTCATGCGCGATGTTGGCAGCGAGCGCTTTCGTCAGCCAATCGCCGAGGGAAGTTGGCGGCACCGCGAGTGCCACTTCGAATACCTGCCCAATGCCGGTACGACCACGGCCGGCGGCTTCCCAGACAAGGAAGGTCAGCAATGAGCCGGGACTGCCAAGGCCGTCTCCGTAGATGAGGTGCAACTGCTCGGCGTCCGCGTAGCCTCCGGTCCGCTTCACAAGCCTGAGGCCGAGAAAGCCGGCATAGAAATCGACGTTGGCTTGAACGTTGGCCGTGATGCCGGTGAAGTGGTGGATGCCGGTTGTCATTGCCGTGATACCTTTGAAGATCAGCCGCCCTTCTCGCGTGCGAGTACCTTTTGCACGGCCGGATCGGCAGCCAGTCTGTCATGTAGGGCCTGCACGTTCGGGTATTCGTCCAGACCGCCCGGGAGCAGCTTTATCGCCCATCGGATCATCGGGAAGGAATAGGCATCGATGATCGAGCGCCCTCCTTCAAGGATATGCTCCCGCCCCTCGAGGTGCTGGTTCAGAATACTGAACTGCTTTGCGACCAGCTTCTGTCCCGCTTCGACCACCGCCCTTCGGGCCGCTTCGCTTTCGTCGGTCGTGTAGCGGTAGGGCATGAAGACAGGCCAGAAGGCGGCGTGAACGTCCGATGTAAAGAAGGCTGACCAACGATGTGCCTCAGCCTTGGCGCGCAGGCTATCGCCGCCGGCAAGCCCAGCCTCAGGGTGCTTATGGGCCAGGTAGTCGAGGATCGCGCCGGCCTGCGTCAGAAGCCAGCCGTCGTCCTCACGAAGGGTTGGCACAGCTCCTGCCGGGTTCACAGCAAGAAGCTCTTTAGAGCCATACTGGACCTTGATTGCCTCATAGGGTTCTCCGATCCATTCTAGAGCAACGTGGGGCGCGAGCGAACAGGCGCCTACGGCGTAGTAAAGTGTCGGCATCATTCCTCTCAATCTTTGTGTTCAACAACGCCTCGACGCGGGAGAGGCGATTGTTCTCGGCGAGCACTTCGGATCCGGAAACCGACTTTCCAGACATCACCCAGATGATAGTGCCTCAAGAGTTGAATGTGGTTGCACCGAAGGCGTCGTTCGTCATGGCTAGAGGTATGCCACCGTTGACTAGCTGGCGCAGCCTCGGCGATTCCAATGCCTTTTCCCGACTGTAGCTCTTGATGCAACCGTCTCCGGGCAACGCCATTTTAGGGTCTAGGGCAATCCGCCGCCGAGCGCTTTGACCCTGGCGATATTTTCCGGACTGATCGTCTCTGCGTGCGCAATGCTCCACTTCAGGCTGTCAAGCGGAGTCGTTTTGTTCAGCTTCTCGATGGCTTCGAAGATCTTCGGGCGCGAAGTGATACTCGACCGAGATCAGCACCGGTCCCTGTTCGGGTCCAACCTCGCGGGCGAGCAAAGCTTCGTCCAGAGCATGATGGTGTCAGGTCGAGAAATGGTCGCCGCGAGATCATCAACAGAGTGCACCTCCGACGGCACTCTCGCCGCAGATCGTGCTCATGATCTCAGGAACTCGAGCAGATCTTTGTTGAGCTGTTCTTTGTGCGTGTCGGCGAGACCGTGCGGCGCGCCCGGATAGACCTTCAGCCTCGCGTGCTTGACGATCTTCGCGGCGGCGTGCGCGGAAGCGCCGATCGGCACGATCTGGTCGTCGTCGCCGTGCAGGATCAGCGTCGGCTTATCGAACTTCTTCAGGTCGGCGGTGAAGTCCGTTGCCGAGAATGCGGCAATGCAGTCGTAGGCGTTCTTGTGGCCGGCCTGCATGCCCTGGAGCCAGAAGCTATCGATCATGCCCTGATTGACCTGTGCGCCCGGCCGGTTGAAGCCGAAAAAGGGGCCCGACGCGATGTCGCGGTAGAGCTTCGAGCGGTCGGCGACGCTGCCTTGCCGGATGCCGTCGAAGACCTCGATCGGTAGACCGCCGGGGTTCGCCTCCGTCTTCAGCATCAGCGGCGGTACGGCGGAGATCAGTCCGAGCTTCGCGATCCGCCGCGTGCCGTGACGGCCGACATACCGGGCCACCTCACCGCCACCGGTCGAGAAGCCGAACATCGCGACGCTGGTGAGATCGAGTTTCTCGATGAGTTCGGCAAGATCGTCGGCATAGTGGTCCATGTCGTTGCCGTGCCATGGCTGGCTCGAGCGGCCATGACCGCGCCGGTCGTGCGTGACGACCCGGAACCCATTCGAAGCGAGGAAGAAGGCCTGCGCTTCCCAGCTGTCGGAGCTCAGCGGCCAGCCATGGCTGAGGATCACAATTGGGCCTTGGCCCCAATCCTTGTAGTAGATCTCGGTGCCGTCTTTGGTTGTGATCGCGCTCATGCAATGACTCCTAGAACACTTGTTATGGAAAATCCGGGCCCGCCACGAACGGCCGTTGATGTGCCGGGCCCGTCTGATCGCCTCAGACGCCTGCTCCACCGCGTCCGGCGAGAAGCTGCAGTTCCCAGGCGAGCGCGATGCCCGAGCCGCCCGCATGTTCCATGCTCACGGCGCTGAGACCTCGCGCCGTCTCCTCGCGCGCCCAGTCACGCTGCCACTCGGCAGCCACGGCAAGCCACGTTATCGGCGTCACGCCAGCTGCCTCCATGCGGCGCACGGCCATCTCGTGCGCTTCGACACTGACGCCGCCCGATGCATCGGTGACGGCGTAGACGTCCCAGCCTTCGCCCGCCGCCTGGATTGCCGGCATGGCGAGGCAGACCTCAGTCCAAAGCGCGGCGAGGATCAGCTGCTTGCGACCCGACTTCTTCACCACATCGACGACCTTCGGGTCCTCCCAGGTGTTGATAAAGGTGCGGTCGATCGGCTTCTGCTCGGGGAAGACATCCTGAAGCTGCTTGATGAGGTAGCCGCCACGTTCCTCAACCACCGTCGTCAGGATCGTCGGCACGTTGAACACCTTGGCCGCCTTGGCGAGACCGACGACGTTGTTGACGATCAATATCGGCTCATGGCTGTTGAGGTTCGCGAACTGATAGGGCTGATGGTCGATCAGCACCACGATGCTGTCTTTGGGGCGCAGGAGTGCGTCGAGGCCATTCTTGGGCATGGGAGTTCCTTTCGTCGTGTGAGTTGTGGCTCAGGCGCCGGGAGGATCGAGAAAGACATGGAGGGTGTGTATTCGGCCGCCCTCGATGCGGGCTACATCAGTTCCAGTCACGGCAACCGGACCACTCGGCGGACCGGCCTGCCAGCTTAGCCGCGCCACGCTGTGGTGGCCGACGGCCGGGCCGATGGCCGTGAACACGAAGTCCGGCGGCAGACTCGACAGGAGTGCTTCCACTGCCTCATTGATGGCAGCATGACCCGTGAACGACCTGTCCGGTTCGTAGAGAGTCGCATCATCGGCATAGAGCTCGGCAAGGGCATCCATCCGACGAGCGGCGTCGCGCTCGCCGAATACGCGCGTGAGGTTCGCCTGCAAGATGCTGTCATAATCGACGTGTTGCGCGCTCATCTTTCTCGCCTTCCGATGCCGGAAGTCAGGAAGACTGCACGCACTGTCGAATGTGCAATACGTCTACGCCCGCCTAACCGGCTGGGAGACTATTGTCGCGCTGGTCCGGGGAATGCACTGTTCGATTCTGCGAATGGCAGTCCAAAACTGCTGTGGAATCGCAATCAGGTCTTGCGGTCTCGTCGCCACGCTGCCGGCGTCACACCGGTGAGCTTCCTGAAAGTCCGACCGAAATGTACGGCATCGGCAAAGCCGGTGGCCGAGGCTACCTGGTCGAGCGTGTCATGTGTGTCGATCAGCAGCACCTGCGCGCGTCGGATGCGCGCGTCGAGTTGCCAGCGGTACGGCGCCATGCCGGTTGAGGCCTTGAATGCTCGACTGAAGTGCGCCTGTGACAAGCCCGCCATCGCCGCCAATTGCGCGAGTTCGACGCGCTCGGGAAGATGCACGTCCAGATACTCAACGATCTGACGAAGCTTCCACGGCGCCAACCCCTTGGTGTCAACGCCAAGTGCCGGCGTTTCCATGAACAGCCGCGCTGCAATCGCAGCGGTCAGTCCGTCGCCGTAGAGCTGTGCGGACGGATCGGGGTCGTCCACGGTCTCGGCGAGCAGCTTAACCAGAGGCCATATGCGCTCGTCTGAAAAACGCAGTCGCGGCGTTGTGATCATGCTGCTGTCGAAATGCGTAGCCAGCTGCTCGCTCAACACTGCAAGGTCTAAGGACAGGGTGGCGTCCTTCACGAAACGGGCGTCATCGCTATAACCCCACATCTCCATACCCGCGGGAGCGAAGTCCATGTGCCGTGGCGTGTAGCCGACTTTGCACGGTTGTTTTTCGCGCAATCGTGGTTCGCAGGGGCTGCCAACCTCTTCCAGCAGCGTGACGAAGCGCGTTTCCGTCTCGTGGGGGAACTGGTGAGCCACCCTGCCGGAGCCACGCCACTCCGAGACGCAGACGGACACACCATTCCACGCGCGCTCCGAGACTGAATGGCTCAAAACATTTTCGGGCAACGGCAATGTGCTGAAGGAGCGCGCAAGCACGATCTCTTGTCCAATCATTGAAACAAGACTGCTCACCCACATGTAGAGCAAATGCGCTGCGGCACAACTGCTCTAACGAGCGGACTTCGCCGATCGCAGCAGGTTCAGACTGGAAATCTCAGAATCGAACAGTGCTTTCCACAAACTAGGGAACAATGATCTGTCGACCGATCAGTCGAGAGAGTTCAGATATGCACACCACATCGGCGGCCATCCGCATCGGGCACTGCTTGTCGCTGACCGGCCCGCTCGCGGGCAATAGTCGGTCGGCGCAACTGGCCTATGAGATCTGGCGAGACAGCGTCAACAGTCAAGGCGGTCTACTTGGCCGCCTCGTTGAGTTCGTCTGCTACGACGACGGTGCTGACGCTTCGAGCGTTCCCGGTATCTACGAGCGGCTGATGGACGTCGACAACGTCGATCTCGTGATCGGCGGCTACGGCACCAACACCCTCTTGCCGGCGATGCCGCTGATTATGGAGCGCGAGCGCTTCTTTGTCGGTCTCATGGGCCTCGGCGTAAACAACACGCTCGAATATCCGAACTACTTCGCCATGATTCCAACGGGTCCAGATCCGAATGCAGCTCTGACCGAGGGGTTTTTCGAGCTGGCTGCTGCACAGACACCTCGCCCCTCAACTGTGGCGCTCGTCTCAGCGGACGCGGAGTTCTCGCGCAATCCCATCCTTGGCGCAAAGGCCAATGCGGAGAAGCACAACTTCCGTATCGTCCACGAGTCCACCTATCCGATGACGACCGATGACTTCACGCCGATCATCGACGCTGTTGCGGAGAGCGGATGCGATCTCTTGTTCCTCTGCTCCTACCTATCGGACTCCATTGGGCTCGTGCGCACGATCCACGCGCATCGCTTTAAGCCGAAGATGGTGGGTGGAGCCATGATCGGACCGCAGAACACGGCGGTGAAGACAACGCTCGGTCCGCTGCTCAACGGCTTCGTCAACTACGAGTACTGGGCGCCTGTTCCGACGATGATGTTTCCGGGCGTGCGCGAGATGATGGACACCTATCAGGTGCGCGCCGCCGACTCCGGCGTCGATCCACTCGGGCATTACATGGCACCGCTCGCCTATGCCCAGATGCAGGTTGTCGCCCAGGCCATCGAGGCCACTGGTGGTCTTGACGATACCTTCTTGTCGACCTTCACGAGCGAAGCCACCTTCAGCACGGTCATGGGTGATGTCCAATTCGGCAAGAACGGGGAATGGTCGAAACCACGTGTCCTGCAAGTGCAGTTTCGCGGTATAGCGGGACACGACGCAAACCAGTTCAAAGATGGATCGAGACAGGTTGCGGTCTCGCCAAGCACGCTGGCATCAGGGCAATTGATCTTTCCCTATGCTGAGGCGCTTTGACCTAGTCAAGCACCTAGCCAATCTCAGGATAACGAAAGGATTGGATGAAAACGCTTTGGTTCATCACTATCGCCCGAGTGGTTCTAGCTCAGACACTCCTCTCCGTGACAGCGAGCTGTGGCCCGATCCCATCCAGCTCACAATACTGAAGAGCAGCCAACGAGCTGACGCCCAAACCACGTGGCAGCGTCCGTCGCGATCTCGCACTCGATAGCGACCATCGCCTGCGCGCTGATGCCCCGAAACCACCGTGAGCAGTTGTAGCATGCGGGGCACGCCGTTGAGCACACCGCAGAGGAAGCCGACCTCGCGCTCAATGCGGGTGCCTGCGGCAGGCAGCAAGACTCTTGCTTCAGGGGATGCCCAGAGGGGCCACAGCTACCTAACAGTCTAAATGAATGCTGTTTTGGACACGGGGGAACTTCAAGACTATCTGGCCATCGCGGCCGAAATGCTCGACGCCAAGGGGACGCATGATGCCTCTTCCCTGCTGCGGCGTGCGGAACATCCCGTCGAGGAGACCGGATACGACAACTGGAACGGTGGCACGCGGATAGACGTCCCAAAGTATCGTCGGACTCGTTGTAGGCTCCCTTGTTTCTGAGACATCGCGAGATCTCTCATTCCGGCAGCTCGTGATACGAATAGATATCGATATTGCCCGAGGCAACTGGACCATTGCGTGTCCGCCTGACCGAAGACTGTCAGGGCTAACGGCGAGACCGCAGAGTCTTTCGCGGCCTAGCTCAAGCAGCGCGGATGTTCGCCTGACGCTCGGACCAAGCTCCGTGCGGTCCGAACGAGCAGATACGCTCACTCAGATCTGGTGAATGCGGAACGCCATCATCACATCGATTTGCTCTTTCAGCCCGCGTTCGCGATGGCGACGGTAGAATTGATAGGCCGCCTCCGCGTCACCCCGGCGGATGGCATCGATGATCTCGTAATGCTCTTCGATCGACTTCGACGGCTGCGGGTGTTGCCGAAGCCGCAATGTGAAGTAACGGGCCCTGTGCACCTGGTCCCAGCAGTTGAGAACGATGTCGACGAGGCGCCGGTTGCTGCTGAGCTGAACGATGCCGAGATGGAACTCCTCGTCGGCGAGCGCCCACTCTTCCATCTCACCACGCGCAAGGCTGTCGGTCATCCGCTCGCATGAGGCCCCGAGCTGGCGAAGCTCCTTTGGCGAGGCGCCGCGCGTGGCCAGCAGCTCGGCGGCGCGCGGCTCGAGGCTGATCAAGACGTCGTAGATCTCGCGCATATCGGAGACCGCGATCGGGACGATGCGCACACCGTGCCGAGGGACGATCTCGAGCAGCCCCTCGTTCTGGAGACGAATCACAGCCTCGCGGACAGGGGTCCGGCTTACGCCGAGCATGACGGCCAGCTCCTGCTCCAGGATCTGCGATCCCGGCGCCAGCTCGCTGTCGAGAACCTTCTTGCGAATGCGCTCGTAGACGCTGTCGACCGGGTTCCGCCTTGCCAACTTAGGCTCCGACTTCTGCTTGGCTTCAGCCATGGGCTTCTCGATGCTCGAAACTCTAGGACGGATGGGCTCGAGCGCTGCTCGGTGCACTCTTGAGGATTTCGGCGCGCGTTCCGGCAGCTGTGACGTAGCTCTGCGGCTTGATGTCGAGCAGCGCTGCCACATCGCGCGCCGCAGCGACGACATCGTCCGTCTTGACACCCGTCTCGACCCCCATTTCGTTCAGGAGGTGAACGATATCCTCGCTGGCAAGGTTGCCAACCGCTCCCATGGTGGTCGGCGTCATGATGCCACCGCCGATGCCGCAGATCGCACCTTCGATGAAAGACGCGCCGGCATCCAGCGCCGCGATGATGTTTGCGGGACCGTTGCCGGAGAGATTGTGCACGTGGAAGCCGACCTCGATATCGGGATAGCGGTCGAGCGCCTGTCGGAAGAGCCCTCCGACGTGGCGCGGATCCTCCATGCCTAGAGAGCCGGCGAAGTAGTAGCGCTTGATGCCGCCATTGCGCAGCTTGCCGACGAGATCTAGGACACGGCTTTCCGGAATGCGACCATCGTACGCGCACCACATGGTCATACCCATGGCCAGAACGAACGGGATATGGGCCGCATCGGCAATGCGGAACGTCTCGATAGCTGCCGTGACGCCCTGCTCGAGCGTCATGTTCTGGTTCTTGAGGTTGTAGGCCTCACTGGCCGTGATGAGACCGAGGATCTCCTGCGCCTTGGCAGCCACGGCGCGGTGCGCGCCGCGCGGATTCGGCGCCTGGGCACGATAGACGATCCCCGGCTTGCGCGTGATCCGTTCCATCACCTCTTCCGCGTCCTTGAGGTGCGGGATGACGCGTGGATGCGCAAAGTTCGTCACCTCGACGACCGGAAAGCCGACCTCGGAGAGGCGATTGACGAGCGCCACTTTCGTGTCCGTGTCAACCCAGCGGTGGAAGCTCTGCAGCCCATCGCGTGGCGCGACTTCGACGACGGTAGTGCGGGCAGGAAGAGAGAGCATCGGCAATCCTCGGTTCTTGAAGCGCGTCAGGCGCGAACGGTTTCGCCCGCGAGCTGGCCCGTGCGCAACTGCTCTTCGGTGAAACCAAGCTCGCCGATCAGGATATCCTTGTTGCTCGATCCGAGCCGCGGGCCGGCGTGCTTGACGATACCCGGCGTCGCCGAAAGCTTGCCGGCGATATTCTGGAAGCGCACCGGGCCGCCCAGCTCCTCGTCGTGAACGGTGACGATGTTCTCCCGCGCCTGGACGTGGGGATCGTCGAACACCTGCGCGATGTCATTGACCGGCGCCACCGCGGCCTCGAGCCTGATGAACTGCTCCATAAGCTCGTCGAGCGTGAAGCGCGCAACGGCGGCCTGCAGCAGCGGATCCATCTCCTTGTTGTTCTGGATGCGGAGCCGGTTGTCCTTGAAGCGCGGGTCCTCGGGGATCTCGGGCACGCCGAGCGCTATGCACATCCGCTCGAACGTCGACTGCGATGCGCCCGCGATCGCGACGAACTTGCCGTCCTTGGTGCGATAGCAATTTCTCGGCGCGGTGAAGGCGTGCAGGCTGCCGTTTCGCTGCTGGATGAGGCCGAGCTGATCGTAGTTGACGGCCTGGGGCCCAAGCAGCGTGAAGAGCGGCTCATAGAGTGCCAGGTCGATGTACTGCCCCTTGCCGCCGTTCACCTCGCGCCCTTTGAGTGCGACCATGGCGAGATAGGCGCCCATGAGACCGGCAGTCGAATCTGCGAGGCCGAATGCAGGCAGGATCGGCGGCTGCTCGGGAAAGCCGTTGATGAAGGCGAAGCCGCTGTAGGCTTCCGCGAGCGTCCCAAAGCCGGGCCGCGAAGAATTGGGGCCCGTCTGTCCGAAGCCGGTGATCCGCAGCATCACAAGGCCCGGATTGATCTTGGACAGGACGTCCCAGCCGAGGCCCCATTTTTCCAGCGTCCCCGGCCGGAAGTTCTCGACGAGAATGTCGGCTGTCTTCACCAGTCGCTTGACGATCTCCACCCCGAGCGGGGTCCGCAGATCCGCGGTCACCGAGCGCTTGTTGCGGTTCAGGACCTTGTAGTAGAGCCCGACGCCGTTCTTGCTATTGCCCCAGTAGCGGGATTCATCGCCCGTATCCGGTCGCTCGACTTTCACGACGTCGGCGCCGAAGTCCGCAAGGAACATGGCGCCGATCGGCGCCGCCAGAAACGACGCGATATCGACGACGCGGACGCCTTCCAGCGGCAGTCGCGCGGGCTGAGCGCTTGAAGTCGACGCTTTGCTAGTCGCGTCCGTCATTTCTTGGGCCTCCTCGGTATTCACACGCTGCGGGTTAATTTATGTATACATTAGCGCATTCATTGTCGAATCCATTGCAGCTGCCGCGGCGTGGTTCAAGGGATCCGGATATCGATCAGCGGCACATGCTGCTGGGCACCGTACACATCCCGATCGCCAGGAGCGCCGGATGTCGGACCGACGCGCGGGATGGTGATCTTGATCGCGTTGGCTGCCGCAAAGGCCATGATCTGGACGTCAGCCGGCGGCAGCCCATACAGGTGGGCGATCAGCTCCGGCGTCAGCATCTCGCTGTCGATGACGCGGCGGTACGTGCCGGCATCGGGCAGGATAATGTCGAGCGTGATCAGCAACGGGCCCGCATTCTTGCTGCGCAGGACCTCGGCAAGGTCGTAGAGGCGATCTCCGCGGGCATTCGGCAGCGCATCTCTCTCGAGCGACATCGCTAAGCAACCTCCCGGACGTCGACGGGGAAAAGCCCGTCCGGATCATCGACCTCCATCACGTGGTAGATCGTGAATTCGTAGACCGGCCCGCCCTCGAAATCGGACGGCGAGAAGGGGAAAGCCAGATTGCCGGCTGTCGCCTTGCGGCCCTCGAAGTAGCCGTGCAGGAACGAGCTGCGCGCGAGCGACAACACTGTGTTCGCCGCCTGCTGAGTCGCTGCGATCGCCTCGATCACCACGCCGACCTCGTGAGGGGCCGCCGCAGCGCGCGCCGGCCGCACACCGTCGCGCCCATAGTAGATGAAGCGCAGCTCGTAGTCCTCGGGCTTCAGCGTTCCCTGAACGAGGCGCGCAACGCCGTCCCTGACACGTTTCTCCACCTCGTCGACACTTCGGATCAGCCCCGGGTCGGTCATGCCCGCGATGGCGATCGTGCGGAAGCCTCGAAGGCGCACACCCTCTAGCTTGATGGTCGGCTTGCCCGTGGAAACGAGACGGCTCCCTGACACCTTCACACGACGCGGATCGAGCGAGACGATGTGGCTCGCCTCGAGATCGACCATCCCTTCCGGTTCGAAGAAGTGATGCGGATCCGGCTGCTCGTACATCATGTGCGCGGCAACCGAAGTCGGAGTCAGCCGCATATCGAGGTTCATCGGCTCAAGTTCGAAGTGATCGCGCCGCAAAGTCCCGAGAATGCAATCGTTGGCTGCGAGCGGGATCGCGCACTGCGCGCCGCACTCGATGATCTTCGCCATGTGGAAGGCGAGGCCCATGTCGAGGCCCTTGTAGGCGGCGAACGATGCGTAGATGGCCGTATCGCAGGCGCGACCGGCAATGATCACATCGGCGCCCGCATCGAGCGCATTGACGAACGGGCCGGTGCCCATCTGGCCGACGATCCGCGTCGTCTCGTCGACCATCTGCTCGGTGAGTTCAGGTAGCGGCCCGAGCGGCCGCACGCGTCCCTCGCGCACCGCCTTCTTCACGAGCTCCTTGTTCAGCTCCGCCTGTATGGTGGCAAGGCGATAGCGATGTCCGTCGCGCTTCGAAACTTCGTCGAGGATGTCGAGGAAGCCTTCGAGGTGCGGACGCCCTCCCGCGGTACCGGCGGTGCCGATCACATAGGGCACACCCAGGCGGCGCGCCGCCGCGAGCGACAGCCCCAGATCGCGCCGCACCTGCTCGCGCTTCGTGAGGTGTTGGCCGCTGCCGAGGTAGTAGGGGCCCGGATCGGACGAGCCGTTGTCGGCCCCGATCATGTGCGGATTGCGCGAGGCGCCTTCCAGCAAGGACTTCTCGGGGAAGCCATAGCCGAGGTTTCCCGTCACCGAGAGAATGCGCGCTTCATCCATGGCCCTGTTCCTCAGGTGTTTGTCCTCTAGGCGTGCGTATCACCGTGCCGTCGTCATCCGCCCGAGCAGGTTCGCGCCGCCGACGATGAACAGCAGCAGCACGACTTGCAGCACGCTGAAAGCCGCCGTCGCACCGGTATGGCCGCCCTCGTGGAAGTCAAGCAGCAGCACAGGCATGACGATCGTGCTGTTCGTGAAAAGGAAAAGCGACGAGCCGAGCTCACGGATCGAGAGGATGAACAGCAGGCTCATTGCCGAGATGAGACCCGGCAGAGTCAGTGGCACGATAATGCGGAGGATCGTCTGCAGCGTTCCGGTGCCACAGATCTTCGAGGCCTCCTCGAGCTCCCGATGGATCTGCATGAGCGAGCCTCCAAGCACCTTCAGCGTATCGGGCAGGAAGCGGGCGACGAGTGCCAGCGCGATGATCCACGTGGTGCCCCACAGGAAGCCCGAGAACGCCACCCATGCCCACAGATAGGCGACGCCGATGACGAGACCCGGCACGGCCACGGGCGCGGTACCCATCATGTCGAGTGTGCGCCGGAACGGCAGGTTGGTACGGTGGATGGTGTAGGAGATCGCGAAGGCCAGCAGGCCGCCGACGAGCGCGCTGATGATGCCGACCTCGAGCGTGTTCCAGAACGAGCGCCACACGAGCGCACTGTCCCAGAGCTGGGTGAAGTGGTTCCACGAATACTGGTTCGGATCGAACAGGCTCGAGAGGTTCGGCAAGAACAGGAACTTGCGGAAGGCAGCGACGAGAAGCCCGATGCAGGGCACGACGACAGCCACCAACGCATAGAGACACGCAATGCCGAACGTGACCCAGCGCCACGGCCCAAGCTTGAGCGTGCGCGGCTTGAACGACTTGCCGGTCACGGTCACGAAGCTCCGCCCGGACAGCGCCCAGTGCTGCAGCGCGACGCAGAACGTCGTGACGACGACCATGATGATGGCAACGGCCGCGGCAGTGTTGAACAGCGGCGGCGTCCACGAAGTAAGCTTGAAGAGATAGGTCGTCAGTACGTCGATGCGCGCCGGCGTGCCGAGAGCGGCCGGAATGCCGTAGATGCCGAACATCACGACGAAGGCGAGCAGGCTACCGGAGAGAATGGCCGGCGCGACGAGCGGCAGTGTGATGGTGAGCATCGTGCGCACCGGGCCGGCGCCGGACATCTGCGCGGCCTCTTCGAGCGCGGGATCCATGTTCTTCAGCGCCGCAGATACGAACATGTAGACGTAGGGCGCGTAGTACATCGCGAAGACGGCCACCATGCCCGTCATGGAGTACATGTTGAGGCGGAAATCCCATCCGAATTCCTTGAAGAACATATTGATGAGGCCCGTCGTCGGCGAACCGACGTACGACCACGCCACCGCCGCAACGAGCGGCGGCATGAACAGCGGCATGATGCTCGCCGTCTCCACCCAGCCGCGCATCGGCGTGTCCGTGCGCGCAACGATCCAGGAAAGCCCGACGCCGATGATGACCGCGAAGAACGTGCCGAGCCCGCACGAGATGAGCGAATTGACGGCGGCTGTGCGCACCTGCTCGTTACCGAGGACTTCCCGGAAATTATGCAGCATTAGCTCGCTGGAGAGGCCCTCGAGTGCCGG
>Ga0307505_10002050_pt1 | contig 14777 bp, 11 predicted proteins | sample 23_S_MG_FD_202183 | JGI IMG/M metagenome (GOLD analysis project Ga0307505, IMG submission 202183) | Soil microbial communities from Populus trichocarpa stands in riparian zone in the Pacific Northwest, United States - 23_S | ecosystem: Environmental > Terrestrial > Soil > Riparian zone > Trees...
CGACCTGGTCGGAACACTGCGTGTCGAAGGCGCGGGCCTTGGCGAAGTCCTCGGGAGATTCCAGCGCGGCGAGGAACAGCGCGGCCAGTTCGTCGTCGCGGTCGGCCAGTTCGAACAGGTGCGCGCTGGCAGCGACGGAACGGATCTCCGCTGCGCGTCCTTCGACGTCAGCTTCCCCGGCAGCGTCACCGCGCATCAGCAGGCGGGCATCTTCGACCGAACGGGGCTGGGCGTTGATCGCCGCATTGAGCGCCTGCCCGAAAGGAAGCGGCGCGACCAGGTCCCACTGGCGCGCGAGCGCCAGCTCGGCGCTTGCCTGGTCCACGCCTGCGACGAGGAGGCTGTGCAGCCGCACCGGCGCAATGTCGTGCCCGAGTCCCGTCAGCAGGCTGTCGATTTGCTCGAAGAGGCCGGCAAGCGTTTCGCGCACCGCACGCATGTTGGCCGCCAGCGCCGGGTTGCCGGTGCGATGCCCCGTCACCCCGAGCGAGAAGAACGGCCGGGGAGCGGCGGGAGGCGTAACGGTCATGCGATAATCTCGAAATCGCCGTCGCCCAACGGCCTCGCGAAATCGCCCCAGTTGCCGGTCTTTCGCCAGTGAGCGTCGAGGCCGAGCTCGCGCACGATCGCCTTGAAGCGCGGATCGCGCCGGGCCTCGGCGAAGATCGGATGCCACAGTTCGCCCAGCAGGAAGCCTCCTTTGCCGACAAAGGCTCGCTGAAGCGCCGACAGGACCAAGTCGTTGTCGCCATAGTGACTTGCCCAGGCGGCAATGGCCGTCAATCGCGCGCCATCCTGGCAGCTCGGATCATCGACCGCCGTGTTGAGAATCTTCCGCGCAGATTTGGGAGCGTCGAATGCCGCGATAAGGTCTTCGCGATAGGGCTGGTATTCAGTCTGGTCGATCCAGTCATTCACATAGAGATCTTTCGCGCGGGCATAGTCGCCGCGAACCAAGGCACGTTCGAGAGCCCGCCAATTGACCATGATCCGCGCGCCGTCCAATTCCTTGCTGCGCTCGAACTCGGCCTCGGCCTCGTCCAGACGTCCGGCACAATCGAGGATGAACTGGAGGACGAAGGAGATGCCGATCGAAAGCGGATCCAGGCGCCGGAGCTCCAACTGACGCTCGGCGGCCTGGCTCGCATCACCGAGGACCAGCCGCGCCAAGCTGAAAAAGCCCCAGCCATCGTCGGCCTTGCTGTCCCAGGCCTCATCGCAGGCTTCGAGCGCTTCCCAGTCCCGATTGCGTTGGGCCCGCATTCCCCGCGCGACGTTGATCCGTTGCGAATCCGGGGCCAGCGCGACGGCCTTCTGGTAGGCCTCCTCCATCTCTCGTTCGAGTTCGGTGCGATCGCCAATGACGTAGATCGTCATCTGCGAAAGCGCATCGCTCAAGGCCGCCCAGGCAAGTCCGAAATCCGGATCGAGTTCTACGGCCTTGCGAAAGACTGCAGCCGATTTCTCGTTGTTCTGCGGGATGATCGAATTGAACAGGCCACGACCCCGCAGGTACAGATCATACGCTTCGAGATTGTCCGTGCCGCGCGAGGCGATCGCCTTCTTCTCCGCCGGGACCAGCTTGACCTTGAGTGCGTCGACGATTGCCTTGGAGAGCTCGTCCTGCAGCGCAAAGATGTCGTCAAGATCGCGGTCGAAGCGCTCGGCCCAGACGTGATCGTTGTTCATACCGTCGATCAGCTGGGCAGTGACTCGCACGCGGTTGCCGGCTTTGCGCACGCTGCCCTCGAGCACGTGATCGACGTTGAGCCGGGTCGCGACTTCGACGATGTCGACATGCTTGCCCTTGAAGGTGAAGGCCGAATTGCGGCTGATGACCGAGAGCGCCGAGATCTTGCTGAGGTCGGTGATGATGTCCTCGGTGATCCCGTCGGCGAAATATTCCTGTTCGGGATCGCCCGACATATTGGTGAAGGGCAGGACCACGATCCCCTGCCTTGCCGCGCGCGCTGCCTTTACCGGTGCCGCCGTTTGGGCTGGGGCAGCTGCTTCTCGTCCGACAAAATTGCGCACGTCCTCGATGAATTCCTGCCAGGCACGGTCGCGCGTATCGCCTTCCCAATGGCTCAGCTCGGCAGTCTGGGTGAGTTCGAACATGATCGGGCGGCGGCACGGCTCGATCATGACCGGCAGCAGCGTCTTGTTGCGGTCGGCGATAGTCGCTTCCGAACGCACCCAGCGCGAGACCACCGAACGCGGCGACCACAGCACGACGACCGCCCTGGCATTGTGCAGCGCGTCTTCGGTGACCTCGTCGTACGCCTCGCCCGAGCGCAGCGCGACATCCCACCAGACCTCGAGCTCTTCCGACGCGAAGCCGTCGGCGAAATGCTTCGCCCGCGCCGCGTCCTCGCGATTGTAGGAAAGAAAGATATCCGGCCCCGCCATCCAACCCCCGTTAAGCGAAATCCGGCAGCGGCTCGGCCGCACAGGTCCCCACTGCGCGGCATTGCCACGCTTATGAGCGGCCCCCCGGCGACTGTAGTGGGCAGTTACCCCGGAGTCAGCCCCAAAGCGCGCCTTGCGTTGCAGGACAGACTGTCCGTTCAAAGTCGGCTTTATGGGTGAACGCGAGCATCTTGAATGACTGACATGGGCGCAAAGCAGATGCCCGCGCCTCGGCCTGGCAAGACAGAAAACCACTTTCCTACACGCCTATGTTCCGCATATGTTCCCTCATATGCCCCACCCGACTCACCCGCCACGCCCCCGCCTCCCGGCCTTCCACCCGGTCCCCGTGCGCACGCGCGCCGACGGCTGGACTCCCCTCCGCCAGGCCGAGTTCATCGGCGTGCTCGCCGAGACCGGCTCGGTCTCCGCGGCGGCGGCGTTCGTCGGGATGGCGCGCGAGACGGCCTACCGGCTGCGGCGGCGGGCCGATGCCGCCGAGTTCGCGCGGGCGTGGGACGTGGCGCTGGTCGTCGCCGGGGTCATGCCGGCGAGCTTTCCGGAGCGCACGGCCTGTTCGCGAAAGGTCACACCACGGCCCTCGTGGCGCCAGGTCGTCGACGGCCTGTGGCGGCCGGTGATGCGGCGCGGGCGCTACGTCGGCAGCGTGCGGAAAGCCGACAATTCGGCGCTTCTCGGCTACCTCGCGCAGCTCGACCGCGCGTTCCGCGCCGAGCGCAAGGCGCTGCGCCGGGAGCAAAGGTCACAGGCTGAAACGCGCCCGTCTGCGTCAACCCCGGGCGCGCGACGATGACCGGCGCGGGCGGCGCGCCGGCGCTAGCGGATCAGCAGGTTGCGCAGCCAGGCGGCACCGGAGCGGGTGGCCTCGCGCCAGTCGCCATCCGTGCCGTCCGCTTCGAATCCGGACGGATCGAGCACTTTGACGCGTCCGGCACGGTATTTCCTCGCTTCGCCCGTCACCAGCGTCAGGTTGTGCACCAGCGCGGTGGCGGCAATGATGCCCTCCCGGTCGTCGGCGTAAGGGATCTGCGCGCGCCGGCGGATGACGGCCGTGTCGACGGGCAGGATTCGCTCCTCGAATGCCGGCACGACCTGGCGGTCGAGCCAGTCCCGCCACGCGTCGCCGCCGTCCTTCGCTCGTCGCGCCGCGCTCGCCGCGGCGTTCTCGAGCTCATGGAGAGTCGCCACAGACAGGAACATCTGCTGCGCCGGGACCCGCTCCGCCCAGGCGGCGAGCGCGGGATCGCTGCCCGGGCGCCGGGCTTCGCGCAAGTCGAGCAGCGTGCCGGTGTCGAGCAGGTACATCAGCGCGCCTGCGCGTCGGGTGCAGTCAGCGGCCCGCTGCCGGCGGGCGCCCCGATCAGGTCGAGGATGCTCTGCCGCTCGCCGCTCAGCTGGCGGTAGGCGGCGATGCTCAGCAGCACGTGCGTCGGGCGTCCGCGATCGGTGACGAAGACCGGCTCGGCCGCGGCGAATCGCTTGGCCTTGCTGATGTCCTGGTTGAACTCGCGCGCGGTGACGATCTTCATCGAGGGGCCTCCGGCATGAGCCTGCAATCCTGGAATGGTACCGCTCCCATGTAGCTACAATACTACTTTGTAGCCGCTTCGCAACACTTCGCCCGGTCGGGCCGGAAAACGACATGCGAGGCGCCGGAAAGCGGTTGCGGTTCGTCCTGCGCGGGTCTGGTCTGTCGGCGATCCCGCCGCAGCGCGGGACAGGGCGAGAGGGAGTTTGACGTGCCAGCCGACCTGTTGAGCCAGTTCATCCACGCGGCCGCCGACGTGTTCAACGCGCACGGGCCGGCCGTCCAGGCAGAGGCGAGCTTCTCGCCGACCGATTTCTCGATCCGCTTTTTCCTCCAGCTGGCGATCATCATCGCCACCTGCCGCGTGGTCGGCTGGCTCGGGCAGAAGCTGCTCCAGCAGCCGCAGGTGGTCGGCGAGATGATCGCCGGCGTGGTGCTCGGGCCCTCGCTGCTCGGGCTGCTGTTCCCCGATTTCTCCGCGGCCGTGTTCCCCAGGGAGACCAAGAACGTGCTTTACGCGGGCGCGCAGTTCGGGGTCGGCCTGTACATGTTCCTGGTCGGCTGCACGCTCCACCTCGACCACTTCAGGACCAAGGCGAGGAGTGCGGTCAGCGTATCGGTCGCCGGCATCGCCACCCCCTTCCTGATGGCGGTCCTGATAACGCCGTTCCTGCTGCAGGTGCCGGGCCTGTTCGCCGAGGGCATCAGCCAGGTCAACGCGACGCTGTTCATGGGCGCGTGCATCGCGCTGACCGCGTTCCCGATGCTCGCGCGCATCATCAACGAGCGCGGGCTCGCCAACACGTCGCTCGGCACGCTGTCGCTCACCGCGGGCGCGTTCGACGACGCGGCCTCGTGGTGCGTGCTGGCGATCGTGCTCGCGACCTTCGGCGCGGGCGCCGGTGTGGCGATCCTCGCGATCGTCGGCGGGCTCGGCTACGCCGCGTTCATGCTGCTGTTCGGCAAGCGGCTGCTCGCGCCGCTCGGCCGCGCGGTCGAGGCAAGAGGCGAAATGAGCAATACGATGCTCGGCATCACGCTGTGCCTGTTCTGCCTTTCCGCCTTCGTGATGGATGCTGTCGGCATCCACGCGGTGTTCGGCGGCTTCCTGCTCGGCGTGTGCATGCCGCGCGGGCTGTTCGTGGCCGAGCTGCGGCGCAAGGTCGAGCCGTTCGCGGTGGTCGTGCTGCTGCCGATGTTCTTCACCTACTCGGGCCTCAACACCCGCATGGACATGGTCAACTCGTTCGAGCTGCTGGCGATCGCGCTCGGCATCCTTGGCGTTTCGATCCTCGCCAAGTTCGGCGCCTGCTGGGCCGCCGCGCGGCTCTCGGGCGAGGACAACCGCACCGCGCTCGGCATCGGCGCGCTGATGAACTCGCGCGGGCTGATGGAACTGATCATCATCAACATCGGCCTGCAGCAGGGCATCATCGGACCGGCGCTGTTCTCGATGATGGTGCTGATGGCGATCGTCACCACGATGATGGCCGGGCCGCTGTTCGAGGCGGTCTACGGCAGGAAGGCGCGCGAGAGCGGCGAGCTCGGCGCGATCCGGGGCGAGGCGGCCCCGAGCGCAACCTGACCCCCCTGGCCCCGCTCCCCAACAGGGAGCGGGGCACTTTTTTGCCGGAGAACCCTGCTCGTCATCTGTCCTCCCCCGTTTACGGGGGAGGATACTGAACCCATGCGCGAACTCGTGCGCTGTCAGGCCGGCTCGGCCGCCACGAGTTGCTCGATCAGTGCACGGTGCGCCGGCAGGTCGCGCGCCGCGCGGTCGCCGAACTGGCGGATCCGCTCGAAGATCTTGTGCGCCTCGCCGGTATGCGGGAACTCGTCGCGCACCGGGGTCAGGTCGGTGCGGAATTCCATCCCGTAGAGGATGTACTGGTAGTTGAAGTAGGCGAAGCTCTCGTGGTCGAGCACGAAGTCGAACCGGCTCGGCGGGCGATAGCGCCACTGCCCGAGCAGATCCCCGAGCCGGTCGGGGATCGACGCCGCCGCGGCGTTGTCGCGCCAGAACGGCTCCTCGCGCCGGCTCAGGCAGTAATGCAGCTTGAGAAAGCTGACGGTGCTCTCGTAGCGCGCCACCATCAGCTCGTTGAACCGCCGCGCCGGCCCGTCGGCCGGGCCGTAGTGCGGGAACAGCTCTGCGATCATCGCCGCCGCGGCCTCGATCATCAGCACGCCGGTCGATTCGAGCGGCTCGAGGAACCCGCCCGCGAGCCCGACCGCGACGCAGTTCTTCTCCCACGGCCGCGTGCGATAGCCGGCCTGGAACGGGATCCTGCGCGGCGTCACCTCGCGGCTGCGCCCGCCGGTGTAGCGCGCGAGCACGTCGGCCGCGGCGTCGTCGCTCATGTGCGCGCTCGAATAGACGCAACCGATCCCGCGCGCGCCCGCGAGCCCGATGTCCCACGTCCACCCCGCCGCGTGCGCCGCGGCGACGGTATAGCTCGGCAGCGGCGCGTCGGCCTTGTCGTAGGGCAGCTTGCAGGCCAGCGCCCGGTCGGTGAACAGCACCGCGTCGACCGGCTTGAACGGCACCCCCAGCGCCCCGCCGATCAGCTCGGCGCGGAACCCCGAGCAGTCGATGTAGAGGTCGGCCTCGAGCGCGCCGTGCTCGCGCGTCACCACGTGCACGATCGCACCGCTGTCGGGATCGAGCGCAGCGCCGGTCATCAGCCCCTGCAGGTGCCGCACCCCGAGCCCGCGCGCATGCTCCGACAGCACCTCGGCCACCCGCGTGGCGTCGAAGTGGTAGGCGTAGTCGAGCGGCCCGGCGAAATCGCCTTCGCCGGCGCCCTTGGGCGCGCGGCCGGCCTCGGCGACGCGGTTCTGGATCGTCATCGCCTCGGCGAACGAGGGGCGCGTGCGCTCGTCCTGCAGCAGCCAGTACGACACCAGGCTGTGCCCTTCGGCGTGGAACGGCGCCTCGAACGGATGCAGGAAATGGTCGTCGCGCCCATGCTCCGGGGCCCGCACCCAGTTGTCGAACCGGATCCCCTGCTTGAACGTCGCCGAGGTCGCGCGAACGAAACGGGTTTCGTCGACTCCGATGTAGCGCAGTGTGTTGCGGATCGTCGGGAAGGTCCCTTCGCCGACCCCGATGATGCCGATCTCGGGCGATTCGAGCACGGTGATCTTGATGTGCGGATTGCGCGCGACATCGAAGAAGCGCGCGAGGTAGGCCGCCGTCAGCCACCCCGCGGTTCCTCCGCCGACAATCAGGATCGAACGTGTCGCCATCTCCCGGTCCAGACTCGCTTGTCTCGGGCGGACAAGCAAGCACAACGACGGTCGATCGCGCCGGTGGAGCGATCGGCCCGCCGTTTCGCTAAGCGGCCAGCCGGGCGCGCGACAGCGGCTCGATGTGGCGGTCGACGATCACCGCCGCGGCGAACATCAGCAGCGAGATCGTTGCCATCGTCCCGAAGTACCAGACGAAGCTGCCGTTCCCGAGGTTCATCAGCGTGCCGCCGAAGAACACCATCGTGATCACGCCGACCCGCGCCACGGTGAGGTGGAAGCCGATCGCCGCCGCGCGGCAGCTCTGCGGGTAGCCGACCGCCATCACCGCGTAGAACCCGGCGATGTTCATGCTCACCAGCCCGCCGATCACGCCGACGAGCAGCGCCGCCGCCTGGCGCTCGCCCGAGGTCGGCGCCGGGGCGATGCGGTCGATGAGGACGCCGAGCGCGACGATCGAGACGAGCGTCAGCGTCGCGCAGCCGACGATCAGCGCCCGGCTGCCGAACGTCCGCACCAGCCAGCCCGCCGCAATTGCGCCGATCATCGACAGGATGCCGAACCAGAAGATCGCGTTCGCGGCCTGCCCGGTGGTGAAGCCCGCGCCGGTCAGGAACACGGTCGCCCAGCTCGACAGGCCGTAGATCAGCGTGGTGCAGGCGGCGAAGGAAAGCCCGATGCCGAGGTTGAGCCGCTTGTTGCTCGCGTGGAGCACGCCGATCGCGGTGGTTCCGGCGGCCTGCTCGACCGCGGTGGCGGGCTCGGGCACGAGTTCGATTCCGGGGTCGATCACGCGCGCGGCGTTCTTCTGCGCCTCCGCCCGCCGGCCGCGCGCGAGCAGGTACACGGGGCTCTCGCGCAGCACGAGGAACAGCGCGGTGCCGATCACGATCGAGCCGATCCCGAAGATCTGGAAGATGCCGCGCCAGTCGGTCACGCCGAGCAGCGGCGGCACGATCGCGGCGGCGGTCGCGGTGCCGAGCGGAATGCCGATCGACAGCGTGGCGATGACGTAAGTCCGGATGCGCGCCGGCACCCAGTCGTTGACCAGCGCGAGCGCGTTGGGATAGCCCGCCCCGAAGCCGAGCCCGCCGAGCGCGCGGACCAGCGACATGGTCCACACGTCGTCGGTCCAGGCGGCGGCGATCGTGCTCGCGCCGAAGATCAGCGTGGCGAGGTAGAGCGCCTTGAGCCGTCCCCAGCGGTCGCCGAGCCAGCCGCCGAGGCTCGAGCCGAAGGCCATCCCGAACAGCGCGGCGGCGAGCGCGGGCCCGAACAGCGCGCGGTCGATCGCCCACTCCTCGAGGACCAGCGGGGTCACGATCGGCAGCGACTGGAGGTCGATCCCCTCGATCACCAGCACCACCAGCGCGGCGCCGATGATCAGCCACTGGAACGGCCGCAGCGGCTTGTCGGCGATCGCCGCGCTGAACGGGCTTTGCATCGGGGGACCCTCTCCTTGACGACCTGTGCCGGCCTTGCGGGCAGTCTATGGTAAACCCGCGGTTTGGCAATCGCGCGGTGTCAGCTGGCTTCTGGCGCCGGCCGCCGCACCGCCAGCTGGCGCGTGTAGACCCAGCCGATGCCGATCAGGCTGAAGCCGAGCGCCATGAAGCTCGCCACGCGCAGCAGCCCTTCGAGCCCGGCGGCATCGACGAGGAACACCTTGCCGACCGCGAGCAGCATCAGCACCAGCGAACCGATCCGCCACGAACGGGTGCCCGTGTGCGAGCCCCAGGCGAGGAAGCCGATCGCGAGGACGATTCCCAGAAGCGAGCGCAGCAGGTCCTCGCTCTGGGTCATCGGCTGCTCGGTGAGCAGCGTGCCGGAGAAGGCATGGCGCAGCGCGCAAAGCGCGAACAGCGCGAGCGGCGCCATCAGCGTGGTGTCCACCGCCCAGCCCGGCCAGGCATGGCGCCCGTTCGACAAGCTCAGGACCAGCGCTGCCGCGGCCACGCCGTATGCCGGCAGCAGCCAGTTGGCGAGCGGCCACGCGCCCACCTCCTGCCAGGCCCACAACGGGTTGTGCGCCGCGAGCGTGAACCAGACAAAATGCGCGAGCGCGAGGCCGAGCAGCGCGGCGGCGGGCCGCTTCCACGCCTCGGGTCCGCGCCACGCCAGCGCGAGACCAAGGCCCGCGAGCAGCACCTGCCACACGGTGCGCTCGGCCATGCCGCGCTCGATGAAGTCCTCGGGAGTGCCGATGGCGAAGACGAGCTTGTACAGGCTGTGCACGGCGACGAGCGCGGCGATCCCCGCGGCGACGAGGAAGGTGCGAGCGATCGTCGCCTCGTCCCGGTTGCGCCACGCGGCGACCCCGGCGGCGAGCACGAACGGCGCGAGCCGCAGCAGCACGTCGCGCCAATCGGGCACGCCGTCGAGCAGCAGCGGATCGCCGATGAGCGCCGTCGCGCCGCTCGCGGTCCATTCGAAGAACGGGACCAGCGTCCACGCCAGCGCCACCCCCAGCAGCGCGCCCCACCCGCCGGCGCGTCGGGGCAGCGCGAGGCACAGTGCCACCGCGCCGAGCGCGGCGGTCCACGCGAGCCAATCGGCCGGCACGACTTCCGCCAGCGCGCCGTAGGCCAGCAGCGCGGCGAGCGCGTCCGCGGCAATCCTCGCGGACGAACGCGACTCGATCCGGGCGAGCGCAAGGAACGGCAGGCCCGTGGCCAGCCACCGCGCTACCGCGCGCGGCCAGTCGGTCTCGCCGGGCACATCGGCCAGCCGTCCGCCCTCGGCCAGCGCGTCGGGCGTCGCGCCGAGCGTACCGACGGTGACGAGCGCACCGACCCAGGCGAGGTTGAGCAGCGCCTCCCGCGGGCGGCGGAAGGCGAGCCAGCCCAGCACGAGCGCGACCGGCGCCGCGACCAGCGGGGCGGCCCACGCCGGCACGAGCATCAGCAGCGCGGCGAAGACCAGCGCAGCGGCGCTCGCGACCGGCAGGACCGGCGCCGCCTCGTCGGTCAGCCGCCACTCGCGCCGCGCGGCGATCGCCGGTGGCAGCGCGAGCGCGGCGGCGACCGCAGCCAGGAGCGGCTCGGGCCCGGAGGTGTCCCAGTCGCCGAACCGGGCGTAGGTCACCGCCGCCAGCGCCGGCGCTGCGAGCGAGAGCTGCCACAGGTCGAGCTTGCGGCCGCATCCGAGCAGCAGGAACGCGAGCGGCGCGAGCACGAAGATCGCGGCGAACCCCGCGCCGACCGGCGCAAACTCACCCGCAGGGGCCGGGTCCCACATCGCCAGCAGCCACAGCCCGAGCGCGGCGGCGAAGGCGCTCGCCTCGCGCAGCCGCGGCTCGCGCCAGCCGAGCGCGGCGAGCGCGCCGGCGAGCAGCAGGTAGAGGCTCCAGGTCAGCGGGTCGAACCCGGCGAGTTCGATCAGCGCGGCAAGCTGGAGGCTGGCGAGCCCGGCGGCGCCGAGCCGCGCCCAGTGCCACGCCTCGCCGCCGCCGGTCAGCAGCGGCAGCACCGCGCCCATCGCGGCGAGGAACAGCCCGAGCGCGAGCAGGTCTTCGGTCTCGACCGGACCCGCGGCGAGCACCGCCGTACCCCACAGGAAGCCCCCGGCGAGCGCGGCATAGCCGAGCCACGGCCGCCCCTGGCGCTGCCCGGTGAAGGCGAGCCCGGCGGTGATCAGCGCGAGGTACAGCGTCAGCAGCGGGACGTTGCCCTCCTCGCTCGCCACCAGCGCGGGCGCGGCGAACCCGCCGACGAGGCCGAGCACCGCGCTGGGCAGCCCGAAGCGGAACGACAGCGCGATCGCCGCGCCGGTCACCGCCGCGAGCCCGAGGAACGCGGCGCCGGCGCCGATCAGCCCGTATTGCGTGCCGGCGAGATAGAACCCGGCGTAGAGCGTCGCCAGCCCCGCGCCGGCGAGCGCCTGGCGCACGCGCGGGTCCTTCACGCGCTCTTCGAAGCGGTACGCCGCCTCGGCGCCAGCGAGCAGCGCGAGGCCGAACAGGAAGCTCAGCGCGACCCGCACTTGCGGGGTCAGCAGCCCGGCCTCGATCGAGTAGCGCACGAGGAACACGCCCGCGACCGCGAGCGCGATCCCGCCGGCCCAGATCGGCAAGCGGCGGCCGAACATGTCCTCGAAGTCGAACTTCGGGCGCTCGGCGAGGAAGCCGGATGCGGCGCCCGGCGCGTCTTCGCGTTCGGCAGGCCCTTGCTCCGCGAACGGAATCGGCGCGGGGGCCGGGGCAGGTTCCCGCGATGGCACGATCGGGGGATTGTCGGGGATCGGCGGTGGAGCGGTCTCGACGGCGACCTCCGGCTCGGCGGCCTCCGCGAGCGCGGTGTGGACGACTGCCGGCTCAGCGGCCGGGACGTGTCCGGTCTGCGGTTCGCCGGGCTCGACCCAGCGCAGCCGCCGCTCCAGCCCGTCGACCCGGCTCCACAACTTCACAACGGCCACGACCAGGCCGATGATGACGAGCCATTCCACCGCGAACGCCCTCCCCCTCGGGCGATGCTAGCCGCTGCGGCGCGACGCGCCAGCTATTTCGCGCCCTCCGCCGGCCAGCCCGAAGGCATGCAGCAATCCGCCTCAGACCGGCGCGACGAGTCCGGCGCGGATCAGGTCGGGCAAGCCATCGGGATAGAGCTGGACACCCGGCGGCAGGCGCAGCGGATCGAGCCACACGGCGCGGCAGCGCGTGCCCTCGTGCTCGAGGTAATCGAAGCTGTCGCGGCGGTAGAGCGCGTCGTCGCCGAGCCGGACGGCGGCGGCAAAGACGAACTCGTGCCCGGTGGCGCCTTCGTGCCGGTAGATGTTCTCGAACGCGTGCCATGGTCCGACGACCGAGACCTCGCAGCCGAGCTCCTCGTCGAACTCGCGCGTGAGCGCTGCCTCGCGGGTCTCGCCGAACTCGATCGTGCCGCCGAGCGGGCGCAAGCCCTTGACCCGCCCTTCGCTGTCCTCGACTTCCGTGACCAGCAACTCCTCGCCGCGCCAGGCGAGGCCGACGACCTTGACGGTCACGGCGGGAGCGGGCGTCCAGACGGTCATCGGCGGCTCAGATTCCCCCCGGCGTGAAGTCGAAACCGGCCTCGGCGAGCGCGGTGCACAGGCTGTCGACGCAACTTCTCAGCGCGTCGGCGTCGGTCGAGCGGATCACGAAGTTGGCGCCGACCTCGCCGTCGCGGAAGAACGGGTAGCTGCCGATCTGACAGCCGTCGTGCGCGCTCTCGACCGCGCGCAGGATGTCGGCGACCTCGCTTTCCTTGATCCACCCGCCCACGGTTTCGCTGAGCAGCGGGGCGCCGCCTTCGAGCGTGCCGGTGAGCGCGTCGAGCATCTGCGCGGCGATATGCGGGATGCCGGCCATCAGGTGGACGTTGCCGATCCTGATGCCCGGGGCGCCCGACATGCGATTGGGGATGAGGTCGGCGCCTTCGGGCACGCGGGCCATCCGCAGGCGCGCCTCGGTCAGGCCGCCGCGGGTGGCGTAGTAGGCTTCGAGCACGCGGCGCGCCTCGGGGTGGATCACCACGGGCACGCCGAGCGCCTTCGCGACCGCGTCCACCGTGATGTCGTCGTGCGTCGGGCCGATGCCGCCGGTGGTGAACAGGTAGTCGTGCGCGGCGCGCAGCGCGTCGACCGCTTCGGCGATGCGCTCCTCGACGTCGGGCACCACGCGCACTTCGGCGAGGCGGATTCCCTGGACCTGGAGCCAGCTCGCGACCTGGGCGATGTTCTTGTCGTGGGTGCGGCCCGAGAGGATCTCGTCGCCGATCACCACGAGCGCGGCGGTCCAGATGCGGTCGATGGCCATGACCGCCGGTTAGAGCAAAGGTCGCGGAGGGCAAAGCCTTCTCCCCTTGAGGGGAGAGGGGAAGGAATCACTCCACGCTGGTCCCCTCGCCGGCGCCGTAGATCAGCGAGCGGTCGGGGGCGTCGTGGAAGGGGTCGTCGGTGTCCCTGGCCGGGCCGTTCGACAGCGCCTTCGCCGCCTGCACGGTGTTGTGCAGCAGGCAGGCGATCGTCATCGGGCCGACGCCGCCGGGGACCGGGGTGACGGCCTTCGCATGCTGGACCTCGTCGAAGGCGACGTCGCCGACAAGCTTTTCCTTGCCGTTCTCGCCCATGATCCGGGTGATGCCGACGTCGATCACCACCGCGCCGGGCTTGACCCAGTCGCCCCTGACCAGTTCGGGGGCGCCGGCGGCGGCGACGATGATGTCGGCCTTGCGGGCCAGGTCGGGGAGGTTCTCGGTGTAGATGTGGGTGACCGAAACCGTGCATTCGCGCTCGAGCAGCAGCATCGCGACCGGCTTGCCGACGATGTTCGACTTGCCGATCACCACCGCGTCGAGCCCGACGAAATCGTCGATCACCGATTCGAGCAGCAGCATCACGCCGAGCGGGGTGCACGGGACGATGCCGCCGGTGCCGGTCGACAGGCGGCCGACGTTGACCGGGTGAAAGCCGTCGACGTCCTTGTCGGGGCTGACCGCGCCGAGCACGGTGCCGGTATCGATGTGCGGCGGCAGCGGCACCTGGCAGAGAATGCCGTGGACCTCGGGATCGGCGTTGAGCCGGGCGATCAGCGTCAGCAGCGCGTCCTGCGTGGTCTCGGTCGGCAGCCGGTGCTCGAACGAGCGGATGCCGACCTTTTCGCACCCCTTGATCTTGCGGCGGACGTAGACTTCGCTCGCGCCGTCGTGGCCGACGAGGATCACCGCGAGGCCGGGGCGCGGCTTGCCCGCGGCGAGCAGCGCGTCGACCTCGGCCTTGGTCTTTTCGTCCAGCTCGCGCGCGATCGCGCGCCCGTCGATGATGTCCGCCATCTTACCTTTCCGTTCGTCCTGAGCCTGTCGAAGCCTGTCCTGAGCGGCTGGCTTCAGCCAGCCGAAGGGGACGCTGGGCGCGTCCTCCGCTCGTGGTTCGACAGGCTCACCACGAGCGGGGGGCAAAGTTACGAGCGCTTCGCGTCGTACTGGTTGATCCACTCGGCCGACGCGGTCAGCGCGCCGAACGGGTAGAAGTGCAGCCGCACGCGGCCGTGCTCGGCGTCCGACAGCTTCCGGTCGAGCGAGTCGACCAGCTTGTCCGGCCCGGCGCTGCCGATGAGGTTGGTCAGCGACACGCCGTACTTCTTCATCACGCTGGCCGAGGCGCCGACGCCGCAGCGCTTGGCGAAGCCGAGCAGGCGCTTGATGCCGGCCGGGCCGGGGACGCCGAGGCGCACCGGCACGTCGATCCCGCGCGCGCGCATCTCGCCGACCCAGGCGACGATCGCGTCGTCGTCGAAGGCGAACTGGGTGACCACCAGCGGGATCATCCCGCCGGCGCGGATCGCGGCGATCTTGCGCTCCATCCAGTCCCACAGCTCGGCCGGGGTGTTGTTGGGATGGCCTTCGGGGTGGCCCCCCACGCCGACGATCTGGATCCCGTGCTTCTGCAGCAGCCCGGTCTCGATGATGTCGAGCGAGGTCGAATAGGGGCCCTCGGGCTCGGGCGGGTCGCCGGCGATGATGAAGACGCGCCTGACGCCGGCTTTCGAGGTGATCTCGCCGAGGTACCAGTCGAGCTGCTCCTCGGACTCGATGCGGCGGGCCGACAGGTGGAC
>Ga0307505_10002051_pt1 | contig 14776 bp, 12 predicted proteins | sample 23_S_MG_FD_202183 | JGI IMG/M metagenome (GOLD analysis project Ga0307505, IMG submission 202183) | Soil microbial communities from Populus trichocarpa stands in riparian zone in the Pacific Northwest, United States - 23_S | ecosystem: Environmental > Terrestrial > Soil > Riparian zone > Trees...
GGTGCCGGCGGATGTCCTCGAGAAAGAGAACACCCAGGAGGCGGCCCCGGCTCGTTGTGATCAGAACCGAGTCCAACTGCTTGTCGGTGAGCCGGTCGCGCATCTTGGCAAGGGAGGTGTCGGGGCGACGGGTTGGTGGAGCCACGTCCATCACCTGGTCGACTCGCGCGCCGGGTGACCGCTCGATGTCGGAGAGTGACAGCAGGCCGTGGACGATGCCCTCTTCATCGGCGACAACACACAACCCCCACTCGGCGATGTCTTCGCGCCCGCTGAGATCGTCGATCGAGGATTCAGGTCGGCATGTGGGAGGGTCTGGCCGCGCAATGTGTCCTGACCGTGCCTCACCGGCACGTTCACCCTCGACGGGCATGCCCTCAGATACCCAGTCCTTCTTGCCGCCGGCGTAGTCGAAGACAGCACCGAACCCGAGGGCTTCGAGCCGCACCGCGGCTCGTGGGCTGAGGTCTCACTCGTGGTCGTAGCAATAGACGACAATGGGGCGATTGGCGTCGAGTTGGGATGCCCGGGCGTCGTCAATGTCCCTCAAAGGGACATTGATCGCCCCCGGGAGGTGTAGGGGACGGAAACTGGCTTCGGAGAGGACTTCGACGAGTTGGGCTTCCTCCTCGTCCACGAGGCGCCTGACTTCTTCGATGTCGATTTGTCGCAGCAAAGAGGTCCCCAGTCGTTACCTGGTCGTGACCCTATACCGGCGAGTCGTGATCGGCACAGCGGCGTCGTATGGTTAGCCTGCCTCAGTCGTAGCTGCCTCGAGGGAGGTCCCTGCTGAAAATCTCCAAATGGAGGCTCTTCTTCACGCTTCTCGTGCTGGGGGCTTCGATCTATGCGGTGACCCAGTCGTCGGTCCGTCTCGGTCTCGACCTGCGTGGGGGAACCCAGATCGTGCTGGAAGCACAGGACACCCCCGATGTCGTCGTCGACGCCGACGTGACCGAGCGCACACTGGAAGTGCTTCGTCGCCGGGTCGACGCCATCGGTGTGACCGAGCCGACCCTGCAGGTCTCGGGGGAGAACCGGATCATCATCGAGCTGCCGGGTGTCGACGATCCCGAGCAGGCCGTCGAGACGATCGGCCGCACCGCCCAGCTCACCTTCCACCCGGTGATCGCCTCTTACGCCGAGGGCACCGTTCCCCAAGATGTCGAGGGGATAGTCGTGGCCGGCGACCCCGGCGAGGAGTTGGTGCTCGGCCCTGTCGCCGTCTCCGGTGAGCAGGTGGAGAGCGCTGATCCCTTCTTCGACAGTCAGGGCTCATCTCAGTGGGTCGTCACGATCAACTTCTTCTCCGACGGTGGTCAGGCCTGGGCCAACCTCACTTCGGATGCTGCATGTGCCCAACCCGGGTCACCCCAACGCCGGGTGGCCATTGTTCTCGACAATGAGGTGATCTCCAGCCCGGGGGTTGCCCCCGACGTGGGTTGCGGCGTCGGCATCACCGGTGGCACCACTCTTATCACCGGGGGCTTCGAGCAGGAGGAGGCTACCGAGCTGGCCGCACTCATCCAGGCAGGCGCACTCCCCGTGCCGGTCGTGGTCATCGAGCGGGGCACGATCGGCCCCACTCTTGGAGAGAGCGCTGTCGCAGCCAGCATCGAAGCCGCAGTGATCGGCGCCAGTCTCACCATCCTCTACATGATCTTCTTCTACCGGCTGATGGGTGTGGTCGCCGCACTGTCGCTCGGCTTCTATGCCCTCGCCACGTACGCAGTGCTCGTGTGGCTGGGCGCCACCCTGACGCTCCCCGGCATCGCCGGGTTCGTGCTCGCCATCGGTATGGCCGTGGACGCAAATGTCCTCGTATACGAGCGGGCGAAGGAGGAGTACGTCGAGAGCGAGTCGATCTGGGATTCCGTCGTGGCCGGCTTCACCAGGGCCTGGTCGGCTATCGCCGATGCCAACGTGACGACTCTGCTCGCAGCCGGTCTCTTGTTCGCCTATGCCTCCGGTGCGGTACGAGGGTTTGGCATCACGCTGAGCATCGGTGTCATCGTGTCGATGTTCTCGGCGCTAGTGGTGACCCGGGTCCTCCTCGAGATCCTGATGAGTCTGCCTGGCATGGAGAACCGCCCACGCATGATGGGTATGACGTTCGGCAAGCGATTCCAGGAGTGGGTCAAGGCGACCCGACCCAACCTGCTGGGCAGGTGGCGTCGCTGGATCTTGATCTCGGCCATCACCATGGTCTTGGCGCTCTCCGGGCTGGTCATCTCCGGGGTCAACCTCGGCATCGAGTTCGTGGGCGGGCGACTGTTCGAGCTCTCTACCACCACACAGGTCGACATCGACGAGTTACGGGAGGCGCTGGCTGATGGGGGCCTCCCCCGTGCCAGCATCCAGGAGTCGGGATCTGGGAATCTGATCATCCGTACCGAGGAGCTGTCCGAATCCGAAGAGAGTTTCGTACTCGAAGCAGTCTCCGAGGCTGGAGGAGAGACGATGGTGGTTCGTGATCAGTTCGTCGGACCTACTCTTGGCATTGAGCTGCGCAACAAGGCTCTCATCGCGTTGGGGATCGCCCTCTTGGTCCAATTGATCTACCTTGCCTTTCGCTTCCGCTGGACCTTCGCCCTCTCCTCGGTGCTCGCAATGGTCCACGACGTCGCCATCCTGATCGGGCTCTTCGCATGGCTGGGCAAGACCTTCGATGGCGTGTTCCTCGCCTCCCTGCTCACCGTCATCGGGTACTCGGTGAACGACTCGGTGGTCATCTTCGACCGGATCAGGGAGCAGATGGGACTGCGTTCCGACGATCCGGTGGAGGAGATCGCCAACGATGCGTGCTTGCAGACCGTGCCCCGCACCATCAACACAGGGCTCGGGGCGATGCTGATCCTGGTCAGCCTCTACTTCCTCGGCGGCGACACCCTCGCCGACTTCGCCCTTGCCTTACTCATCGGGATCATCATCGGCACGTATTCCTCGGTGTTCACTGCCACCCCGTTGGCCATCTTCTTCGAAGAGCGTTACCCCCGACCGCCACCTGAGCCCGAACCGAAGACCCCGGTGGGGCGAAGCCGCGTTCGTCCCTGAACTCTTCGCGGCCCGTGTCTTGAGCCGCGCGACCGGATGCCAGAGGGGATGTCGCAGAACGTTAAGCTGCGGCCCACTTCGGGAGGGCAGCCTGGCCAGCCGCATCCTGAATGCCCGCCCCCGGCCCGCGAGGAGCGGACATGGTGTTGATCTTGCTCGCTCATCTGGCGGCTGCTCTCGCAGCCCCAATAGCTGTGGCCAAGTGGGGACGAAAGGTGTTCCTCGTCCTGGCTCTGGCTCCGGCGACCGCCGCTGGCTGGGCGCTGGTCAACACCGAAGTGATCCTCGCCGGCGAGGCTAGGGAGACCAGCTTTTCCTGGATTCCATCGCTAGGCATCGAGGTCGGATTCCGGCTCGATTCGCTCTCATGGTTCATGGTGTTGATCGTCGGAGGCGTGGGCGCCCTCGTGCTGGTCTACTGCTCCAGGTACTTCGCACCTCGGTCATCGGGTCTGGGACGCTTCGCTGCCGTTCTCGTCGCTTTTGCCGGGGCCATGCTCGGGCTGGTCACGAGTTCCAACGTGATTCAGATGTACGTCTTCTGGGAGCTGACCACGGTTTTCTCCTACCTGCTGATTGGCCATTACTCGGATCGGGGATCGTCTCGCCGGGCAGCGATGAAAGCCATCCTGGTGACAACCTTCGGCGGCCTCGCGATGCTTCTCGGCGTCCTCCTTCTCGGAGCTGAGGCCGGCACGTACGATATGGCCGCCATCGTCGGCTCGCCTCCCACGGGGGCTATCCCGACAATTGCCATAGGCCTCCTTCTCCTGGGGGCGGTTACCAAGTCGGCTCTAATCCCTTTCCACTTTTGGCTGCCCGCGGCTATGACGGCACCGACCCCGGTCAGCGCCTATCTACACGCAGCAGCCATGGTCAAAGCCGGCATCTACCTGGTCTCCAGGTTTGCCCCTGCCTACTCACTCAACCCCCTATGGCAGTCGATCATCCTGGTTCTCGGGTGCGGGACGCTCATATTTGGTGGATACCAAGCCCTGAAACAGCACGATCTCAAATTGATCCTCGCCTACGGCACATTGAGCCAACTCGGACTGATCATCCTCCTCGTGGGCGCACCATTTAAAGCAATCGCCCTCGCTGGTCTGGCTCTGCTCGGTGCGCACGCGCTGTTCAAGGCGAGCTTGTTCCTGACGGTGGGGGTCGTCGATGCCACCACGGGGACCCGCGATGTCAGACGGCTCAACGGGCTGGGTCGGAAGATGCCGGTGACGGCGATAGTGGCCGCCCTGGCAACTGCCTCGATGATCGGGTTGATGCCATTTGCCGGCTACGTAGCCAAAGAGGCCGCCTTGGAGTCATTTCTCGATCCCGTTCAATCGTTGTCCTCTCTGCGCGCAGTCGTCGTGGTCTGCTTCGTGGCCGGGTCGGTGCTCACCTCGGCATATGGGCTTCGCTTTCTCTGGGGTGCCTTCGCTACGAAACAAGGGGTTCCCCCCTATCCGATCGTGGTCACAAGACCGAGGCTCCTGCTCATCGGGCCACCGGCGGTGCTCGCCACCGTCGGACTCCTCGTGGCCCTGTTGCCAGAGTTGGGTGAGACCCTCATCTCCCCCCATGCCAACACGTACCCGCTCGGTGAGTCCGGCCATCTCGCCCTATTCACCGGTTTCACCCCTGCATTCCTGATTTCCGTAGGCGTCTTGGTGGTCGGCTTCGGCATCTTCCTCCTGGGTGACAGGGTGGAGCGGCTACAACTTCCATGGCCGGCGGCATGGGATGCCGACTTGGTCTACCGGCACACCCTTCGTCGTATCGACCAGATGGCAGGGAGAGTCACGGTGCTGTTCCAGAGGGGCTCGCTGCCCTTCTACCTGGGTGGGATTCTCTTGGTGATCATCGTGTTCACTGGTGGAGCGATGTTGGTCGGCACGTCGTTACCTGACGGGATCGTGTGGCGACTGGCGCCTACCGAGGTGGCGGTAGGAGCTCTAATCATCGCGGCATCGATTCTTGCCGCAAGAGCGCGCCGACGCCTCAAGGCCGTAATCCTCGCCGGGATCACCGGATACGGGACGGCCATGGTCTTTCTTCTGTACGGCGCCCCGGATCTGGCTCTCACACAAGTCCTTGTGGAGACGGTCACGCTCGTCGTGTTCGTCCTGGTGTTGCGAAGGCTCCCCATCTACTTCTCGAACCGCCCTATGGCGGCCACACGTTGGGTACGAATAGCCCTGGGAGCGGTGACCGGTCTACTGGTGGCGGGTCTGGCGGTAGTGGTGCCTCAATACAGGGTGCACGAACCGATCTCCGCGCTGTTTCCAGAGGAGGCCGTGGCCTACGGCGGGGGTTACAACATCGTCAATGTGGCCCTAGTCGACATACGGGCGTGGGATACCGTAGGTGAGATCTCGGTGCTCCTTGTTGCCGCAACTGGCATCGCTTCGCTTGTCTTTCTGAGCACGCGGGGCCGCCGAGCCAGCGACATGTCGACAATGGAAGCGAAAGCTGGGACGATCGGCGCTGCCGACCCCGACCCGATGAGTCTATTGAGGTGGCGGCCGAGACGGTCCGGCGCCCAGTCGCGCCAGCCTGGTAGCTGGTTAGTGGGGGGCATCACCCTGGCTCCACAGCGAAGATCGATCGTTCTCGAAGTGGCCACGAGGATCGTCTACCACACGATGGTGGTCTTCTCGATCTACCTCCTGTTCGCCGGGCACAACGCACCTGGAGGCGGATTCGTGGCAGGACTGGTGACAGGGATCGCCCTGGTCGTCAGATACCTCGCCGGTGGGCGGTACGAGTTGAGCGCCGCCGCCCCCCTTCAGCCAAGTTTCGTCCTGGGGACGGGTCTCTTCTTATCCGCGGGCCTCGGGCTGGCGGCAATGGTCCTTGGGGGTGAAGTGCTGCAGAGTGCCGTTCTCGAGTGGTCGATGCCCGTGTTCGGAAATGTGAAACTGGTCACCTCGGTCTTCTTCGATATCGGCGTCTATCTAGTGGTGGTCGGGCTCATGCTCGACGTTTTGAAGAGCCTGGGTGCCGAGATCGACCATCAGGGTGAGGCTTCCGGTCACGACTCCGACTTGGTAGGCCCGGCGATCGAGCCACCCCGAGGGACCGGGAGGTGGCCGCGATGAGCGGAGCGCCTGACCCGATCCTGATCGTCGTCATCGGGGTGCTCGCGGCAAGTGGCGTCTATCTGCTCCTCGAACGCAGCCTCAGTCGGATCGCCATCGGGGTGATCATCATGGGCAATGCGGTGAACCTGTTCATCCTCGTGGTTGGCGGGCCACCGGGCGAGGCCCCGATTGTGGGCGAGACAAATCCGGCCGACATGAGCGATCCGCTGCCTCAGGCCATGGTGCTCACTGCCATCGTGATAACACTCGCCCTCACCGCATTTCTCCTCGCCATGGCCTACCGCTCGTGGCAGATCAACGAGCACGACGAGGTCCAGGATGATCTCGAGGATCGCAGGATCGCCCGTCTGGCTGCGATCTCTGCGGGGACCGCCTCTGACGGGACGGATCCGATCACCACTCTCGACGAGGAAGCCGCAGAGACCCGTGACGAGACCGAGTTCTTCGTGGAGGAACATTGGCTCGCCGGCGACGAGGACGATCTGTGACCTGGCTCGTGCCTCTTCCCGCCCTCCTTCCGCTCGCCGGCGCTGGGCTGGCCGTGGCCCTCTCCCGCCGACCGAGAGTGCAGCGGCTCATCAGCGTCGCTGTCCTGTTCACTGTGCTTGTCGTGTCGGTGGCGCTGCTCGTGATCGCCGACAGCCGACCGCTCGTCGTGAATGTCGGCGGCTGGGCGGCACCGGTCGGGATCTCGCTCGTCGCCGATCGGCTCTCGGCGCTCATGCTGGTCATCTCATCGGCCGTGACCCTGTGCGTGCTCCTGTACTCGCTGGCCCAGGGTCTCAACGATGGCGACCGGGAGACCCCGGTGGCCATCTATCACCCGACCTACCTGATCCTGGTGGCCGGGGTATCCAACGCTTTCCTCACCGGCGACCTCTTCAATCTCTATGTCGGGTTCGAAGTCCTTCTCGTGGCCAGCTATGTCCTGATCACCATGGGGGGGACCGCACCGCGAATCCGGGCCGGGACGATCTATGTCGTGGTGGCCCTGCTCTCGAGCTTTATCTTCCTCATCGCCGTTGGCCTCGTCTACAGCGCTGTGGGTACCCTCAACCTGGCCCAATTGGCGCAGAGACTGCCTGAGATCGATCCCGGTCTTCGGCTCGTGATCCAGTCATTGCTCCTGGTGGCCTTCGCCATCAAGGCGGCGATCTTCCCCCTGTCGGCTTGGCTGCCTGACTCGTACCCGACTGCTCCGGCGCCTGTCACCGCCGTGTTCGCCGGGCTGCTCACCAAGGTCGGTATCTACGCGATCCTGCGTACTCAGACTCTCCTCTTCGACGATGGGCGGGTCGACCTGGTCCTGATGTGGGCTGCTCTCGCCACCATGTTGGTGGGCATCCTTGGAGCCGTGGCGCAGTCGGACATAAAGCGGCTTCTCTCCTTCACCCTTGTCAGCCATATCGGCTACATGCTGTTCGGCATCGCCCTCTCCAGCCGGGCGGGTCTCTCCGGAGCGATCTTCTACGTTGTGCACCACATCACTGTCCAGACGTCCCTGTTCCTGGTCGTGGGTCTCATCGAGCGCCGCGGTGGCACGACATCGCTCAACAGGCTCGGTGGCCTGGCCCGGCTCGCCCCAGTCCTCGCGGTGCTCTTCCTGATCCCCGCGTTCTCCCTTTCCGGGATACCCCCGTTGTCCGGCTTCATGGGCAAGGTCGGTCTTCTTCAGGCAGGGATCGCCGACGGATCGCCGCTTGCCTATGTGCTCGTGGTCGCCGGGTTGGTCACCTCGCTGCTCACCCTCTATGTCGTGGTCAAGGCGTGGAACAAGGCCTTCTGGCAACCTCCCCTCGAGGAGCCCCGTGACATCCGGATGCCCCGAGGCATGGTCGGCTCGGCTGCTGCACTTGTGGCTCTGGGCCTGACGATCACCGCTCTCGCAGGCCCTATCTACGCATTGACAGATAGGGCCGCCGGCGACTTGCTTGGGCAGAGCCGGTACATCAACGCCGTCTTCCCCGACGGGGAACGTGGCGACGGCGAGTCGATAGATACGTTGGAGGATCCATGAGTCGCTGGCGCATCTCCAGAGTCCGTGTCTCAATACCCACGGTGGTGTGGATCACCACCATCTGGGTGTTGCTCTGGGGCGAGCTCTCCCCCGGCAATATCGTGGCGGGGTTGGTCATCGGGTTGACGGTTCAGTCGCTCCTTCCGTTGCCCCCGGTTGGCTATCACGGGCGGATCCGGCCGCGATGGCTCGCCTATTTGATCTTCCGGTTCATCATGGATCTCGTCGTCGCCTCATTCCAGGTCGCCTTCCTAGCCTTCACCCCACGTCACGTCCCTCACACCGCGGTCCTACGTATCGAGTTGCGTACGGAGTCCGATCTCTATCTCTTCATCACGAGTGAGATCGCCACACTTGTCCCCGGTTCGGTGGTCGTCGAGGCGCTCCGCCGTAACGGGGTCATCTACGTCCACGTGCTCGACCTGCATAGGGTCGGCGGAGTCGAGTCAGCCCGCAAGAACGTCCTCGCCATCGAGGAGCGTGTGCTCAAGGCGCTCGCTTCGGACGAGGAGTTGGCCTCGGCCGGTATCGAGCTGAGAGCAATGAAATGACCTGGGTCGTCGTTGCATCCGCCGTCATGTTGGGGATTGGAGCAATCATGGCTCTGATCCGGGTGGAGAAGGGCCCCTCGGTTCTCGACCGCATGGTGGGTCTGGACGTCGTCACCAGCATCCTGATCATCGGGGTCGCCCTGGCTGCCGCATTGGGCCGGCGTACCGAAAGCATTTCGATCCTCGCTGCCTTGGCCTTGGTCGGGTTCGTGGGATCTCTGGCCATCGCGCGATTCGCCTCGGTCGAACCGGAGGACGCCGGCAGGATCAAGTCCCTCGAGGAGGTGCGCGCCGAGGAGTCGGCCCTCGCCGAGGCAGAAGTAGAAGCTGCTCGTCTCGAGGCCGAGATCGCGGCGAGCCGAGATGACGAGGCCGGGTGATGAGCTGGGTGCAGTTGTCCGACGTCGTTGCAGGGGTGTGTTTCCTCCTCGCAGGTTTTCTCACTGTGGCCGCCGGCATCGGGATGAAGCGTTTCCCCGGGCTGCTCGGGAGCATCCACGCCGCGGCCAAGCCTCAGGGTCTTGGCGTCCTACTCGCCCTGCTCGGACTGGCGCTCCGGCTCCGAGAGGTCAGGTATGTTGCAGTGCTGGCTCTTGTAGGCCTGTTCCAGCTGCTCACCACACCAGTCTCGTTCCATATGGTGGCCAGAGGTGGGTATCGGACGGGAAAGGTCGATCCCGACCACCTCGTGGTGGATGAGTTGATCCACGATTTGGCGGACTCGGCCAACGGGGAAGCCGAGGACTAGCTCTACTGTCTCGAACCGGGAAACTTCGGTTGGATGAGTCGTCGCCAGAAGAACCACGCCACGGCCGTCCCGATGACAATGAGCACGGCCTTCTGAAGAAGTTCGACGGGTTGGCCAGCTGCCTCCCAATTGTCTCCTAAGGCATATCCGGCCCCGACCAGGGCCGAGTTCCATATGAGACTTCCCAAAAGGGTGTAGGCCGTGAACGGGACTAGTGGCATGCGGCGCAAGCCTGCGGGAATCGAGATCAGCGAGCGCATGAGCGGAATGCAGCGGCAGATGAAGACGGCGCGCTTGGCACGGTCGTCGAACCAAGCCTCCGAGCGATCGAGGTCGTCTTCGGTCAGGCCTAACCAGCGGCCATGTGCGACGACGAAACGTCGCAGTCGCACCGGACCTATCGCACCCGCGATCCCGTAGAGGAGGTACGCGCCCACTATCGATCCGATGGTGGCGGCCGCGATCATCACGACGAGGTCCGCTTCCCCGGTGGCGGCTACGAACCCGGCAAGAGGCAAGACGATCTCAGATGGGATTGGGGGGAAGAGGTTCTCGAGGACTACGAGGACGGCGACTCCGAACGGGCCGAGAGTCTCCACCAGGGACGTTGCCCAGTCGATGATCCGCTCCAATGGCATTTCATCAATCTAGCTGGGTAAGGGCGCCTCATGAAAGGTAGGTTTCAGGTGTGTGAAACTTGGTCTATGCTCCGCCCCGAAATGGTCGTCAGCCCCATGGAGCAGGAGACGCTGAAGTCGGTTTACCGACACGCGGGCCCGGAAGGTGTCGCCCGGTCGGGCGACTTGGCCGAGGCCTTGGCCGTGTCCCCGGCGACGATCACCGCCCGCCTCAAGAAGCTGGACGATCAGGGGCTGGTGGAACATCGCCCTTACCAGGGCGTGACACTGACCCGCAAGGGGAGGGTGGCTGCGATCGGGGCAATACGACGTCATCGTATCGTCGAGCGCTTTCTCGCCGATCTGCTCGGCTACCGCTGGGACGAGGCCGACCAGCTCGCCGTGACTTTCGAGCACTCCCTGCCCAACGAAGTCGTTTCTCGGATGTTCAACGCACTCGACAGACCGACGGCCTGTCCCCACGGATTCCCGATCCCCGAGGCCGAAGCCGAGGAGCTCGCCGCGTTGGCGACCCTCGCCGACGCCGACCTCGGTGAGACGATCGAGGTCGCGTTGCCCGGCAACACCCACCCTGACGTCGTCAGCTTCCTGGACACCATCGGGATTCGCCCGGGAACCGTGCTCACCGTGAAGGAGAGGCATCCCTTCGAAGGTCCGGTCATCGTCGACGTCGGCGGAGTCGACCGGGTCGTTGGCCACAAACTTGCAGCCGAGATCTATGCCTCGGCTCCGACCCAAGAGGAGTAATCGTGATAATCGCCGCGGAAGGTGGCTTCCAGGAATTCACACTCGGTCCGGCCGAGTGGATGTGGCTGTACGTCGCCGCCGGGACTGCCGTCCTGGCGCTGCTGGTCGGGCTGCTCCTGGCGCGAGGAGTTCTCGCCGCTGATCAAGGAACCCCCAAGATGCGTGAGATCGCCATGGCGATCCAGGAAGGCGCAATGGCGTATCTGCGCCGGCAGTTCCGCACCATCGCGTGGATTCTGATCCCACTCGTCATCCTGGTGTTCGTCACATCCACTGAGGTGGTGAGGCCTGACGGGACGGTGGCCCTCTCATTCCTCCAGTCGGGCTTCGCCCGTACCGCCGCCTTTGTTGCCGGGTGTGTCCTGTCGGGGTTGACCGGGTTCATCGGAATGAGCCTCGCTGTGCGAGGCAATGTACGCACTGCGGCCGCGGCGAAGTCCGGATCGCTCCCAGCGGCTCTCACCATCGCCTTTCGCACCGGGGGTGTCGCTGGGATGTTCACTGTCGGATTGGGTCTGCTCGGCGCGACCCTGATCATCATGGTGTTCCAGAACACGTCGTCTGCGATCCTGGTCGGGTTCGGATTCGGTGGGTCATTGCTCGCCCTGTTCCTCAGGGTCGGGGGAGGCATCTTCACCAAAGCTGCCGACGTGGGGGCCGATCTCGTCGGGAAAGTGGAGCAGGGCATACCCGAGGACGATCCTCGCAACCCGGCGACGATCGCCGACAACGTCGGGGACAACGTCGGTGACTGCGCGGGGATGGCATCGGACCTGTTCGAGAGTTACGAGGTCACCCTGGTCGCCTCGATCATCCTCGGAGTAGCGGCCTTCTCATCGATCGGCGCCAACCCTGCGTTGGGTCTCGTGTTCCCAGTGATCGTGCGGGCGATTGGAGTGGTGGCATCGATCGTCGGCGTCTATCTGGTGAAGGCACGCCCCTCCGACCGTTCTGCTCTGGCCCCGATCAACCGCGGCTTCTTCAGCGCCGGTGGCTTGACCGTGCTCGGGACGCTCGCGGTCAGCCTGCTCTATGTCGGCAACGACAACGGCAACGAGGGCTGGAAGGTCTTTGGCGCCGTGTTGACCGGGCTGGTTCTCGCCCAGGTGACCAGTCGTATCACCGAGTACTTCACCTCGACAGATCGCAAGCCGGTGAAGGAGATCGCCGCCGCCACGGAGACCGGGCCTGCCACCACCGTGCTGTCGGGTGTGAGCTCAGGGCTCGAATCGTCGGTTTGGGCGATCCTCGCTATAGCCGGCGCGATCGGAGTGTCCATCGCCTTGGGAGGGGGCAACATCCAGTTCTCGCTCTACCTCATTGCATTGTGCGGCATGGGCATGCTCGCAACCACCGGAGTGGTGGTGTCGGAAGACACATTCGGCCCTGTGGCGGACAACGCGGCCGGCATCGCCGAGATGTCCGGGGAGTTCAGCGGCGAGGCCGAGAGGATCATGGTCGGCCTCGACGCGGTGGGTAACACCACTAAGGCAATGACCAAGGGCTTCGCAATCGGATCTGCGGTGATCGCAGCAGTTGCCCTGTTCGCTTCCTTCATCGAAACTGCCGCCGCCGAGCTCGGTTTGACCGCCGAAGGGTCGGAACTGTTCAGCCTTCCCGAGACGTCGATCAACGTTGCCGACCCGACCACGTTCATTGGGCTGCTCATCGGAGGCTCGATCGCCTTCATGTTCTCGGCCATGGCGATCAGGGCCGTGGGGAAGACGGCCGGGGTGGTGGTTCGTGAGGTGCGACGCCAGTTCGCTGACGGCGCCATCATGCGTGGCGAGCGTCGCCCCGACTACGGGCCAGTGATCGACATCTGTACGACCGCCTCGCTTCGAGAGTTGCTGACGCCAGCTCTGCTCGCGGTGCTCACCCCGGTCATCGTCGGCTTCGGGATCGGCTACCTCGCTCTCGGGGCGTTCCTCGCCGCCTCGATCCTTACCGGCCAGCTCATGGCGAACTTCTTGTCCAACTCCGGTGGAGCCTGGGACAACGCCAAGAAGTACATCGAGGAAGGGCATCATGGGGGGAAGGGTTCCGAGGCGCACAAGGCGGCTGTCATCGGAGACACAGTCGGGGACCCGTTCAAGGACACCGCTGGGCCGGCACTGAATCCCTTGATCAAGGTCATGAATCTGATTTCGTTGCTGGTGTTGCCGGCGGTGATAGCCGCGCGCGACTCGGGGAGCCGTTTTGTCGTCGCCGGTGTGAGCCTCGTGGTCCTTGTAGTGGCCATCGTGTGGTCTCGCCGGCCGACCGCCGAAGAGCGTCAGGGATCAACCCTCGACCAAGTCGCCGCCTGACGGGGCCCAACTTCAGCGGGTTGGTCCCATATATGGGACGTACTACCTCAGGTTCGGGGTTTTAGGGGGCGGGGAAGGTGGTGGCTCGCTCCACGGACACTGTCACCGCGTCGCCGGGCTCGAAGTAGGGGGTGGGGCCGAGTCGCGCCCGGAGTTGCAGGCCGTCGTTGAAGGCCACGGTGACCAACTGGTCGTGGCCGAAGAACTGCCTCTGACGGACCACGGCGCCGCCGTTGTCACTCGGGGCCAATATGACCGACTCTGGGCGGACCATCACCCGGACTGAGCCTTCGAGCTCCGTGGGAAACACACCAACTGCCGTGGTGACCCTGCCAGAAGCGGCCTGGCCGGCAAAGAAGTCGGCATCACCGAGGAATCCGGCGACCCACTCGTCGATCGGCTGGTGGTAGAGGTCGTTCGGGCGGGCGGCCTGTATAACCCGTCCATGTCGCATCACGGCGACAAAGTCACTCGTGGAGAGGGCCTCCTCCTGGTCATGGGTGACGAAAACGGCTGTCGTGCCCGCAGAGCGGATTATTTCGGCCACTTCGGTTCGGACCCGGGTGCGCAACGCTGCGTCGAGGTTGGAGAAAGGCTCGTCGAGCAGGATCACGCCCGGTTCGGGTGCCAGCGCCCGCGCCAGGGCGACACGCTGCTGCTCCCCGCCGGACAACTCGTGGGGGAGGCGATTCTGCAACTCCGACAGGCCCACTAGCTCCAGAGTCTCTCCGACGCGTCGCTTGCGCATGTCGCGGGGCACGCCATAGCCCACGTTTCCGGCGACCGTCAGGTGCGGGAACAGGGCGTAGTCCTGGAAGACCATGCCCACTTTGCGTTTTTCGGGAGCCACGAAGACGTCGTCATCGGCGACAGTCACCCCGCCGACTTCGATCGACCCGTGGTCCGGCCGATCGAAGCCGGCTACAAGCCGGAGAGCCGTGGTCTTGCCCGAGCCGGAAGGGCCAAGCAGGGTCATGATGTGGCCGGAGTGGACATCGAGGTTGAGGTCATCGAGCGCCACGGCGTCGCCGAAACGCCTTGATACCTGGCGAGCTCTGATGGCGAGTGTGTATCCGTTGGACATATCAGTCATGGAGGTCGCGGGCGACGAGAACGTAGAGCGGCACAGCCGATACGGCGACGAGCACCAAGGCGGCCACACTTGCCTGAGTGTAGAAGAGCTCCGATGATGCGCTCCAGATCTGCACGGCCAGAGTCTCGAACCCGGTGGGGCGGAGGAGCAGGGTGGCGGGCAGTTCCTTCATCACGGTGAGAAACACGAGGGCGCCACCGGCCAGGAGGGATGGCCAGAGGAGAGGGAGCGTGATCTTTCGCAACGTGGCGAAGGCGCCTGAGCCCAGGCCTCTGCTCGCCTCCTCGATGCTGGTACCGATCTGGCGCAGCCCGGTCTGCGCAGTGGTGAGGGCTTGGGGGAGGAACATGGCGACGTAGGCGATGATCAGGAGGGGGACCGACTGGTACAGAGCCGGCACAAAGCGAATCGCCAGCACGAGGAAGCCCAGGCCCACGGCCAGGTGGGGGAGCGAGTACGCCGACCAGGTCACCGATTCCAGCGCCCGGGTGGCTCGCCCGGCGTGTCGCACGGTCAGGATG
>Ga0307505_10002052_pt1 | contig 14774 bp, 15 predicted proteins | sample 23_S_MG_FD_202183 | JGI IMG/M metagenome (GOLD analysis project Ga0307505, IMG submission 202183) | Soil microbial communities from Populus trichocarpa stands in riparian zone in the Pacific Northwest, United States - 23_S | ecosystem: Environmental > Terrestrial > Soil > Riparian zone > Trees...
TCGGCCCCTACGAGCCGTTCCGCTCGTGGCTCCTGGCGCACTGGGAGCGGGTGGTGCCGGTGGTGATGTCTCGCGCGACGCAGACCAACGAAGCCGCGAGATGTGCGGTGCTGCTTCCCGTGCTGAACCGGCTGGACGGCCCCCTCGCCCTCATCGAGGCAGGTGCGTCGGCCGGGCTCTGCCTCTCCCCGGACCGGTATAGCTACCGCTACGACGTGGACGGGGAGACGGTGGCCCTCGACCCGCCGGCCGGCCGGAGCACGGTGGCGCTCCCCTGCCGGATCGATGCGGCGAGCGTTCCGTCCAGGCTGCCCGTCGTGACCTGGCGGGCAGGCGTCGACCTCAGCCCGATCGACGTGCGCGATGCGGATGCGCTTGCGTGGCTCGAGACGCTGATCTGGCCCGAGCACGTCGCTCGCCGTGAGCGGCTCCACGCTGCGGCCGCCCTCGCCGCGGCCGATCCTCCGGAGCTCGTCCGGGGCGACCTCATCGACGAGATCCCGCGGCTGGTGGCTCGGGCCCCCGCCGGCTCCCGCATCGTGGTGTTCCACAGCGCGGTGCTCGTCTACCTCGACCCGGATCGCCGCCGGCTGTTCGCGGACCTCATGGCCTCCCTGCCCGACGTGACCTGGATCAGCAATGAAGGTGCCGGGGTGTTCCCCGCGATCACCGAGCGCGTACAGGCCGACATCGGGGGCCGATTCGTCCTCGCCGTGGACGGCGACCCGGTGGCACTCACCGGCCCGCACGGCCAGAGCTACGAGGCGCTGCCTCCGGCATCCGTCCCTCCCCACCCGTGAGCGCAAGCTGATGGACGAGACTCTGCCCTCCGGCGGAGAGGTCGGATATTCTCGCCACCGGAGGGGCAGATGCCAGTGATCGCCGTCGTCGGAGCGGGCGCGATCGGCAGCGTCGTCGCCACGCGACTGATGGCACGCAGCGGCAACGAAGTGCTCGTCGCCACGCGAACACCACGCGGCGCGCTGGAGGTCACCCTTGGCGGGACCACGACCCGCGTCACCCCGCGCATGCTCACCGACCCGAGCGCCCGACTCCCCGGTGCCGCCCCCGAATGGGTGCTCGTGACGACGAAGGCCTACGACTCGGATGCGGTCGCGGGCTGGTTCGGGATGCTGGTCGGGCCGGCCACGCGCCTTGCCGTGCTTCAGAACGGCGTCGAGCATGTCGAGCGCTTCGCGCCCTACATCCCGCGGGAGCGGATCCTGCCCGTCGTCGTCGACGTCCCCGCGTTCCGCACCCCTCAGGGACGGGTGGAGCAGCACGGTGCAGGCGAGCTGACCGTGCCGTCCTCGGACGCAGGCGCCGACTTCGCGGGACTGTTCGCGGGCACCGGCCTGCGCGTGACGAAGACCGATGATCTGGCCACCGCGCTGTGGCGGAAGCTCTGCCTCAACGCGGTGGGTGCGATCTCCGCGGCGACCCTTGCTCCCCGGCTGAACGTCGCCGAGCGGGAGACGGCAGACCTCGTGCGTGCCGTGGTGAATGAAGCTGTCGCCGTCGGACGCGCGGAAGGGGCGACCCTCGACACCACCCTCGCCGAGACGATACTGGCCGGCCTCGCCGCCCAGCCCGACGGGCAGATCAACTCGATGCACGCCGACCGGCTCGCCGGCCGGCCGATGGAGATCGACGCCCGCAATGGCACGATCGTCCGCATCGGTGCCTCGCACGGCATCCCGACTCCCGTCAACGGGATGCTCGTCGCGTTGCTACGGGCAACGACGTAGCCGTCGACTCGCCCGAGAAACCACTTCCCCGCCGAGACACACCCCGGCGCATGGTGTCTCGGCGCGAGTGTGGTTTCTCGACCGCGGGTCACGAACGACTCCACTCAGAGAGCGGCGCGCATCCAGTCCGCCACGAGCGGCGCCAGGCCCGCGCCGACCTCGCCCGCGGGACGCTTGCGCCCCTTCACCTCGAACGAGTGTCCGCCGCCCTCGATCCAGGCGAGGGTCGCCGTCCGGCACGATGCGACCGCCTCCTCGAGCTGCCCGCGGGGCTGCACGAACGGATCATTCGTCCCGGACACGAACAGCTGTTGCGGCGCGACATCAGGCAGGTGCGCGATACGCGCCTTGGCCGGATCCCCCGGCGGATGCAGCGGGTACCCGAGGTACACGAGGCCGGCCGGCGCGATCACGCCCTCGGCGGCCGCCATCGACGCCATCCTCCCGCCGTAGGACTTCCCCGACGCGAAGGCGGGCACCTCGGGAATCTCCTCGGCCGTGAACGGCATCGCCGCCGCCCACGTCGTGATCGCGTGCGCGGCGGGCCCCGGCATCCGTCGCCCCGCCTCGAGATAGGGAAAGGCGAACCGCACAGTCGCGACGCCGAGGCCATTCATCGCTCGCGAGAAGCCGGTGAGGAACGGATGCCGATGCCCGGCGCCCGCGCCGTGCGCGATGACCAGCGCGGCCCAGGCGTCCGCAGGCCGGTCGAGGTCGACCGAGACCTCGACCCTCCCGCTCGGGAGTACGACCGGAAGCCGCAGCGCCCGCTCGTCGACCGTCATCCGCGCCCGGGTGCCCCGGCATCGCCGGGACCGGCAGGCTCGCCGCCCTCGACGGCGCCAGGCTCACCCTCGGGGATCGCTCCGGGCGCCTCGCCGGAAACCGGAGCGACGCGCTCGCCGTAGCGAGGCGGCTCGACGGGCTCCTGCGAATCGACCGGCGCAGGAGTGCTCTCCGGAGGAGGCTGGGAGCCGAGCACCTGCCGCGCGCGGTGGATGCTGGACGCCGCCACCGTCACGTCGTAGCGGTCGGCGACGACCTGCATTACCGACGCGAAGTCCCGCCGGCGCCGCACGAACGAGTACGCGATGATGCTCATGAGCATCCCGATCGCGATGCCGACGAACAGCACGCCCACGAAGGCCTGGATGGGCACCGAGGGCGAGCCGATCACGAGGATCGCGGAGAAGAGCATGCCCAGCAGCAGTCCGTTGATCGCGCCCGACCGGGCGGCGGAGGCGTAGCCGAGGCGACCGGTGACCCGCTCCACGGAGCGCAGCTCCTTGCCGACGATCGCGATGTCGCGGGCCGGGATCTCGGCGGCGATCAAGGTGGAGACCGCCTTCTGCGCGGCCTCGTACGTCGGGAAGCTCGCGACGGACTGCCCGACCTCGTCGCGGCTCTGCGGGAACCTCCCGCCGATCATGCTCATATTCTCATCCTCCCACGCAGGGCGAGCCATCCTCCCCTGCAGGCGGGGCTACGCTGGGATCCGTGAGCACGCAGAGGGTATTCGTCGCGCGCCTGTCCGGGTGCTCCGTCTTCGACCCCGCCGGCGACCGTCTCGGCAAGGTCCGCGACGTCGTCGTCATCTACCGCAAGGATGATCCGCCGCGCGTGATCGGCCTCATCGTGGAGATTCCGGGCCGTCGTCACGTCTTCGTGTCCATCGGCCGCGTGACCTCGATCGCGACCGGCCAGGTCATCACGACCGGACTCATCAACGTGCGCCGGTTCGAGCAGCGCGGCGGCGAGGTGCGGATCCTCGCGGAGCTGATCGGGCGTCGCGTGTTCTTCACCGACGGCTCCGGAACCGCGCAGATCGAAGATGTCGCGATCGAGCGCAATCGGCTCGGCGAATGGGATGTCGGCCAGCTGTTCCTGCGCAAGCCCAAGACGAGCGCGTCGCCGTTCGCGAAAGGCCCGACCACGTTCACCAACTGGACGGACGTCCGGGAGAGCGCGGTGCCCGGTGAGTCGCAGTCGGCCGAGCAGCTGGTCGCCAGCTACTCCGAGCTCAAGGCGGCCGACCTCGCCAACACCCTCCTCGACCTCCCCGAGGAGCGCCTGTTCGAGGTCGTGGACGAGCTCTCCGACGACCGCCTCGCCGACGCGCTCGAGGAGATGCCCGAGGACGACCAGGTTCACATCCTCGAATCGCTCGGCGACGAGCGGGCCGCCGACATTCTGGACGCGATGGAGCCCGATGACGCGGCCGACGTCCTCGGTCAGCTCTCCGAGGAGCAGCGCGAGGAGCTCCTCGACCTCATGGAGCCCGAGGAGGCCGAGGATGTCCGCGCGCTCCTGAAGTACGGTCCCGACACGGCCGGCGGCCTCATGACGACCGAGCCGATCGTGCTGTCGGCCGACGCCACCGTCGCCGAGGCGCTCGCACTCATCCGGCGGCACGAGCTGCATCCCGCCCTGGCCGCCGCCGTCTTCATCACGCTCCCGCCCTACGAGACGCCGACGGGCCGACTGCTCGGCACTGTCCATTTCCAGCGGATGCTGCGCTACCCGCCGCACGAGCGACTGGGCGCCATCATCGACGACACCCTCGATCCGGTGCCCGCCACGGCATCCGCGGCGGAGGTCGCTCGTCTCCTCGCGAGCTATAACCTCGTTTCGCTCCCGGTCGTCGACCCCGCACACCGGCTCGTCGGTGCGGTCTCGGTCGACGACGTGCTCGATTACCTGCTGCCCGAAGACTGGCGCTCGCACGGCGGTGACGACGAATCGCCGAGACCCGAGGTTCCTGTGACAACCGCGAGCATCCCTAGGAGGCGCTGATGGCCCGTCCGACCCGTCAGCCATCGCTAGACGCCCCGCGCGGTCGCAGCGGCATGCTCACCCGCGCTCCGCAGCCCTCCCGCGACCGGTTCGGAAGGTTCACCGAATGGATCGCGCGCAAGATGGGAACCCCGACATTCCTGCTCGCTCTGACGGTGTTCTGCGTCGCGTGGATCGCCTGGAACACCCTGGCCCGCCCCGAGTGGCGCTTCGACTCCGCCGCGAACGGGTTCACCGCGCTCACGCTCATGCTGTCGCTGCAGGCCTCGTACGCCGCCCCGCTGATCCTCCTGGCGCAGAACCGGCAGGATGACCGGGACCGGGTGCAGATCGAGCAGGACCGTCAGCGCGCCGAGCGCAACCTCGCCGACACCGAGTACCTCGCGCGCGAGGTGGTGGCGCTGCGGATGGCGATGACCGACGTGTCGGATCACGTCGTGACCCGAGAGGTGCTCCGCGCCGAGCTGCGCACCTTCCTCGATCGACTCGACGATCGAGGAGAGTCCGCGGACGGCAGCGGCACTCGATGAGCGAGGACCTCCAGGTCGCCGTGCGGCGTGCCGTCGACGCCGTCACCGATCCGGAGCTGCGGCGCCCGATCGGCGACCTCGACATGGTGCGCGATGTGGTCGTCGACGGTGCCGTGGCGCGCGTCCACATCGTGCTCACGATCGTCGGGTGCCCCGCGGCCGACCGTATCTCCGCCGAGGTGCGGGCGGCCGCGGCATCCGTCGCCGGCATCGAACAGGTCGACCTCGAGGTCGGCGTGATGTCTCCCGACCAGCGCAGAGCTCTCACCGAGCGTCTGCGCGGCGGGCGGGAGGTGCGCGAGATGCCGTTCGGCCCCGGAACACTGACGCGGGTGATCGCGGTGACCAGCGGCAAGGGCGGTGTCGGCAAGTCGACCCTCACGGCGAACCTCGCGGTGGCGCTGGCATCGCGGGGCCTGGCCGTCGGCCTCGTCGACGCCGATGTGCACGGCTTCTCGATCCCCGCCCTCCTCGGGCTCGTCGACGCGGACGGCGGCGTGCCGCAGCCCACCCGCATCGATGACCTCATGCTGCCGCCGGTGGCGCACGGCGTGAAGGTGATCTCGATCGGGATGTTCCTGCGGCGGCGCGCCGGCGAGGCGCCGCTGGGCGCGGTCGCCTGGCGCGGACCCATGCTCCATCGCACCGTGCAGCAGTTCCTCACGGACGTGTACTTCGGCGACCTCGACATTCTGCTGCTCGACATGCCTCCGGGCACCGGCGACGTCGCGATCTCGGTCGGGCAGCTCCTCCCCAACGCCGATGTGCTCGTGGTGACCACGCCCCAGGCGGCGGCCTCCGACGTCGCGGTGCGTAGCGGCCTGGTCGCGCGTCAGACCGGGCAGCGGGTCATCGGCGTCGTGGAGAACATGGGCCCGCTCACGCTTCCCGACGGCACGACCCTCGACCTGTTCGGCGCCGGCGGCGGCGAAGCGGTCGCCGCCGCGCTCTCCCGGTCGCCGGGAGAGACCGAGTCGCCGGGACGGGTGCCGCTCCTCGGCTCCGTCCCGCTCAGTCCCACGCTGCGCGCGGATGCGGATGCCGGGATCCCTGCCGTCCTGGCGCACCCCGACGACCCTGCGTCGGCCGCCATCGAACGCATCGCCGCGATCATCGCCGTCGCGCCGCGGGGGCTGGCCGGGAAATCGCTGCCGTTCCGCCCGAGCTGACCCGACGGGCGGGCGGACGCGTCAGGTCGCCTCGGCGTCGAAGGGAGGGATCTCGCCCGCGCGGAACGGCGAGGCCACCGGCGCCCGATCGGCGGGCGATACGGCCTCCGTCGCCGGCCCACTCGGCGCCGCCGCCGCGGTCGCGACGCCGGCCAGCGGGACCGGGGCGTCATCGAGCAGCGCCTCGCGGATGATGCGCCGCGGGTCGTACTGGCGAGGGTCGAGCGTACGCCAGTCGACGTCGTCGAAGTCCTCGCCCATCTCGTCCTTCATGCGCGTCTTCGCGGTCGCCAGCCATTCGCGAGCGCGACGCGTGCCCCGTGCGAGCATCTCGGCGTAGTGCGGGAGGCGCTCCGGCCCGACGACGAAGGCTGCGATGACGCCGATCAGCAGCAGCTTCTCGATGGTGAGGCCGAAGAACATGAGATCAGGTTACCGCCGCGCCTGAGCAGACAGCGCACAGACGCCGCGTAGGCTGACCGCGGAGGTCCAGATGGGCGAGCAGGACGCGAACTACCGGTTCGCCGCGGAGGCGACGGCCGAACCCGACCACATCTCCCGTGCGCGTGCGCATGCCCTCGAACTGGGCGCTGCGCCGGTCAGCGCCGGCGTCGGCGCGCAGTGCGCGGTCATCGCCGCTGCCTCGCAGGCGCTCAACATCGTCGAGATCGGCACCGGCGCCGGCGTCTCCGGACTCTGGCTCCTGCACGGCTCGCCGCGCGCGACACTGACGACCATCGACAATGAGCCCGAGCATCTCGCCGCCGCGCGCCGGGCGTTCGCCGACGCGAAGGTGCCGCCGGCGCGCGCGCGATTCATCACCGGTCGCGCCTCCGAGGTGCTCCCTCGCATGAACGAGGCCTCCTACGACATCGTCCTCGTCGACGCCGACCCCGAGGGCGTCATCGAGTACGTCGAGCACGGGCTGCGCCTCGTGCGAGCCGGCGGCACCGTCCTGGTGCCGCGCGTGCTCGCCGGCGGCGGGGTCGCCGACCCGGTCCGCCGCGACCCCGTCACGACCGCGTACCGCTCCCTCATTCAGGAGACGCAGAGCTCCCCCGCTGTGATCGGTGCGCTCTCGATCGTCGGAGAGGGCCTGCTGCAGCTCACCACCGTCGCCGCGGACTGAGCCCGGAAACGCGGAACGGCCGATCCCGAAGGATCGGCCGTTCCGCGTACGTCTCAGGCAGGGGTGACGACCCCGCCCAGCACGCCGTAGAGCTCCTTGGCCTCAGCGTCGTTGACGGAGACGACCAGTCGTCCGCCACCTTCGAGCGGCACGCGCACGATGATCAGGCGACCTTCCTTGACGGCCTCCATTGGCCCGTCTCCGGTTCTCGGCTTCATGGCTGCCATTGCGGCTCCTTTTCGTCGGGGGTCTGCCTGCCAAGTTTACAGTGCGCCCACGAAGGGGGATAATCCGCGGCCGAATCGGTGATCTCCGGTCGCGCCGGTCACGGCATCCGCTCGCGCTCGTCATGGCACCTGGAGCACGGTATTCCCCAGTGCGTACATGTTGTAGATCCACCACCACTGGCCGGCAAGGCCCACCAGCAGCACGCTGACCCGCCACACCCGCGACCGCGGGAGCGCGAGCGCTCCCCACAGCGGCGACAGCGGCACCAGCAGGCGGAAGATGCTCGACTGCGGGAAGAACACGAGCAGCAGGTAGATGAGGTAGCTCGCGCTCCACAGCCGCACCTCCACGCCCAGCCGTCGCACGTGAGGCTCGAGGAGGAGCACCGCGGCCACGACGATCACCGACGCGGCGAGCACCACGTAGCCGATCTCCGGGGTCATCCCCCACATCGATCCGAACCAGAAGCCCGTTCCCGAGACGAAGCCCTCCAGCGGCAGGAAGCCGTGGTCGCCCGGGATCCAGTTGCGGCGCCAGGCGAGCTCGGTCGACAGGTAGGCTCCGGGGTCTCCGGTGACCCAGCCGGCGATGAGCTGCCACGCGAAGCCGACGGCGACCGCGAGCGCCCCGAGGGCGACGATGTGGACGACCTCCGGCGCGCGCAGCTCCTCGCGTCGCCGTGAGATCCAGCGCCAGATCCCGAAAAGACCCAGGAACAGGGCGAACGCGAGCACGCCGGGACGCGTGAACCCCATCAGCGGGATCAGTGCGTACAGCCACACGTAGCGGCGCCGCACGACGCACCAGAGCGCCAGGAAGAGCCAGAGCAGCGCGAGCGTCTCGGCGTAGCCGACCTGGAAGAGCGCAGCCAGTGGGCCCGAGGCGAAGAACGCGACTGCCCACATCGCCGCGCTCGCGTCGATCCGCTCCCGCAGCAATCGGTAGAGCACAAAGGATGCCCCGTATCCGGCCGTGATCGAGACCAGGAACGCGCCGACGACCCACTCGCCCCCGAAGGGCACCGCGACCCACTTCGCCAGGTATGCGTAGATCGGCATGAACGCCCACGGATTCTCGGCGATCTCGCCGGACTCCGTGAGCGGAATAGTGGTGGGATATCCCACCTCGGCGACGATCCAGTACCACCGCGCGTCCCACCCGAGAGCGAGGTCCCGCAGGTGCGCCTCCGGGCCGAAACGCGAGTCGAAGCCCGAGAGCTCCGCCGCGAGCAGCAGGAAGGCCGTCGTGATCACCCGCGCGCCGGCATAGACCATCGCGACGCGGACTGCGGCGGGGAGCGACCGCCAGCCGCGCTCGGTGCCCGCTGCGATCAGCGGCTCGCCAGCCACGCCCGCAGGCCCTGCTCGACCGCGTCGATCTGCGCGAGCGGCACACGCTCCTCGTCGTGGTGGGCGAGGTGCGGGTCGCCGGGCCCGTAGTTGACGGCGGGCACCCCGAGTGCGCTGAAGCGCGCGACGTCGGTCCAGCCGTACTTCGGTCGCGGCTCGGCGCCCACCGATGCCAGGAACTCCTGGGCGAGGGGTGCGTCCAGACCGGGACGGGCTCCCACGGCCAGGTCGACGACGTCGACGTCGAAGCCGGCGAAGACGTCGCGGACGACCGCCTCCGCCGCGGTGGCGTCGCGACTGGGCGCGAAGCGGTAATTGACCTCGATCTCGCACAGGTCCGGGATCACGTTCCCGGCGATCCCGCCGCCGATCCGCACCGCGTTGAGCCCCTCGCGGTAGACCAGGCCGTCCACGGCGATCTCGGCGGCGCGATACTGCGCGAGCCGCGCGAGCACCGGCGCGGCTTTGTGGATCGCGTTCTCGCCGATCCACGAGCGTGCACTGTGCGAGCGGATGCCGTGGGTGCGCACGATCGCGCGCAGATTGCCGTTGCAGCCGCCCTCGACGGCGCCGTTCGACGGCTCCCCGAGGATCGCGAAGTCGGCGGCGAACAGATCGGGTCGGGTACGTGCGAGCCGGGTGAGCCCGTTGAGGTCGGCATCCACCTCTTCGTGGTCGTACCACATCCACGTGATGTCGAGGCGGGGGTCGACCAGCTCGGCGGCGAGCTTCAGCTGGACCGCGACGCCGGCCTTCATGTCGACCGTGCCGCGGCCCCACAGGTACGGCTCGCCGTCGATCTCGATCTCGCGGGTCGGCACGTTGCCGTTTATGGGCACGGTGTCGATGTGCCCCGCGATGGCCACGCGCTGCGCCCGGCCGAGGTTCGTGCGAGCAACGATGGTGTCGCCGTCGCGGTACACCTCGAGGTGCGGCAGATCGCGGATAGCCACGTCGATCGCGTCCGCGAGAACGGCCTCGTCGCCCGAGACGCTGGGAATGTCGCAGATCGTGCGAGTCAGGTCGACAGAGGTCGCGGACAGGTCGAGCGGCGGCATCCCCCGAGTCTAGCCAGCCGCACGTGTCTATCCAGCAGCACCAGACGCACCGGTTCGGTACGGTGGGACGATGGGCGAGCGGTGGATCTGGGGCGCGGGTCTTGCGACGACGGCGGAGGACGGCACGATCCTCGACACGTGGTTCCCGGCGCCCGAGCCCGGCCGGATCCCCTCCGGCTACGACGCGGCGATGCCGCCCGAGCAGCTCGAGCGACTGGCCGTTCCCGACGCCCGGCGCGCGGTGTCCGTCGACGTCGTGACCGTGGAGATCGATCTCGACGTCTCACCGGCGTCGACGCCGGACGCGTACCTGCGCCTCCATGCGCTCTCGCACCGGCTCGTCCGCCCGAACGAGCTCGTCCTCGACGGCATCTTCGGGCACCTCCCCAACGTGGCATGGACCACCGCGGGCGCGATGCATCCCGACGATGCCACGCGACAGCGCCCGTTCCTCGCGCGCGACGGCATCCAGATCCAGGGCCTCGACAAGTTCCCCCGCCTGCTCGACTACGTGACGCCTCCCGGTGTCCGCATCGCGGACGCGAGCCGCGTGCGCCTGGGCGCCTACCTCTCCCCCGGCACGACCGTGATGCACGAGGGCTTCGTCAACTTCAACGCCGGCACGCTCGGCGCGTCGATGGTCGAGGGCCGCATCTCGCAGGGTGTCGTCGTCGGCGACGGCAGCGACATCGGCGGCGGCGCCTCCATCATGGGGACCCTCTCCGGCGGCGGCGCGCACAAGGTCTCGATCGGCGCGCGGACGCTGCTCGGCGCCAACGCCGGCGTCGGCATCTCGCTCGGCGACGACTGCGTCGTCGAGGCCGGGCTCTATGTCACCTCCGGCTCGAAGATCGTGCTCGCCGACGAGCCGCCGCGGGCGGACGGCTCACGGCAGGTCGCGAAGGGCGCCGATCTCTCCGGGAGCGACGGCATCCTGTTCCGCCGCAACTCGCTCACCGGTGCCGTCGAGGCCGTGCGGCGCACCGGCGTGGGAGTGACGCTCAACGAGGCGCTGCACGCGTAGCGGCGACCAGCGCACCGCGTAGAGTCTGGGCAGCGACAGGAAGGCGGAGACCGTGTCCAAGCGCATGCCGAAGCGGCTGTACGAGTCCGAGCTGATGATCCTGCAGGCGAAGCTCGTCGACATGCAGGCGTGGGTGCAGGCGACCGGTGCCCGCATCGTCGTGATCTTCGAGGGACGGGATGCCGCGGGCAAGGGCTCCACCATCAAGCGCGTGTCCGAGTACCTCAATCCCCGCGTGACGCGCATCGTGGCCCTCCCGACCCCGAGCGAGCGCGACAAGACCCGCTGGTACTTCCAGCGCTACGTCCCGCACCTGCCGGCGGCAGGCGAGATCGTCCTCATGGACCGGTCCTGGTACAACCGGGCGGGCGTCGAGCACGTCATGGGGTACTGCACGAACATCGAGTACCACCGGTTCCTGCACCAGGCGCCGATCTTCGAGCGCCTGCTCGTGGAAGACGGCATCGTCGTGCTGAAGTACTGGTTCAGCGTGTCGGACATCGAGCAGGAGAAGCGCTTCCAGTCCCGCGCGGAAGACCCCATGCGCCGGTGGAAGCTCAGCCCGAACGACGTCCTCTCGATCACGAAGTGGGAAGACTACTCACGCGCCAAGGACACGATGTTCGTCCACACGGACATCCCCGAGGCGCCGTGGTTCGAGGTGGACAGCGACGACAAGCGGCGCTCCCGCGTCAACATGATCGCGCACATGCTCTCGCGAGTCCCCTACGAGCGCGTCGAGCGCGAGGACGTGGTGATCCCGCCGCGGCCGCTTTCGGGAGGCTACGAGCGGCCGCCCCGCGACATGTCGACCCATGTCCCGGACTTCGCGGCCGAACTCGAACGCCGGCACTGGGAGGAGCGGGTGGCGTCGAAGAAGGGCAAGCGCGCACAGGAGAAGGATGCCGCTGCCATCGCCGCCGACGAGGAGGAGGAGTCCGAGGACTGAGCGCCGGCGGCGGCACGGCGGAGAGAGCCGCCCCGCTCAGCCCGCGCCGGGGTAGTCGCGCTCGCCCGCGCCGATGTAGAGCTGCTGCGGGCGGCCGATCTTCGACTGCGGGTCGCTCTGCATCTCGCGCCAGTGGGCGAGCCACCCCGGCAGGCGCCCGATCGCGAACAGCACCGTGAACATCCGCGTCGGAAAGCCCATGGCCTTGTAGATGACCCCGGTGTAGAAGTCGACGTTCGGGTAGAGCCTGCGCTCCTTGAAGTAGTCGTCGTCGAGCGCGATCGCCTCGAGCTCCTTGGCCAGATCGAGCAGCGGGTCGCTCACGCCGAGCGCATCGAGCACCTCGTCGGCCGACTCCTTCACGAGCTTCGCGCGCGGGTCGTAATTCTTGTAGACGCGGTGGCCGAAGCCCATGAGCTTGACCCCGTCCTCCTTGTTCTTCACCCGCTCGACGAAGCGCTCGACGCTCTCCCCTGAATCGCGGATGCGCGCGAGCATGTCGAGCACGGCCTCGTTCGCGCCGCCGTGCAGGGGTCCGTAGAGGGCGTTGATGCCCGCGGAGATCGATGAGAACTGGTTCGCACCGGTCGACCCCACGAGGCGGACGGTGGACGTGGAGGCGTTCTGCTCGTGGTCCTCGTGGAGGATCAGGAGCCGTTCCAGTGCGCGCGACATCACCGGGTCGACCTCGTACAACTCCGAGAGCACGCCGAAGTTGAGCTTGAGGAAGTTGTCGACGAACCCCAGCGTGTTGTCGGGGTAGAGGAACGCCTGGCCGATGCTCTTCTTGTGCGCGTAGGCGGCGATGACGGGGAGCTTCGCGAGCATCCGGATGGTGTTCAGCTCGACGTGCTCGGGGTTGTTCGGGTCGGATTCGCGCTCGTAGTAGGTCGACAGCGCGGAGACCGCGGATGAGAGCACCGACATCGGGTGCGCGGTGTGCGGAAGGGCGGAGAAGAAGCGCTTGAGGTCTTCGTGCAGGAGCGTGTGGTGACGGATGCGGTCGTCGAACGCCGCCAGTTCGTCGGCTGTCGGCAGTTCGCCGTAGATGAGCAGCCACGCGATCTCGAGGTACGTGCTGTTCTTCGCCAGCTGCTCGATCGGGTAGCCGCGGTAGCGCAGGATGCCCTGGTCGCCGTCGATGAACGTGATCGCCGACTTGGTCGCGGCGGTGTTGACGAAGCCGTAGTCGAGCGTGGTGTGACCGGTCTGCCGGCTGAAGGTCGAGATGTCGACGCTCGGGGAGCCGTCCGCCGCTCGGAGCACCGGGAACTCGGCAGTCCGCTCCCCGATCGTGAGGGTGGCCTTGTCCTGCTGGGTGCCCGCGTCGCTCACGGCGCCTCCTCGCGATTTCTGGTCGTGCCGGGGGTGTCGTCCGCCTCGCTGACACACACTGGTCATGACACGTACGGTCATGAGGCGTGCGAGCCTGGAGTCGGCACGGGGACGGGGATGCCGTGCCGCCGCGTCCTTACAGCCTAGTGGCCACGTGCGCCTACTGCGGACACCGCCAAAGGCGTGCGGATTCCGATGGAGGAAACCTCACGCCGACGCGCGAAGCCGCTCGGCGGCCGCCGTGATCCGCTCGTCGGACGCCGTGAGCGAGAGCCGGATGTGGTGGGGGAAGTGGGTGCCGTAGAAGTGACCCGGGCCCGCCAGGATGCCGAGGTCGGCAAGTCGGCCGAGGCTCTCCCACGCGTCCCGCCCCTCCGTCGCCCAGAGGTACAGGCCCGCCTCGCTGCTGTCCACGCGGAAGCCGGCGTACTCGAGCGCCGGCTTCACCCGCTCGCGGCGGGCCCGGTAGCGCTCCTTCTGCGCCGCCACGTGGGCGTCGTCGCCGAGGGCGGCGACCATGGCCGCCTGCACGGGCGCCGGCAGCATGAGCCCGAGGTGCTTGCGAGCCGTCAGCAGCCGCGCGACGATCTCGGGATCCCCCGCGAGGAACGCGGCGCGATAGCCTGCGAGATTCGACTGCTTGCTGAGCGAGTACACCGACAGGATGCCGCGTGCGTCGCCTCCGGATGCCTCGGGGTCCAGCGCCGACGGGATGCGGTCACGGTCCCACGGCGCCTGCCAGCCCAGCTCGGCGTAGCACTCGTCGGAGGCGAGGACCGCGCCGAGCTCTCGCGCGCGCGACACCGCGGCGCGCAGGGCTGCGGCATCCAGCACCCGGCCGTCCGGATTGCCGGGCGAGTTGACCCACGCGAGCCGGGTCGCGGCCGGCCAGGTCGCCGGATCGTCCGCGGCGACCGGGGTCGCGCCGACGAGCCGGGCGCCCACCTCGTAGGTGGGATAGGCGGCGCGGGGGTGGACGACGACATCCCCCGGCCCGAGGCCGAGCAGGAGCGGCAGGAGCGCGACGAGCTCCTTCGAGCCCACCGTCGGAAGCACGTGCGCGGGAGTGAGGCCGGTCACGCCGCGGCGGCGCGCGTACCAGTCGACGATGGCCGCGCGCAGCGCCGCGGTGCCGACGGTCTGCGGGTAGGCGTGGGCATCCGTCGCCGCGGCGAGGGCGGCGCTCACGACCGCCGGCGTCTCGTCGACGGGCGAGCCGATCGACAGATCGACGATCCCGTCCGGGTGCGCGGCGGCGCGCGCGGCGAACGGGGCGACGGCGTCCCACGGGTAGTCGGCGAGGTCTGCGACGCCCATCTCAGAACGCCGTCCGGGAGGCGGCGGTCACGGGGCCTGCGGTGGCAGTGCGGCGATGAGGGGGTGGTCCTTGTGGATCACGCCGATCTTGGCGGCGCCGCCGGGCGATCCGACGTCGTCGAAGAAGTCGACGTTCGCGGTGTAG
>Ga0307505_10002053_pt1 | contig 14773 bp, 13 predicted proteins | sample 23_S_MG_FD_202183 | JGI IMG/M metagenome (GOLD analysis project Ga0307505, IMG submission 202183) | Soil microbial communities from Populus trichocarpa stands in riparian zone in the Pacific Northwest, United States - 23_S | ecosystem: Environmental > Terrestrial > Soil > Riparian zone > Trees...
CATCAGAGGATTGAACGAGAGCGCTGCTGGATAGCCCTGCATGACTCATAGGAGCTTGCTGGCTGGCTCCAACGCGTCCGTTGCTGTCCGAGTGCATGGAGGAGGCCGAGCCAGCCATAGAGCGCCTTCGCTTTTGTGATAGATGCGTCTACCAATCCATCATTTATGGGCTTCGAATGCTGAAAGAGCAAAAGCGCGACAATGCCTATTATGAGCGGCTGCTAAAGCGCCGTTTTCCAACTATCCACGCTGATTACCGCTCTGGAAAATTCAAGTCGCTACGCGAGGCGCTGATTGTATCCGGAATCAAACCGGCACGCACACGGCTACACGAACTCAAGAACGCCTGGCTCAAGGCAACTGTTAAGGAGCAGCGCGAGTTTGCTCGATGGCTGCGTGCACAAATTGGCGGAGTCGCTATCCCACCTGGAACCTCAATCGGCAGTATTGCTGGGCCAATCGCTGTCGACCGTCGGCTAGAAATGTGGGTAGCCTCGCGGATCGAGATCATCATGACTAAACGTGGTTTGACGATGGGTGACGTCATGCACGAGCTAGGATTCCCCCGGCTCAATGCGTCCCTCGGGATGGCGATTCACCGGGGAACAAAACTACAGCCGGCCGTTTTGACCGCGCTCGACAAATGGCTGACGGACAACAAGGGTATATAGTCGCGCGTCGTAGGCGCATCTACGCCGCATGCGGAAAGGTCCGCGACCATCGACAGTTTGCCGGCTAGCATCTCAGACTCCAAAGGCGACAAGCTGAACTTCTCGTAGCACTGTCCTGGTCGTATGGACTGCCGAGCCGTTATCGCGTTAGCGCGTCAAACGAATAAGCCCGCGCAGATGCTCGATGCTGTGGTCTACCTCCTTCAAGCTAAACTCCGCATCCATACGAACAAACTCGTCGCATCCATTACGGACAGTGCGCTTGTTAGCCTCGTAGACGCGATCAAGATGCCTTTCGATGGGTAGAATATCGATGCGCGGATCTTTCAACAACTCAGCCAGAATGCGCGTCCGGTATGAAAGCCATTCGCCGTCCGGTATGTCGCAGTAGTCGCTCCCAATGCGGATTCTGGCGTAATTGAGCGCGGCGAACCTCAGGGCAGGTCGAGTGCCTCGGCGGCATCGAAGGCAACAGCTGGCGTCGGGAGTGCGAGGAGTGCTGCGAGAATGATGCGCTTCATCGTCTTGTCCGTATCGACGTCACCGCACAAAAGGGAACCCTTTCCTCATAGCTGGCCGATATGGCTCTGGGATTTTTAACCGTCTGATTTCATTGGACGGCTCTTCTCGGTCAACAGAAATCCCCGTCGGCACGAAAGGGTTCCATTTCGTCAAGGGCGGGGTGGGTATTATGCCATTGAAAACGCTCCGGAAACGCCATCCCACCGGTGCGATCAGGTGAACATGCGAACAATCGGATATGCTCGTGTATCAACGAGCGATCAGAACCTCGATCTTCAGGTCAGCGCGCTGCGAGCGACCGGATGCGAGCGGATCTATACGGACCAAGGCGTTTCGGGAGCCGACTTCGAGCGCCCTGGTCTTGCTGCCGTGCTCAATGACCTGCGTGCCGGTGACATGCTCGTCGTGTGGCGGCTCGATCGGCTAGGGCGATCTCTGGTCGACCTCATCCGGCTCGTTGGCGATCTCGGTGCTCGACAGATCGAGTTCAGGTCACTCAGCGAGGCCATTGATACATCATCGCCGGGAGGACGTCTGGTGTTCCATATGCTCGGTGCGATGGCCGAGTTCGAGCGGTCGCTGATCAGCGAGAGGACCAGAGCCGGCATGGCTGCCGCCCGTGCTCGTGGTCGTCGGATCGGTCGGCGACCAGCGATGACTCAAATCCAGATCCAGGAGGCGCGTGTTGCCATCCGAGCAGGAGCGGTAACGGTCGATGCTGTTGCCGCACAGTATGGTGTTCATCCTCGCACGCTGCTCCGCACTTTGAAAGGCAGCCGCAAACAGGATGCGGCTGGTTGAGGCCGTCTTCAGATGCCAGCAGCCGATCGATGATCCTGATGCAATCACCATAAGTTCGCGTTGAGGTAATAACGGCGAGGAAGCGGTTCGGAATCGTCGACCAGAAGGTGGCATAGATCCCTTAACGTCAACGGCGAACCATCAAGGTCAGCCGAGGCGGCGCTATCATTTCTATCCATGTAGTATTCGAAGCGATTCCGGAAAAATCGGCGCAGGTTAAGCTTTTCATCATTCATGTTGTTATCGTGTTCGTAGGAGAGGCGCCGGAACAATCCTGCGCCTGCTTTTCAATTGTCAGGGTGACGATGCGCCAGCGCTTCGTGCCGGAGCATCTGAAAAGAGAAGAATGTGTAACGCCGACCCTAAGTTAATATGCATCTATTCTAGTTACTTACATACTTTGGGACGGCGTTACAGCGTCTCCGGTTCGTCTAAGAAGCCCCGGCCGATAAGCAAGCTTCCTCAGCCTTCCTCTTCGCACGGAACTTCGCTACCCGCTTCCGCGTCATATCCCGCCTCCGGTCGTCGCGGCCACTCTGAAGCGGTGACAAGGAGCCGTAGCGATCATGCATCCGATCCGAAACCATGTGCGCGAGGGCTGAACACTTATGAACGAATGGACAGCTGCGGCATTCGAGTGCCCCATCCGTTCGCGCAAACGGCATACCAAAGCATGCCGGCACCATAGCGACCACGGTTATGCGTTCGTGGGCGGCAGGGGGAAGCAATCCGATGTGCCGATCCGACTTCACCTCACTAATCACACCGCGGCGCATTTCCTGCGGCACGAGCTTCAACGTGTCGCGCAGCGGCAGGTGGCGATCCTGGACACACTGCTTGCCAATCATTGGAGCCCAGCGCTTATTAGCCTCCCGGATATGCCTCGTGAGACAAGACCGAAATCCGTCTTGAACTGGGAGATGACGATAATTCTCGATCCGATACTGAGGAAGCCCTGACAGTCGCTCCAGCGTCAGCGGCAGGTGGTCGGCGAGATACTTCTCAAACTCCGCCTGCCAGGCGACTCCGGACTTCTTGCTCCCGAACAATTGAATAGGTCGCGGCGTGTGCTTCCACTTCCGTCGCCCGGCAAACTCAAACGCGAAATCGATAAGCAGTTCGTAAGGCAGACCACACTCATCCGCCGGCTGACGCGCACGCCACAGTTCGGTCAGAGATCCATTGGGCTTCGCGAACACATGATGGGAAAGGCCACGGACAGAGGCGGCAAGATCAATATCCTGATGATATCGCGCATAGCGCTGCACACCGCGACGATAAAGCTCGGCGAGATGCTTGGTGGCTGCCAGCGGGGACATGAAGCGATAGCCGAACCACTTGCAATGAGCGAGTTCGCGTTCGCGCTCCAAATGAACGGGAGCCATAAGCTTGATCGCTCCAATAGTATCAGCGAGCCGCTCCGTGGCTGATGAGTGAAAAAAGGACATAGTTCTCCTTCGGGCAACGCGCAGTCGTCCGGTGTTTGGGTTCAGGTCAATGGCGAGCTTGCTCGGTTTCCTTATAGCGAGACGCAAACTCGAATGCAGAAGAATAGTAGATGCATCTACGCTTCCAATCGCTCAGGGCCGCTCACCGGCGCGCTCCGGTGCTCGCGATGATGATTTCCTGCTCTGGCAAGACGGAGCCAGCCAGCGACGCTCCCTGTCGATTTGGCAGAAAGCGGAGGATTCGACCTCAAACAGCTCCGGGCGCTAAACCCATCCCCATGGACACGTTTGCATCCTTCTAGGACATCGCTCCTGCATCGATGCTGTCATCCCAAGCGAGAGAGGAGGCTTCGCGGCACCCGGCGCAGGCGGCACAAAACGACGCGGCGCATTTTTCCATCGTCCGGACTTTGAGCAGTCACTCCGAACAGCATGTCCGCCGAAGCATCGGTCTGCTCTGCGCAGTCATCAGTTGAGATGGTGGGGCATTCCACGTGTCGGTGAACACGAGCACAGTCCCAGTCTCGTTGGATATGTATTCGAGCTTGTGCCGAAAGGCGTTGCCATCCTCTCGAACCGCTACCAAGCTTGCATCCACGAAAGCTCAGCAATCTTTCCAGCGGTGACACTACGTGCTCGCGGTGGAGAGGTCATCAGCTACGGGCAGTGCCAGCCATCCAGCGCGCATCATGTTGACAGAAATCCCAAAAACACGAAATCGACGTGTTCTATGTAAACTTAAGGCAACATTCGGTTACGTTTGGGGGGGCTTTTGGCGTGTTTTCGCACCCCGAAACGTAACATTCCGTAGTCGAAACTGGTGTCTTGAACACGCGAAACGTAACATTTTACCGTCAATATCACCCTAAATGTTACGCCTATCGGGTTGTATATAAACTTAGCGCAACCAATCTTCGGTTGATATCTAACGGGGCTTAGAAGTGTATTTACCCAAGGCGTCCTACCAGATCCTCCGCGCGCAGGTGTGAGTAGCGCCGGAGCATCCTGAGCTCCTTGTGTCCGGAGATGCCGCTGACCTCCACGACATTCAGTCCTCGTTCGAACAATCGACTGACTGCCTCGTGACGGAGGTCGTGGAAGCGGAGGCTGGTGATACCCACACGATCGAGCAGACGACGCCAAATCTGTTCGAGCCCACCAACCGACAATGCGAAGACGCGCTCGGCATCGTCGCCACTGACTGCCCTCCAGTCATTCAGAGCATCATAGGCACGCTGTGACAGCGGCACTTCGCGGCGTTCGCCATTCTTCGTCATATGCAGCACGACAACACGTCGGTTGTGCGAGATGTCAGCCCAGCGCAGCCCCAGCATCTCGCTACGGCGCATCCCGGTCTCGATGGCGACAATGAGCAGCGTCTTGAAGCAAGGCGTCTTGCCGGTGTCACATCCGTCGAGCAGGCACTTTTCTTCATCACCGGTCAATCGACGGCTGCGCTCGTTTCGGATCACTGGACGACGCACCATCTTCACGACGTTCCGATTGAGCGGCAGACCCCAATCTCGGATCGCCACCTCGACCACATGACTGAGGATCGCAAGTTCGCGCACTGTCGTAGATGCTGCTACGCTTTGCAGGCGCTCGTCCCGGAAGGATGTAATGTCCTGTTGAGAAAGCCCGACCATCGTGCGGTAAGAGAGCTCATGTCGCCGTAGCACGTCGAGGCGCTGGATCTCCTGCACGGAGCCGCGCTTCGTCGGCGAGACCTCACGCTGGTAGCGTTCCATCAGCTCGCCCAGCGTCGTGCTTTCGAGGATCTTAGTATCGGGTGCTGCTCCGAACCGATCGACCTGGGCTTCCAGATCGCGCGCCCACTTCTCGGCATCGAGCTTGCTGTCGAAGCTCTTAGCACGAGGCTTCATGCCGCGCCGACGCACTTGCGCCTGCCAGCGCCCTCTCAGCTTCCGAATCGTTGCCATGCGAGACCTCCAACGGCATGTTGAGGGTCTCGCGTAGGATGCCCATGAAGGGGAACCAAGGACTATCCCGGCGCACGCTCCTTAAATGGGCTTAAATAAGAAGCCTTTGTTTTAGCTTTGCTTTTTCCATCAAGGACCCCATTTAACGGGTAGCGTTTAAATGAACGTCGCCGTTGTCGCCCTTATATTCCGGGGCTCACGCAAATGGACTGAAATAAGCATCCCTCTGTTTCTCATAGGTTTTCGCGAAGCTGCCTATCTGAAGCGCTCTTCCTACAAAATAGGATCATGCCCAACGCGGCAGATATCTAGCATACTTTTTGGACGCGCCTACGCTTTCATCCGCCTTGATCCATCCAGCTTCGACCGTGGCAGATATAATTTGAGACGCCACAGATGCCTTCGATGTTCCAAGTCCGAACCGCTGGCGCAACGTTTCGTTCGTCATTCGCTCGGCCATTACCCATTTAAGGACGCAATGCTGATAACAGGCGCGAATGCGATCATCGCGGGTCATGCCCTCGAAATCCCTGATGCCGTGAACTACAACCGTGGTTCTCCCCAGATCGGATCGGAATTCCGGCGCAGGAAGTTGATAGACTTCAACTGTGTGCACGACACGATCAACCCCGCTGCTGCGCTCCTCGCAAATATCCATGCGTCGCATCATGTCGGTTAGTCTCTTATTCCGAGATTGATATCCGTCAATAAAGCGATCAACAGGGACGATTGGCTCGCCAGGGTTGGAAATTTCAACTCGGTTCGCATAAATTTCGATCATCGGGCCAGCTCCAGTTGCAGTGAAGTCCTGATGGATCAACGTATTTGCGATCAATTCGCGTATGGCGACTTCAGGTAACAGAGTTATGCTCTGTCGAAGGGCGTCCTTTATGATCTCGTTTTGCGGGAGTTGTCCCATCACGAAGGCAACTAGGCCTTGAAAGCCCGCTGCATAACCCCGCTCGCCGATCTGGTCGATGCGAGTCTCCAGCTTATTATTGCCACTGTAAACAATGACGCGTGGGGCTTTTCGGGCAAGCTCAGGGAAATTCGTCAATCGCTTGGCAAGCAAAAGACCACCACAGCGGCGGATAGAATAGCCACCATCCGTCTGATCAATCAGATGCTCGGTAGTGAGACGTTCTAAGACCCCTGAACGGGTGCTTGGATAAGGGAGTTTCAGAAGCTCGAAAAACGCTTGTGTGTCGAGAAGGTCAACAACCTCCTGTGCATCGATTCCCTATTTGGTTGGTTCGTCCAGCCAGTCAGGTCCGCCTTCGGCGAAAATCGCCCGCAGACGATCCTCGGACATAGGGACAAGACTTTCTCCTGACCGCATCAAGTAGGAGCCCTTGAGATTATAGGCAGTGCCACGCGGTCGTGCAGGGACATGAAAGATCACAACGCGTCCGTCCGTGTGCTTTACCGCCTCCACATCGACACGGAAACCAATGTGAGTAAATAGCTCGGATGCGGCAGCAACTACGTCCTGGAACGCGCTGGAGCCTACCACTTGTCGCGGAGGTCTGTCCGTTACACCGAGAAGAAGTTGACCGCCTCCCTCATTGGCGATGGCCACGCAATATCTCGCGAGTTTCTCGCGGTCGAAGCTCGTCTTAGCTTCCTTGAATTCAAGCGTCTGCGTTTCCGTTGGGGCACTGAGCCAAAGGTCGATCTGCTCAATACTGGTAGTCATAGCATCTCAGCGGAGGTTACAATCAGTCGATGGCATATGTTTACCGTCGGCAAGCTATCGCTACCCTTACTGCGATGGACTCAATAAATGCGGAGCGATCATGCTGTCGTTAGATCACACCGCTCGTCTATCTCCAAGCGCAGTCGTGCCTAGAGTGTGGCTCCGCAAATAAAAGCCAACTTTCGACCGCCGCAAAATCAAAATGATAGCGACTAAGAATTCATAATATATTGAAAAACAACAACAAAATGGCGGAGAGGGAGGGATTCGAACCCCCGATGGGCTTGCACCCATGCCGCATTTCGAGTGCGGTGCATTCAACCACTCTGCCACCTCTCCGCGGGGCGTGGTCGGCCAGTTAAGGCGCGGCGCACACATAGCAATTGTAATGGATTGGATTGAGTTCGATACGGTCGTGCCAAGAATGCGCCGTCCTCAATAGGAATATCGCACGGGGTTTTGGGTAGCAGTGCCCATTCCTGGCGGGAGGCGCTTGCCTTTGTAGAGAGCGACAATTTCGGGTTCTGCTTCGCGTCCCACGAACCCGATACGTCGTGGTGCGTCTTCGGTGATGTGTGATGGGAAATTTCCCACGGTCGCGTCGAACCAGCGGTCTGGCCGATAGACGCCGATGACGATGCCCTCCATAACGGGCAAAACGAGTTCTGCCTGCTCAGCACGGTCACGGCTCATGCGCCAAACACCTCGACATCCTTCATAAGGGCCGCGCTGCGAGACAAAGTCCCTTCTTACCGTCAAGAAGATTATTCTGTGTTCCGGATGCAATCGCGGCGCCGCGTATTTCTGTATGACAGCTTGAGCGTGCATGACGCCAACGTCACTGTTGCCATGCCCGTTTTGAAGGTTGGCCAATCCAGGCAGTGCATCTATCAATGCACCTTCAACGTGGAGAGCTTCAGAGGACGTCATGCCGTGACGCTGGATGACATGGATGACTTCGAAACCGTCCGCCGCAATCTCTCGCACACGCTGTAGCTTTACGCTGACTTCATCCTCATCATCATCAAGTTCATCTCGGATCAGGCTGGCGCGCACATGATGAAATAAGCGGTTCCCTTTGCCCTTTCCGACGTAGAAAGTCTCGCCATTTCGCGGATCGATTAACCGGTAAACATAGTAACCCAGCCGTTCGCATATTTCCTGCGTGAAAAATTGGTCCTTCATACAATCCTGTCCAAAATAGGCGAGCGTGAGCTCATGCGACTCAGATGGTGTAGCACTCGGTCGTCGACCGCCGCTTTGATCCGGGCTACCGAACGGTCAATCCACAGGACTACCTAGTATGGTCGTCCACGCTCCATCCGGGCGTTATGTGCGCCCCTCTCAATAATAGCTTCGGGCAGCGTAGGGTCCGGACCTCGGAAGAATCAAGAGTTTGAACATGCTCACAGGTGAAATTCGCTCGAAGGTCGATCAGGTCTGGAATGCCTTCTGGGCGGGTGGCATTGCCAATCCGCTCGAGGTGATCGAGCAGATCACCTACCTGCTGTTCATGCGTGGGCTGGACGACATTCACACCCGCGAAGAGAACAAGGCCAACATGCTCGGCCGCCCGATGGAGAGGGTGATCTTTCCGGAAGGCGTGTATCGCACCGTGCGTGATGACGAGACGGGCGAGATAAAGGAAGAAATCACCTACGCCATGCTGCGCTGGTCGCACTTCAAGAATGACGACCCCCAGCGGATGTTCTTCATCGTCTCGGAGAGCGTTTTTCCTTTCCTGCGCGAGATGGCGGAAAAAGAAACAGCTCACGCCGAGCACATGAAGGGCGCGCGCTTCACGATCCCGACCCCCGGCCTTCTCGCCAAAGTGGTCGACATGCTGGCGGACATCCCGCTGGAGGATCGCGACACCAAAGGCGACCTCTACGAATACATGCTCGGCAAGATCGCGTCCGCTGGTCAGAACGGCCAGTTCCGCACGCCGCGCCACATAATCCGGCTCATGGTGGAACTGACACAGCCGACGCCGCAGGATGTGATCTGCGATCCGGCCAGCGGCACCTGCGGCTTTCTCGTCGCCGCCGGCGAATATCTGCGCGAGCACCATTCGAAGCTGTTCATGGACAAGTCGCTCAACCGGCATTTCCACGACACGATGTTCCACGGCTACGATTTTGACCAGACCATGCTGCGCATCGGCTCGATGAACATGCAGCTTCACGGCGTGGAGGGCGCTGACATCCGCTATCGGGATTCTTTGTCTTCCAGCCATGGGGACGATGCCGACACATATTCGCTGATCCTCGCCAACCCGCCATTCGCCGGCTCGCTGGATTACGAGACGACCGCCAACGACCTGCTCGCCATCGTCAAGACGAAGAAGACCGAGCTTCTGTTCATGGCGCTGTTCCTGAAGCTCTTGAAGCCCGGCGGTCGCGCGGCGGTGATCGTGCCGGATGGCGTGCTGTTCGGCTCGTCCACGGCGCACAAGGCCATCCGCAGGATGCTGGTGGACGACCACAAGCTCGACGCCATCGTCAAGCTGCCGTCGGGCGTGTTCAGGCCCTATGCCGGCGTCTCCACGGCGATCGTCTTCTTCACCAAGACCAATTCCGGCGGCACGGATCACGTCTGGTTTTACGATCTGCAGGCCGACGGCATGAGCCTCGACGACAAGCGCCAGATGCTGGTGCCGGAGGAGAAATTCGGCCCGGTGCCGAAGGAGAAGCTCGGCGAAGGCGAGCACGCGAAAAACAATCTGCCGGATGTCGTCACCCGCTGGGCAAACCGCACCGGCACCGAGCGCGACAACCCGCGCACCGGCCAGAGTTTTACGGTAACGCGCGAGGAGATCGCCAACGCCGCCTACGACCTGTCGCTCAACCGCTACAAGGAAGTGGTTCACGAGGCGGCGGACCATAAGCCGCCGAAGGAGATCATTGCGGAACTGTTGAAGCTGGAGGACGAGATTGCGGCGGGGCTGAAAGAGTTGGAGGCGATGCTTTGAACCTCTCGTTACTCCTTTCTAAAAGCTCAGTCGGTTGGCCTCGCGTGCGTCTTGGTGATCTTGCCGAGCATCGCTTGGGCAAGATGTTGGATAAGCAGAAAAACACCGGTCTGCCGCGAAAGTATCTCAGGAACCCGAATATCAGATGGTTCGACATTGATCTGTCGGACCTGCAGGAAATCCTTGTCGAAGAGAAGGACCTTCAAAGGTATGATCTTCGAGACGGTGACGTTCTAATTTGTGAAGGTGGAGAGGCTGGTCGCGCAGCTATTTGGAAGGGGGATAGCCAAGGTATTATCTTCCAGAAGGCCTGCCACCGAGTGAGGGTCGGACCAAACCTAGATGCACGCTTCTTAGTGCATCGTCTCATGTTCGACTATTTCAATGGAGGACTTGAGGACTACTACACTGGAGCGACAATCAAACATTTCACCGGTCAAGACCTAGCTCGATATGAGATCCAGCTCCCGCCCCTCGATGAGCAGAAGCGGATTGCGGCGATCCTGGATAAGGCTGATCATCTGCGCCAGAAGCGCCGCCAGGCCATCGCGCTGCTCGACAGCCTTACCCATTCGATCTTTCTTGAGATGTTCGGGGACCCGGTGAGCAATCCGAAGGGATGGCGCTTGGGACAAATTGGTGACCTTCTAGACGGTGCCAACTACGGCACCAGCGCCAAGGCAGGGGCAAATGGTAAGCTTCCGATCTTGCGAATGGGCAACGTAACGAGCGACGGGCGCATAGATGTTACCGATCTCAAATACATCGACCTCACTGACAAGGAGAGAGACAAATACACGGTCAGGCGTGGCGACCTGCTCTTTAATAGAACGAACAGTGCTGACCTTGTTGGAAAAACTGCCGTCTTTGATCGCGACGGCGAATTTGCGTTTGCCGGATATTTGGTCAGAGCGCGAACCAACCACGCAGCCACGCCGGAATTTGTCTCAGCATATCTAAACTCTTGCCACGGAAAGAGAGTACTACGTGGCATGGCAAAGAGCATTGTTGGCATGGCAAATATCAATGCGAAAGAGATGCAAAGAATAGCCATTTCCATTCCTCCGGTTGACTTACAAATTAGATTCTCAGAAAAACTTGATCAACTGAAGCAAACGCGACAAAAATTTCAGCCACTGATTGAGATGGCAGATTCTTTGTTCTTCTCCCTCCAGCACCGCGCGTTCTCCGGTCAGCTCTGAGATTCCATGTCCAACTTCGCCTTCCTCGCCGCCGAGTTTCCCGACATCTTCGACAGCGCGAAGCGGGCGGAGGGGTTGGCGGAAGGCGATCCGCGGGCGGCGGCGTTTTATGCGCGGCGAACGGTCGAGCTTGCCGTGCAGTGGGCCTACAAGCACGATCCCGGCCTGAAATTTCCCTATCAGAGCAACATTTCGGCGTTGATCCACGAGCCGAGCTTCCAGAAGCTTGCCGGGCAGGCGGTGTTCGCCAAGGCGCGCGTGATCATCAAGATCGGCAACAAGGCCGTTCACGAAAGCCGCGAGACGAAGCCGGCCGAAGCGGCCAACGCCGTGCGCGAGTTGTTTCATCTCTGTTTCTGGCTGGCGCGCACCTATGCGCGCAAGGACCGCCCCGCCGACACGCTCGCCTTCGACCCCGCGCCGCTGTCGCGCAAGAACGACGTGGTGAAGCGCGCCTTCGTCGAGCTCACCCGCATGAAGGGCGAGATGGAGGCGAAGGACGCCGCTTTCGAGACCATGCTGCGCGACAAGGCCGATCTCGACGCGGAGCTGAAACGCCTTCGCGCCGAAGTGGCCGCCGCCCGCCGCGAAAACGAGGCACAGCCTGACCATCACGACTACTCCGAGGCGCAGACCCGCGACCTCTATATCGACCTGCTGCTCAAGGAAGCCGGCTGGAAGCTCGACAGCCCGCGCGACCGTGAGTTTCGGGTCGAGGGCATGACGAACAATGAAGGCATGGGTTTCGTCGACTATGTGCTGTGGGGCGACGACGGCAAGCCGCTGGCGCTGATCGAGGCGAAGCGCACCAAGCGCGACCCTCGCGCCGGCCAGCAGCAGGCCAAGCTCTATGCCGACTGCCTCGAAAAACAGTTCGGCCAGCGCCCGGTGATCTTTACCTCCAACGGCTATGAGCACTGGATATGGGATGACAGTGCCTACCCACAGCGCGCCGTTTCCGGGTTCTACAAGAAGGACGAACTGGCGCTGATGATCCAGCGGCGCACGACCGCCAAGCTGATCGCGGGGCTTCCCATCAACAAGCAGATCGCCGGGCGCTACTATCAGACCCGCGCCATCTCCCGCGTCGCCGAGACCTTCGAGAGCCACAAGCAGCGCAAAAGCCTGCTCGTCATGGCGACCGGATCGGGCAAGACGCGCACGGTGATCGCGCTGGTCGATCTTTTGATGCGCGCCGGCTGGGTCAAGCGCGTCCTGTTCCTTGCCGACCGCGTTGCGCTGGTGAACCAGGCAGTGCGCGAGTTCAAGCGTCAGTTGCCTGAGACTTCGCCGGTCAATCTGGTGGCCGAGAAGAACGCGGAGGGCAGGGTCTTCCTTTCAACCTATCCGACGATGATGAACCTGATCGACGAGCGGAAAAGCGGAGAGGCACGTTTCGGGCCCGGCCATTTCGATCTCGTCATCATCGACGAGGCGCACCGCTCGGTCTATCAGCGCTATGGCGCGATCTTCGACTATTTCGACAGCTTGCTGGTGGGGCTCACCGCGACGCCGAAGGACGAGATCGATCGCAACACCTATGGCCTGTTCGACCTCGAGGATGGCGTGCCGACCGACGCCTATTCGCTCGACAAGGCGGTGGAGGACGAATATCTCGTGCCGCCGCATTCGGTCTCCGTTCCGCTGAAATTCCAGCGCGAGGGCATCCGCTACGACGATCTCTCCGACGAGGAGAAAGAGCAGTGGGACATGCTGGAGTGGGACGAGGAGGATGGCGACCCGCCCGACAGCGTCAATGCCGAAGCCGTAAACAAGTGGCTGTTCAACGCCGATACCGTCGACAAAGTGCTGGCGCATGTGATGACCGAGGGGCTGAAGGTTGCGGGCGGCGACCGGCTCGGCAAGACCATCATCTTCGCCAAGAATCAGGCGCATGCCGAGTTCATCGAAGAGCGTTTCAACCGCGCCTATCCGCATCTGGCAGGCCACTTCGCCCGCGTCATCACCTTCAAGACCGAATATGCGCAGAGCCTGATCGACGATTTTTCCAAGAAGGACGGCAATCCTCATATCGCCATCTCCGTCGACATGCTCGACACCGGCATCGACGTGCCGGAAGTGGTCAACCTCGTTCTGTTCAAGCTGATACGCTCGAAGACGAAGTTCTGGCAGATCATCGGCCGTGGCACGCGGCTTTGCCCCGACCTCTTCGGCCCCGGCGAGGACAAGGAGTTCTTCCGCGTCTTCGATTATTGCCAGAACCTCGAATTCTTCCGCCAGAACCCGCAGCCGGACGAGGGCAAGAATGCCAGGAGCCTGAACGAGCGCCTGTTCGCCGCCCGCTTCGATCTCGTGCGCGCGCTCGATGAAAAGCACAGGCTTGATGTCACCGGCATGGCCGAGTCCGAGCAGGAAGGCTACGACGCCGGCGATGGCAAACCGCTCGACGAGCAAACCATCCGCGACGACGCGCTGGATACGTTGCGCACCTATGTTGCCGCCATGAACCTCGACAACTTCATCGTGCGCGGCAAACGCCGCGCGGTGGAGAAATACAAAGGCGCTAGTGCCTGGAGCGAGCTGACGGAGACCGTGCGCGACGAGTTGCTCGAAGACGTCGCTCCGCTGCCGAGCCAGGTGAAGGGCGAGCCGGAAGAGGCCAAGCGCTTCGACCTCCTGATTCTCAATCTCCAGCTGGCGCTGCTCAAAGGCTCGAAAAGCTACGACCGGCTGAAGAAGCAACTCATCGAGATCGCCTCGGCTCTGGACGAACAGACGGCGATACCGATCATCGCCGCCCAGCATCCCCTGATCCTCGATATTCTTTCAGATCCTTGGTGGGAGGGTGTGACAGTCCCTATCCTCGAACTTGTGCGGTTGAGACTTCGTGGCCTCGTGCAGCATATCGAGAAGGGTAAGCGCACGATTGTCTACACCGATTTCGAGGACGAGCTTGGCACGAGCGCAGAGATAGATCTTCCGGAAGTCGGAGAGGTCGATTTCGCGCGATTCAAGCGCAAGGCGCGTCATTTCCTGCGCGAGCACGAGGATCACATCGTCATTGCCAAGCTGCGCCATGGTAAGCCGTTGACGACGACAGACATCGAAGAACTTCAGGCGATGCTGCTGTCGGCCGGGATGGGCGACGAGAAGCACTTGGAAAAGGCGGCGGAAGTCGCCAGCGGCTTTGGCGCTTTCGTTCGTTCGCTGGTTGGCCTCGACCGCTCAGCGGTCGCGGAAGCGTTCTCAGGCTTCATTTCGGACAGCGGCGCAACTGCCGACCAGATCGAGTTCCTCGACATGGTAATCGAGCACCTTACCGAGAAGGGCGTGATGGATCCGGGCCTACTCTACGAAAGCCCGTTCATCGACGTCGCGCCGGAAGGTCCTCAGCAGGTCTTTGACTTCGACAGGACGAAGAAGCTCGTCGAGGTCATCAGAGGATTGAACGAGAGCGCTGCTGGATAGCCCTGCATGACTCATAGGAGCTTGCTGGCTGGCTCCAACGCGTCCGTTGCTGTCCGAGTGCATGGAGGAGGCCGAGCCAGCCATAGAGCGCCA
>Ga0307505_10002054_pt1 | contig 14773 bp, 15 predicted proteins | sample 23_S_MG_FD_202183 | JGI IMG/M metagenome (GOLD analysis project Ga0307505, IMG submission 202183) | Soil microbial communities from Populus trichocarpa stands in riparian zone in the Pacific Northwest, United States - 23_S | ecosystem: Environmental > Terrestrial > Soil > Riparian zone > Trees...
GATCCACGATATGAACGGACTTCAGCAGCATCGAAATCATCCTTCGTCACCACCTGCGAGCAGATACAGCACCGCCATGCGGACGGCCACGCCGTTCGCGACCTGGTCGAGAATCACCGACCACGGACCATCGGCAACGTCCGAGTCGATTTCCACCCCGCGATTCATGGGCCCGGGATGCATCACAATCGCGTCCGGTTGCGCGCGTTGCATGCGGGCGGGGGTCAGGCCGAAGAACGAAAAATACTCGCGGACCGACGGCAGAAAGAGGCCGTGCATCCGCTCGTGCTGCACGCGCAGCATCATGATCACATCCGCGGCCGTGACCGCCTCGTCGATCGCGTGCGTCACCTGCACGCCGAGCCGATCGAGTCCTGGGGGCACGAGCGTGGCGGGGCCGCAGACGACAACCGACGCGCCCATCTTGGTCAACAGCCAGACGTTGGAGCGCAGCACGCGGCTGTGCGTCAGGTCGCCGATGATCGCGATCCGCAGGCCGGCCAGCCGGCCCTTGCGTTCGCGAATGGTGAAGGCATCGAGCAGCGCCTGCGTCGGGTGCTCGTGCGTGCCGTCGCCGGCATTGATGATGCTCGCCCGGCATACCCGCGCCAGCTGGTGCGGCGCTCCCGACGATGCGTGGCGCATCACGATCATGTCGGGCGCCATCGCCTCGATCGTCCGCGCGGTGTCACTGAGTGTCTCGCCCTTCGTGACGCTCGATCCCACGGTCGTCATCCCGAGGGTGTCCGCGCTCAGGCGCTTCTCCGCCAGCTCGAATGACATGCGCGTGCGCGTGCTCGGTTCGAAGAACAGGTTGACGACCGTGCGGCCCCGAAGCGTCGGCACCTTCTTGATGGGACGCGCGCCGACTTCCTTCATGGCCAGCGTGGTCTCAAGGATCAGATCGATCTCGCCCGGCTCCAGGTCTTCGATCCCGAGCAGGTGGCGGCTGCGAAGGGCGGTGGCGGTGGTCATCCCTCCACCTCCACTTCGTCCCGTCCATCCAGCTCGACCAGCCGCACCTGCACGCTCTGCTGGCGCGACGTGGGAATGTTGCGGCCGACGTAGTCGGCGCGAATCGGCAGCTCACGGTGGCCACGATCGACCAAGGCGACCAGTTGGATGGCCCTCGGCCGGCCGAAATCGATGAGCGCATCCAGCGCCGCGCGAATCGTCCGGCCGGTATACAGCACGTCGTCGACCAGCAGAATGAGGCGATCGTCGATGGAGAACGGAATCTCGGTGCGCCGGATGACCGGCTGCGGTCCGACGGCATGCCGCATCAGGTCGTCGCGGTACAGCGTAATGTCGAGCGACCCGGTCGGCACGTCCACGCCCGTGATCTCGCGGATCGACGCGGCCAGCCGCGCCGCCAGCGGCACGCCGCGCGCGCGGATGCCGACGAGGGCGAGATCTTCGACGCCCCGATTGTGTTCCACGATTTCGTGCGCGATGCGGGTGAGACTGCGCGAGACGCGATCCGCGTCCATCACGACAGCCATATCGGCCTCTCGGACATATTCCCCTCTTTGCGGCCTCGCAGGACCGTATTAAAGAAGCGAAAACGAGAGTATCACTCTCGTCCTTCAGGTCCAAAGGACCAAAGGTCCAACGGTGCGGCTTGCCAGGGTCCGTGGACCTGCGGACCCAGACCTTTGGACCTTTGGACCGTTGGTCCTTTGGACCTTTCGGACCCTTGTCTTATCGTTCATGTGTCAGCGTGTACGTCACCGGGTGCTCGCGCGTGAACGTCGTGCGGAACAGGTCCGTGCGGGCGAAGCCGTCCATGTCGCGGCCGATCGGCAGGCCCATGTAATACAAGACCGTTGGCGCCAGGTCGACGACCGATCCGCGACGGTATTCGCCAGGCAGGACCGAATCGCCGAACGCGATCAGGAATCCGTCGGGCGCGGCCTCGTGCGAGCCTGTGGTTTCGGTCTCGCCGATGACCCGGGCCAACAGCCGCTTGGTCAGCGACGTGCGCTCCATGCCGAAGCCCGACACGACGATCAACAAATCGCCTGGCTCCGTCTGCGCGATGGCGCGCTCGATCCGGCTGTCGAGATAGGCGTAGTACCGATCGAGGAGCGAACGGCCGGCGTCGTTGCGGCGAACGTCGCCGAACAGGTCCGGCTCGGCCTCGCGCAAGAACGCGTGCCCCAGTTCATCAACCGCCTCGATCCGGAGCGCCGTCAGGCGCGGCGCAAACCACTGCGTCAGTTCCCCTTCCGAGTCCGCGTAGGCGCGGTCCCATCGCGCCCGTCGCATGCCCGCCTGTGGCTCATCGGCGGCGGTCGACGTCGGCAGGATCTGCGACCACGGCGCCTGCTGCCAATGATCGAACACCTGTCGCGCGATGTCGACGGCGGTCGTCGGGTCGCCGGCCTGGCGATCGCCGGATCGAATCGGGAGGCTCGTCGCCTCGTCGAACCCGTCGCTGATCAGAAATCCCAAGGGGGCCACGGCGGGACGCGTCAACGACCAGTTGACGATGCCCGACGGCACGTTGAAGTCGGCGAGGATGTCCCACATGGGCCGCGCCCTCAGGGCCACAGACGTCAACGGTTCGGCGCGCACGAATCCCTGATAGAGCAGCGCCTGCGCGAAGCAGTAGTCGGGCAGCAGATCCACGGGATCGGCCTCTTCGTCCAGTACCAGGTAGACGTACTGCGACCTGGCTCCTGTCTTGGGCGGATACTTGCCCGTCGCGGCCGCCGTCCACACCGGCTCGGCCTGCGTCGGGCGAAGCGTCGCGACGTCGATCAGCGCACCACGATCGATGAGCTTGCCGAAATTCGGCAACTGGCCGGCGGCGACGCGCTGCACGATGAAGCCCCGTGACGCGCCGTCGATCAGAATCAGCCGGACACGGGGCGGCTGCCGGACCGGCCGCGCCTGATTGGCGCGGCGTGTCGCCGGCACTTTCAACTCGCCGGGCCCGCGAATCCACAACGGCACGAGCAGCGACGCCGTCACCGACGCGATCATCAGAATCGCCGCGGGCCGGTTGCCGCGGCGGCCAAACGAATACCGCAGAATGACGACCGCCACGAGCACGGCCGCGCAGGTCGTCGTCGCCGTGGCGCCCTGGCTCATGCGCTGGGCCGCGCCGGCCGACAGCATCGACCGCATGCCTTCGAGATTGGCCCAGGTCAGCACGCTTGCGGTGACCGCGGACGCGGCGCTCAGCCAGGCGAGGATTCGCACGCTCAGCCAGCCGGGATGCAGCGGCCGCGACGCCAGGGCCTCGCGGCCGAGAATCGCCAGCAGGATGAGGGCGGTCACGTACGGTCCGTACATCGCGAGCAGCGCGCCGACCCAGCCGAGCGTGGTCGCGGACACCACGGCCACGTGCGGATTCAACTGCAGCACGAGCACGCCGAGATAGAGCGCGGTGAGCACGCCGCCGGCGATCGCGTTGGTGAACATCCGCAGGTACCGCATGCGCCACCTGATCATAAGCGCCCCGGTTTTGCGGCCGCGCTATACTTTTCGTCGCATGCTTCTTGACGTGCCGGCCCATGTGCTGGCCAACACACGCCTGTCGCCCGACTACAACGTCCTCGTTCTCGGCGCGCCTGAGCTGGCGCGGGCCGCGCGGCCCGGGCAGTTCGTGATGGTCAAGACCCAGCCGGGACTCGATCCGCTGCTGCGGCGTCCGTTCTCGATCTTCGAGCGCGTGCGCGACGCATCAGGCGCGATCGTCGGACTGAGCCTGCTCAACAAACGCGTGGGCGTCGGCACATCCCTGCTGTTTTCCGCGCAGCCAGGCGATCAGATCAGCGTGCTCGGCCCTCTCGGCCAACCCTTCGTGCCCGTGGATCCGCCAGCGGAGGCCTGGATGGTGGCCGGCGGCGTCGGGCTCGCACCATTCGCGACGCTCGCCGACGCGCTCGTCGAGCGGGGTACGCGCATGCATCTGTTCTACGGCGCGCGGTCGGACGCCGACCCGTACTTCGCCGATCACTTCGAACGCCTCGGCGCGACGCTGCACCTGTCGACCGAAGACGGATCGCGCGGCGACACCGGACGGATCACCGTTCCCCTCGCACGCGCGCTCGACACGGCGAGGCCTGGTGCTCCGGTGACGGTCTACGCGTGCGGGCCGACGCCGATGATGCGCGCCGTGGCCGCCATGGGCGAGGCCGCCGGGCGCGCCGTGTACGTGTCGCTCGAGCCGGTCATGGGCTGCGGCATGGGCGGCTGCTATTCCTGCGTGGTCCCCGTCCGCCGCGGCTCCGGCCGCCAGTTTGTGCGGGCCTGCCTGGAGGGCCCGGTTTTCGACGCTCGCACCCTCGTCTGGGACGCGCTGTCAGGACATTGATCTGTGGCTGATCTCTCCACCCGGCTCGGTTCGCTCACGCTCCGCAACCCGTTCATCGGCGCGTCGGGTTGCTTCGGCTACGGCCTCGAGTACACCGGCGCGGTCGACCTGGCCACGCTCGGGGGCGTCGCCGTCAAGGGGCTGTTCCTCGAAGAACGCCAGGGTCACCCGCCGCCGCGCATCGTGGAAACGCCGGCCGGGATGCTGAACGCCATCGGCCTGCAGGGCATCGGCGTCCACCGGTTCGTGGCGGAAAAACTGCCGGAATTGCGGCGCCTCGGCGCGACGACGATCGTCAATATCTGCGGGTCGACGCTCGATGAGTATTGCGAAGTTGCGCGCGTCCTGTCCGACCACGAAGGCGTGGGCGCGATCGAACTCAACATTTCGTGCCCCAACATCAAAGAAGGCGGCATTCAGTTTGGCTGCAGTCTCCACGGCACGTACGACGTGGTCAGCGGCGTCCGCAAAGTCACACGCCTGCCGGTCATTCCCAAACTCACGCCGAACGTGACCGACGTTGCATCGTTCGCGCGTGCCTCAGAAGACGCCGGCGCCGACGGCATTTCGCTGGTCAACACGTTTCTGGCCATGGCCATCGACGTCGAGACCCGGAAGCCGAAGCTGTCGAACGTGATGGGTGGCTTGAGCGGCCCGGCGATTCGACCCATCGCCGTCCGCATGGTGTGGGAGTGCCATCAGGCCGTCAAGCTGCCGATTCTCGGCATGGGCGGGATTGCCACGATCGAGGACGCCCTGGAGTTCATCATCGCCGGGGCATCGGCCGTGCAGGTGGGCACGGCGAATTTCGTCGATCCGTTCATCTGGGACAAGCTGATTTCCGGGCTCGACGCGTACATGACACGCCATCAGATCGCCACGGTGGCCGATCTGGTCGGCACGCTGCAGATTGACTCGAAAGGCCACGCGTGAATCGGATTCTCGTCGCGCTCGATGTCCCGTCGGCCGGAGAGGCGCGCGCGCTGGCCGGCACGCTGCGCGGTGCGGTGGGCGGCTTCAAGATCGGCAGCCAGTTGTTCACGGCCGCCGGGCCGGACATCGTGCGCGAGCTCGTCGCGGACGGCGATCACGTGTTCCTGGATCTCAAGTTCCACGACATTCCGAACACCGTCGCCGGCGCGATCCGGTCGTCGTGCCAGCTGGGTGCGTGGATGGTGAACGTGCACGCCGGCGGCGGACGGCCGATGCTGGAGGCCGCGCGTCGCGCGGCGGACGACTCCACGGGCTCGGCCGGGGTGCGGCCGCTGGTCATCGCGGTGACGGTACTCACCAGCATGGGCGCCGCCGAACTGGCGTCGACGGGCGTCACCGCGTCGCCGCTCGATCAGGTCCTGCGCCTCGCTGAACTGGCGCGCGCCGCCGGGCTGGATGGCGTCGTGGCGTCGCCGCAGGAGACGGCGGCGATTCGCGCCGCGTGCGGGCCGGATTTTGTGATTGTGACGCCGGGCATCCGTGGCGGCCACGCGGTGGCCGCTCCCGACGATCAGCAGCGCACGCTCACGCCGAGTCAGGCCGTCGCGGCCGGCAGTTCGTATCTGGTCGTGGGCCGGCCGATCACGGCCGCACCGGATCCGCGTGCGGCCGCGATGGCGATCGCTACTTCTCTGTAAAGACCGCGTGCCCGCGCCGGTTCTGCGACCAGCAGGACTCGCCCTCGTCCTTGCAAACCGGATCTTCTTCGCCCTTGCTCACGATCGAAATCCGAGCGGCCGGAATGCCCAGACTCACCAGATAGTCGCGAACCACGGCGGCGCGGCGTTCGCCGAGGGCCATGTTGTACTCGTTGGTCCCCCGTGAGTCGGCGTGCCCTTCGATCTGCACGCGCGTCGAGGGCCACCGCTTGAGGTAGTCGGCGTTCTTCTGCAACGTTGCGCGCGAGGCGTCAGTCAACTCCGCCACGTCATACTCGAAAAACACATCCGCCAGCGGCCGCTCGGCGTTCAAATCCGCCACGGTCTTCTTCGCGAATATCTCGTCTTCCGTCGGCACGCGCGGAGGCGGTGGCGGCGGGGGCGTTTCGCGTGGTGGTGGTGGCGGCGGCGGTGGTGGCGGCGCCGGTTGCACGACAGGCGGTGGCGCGGGAGGCGGCGCCGGCGGCGGCACCGGAGGCTTCTTGCAGGCAGCTCCACCGATCGTGAACACAGCAACGAGCAGGAGTCCGAGCGCTTTGGCCGACCTGTTCATGCGGTCGAGCTTACCCACCGTACCGCGCGCCTGTCAACGAAATCACGACACGGCTGCGGCAGTTCTTCGCCCATGGACGTCTCAGGGGACGGGTCTCGCTTGCGCGAGCAAGACCCGTCCCCTAAATACCCTAGAATCGGCAGGAATGGACCGGATGCTCGACGCGACTGCCGTGGCCGAAAATCGGCACTTCTGGTTCAAAGGCCTGCGCCGCTCGGCGCGCGTGCTCCTCATGCAATCGCTCGCCGGCCGCACGCCGCAGCTGATTCTCGATTGCGGCTCGGGCACCGGCCGTAATCTGGACTGGCTCTCGACCATTGGACCTGCCGTCGGCGTCGAACTGTCGACGACCGGACTCGCGCACGGCCGGCGACTCGGCCGCCGGCTCGTGCGTGGCACCGTCACCGCGCTGCCTTTCGCGGACAATTCAGTGGACGTCGCGACAAGTTTCGACGTCCTCTATTCGCTCGGAGACGCCGACGAGCAGCTCGCGCTTCAGGAAATGCACAGGGTGCTGCGGCCGGGCGGGGTGGCGCTCTTCAATCTGGCCGCGCTCGACAGTCTGCGCGGCTCCCACTCAGTGCTGACGCACGAGCGCCGGCGATATACCCCAGGGCGCATTCGTACGCGCCTGGCCCACGCAGGCTTCGCCGTGGATCGTCTCACGTTCACGAACACGAGCATCCTCCCCATCGCGTGGTCGGTACGGCTCCTCGAACGCCTGACGGGGCGCGCCGGGACTGCTTCGACCTCTGACCTGGCGGTGCCTGCCGCGCCGGTCAACGCCGCGTTCAACGCAATGCTCTCGCTGGAGGCGGCGTGGCTCCGCCTCGGCAACCTGCCGATCGGCAGCTCAATTCTCGCAGTGGGTCGGAAACAATCCAGCTAGGCAGGAATTCGCGCCGAGTCTACTCGTCCCAGTCGCCATCCTTCTCGGCGTCATCATCCTCGTCATCATCATCGTCATCGTCGTCATCGGCCTCATCGGCGTCGTCATCCTCCTCGTCGTCTTCGTCGTCCTCATCGTCGTCGTCGCCGTCAAATTCGAGCGGTTCCAGACTGGCCACGCGCAGGCTGCTGCCACACGCGTCGCAATTCCAAGGATCGCCCGCTTCCATCTCGTCCAGATCGTCCGGATCGATTTCAATTTCGGCGTCGCATTCGGGGCAGGTAGCCATACACTCTCCTCTTGGAACCGCTCCGAACCGATTATAGCGACTGACCCCCACATGTCTGTCAAGACGATCCTTGTTGCACACCATTCCGCCACCGTCCGGGACCGGTTTACGGCCGCGCTGACCGAGGCCCGGCATGAGTCCGTCGCAACGGACACCGCCGCCGCCACCGAACACGTGATGTCCGAGGCCACCCGAATCGATCTGGCGCTGGTGGACCTGACCCTGGCCGAGTCGCCGATCGATCTGGTCGCCGACGTCCGGCGTGCTCAGCCGCAGTTGACGCCGGTGGTGGTCTTTGCCAGTTCCGTGACGTCGGCCGACCAGGTGCTGGGCCTGGCCGCACTGGGCGTCACGGCGTTCATCAGCGAACATGCCGCCAACGCGCAGATCTTGCCCGCCCTGGCGCCGCATCTGTTCCCGGACAACTTCAATCGGCGCGCCAGCCCGCGCGTGCCTGTTGCGGTCCCGATTTCATATCAGAGCGACGGCGTCATTGCCGGCGCGAGGACGCAGGATCTCAGCCGCGGCGGCGTGGCGATCCGGACGATGGAGCCGCTCCCGCTGGGCACGATCATCGAACTCACCTTCCGCCTGCCCGGAACGTCGGCCGACATCACCGCCGCTGGTCGCGTCTCCTGGAGCGACCGCCGCGTCGGCATGGGCGTCCAGTTCGACAAACTCACCTCCGAGGCGCAGCAGTTGCTCAATGCGTTTGTGCAGGAGAAGTAAGCAGCCGTGCGGGATGCTTTGGCCCAGTGCTTGGTGCTGGGTGCTTGGTGCTCAGTGCTCGTTTCAGAGCACCGAGAACTAAGAACTGAGCACTAAGAACTACTTGTTTCGCAACAGCCGAAGGCTGTTCGCCGTCACCACCAACGACGCACCCGTGTCGGCGACGATGGCCATCCACATGGTGGCAAGGCCGAACGCGGCGAGGACGACGAACGCGAGCTTGAGCGACAGTGCGATGGTCACGTTCTGCCGGATGTTGGTGAGGGCTGCGCGGCCGAGTCGCAGGGCGAATGGGAGTTTGGCCAGGTCGTCCGACATCAGGACCACATCGGCGGTTTCGAGCGCGACGTCGCTGCCGGCGGCGCCCATCGCGATGCCCACATCGGCCGCGGCCAGCGCGGGCGCGTCGTTGATGCCGTCACCCACCATCGCCACGGCCCCGTAGCGTTCGCGCAGCGCGTGAATCGCAGCGACCTTCTGGGCCGGCAGCAACTCAGCGTGCGCCTCATCCAGCCCCGCGCCTGTTCTCGCGCGTTCCGCATTCGCTTTGACGTCCCCGGTGAGCAGCACGACGCGATCGACGCCGCCCTGCCGAAGGTCTGATACGACGTCGCGTCCGCCCATGCGCATTTCGTCGGTAAGTCCGATGACGCCCAGCGCCAGGCCAGCCTGGCCGACGAGAATCGGCGTCGATCCGCGGCTCTCCACTTCATCGATGCAGGCATGCAGCGCCGGGGTGCACAACAGGCGATCTTCGAAGAGGCGATGACTGCCGACGATCGCGGGCGACTCCGCGACGGTCGCTTCGGCACCGAGCCCAGGCAGCGCGCGGAACGCGGAGCCGGGCGCGACGTCCAAACCGGCGACGCGTGCGCGCCGGACGATGGCGCGGCCGATGGGATGTTCCGACCGCGATTCGAGGGCGGCGGCAACCGCGAGCACGCTCTCGGGCGGCGTGCCTTCGAGCCCGAGCACATCCGTCACCGTAATGTGGCCATGCGTCAGCGTCCCGGTCTTGTCGAACGCCACGGACCTTACCGCGCCCAACCGCTCGAGCGTGGCGCCGCCCTTGATCAGCACACCGGCGCGCGCGGCAGCGGTCAGCGCGGAGACGATCGCGACCGGCGTGGAAATCACGAGAGCGCAGGGACAGGCGACGACGAGCAACGCGAGCGCGCGATAGCTCCAGGTGCCGAACGCCGCGGTCCATCCGTCGACACCGCCCGTGACGAGCGGCCCGCCGAACGCGACCAGCACCGCCAGCAGCACAACCGCCGGCGTGTAACGCCGCGCGAACCGATCGACAAAGGTCTGCACGGGCGCGCGCTGCCGCTGCGCGTGCTCCACCATCTGAATGATGCGCGCGATGGTGCTGTCGGCGGCGAGCCGGCTCGCCGTGACGTCAATCGAGCCCGTGCCATTGATGGTGCCGGCGAACACCAGGTCGCCCGGCGCCTTCTCGACGGGCCACGATTCGCCCGTCACCGGTGACTCGTCGAAGGCCGATTCGCCGGCGACGATGACGCCATCCACGGGCATTCGATCGCCGGGACGGACGATCAGCAGATCGCCCACCTTGACGTCCGCGACGGGCACGAGTCGATCGACGCCTCCCCGGCGCACCGTGGCGGTTGCCGGCGCGATGGCCATCAACGATCGAATCGCCTGGCGCGCGCGCGCCATGCTGAGCCACTCCAGTTCCTGCGCGACGCCAAAGAGCCAGACGACGGTCGCCGCTTCGAACCACTCGCCCAGCGCGGACGCGCCCAGGACCGCGACGACCATCAGCACGTTGATGTCGAGGACGCGTGCGCGTGCCGACGTCCACGCGCGGCGCGCCGGAGCCGGCAGACAGATGCCGATGGTCACGATGTACGCCGCCACCGCGGCCACGGGATAACCCAGCCAGCCGAACGCCGCGCCGGCGGCGAGCGCGGCCGCCGCGCCCGTAAGTCGCAGCAAGGGCTGCCGCCGCTGACGCCACAACGGCTCGGGAGGCGTCGGCGGCGCCGGCGTCACCGCCGGCGCGCAACACGTCTCGCTCACGTGGCGTCTCCGTTCTCTTCCACGTGCTTGCGCGTGTCGTGGATGAGCCCGACGACGTGGTGGTCGTCCAGCGCGTAGTAGGCCTGACGCCCAGCCCGGCGAGCGCGCACGAGTCGCGCAGCGCGCAGCAACCGGAGTTGGTGGGAGACGGCGGACTCGGAGATGCCGACAAGCGTAGCGAGGTCTCCGACGCAGCGTTCGCCGTGGGTCAAGGCATCGACGAGGCGGACGCGGGTCGGATCGCCCAGCAGGCTGAACACATCGGCGATGGCTTCGACGACCCGGCCGCCCAGGAGCCGAGGTCGAACGTCAGAGAGGGCGCGCACAGCCATGAGTCATGAATACATGAGCAGACGTTCATATGTCAACAACCCGCCGGCAGTTGACACGTTTTTGGCCTGTAACTACGATGCCGATTCGGTTTATCGCGATTGGAGTGCTCATGATTGAGGTCCAGCACCTCACGAAACGCTACGGGACGGTCACCGCGGTCGATGACGTCAGTTTCCGCGTCGAGAAGGGCGAAATCCTCGGATTCCTCGGTCCCAACGGCGCCGGCAAGACCAGCACGATGCGCGTGATCACCGGCTACATGCCCCCCACCGACGGCAAGGTCGTCGTGGCCGGCTATGACGTGTTCACGCATCCCATCGAAGCCAAGTCGCGGACCGGCTACCTGCCCGAGACCCCTCCGCTCTATCCCGACATGACGGTGCGGGATTACCTGCACTTCGCCGCCCGCATCAAGATCGGCAAGCTGAGCAAGGCGGAGCGCACGGCCCGCGTCGATCAGGTCATGAAGAAGACCCACGTGGACGACATGGCCGGCCGGCAGTGCGGCAAGCTCTCGAAGGGCTACAAGCAGCGCGTCGGCCTGGCGCAGGCGCTCATCCACGAGCCCGAAGTGCTCGTGCTCGATGAGCCGACGGCCGGGCTCGACCCCAAACAGATCATGGAAACCCGCGATCTGATCCGCGGGCTCGCCGGCGACCACACGATCATTCTGAGCACCCACATCCTTCCGGAAGTGGCGCAGACGTGCAAACGCATCGTGATCATCAACAAGGGCCGGGTCGTCGCCGTGGACTCGCCCGACAATCTGACGCATCAACTCAAGGGCGCCGCCGCGCTCTACGTGCAGATCGGCGGCACGCAGGATGCCGAGGACACGCTCGGCCGGGTGCCCGGCGTGCGCAAGGTCACGCGCGCCGACCAGCACCAGGACTTCTCCGGCTACGAGATCGAGGCCGAAACGAACCACGACATCCGCACTGAAGTCGCCCGCGCGGTGGTTCACGCGGGATGGGGTCTGCTCGAGCTGCGTCCCATGCGGATGAGTCTCGAGGACATCTTCCTGCAGCTCACGACGGAAGATCAGCCGGCGGCCTCGGCTCCCGCGGCTGCCGCCGGCAGCGAGGACGTGCAACATGGGTAACAGTGTGCGCAATATCACGGCGATCACCGCGAAGGAGTTCCGCGGCTATTTTTCGTCGCCCGTAGCGTGGGTGATGATGGGGCTCTTTGCCGCCCTGTTCGGCGTGTTCTTCAAGGCGTTCCTCAGCGGCTTCATCGAGCAGAGCATGGGCGGCCAGTTCGGCCAGGGCCCGCAGTCGGTCAACGTCAATCAAATGATGATTGGCCCGCTGCTCGGCAACGCCTCCGTCCTGATCCTGTTCCTGCTCCCCATGGTGACGATGCGCGCGTACTCGGAGGAGAAACGTTCTGGCACGATCGAACTGCTCCTGACGTCGCCGCTGACGGACCTGGAAATCGTGCTGGGCAAGTTCTTCGGCGCGATGGGCATGTATGCCGGACTGCTCGGCGTGACGATGCTCTACATCAGCATCCTGTTCATCTGGGGTAATCCGGCGTGGCTCCCGGTGGTCTCCGGCTATCTGGGCCTGCTGCTGCTGGGAGGCAGCTTCGTCGCGATGGGGCTGTTCATTTCGAGCCTCACCGGCAACCAGCTGGTTGCCGCCGCGGCCAGTTTCGTGGTGTTCCTGATCTTCTGGATCATCAGCTGGCTGGCCGACGGCGCCGGCCCGATGATTGGGCCAATCCTGCGATATCTCTCGATCACGGAACACTTCAGTGACTTTGGCAAGGGCGTCATCGACACCAAGCACATCGTGTTCTACCTGAGTTTCATCGTCTTTGGCCTGTTCCTCGCGACCAAGTCCGTGGACAGCGATCGGTGGAGGGGCTAGCCGTGAAGCGCATCCTTGGACTGCTCGGGTGGGTCGGCGTCGCGCTCGTGGTCGCGGCGGTCGTCCTCAAGTACACCCGGCCTGAAAACCCGGACCTCTACCGCGGCCTGGCGATGGCCGGCCTCGCCGTCACGCTGCTCTATGCGCTGAGCCAGTGGCGCGACATCGGCCGCTCCTTTCAGGGCCGGAACGTGCAGTACGGATCGATCGCGGCCGGCAGCGTGCTGGTGTTCCTCGCGATTCTTGTCGGCCTGAACTGGATCTCGAATCGGCAGAACAAGCGGTGGGACCTCACCGAATCGAAGCAGTTCACGTTGTCGGATCAGACCAAACAGATCGTCTCCGGCCTGAAGAGCCCGCTGCACATCAAGGTCTTCTACTCGGCGCCCGATACGCCGCAGAACTATCGCGACGGACTCGAGGCGTACCAGTACCTCTCCAGCCAGGTGACGGTGGACTACATCGACGGCGTGGCGAGACCGACCGAATCGGACAAGGAAGAAATCGCGGCGTATCCGACGCTCGTCATCGAGTACGAGGGCCGGAAGCAGCGCGCAACGAGCGCCAACGAACAGGCTGTGACGAATGCGTTGAAGAAGGTCATGGAGGGCAAGTCGAAGAAGGCGTACTTCCTGCAAGGCCATGGCGAGCGCGACCCGGATGATTCGACGACGCGGGCCGGCTATAAGGGCATCAGCCTCGCGCTCGTGGACGAGAACTTCGAGACGGCCAAGCTCCAACTGGCGCAGCAGGGATCGATCCCGGCGGATGCGACGGTGCTGATCGTCGCCGGCGCGACCACCGATTTGCTGCCGCAGGAATCGGAGCTGATCCGCGCCTATCTCAAGAACGGCGGAAAACTCCTGCTGCTCATCGACCCGCCCGAAAAAGGCGGCACGGTGCAGCCCAGCAGTTTGATTGCGCTGGCCAAAGACTGGGGCATCCGCGTCGCCGACGACATCGTCGTGGACGCCAGCGGCATGGGCCGGCTGGTCGGCACGGACGCGTCGGTGCCGATCGGCATGCCGACGGAGCATCCGATCACCGCGAACTTCCGCGTCATGACGGCGTTTCCGGTCGCGCGATCGGTGACGCCGATCGAGGGCGGCACGGACGGCAAGATCGCGCGAACGGTGATTCAGACCAGCGAGCAAAGCTGGTCGGAGTCCGATGTGAAAGGCCTCTACGCGACGGGCCGGCCGACGCAAGACCTGGCCAAGGGCGATACGAAGGGCCCGGTGGCGGTCGCCGCCGCCGTATCTGCCGCCGCTGAGACGAACGCGACGCCGGCGGGCGACGCGGCCGCGGACGCGAAGAAGCCGGAGTCACGGCTCGTGGTCTACGGCGACAGCGATTTCGCCTCGAATGGATGGGTGGGCGGCCAGCTCGGCAATCGCGACCTGTTCCTCAATTCGATCAACTGGCTCGCGCAGCAGGAAGATCTGATTGCGATTCGCCCCAAGGATCCGGAAGACCGGCGCGTTACGCTGACGCAGAACGAGCAGGAACTGATCAACTGGCTCGCGCTCGCCGTGATTCCGCTGGCGCTCTTCGGCAACGCGTTCCGGGTGTATTGGAAGAAGAGATAGCTTATGGCACGCGGGCGTTCCTTTCTGATGCTGACGATCGTCGCGCTCGGTCTGGGCGCGTACATCTACTTTGTCGAGTCGAAGAACGAGCCGTCCAGCGAGACGGCGACCGCCAAGAAAGACAAGGTCTTTTCCACCAACTCGTCGACGTTTGACGATCTCGAAGTTCGCTCGGCGTCGGGCGAGACCACATTGCTCCGGAAGAAGAATGGGCTCTGGGAGATCGTCTCTCCCGAGCCAATGGCTGCCGACTCGGCGGAGGTCGGTGGTGTGCTCAGTTCGTTGGACGCGCTCGAAATCCAGCGCGTCATCGACGAAAAGCCGGCGTCGGTCGCCGACTTCGGCCTCGAGACGCCGCGGTTCAGCGTGGGATTCAAGGCCGCCGGCAGCGCGGATTTCACGCGGCTGCAGATCGGCCGTAAAACGCCGGCCGGCAGCGATTTGTACGCGCGCGTGGAGGGCCAGCCCAAGGTGTTTCTGATCAGCGGCTACCTC
>Ga0307505_10002055_pt1 | contig 14772 bp, 14 predicted proteins | sample 23_S_MG_FD_202183 | JGI IMG/M metagenome (GOLD analysis project Ga0307505, IMG submission 202183) | Soil microbial communities from Populus trichocarpa stands in riparian zone in the Pacific Northwest, United States - 23_S | ecosystem: Environmental > Terrestrial > Soil > Riparian zone > Trees...
ACGTTACTGGTCGTCCTCAGAGGTAAGCCACAGCAATGCGAAAAGCCAGAGGCTGAGCAGTGGCACAAAATTTGATAATAACAAAAACAATGCTTGGTCGGTCCGGTGCGTAAGAAAGTAGTCGCACAGACTTTCTTTCCTAATGACGCGACCCTATGCCCGCCAATCCGCTAGGACCCCCCGGCCAGCCAAGCAATCTCCTCGCCCCGCAGCACCAGCCCCGAGGCGATCTCGGCCGACCTTTCGTCCGCCAGCGGGCACGGCCTGACGTAGCTGTATCCCGCGCCGGGTAGCGTCGAACCCGCGCTTGGGGTCTCGGAGTTCAAACGGCTGGTGGAAGGTGCGGCCGGACGGAGCACACCCGTCCTCCTGAGCCTATCAACCGCCTGGAGCCTCAAGGCTGGCCGACGGCGGCCGGAACGGCCAGCGCCGCAGCGACCGGGGCCGGGGCCGTATTCTGACGCTGCTTGAGCGTCCTCACCCACGTATCCAGCGCCTGAACGTCCTTCAGGATTTCATCGGGTTCCGGCATGGAGCGGTTGCGCCCGCGCGATCCATCGTGACCCGCTATAAGGCTGTGACACGTCTCGTAATTCCGGGTCCACTCGTTGCAGTCCTGCTCGGTTAGAGCGCTAACCCGGATCAGCTCCTTCGCCTTGATGTAGTCGCGGTGGCGCATGACGACATGCGCAAACGCCACTTCCTCCAGTGCCCTCTCCCACGCCGCCCGCAGGTCGTCGTAGACGTAACGGGCCTCCCGCTTGTAGGCCTCGTCGTCCATCTGCGCGCGAGCCTGCCTCAGCGTCCGCGCCTTCTTCTCCAGCGCGTCGATGCGGGCAAGAATCTTCATGCCATCCCACGGCAGTTCTGTGTCGACCATGCCTACGGTGGCCGCGGACCTGCGTATGTGACGGGCCTCGCACGGGTATCCTGCCTCCTCAGCCGCCTCCATGATGTCGTTCAGAAAAATGAGGTCGTGAGTGAAGACAATCACCTGACGGACGGCGGCTTCAGCCGCCAGGCGCTCGGCCACCTTGTGCCGCCATTTGTGGTCTAGCGAGGTGATCGGGTCGTCGAACACGAGGGCAGAACTGTGCGGCGCGGTCGCGAGCTCGGCAAGGAAGGCGGCGATGGCGACGCACGTCTGCTCGCCCTCGCTCAGGATGTCAGGGACGTTGGCGTCCGGCTTCGCGAGAAGCCTGATCTTGTACTGGGGCGATCCGTAGACGCCGCCCGCGCGGACCATCTCCACCCTGATGTTCGCCTTCACGAGGCCGATGATCTCCTCCGAGAACCTGTCCCGCAAACGCGGCGTAAGCACCTCGTCGGCGATGGCGTTCCCCAGATTGGTAATGGCGTTCGTGGTGGTGTCGCCGAGGCACTGGTCGAGGAACCGGATTGCCTTCAGCCGCTCGATCTCCGCCTCGACGGCTGGCAGATGCTGCCGAAGGGCAAGGCGATCCGCGAGCTCCTGCCGCTCATTCTCCAAAGCCTTCCTCTCGTCGCCCGACGCCGCCTTCTGCAGGGCTGCAGCGTAGTCGCGGACCTCGGTCTCCCAGCCGGAGAGGGCCTCGGAGGGAAACGGCGCAGCCTCCGGGATCACGGCCGCGTCGTCTCCGGATAGGCGGCGGTGAAGCGCATGACGGCGCGCGCGGGCTGCGGCGAGAGCGCGAAGGACGGTCCGGTGAAGAGTGCCATCGTGCAGCTGAAGTTCTTTCAGGCCGTCGGTCAGGGCGCGCCGACTGATCGTCAGTGCATCAAGGGTGCGCAGGGCGGCCGCAAACACCTCCTCGGCCGTCTCCGCCTGTCGCCCGGTATCGTCACGAATGAAGTCCTCGAACAGCTTCATCCGCTGAAGCGCCTCCTCCGACAGCGGCTGCTGGCAGAGCACGCACCGCGTCTCCGCCGAGGCGGGCGGATAAGGCGCGGCGGGATAGGCCACCTCCGTCGAGTACCGGCGGGCGGACTCCCACAGGGTGCGCCAGACCTCTCCGCCCACATCGGGGAGGGTTTCCGGTCCAAAGAGCCCACGCGAGGCGAGCGCCGCCGCCCCGCGCTTCGTTACCGCGGCCTGATGCGCGGCAAGAAGCTGCCGGATGGTCTCGTCCCCCGTTCCTGCGGCAAGAGCCGTCAAGGCTTCAGCGAGGTGCTTGATGCGCTCCGCCTTGAGCTTCTGCTCGGCGGCCGCCGTGGCCGGGTTCTTTGACAGGTCTTCCGTCAGGCGCGTCAGCCGGGACTTCTCCTGATCGGAAAGCGTCGCCAAAAGCTCGAACGGGGCGACACTGGCGGCGTGGGTCAGGGCCGCGGCCGCCTTTCCGACCGCCGTCGTCGCTTTCCAAGGCGGCGCGGCAAACAGGGCGTTGCGGGTCTCCCGCTGCCGTTTCTCCGCCTCGAGCTGCGCCTTAACCTGTTTGCAGGCCGCGCCGAGCTCGTCCGGAACATCCAGGCCGAAGGGTCTGAAGGCGACCGGGTTCTTGTCGCTCAGATGAACGGCGGCGCAGTCAGCGTCGAACACGCTGATGGCGGACAGGACCGGGTGAGGCTGCGGCTTGGGCTGGCCGGTATCCTTCCACGGCTCCGGAGGCTGCTCAGCGCCGCCAACGCTGTAGCAGAAGGTGGCCGACGCGGCGGCGGTCGCCGGCGGGCCGTAGGCATTGGGGAGGATCACCTCGGAATGGCGCGCGCGGCAGGCCCGCTTCAGCAGGCGCGCATAGCCCGACTTCCCCGCGCCGTTGTCACCGTAGATGACTGTTATCCCCGCCGGGGCAAAGGCGAGGGTCTGATCGGGCGCGAGATTGTTGACGGCAGCCACGTCCTTGACGGCGGTGACGGAAACCGACGCGCCCGCGCCGGGATTGGCGGGAAGATGCGCCTTCTCCAGCGGCTGCGGCGCGGGATCGGTCTGCAATGCCGCCGGTGTCCGGCCGCGCCTGCACAGGGCGGTCAGCTCCGCGATGTCGTCTTCGCTGAGCTTCTGGCTCTGGACGATCCTGCGGAGGGCATCGCGCTGCCACGCCGGGCGGCCCGTCGACCAGTCCAGGACCATTTCGAGAACAGTTTTGGGCTGAATGGCCACGGCCATAATCAATACCTCTCGCTATCCCCTATTGAACGAAGCGGCAACAAAAGCAAGGCAGGCCCGGGTCACAATCCTTTAAGCAGCCGGGCCGATAATCGCAGCATGCGCGTGTGGAAACTCGAAGCCTGTGCGGACCAGGAGCGAATCGGCTGCCGGTGGGGCTATGCCCTGGCGGCGACCGCCGAAGACGCGCTCGCGCTGGCGCGGGCCACAAGCGCCCTGCCCTTCCTGTGGGTGCATGAAAAGCCACCGGCGACGTTGTGGCCCGGCGCGCCCGACGCGCGGGTGGAGTGGAGCTGACTGGCGGGTCGTCGCCCCCTGCCCTCCTCTACGCGGCTGGCGGCAGACCGAAGTCTTCCTTCTCGCCGCGCAGCACGATCCTGAGCGCGCCATCGGGAAGCGGGCGCTGCAGCGCCAGCGCGTCCTTCCATGGTGCTGTGAGCCAGGTCTCCCACTCGGAAGGTTCGGTGAGGATCGCGGGCATGGCCTTCGGGTGCACGGCGCGCACCTCCACGTTGGGTTCGGTCGTCAGGAAGCCGAAAAACTCGGCCGTGACCTTTCCCTCCTTGAGTTTGCGCACCGAGGTCCATGGTGCCCAGATGCCCGCGAAGAAGGCGAGCGGTCGGGACTCGTCGAAGGCAAACCACACCGGCGGGCGCGACCCGTCGGGCTGGGTTTCGTTTTCGGCAAAGCTCGTAAAGGGCACAAGGCAGCGATGGTCGGGACCGAGCCAGGGCCGCCAGTGCGATGAGCTGACTCGGCGTATATTGGTGACGCCGCGATCGACCTGCTTGCCGGTCATGTACTGCGGCGGTGTCGGCAAGCCCCAGCGCGCCATGACGAGCTCGCGGCCGCCTTCGCCGTTGCGGATGATCGGCGCGCTATAGTCCGGATAGATTCCCGGCAGCGGCGGCATGTTGCCCGCGCGGTCGTTGAGGCGATCAAACAGCCGCCGCATGGCCTCCTGCGATTTGAGCATCGAATAAAGGTTGCACACGGGGTCGCTCCACTCTGCGCCGCGCCCGAACGGCAGGTGCGATGATTGATAGGTCGGGTAGTCGGTGCCGTCGGCCAGAACAAGCGCAGGGAAGGCCGCTACGAAGGCACGGGCGTCATCGATGGTGCGAAAGTACCAGGCGGCCGCATCGGCGAGCGATCCGGACGCTGCATGCTGCGCGTAGTTGCCGCGGCCGAGCTCGGCCTCGAGCCACCGATCCATGGAGGGTAGCAGATTTTCGAAGCCGCGTTCCGGCACCAGAAATTTCACACGCATCGGAAAGGCGCGGTCATCAGTAGCTTTTTGCGGGGGACTGCGCCGACACATGCGCCCAAGCCTTGCTTCCGGAATCAGGGGGTGTTCCCATAATGTTCTCTGATGCCCTATGAGAGGAAACTGCGCCAGTCCAGGAAAGCCGTGCCGCTCGCGAGCTCGAGGCGGGTGATGCCATCGAAGTCACCTGCACGGCCTGCCGCCACAGGTCGCTTGTCGCGCCGCATGTGCTGCTGGCGCGGACTCACGCGAGTGTTGCCGTGGGAGCCGCCCTCGAGAAAGCGCAGTGCTCGGCCTGCGGCGGAAAAGAGTTCACCTGGGCGATCCTGCAGGCGCGGCCGCCCCGCAATGCGCGCCGCTACTGATGCCTGCAGGGAGCGAGCGCCCCTTGCGCCTACCCCTCCCGGAGCCGCATCGTCATAGTCGCTTGCGCCGGAAAGCTCTGGAGATCGAAATGCCGGACAAGCAAGCGGGCGTCGACTCCCCCGCAATCGAGTTTTTTCGGGTTCAGCATCGGGCTCGCACCCGCGTCCGCGAGCAGTTCTCGAAGGATGCCGGTGACTTCCTGAACGCGCACCAGTTCGTATTGAGCGGCGTCGTCAGTGGTCTGGCGCGGATCGAGGGCAGGAAGTGGCCCGATGATCTTCCGGAGGACATTCAGGCGAAGATGACGCAGGTGGCGCAGCTGACAGCCCTCTTTCTGCATGGCGTCGATAGCTGCGAGGTGGCGATCGCCGAGGGGCTTTACGGCCAGGCCGGAACGCTTCTGCGCCAGCAGATGGAAATCATCGGCGCTATCGATGAAGTATGGCTCGGCAAGCGCAATCCAAAGTCCACGCCCAAGGTTTCAAGCTTGCCGCCGGAGCTGAGACGTCACTACGGCGGCCTTAGTGAAATCGCACATGCTGCGGTGCCGGACTACCTGGCGCGCATGTTCACCCTCGAGGAGGGCGGCCTGATCGGCTCGCCCACCGTGCCCCAGTACAGCAAGGACTTGGCGCTTTTCCTCTACAGTCTGGAACTCGGGCTGCTGCTCCATTTCGCCGTGCGACAGGACGACGCCCTGAAAAACGCCTATGGCGACGGGCTGAACGAGGAGGAAAAGAAGCTCCTGTTCGTGGGGAAAACACTTGCGGATCGGGCTGCTGAAGAGCTGGAAGCCTTGAAGCGGTATGAATGAAGCCCTACTAGCCGCTATGCAGCGTCAGACCTCCGATGTCCGCGCATCTCAAGTGCGAACAGGCGCTGTGAGGCTGGCCCCCAATAGGAGAAGAACCATGGCAGAGACGATTGACCGTAGCGAACTGCTTGCCCTGACCACCGAGATTGTTTCAGCGCATGTCGGCAACAATGCCGTCACCGGCGGCGACATCGCCGGGCTAATCCAGTCCGTGTTTGACACGCTGAGCGGGCTGGGAACGGAGGACGCCGCCCCGGCTGCGCTGACCCCGGCCGTGCCGATCAAGCGGTCCGTGACGGACGACTACATCGTCTGCCTCGAGGATGGCAAAAAGCTGAAGATGCTCAAGCGCCACCTGATGACCGCCTACGGCATGACGCCCGAGGAGTACCGGGCGAAGTGGGGGCTCAAGGCGGACTATCCGATGGTCGCGCCCAACTACGCCCTCAAGCGGCAGGAGCTGGCGAAGAAGATCGGGCTCGGGCGCAAGCCGCGGGTGGTGGAGCCGACACCGGCACCGACACCGGCGCGGAAGCCCCGGGCCAGGAAAGCAGCGGCCTGATGGGTGACCGTGGGCGCGTCTGCTACGCGCCCACGCACCCCCACTCCGGCAAACGACAAGAGGGCTCGGTTGCCCCAATTGCACCCGCAGGTAACAGGCGTGGTGGCTGGCCCGCCTTGGCGATCGCGGTTATCGGCGTGCTGGCGTACCGCGTGCTCATTGCCATCAAGCCGACGGTTGTCCCGACGTGCAGGCAGACTGGTGGATGCCGGATTCGTCGAGAGCCTTACCCCGGAACACATTGAGAGATTTAAAAATATTTGCCGCTGCACAAGAATCCCGATAACGTCCCCCTCGGAATACTACCTAGTGGAGAACGCAGCGCGTGGCGAGGTGGACCGGCGATCCGGAGATAACTGCGGTACTGGAAAGCGCTGACGCGTGGCGGGAGCGCTGCTTCGTCGCTTCTACCTCGATTCTGTCCGATCGGCCGCTCTGGACCCTCGAGAACCTGAACGACCTTCTCCATCGCTTCGCGGACAATCCGCTTCTGGGGGACCGTGACTTCCTGGACAAGCTATCCGAACAGCTCCGGGATGCGCCCCCCGCCGTGCCCCAACTAGCGGCAGAGGTGCTCTGGTTTCTGAACCTGTTCCCGCATCCGGGAACGATGAAGCCGGAGACGAAGCGCGAGCAAATCACAAGGGTTTGGGGATGGTCGGGCGCGCCCGCGCCCGCCTCGCCCTTTCTCGACGATGCGCACCTGCATGGGGTCGGCAATCCGGGAACGGCTTATGCGACGCATCGGCCGTTGGAGTTTGAATACCTGCTGAGGACCGTGATCGCCTTCAAGAGCCTGCCTGCGGCAGAACAGACGCGTCTGATGCGTGACGACCCGCCTTGGTCCTTCATGCTTTGGCTGGACGAGCAGGACGGTTCCGATCGGCGGCTTGTCCGCAATACACTGCTTTATTTCCTGTTCCCCGACTATATCGAGCGTAATACGTCGCGCGCACACAAGCGGCAAATATACGATGCGCTCAAGAGCAAGCTTCCCCCGGACCAGCGGATTCGGGCCAAGGACAGCAGCATGCTCGATCTTGATCGCGCCATCGCCGCAATCCGCCAGGTGATCGCCGCCGAGCGCGGCACCGACGAGGTCGATTTCTATCAAGAGGGCATCAAGGCGCAGTGGTTCGCCCCCTTTCGGGAAGGCAGTGCCAAGGATTTTTCATCCTGGCTGAGTGGCTTTCTGACCGATCGCGGCCTCCAGCTGAATCAATCCGGCCGCGACATCAAGAAACTGGATGAAAAACGCGCGATCAGCCCTCAGACCGGCTTCTGGGAAGACGCGGGGTACGTCACCAGCAAGCCCCCGCGCTGGCTGCTTCACTTGGACGCCACAGGGCCGGAGCTTGTCGCCCGTGTACCGGAATTCAAGCGGGCGGGAGTGATCGGCTATGCCAACACCAAGGGCGGTGACTCCGGCGCTCTGACCGTGCGGATTATTCCCGTCGTTAAGATCGGTGAGGATGAATACCGCACGGTGGAGACATGGGAATGGCTGGTCCTGTTCTGCTTTCCTGGCGGCCTCGAGCCCGGCACTTCGGGAGAAGTGTTCAGCAACTTCAACGTCGAAACCGGCGATCTGACCTACCTGGGAGCCTCTCAGCCTTACATCTTCTCCGCGCTTCTAGGTCTGAATGCCCCTGAAGAGACCTTTTCCGCCACAGTGAACGGCACGCTGAAAACGATTAGCTACCGTGAGGCCACCGACGCTTTGGGGAAACTGATCAACGTCTCGGCGGTGGGGGCAGCGGATGGCTGACCAGATTCCCTTTTTCAACCTCACTGATGAGGAGGAACGCGGCAGCCTTAAGCAGCGGATCGAGGATGCATATCGCGGAGCAGGAGAGCTGGCGCGTCACGCCCGGACGGCCGCCGGGCTGGGCGGGGCTGAGGAAGGCGACGACACAGGAGGGCTCGCGCCCGGAGAACCGCTCAAGCTGACGCCGTTCGATGACCTGATCGGCATCGACCCGAGCGTCTACCGTCAGATTGAGGCGGCGGTAAACTCCGGGAAACAGCACCTGATGTTCTATGGCCCGCCGGGAACGGGCAAGACCACGCTGGCGCGCCGCCTGGCGGGGGTGCTGAACGGCCGCAATTGGACGCTGATCACGGGCTCGTCCGACTGGAGCTCGCAAGAGATCATCGGGGGCTACCAGCCGATGAGCGGGGGCGCGATACAGTTCTTCCCCGGCGTACTGCTCCGCAATTTCGACCGCCCCCTGGTGATCGACGAGCTCAACCGCTGCGACATCGACAAGGTGATCGGGCCGTTGTTCACGGTCCTGTCCGGGCAGGCGACCACCCTACCCTATCGCCTGGATGCGGACAAATCGGACAGCGCGCAGTACGTCATTCTTCCCGAAACCAAAGAGGACGCAGCGGCGCATGAATTTGCGCCGGGGCCTGCCTGGCGGCTGATCGCCACGATCAACTCCATCGACAAAGCCTCACTCTACCAGATGAGCTATGCTTTAAGCCGCCGGTTCGGCTGGATATTTGTCGACGCCCCGAAGGACACCAAGGGATTTGTCGAGACCTATATCGAAAAGTTCCTCGGTCGACCGGCCACCATCAGTGCCGGGATGCCGCCCTTGGCGGCGATATGGGATGCCATCAACGAGGTGCGGACCATCGGTCCTGCTCCCGTGATCGACTCGCTAAAGGCATTGGAAATCCTCTCGCCGGGCGCGGACCTCCTGGGGCCGCCCATAGGGGAGATGCGCGCGGCGTGTCTGGATACTTTCGACCTTTTCATGCTGCCGCTGTTGGACGGCATTCTGCGCCACGAGGCCGAAAAGCTCGCCGGGAAGACGGCGCAGGCGCTCGATCTTGCAGAGGGATCGCCAGAGGCAGAGGGATTAAAAAGGCGCATCCTCAGCGTAGCGGTCTGACATGGATGTGGCCGCCATTGATCAAGCGATCACGGATCACGCTGCAAGCCTCTTGCTCCGGTATTTTAACGCCCCTGAAGCGGCTCGGGCCGCACGCCCGGCTGTCTCCATAGAGCGGGATCGGGAGCTGCTGCGCCTGCACTGGGCTTTGTCTCCCGCCGTTACTGATCTGGTCGCGTACATCCTTTCCCATCGGCACGAGATTCAGTCGGTCCTGGGTACAGCGCGGCGGGTCGAGGACGGCATCGTGCGGGGAAGGCTTGATGCCGTCGGTACACTGAGGGCGCGCCGGATGTCGGGGCTTGCAACGGCGGTGGTCAGCCATGAACCCCTGCGGTCCTATGACTCAGGCCCCAACCAGGTGCTCGGCTGGGTAATCAGCCAAGCATGGTCGCTCGCGTCCCGGTTCGTCTCGTTGGTCGTCGAAAGCTCGGCCTATCGAGCGCGTCTCGATGAAATGACGCAGCGGCTGGAACAGGTGCGCCGCATCGACGCGGTGCGCCAGATTGCCAGTCAGGCGACACTTGGCCAACGTCCGAAAGCCAACGCCCTTCTTGAAGCCGAGCGCTCGCGCCGGACGATGTATCACAAAGCGGCAACGGCCTTCCGGGCCTTGTTGCTGATCGAGTCCGGCGATCCGGAGGCTATCGTGACGATGCTGCGGCATACGCTCCTGGCTCCGCTCGAGCCTTGGCGGCGATACGAGCTGGCCGTCGCTTACAGCCTGGCGGAGACGCTGGCTGATCGGCAGGGCACGGCGATGATCCTGAATTTCATCGTGGGTGACATACGAGTGCCAATAGCCCAAGCCGGGCGGTGCGCTGTTTATTGGCAATGGCGGACGAAGCACTACGCCCCGCCTCCGCTTGAACCCTCCGAACAGGTTTCTCAGGCAATCTGGGCGGCCTATGGGCTGGGGGCAGCGCCCGACCGCCCCGATCTGGTTGTGGTCGATTCCGTAGCCGCCACAGTGCTGGCCATTGTCGAGGTAAAGTATCTGACCGGCGAGTCCGCCGCCGACCGGGTACGCTCGGCTGTGACGCAGCTTGTGCGCTACGCGCGCGGCTACGGGCCACTTGCGGGGATCGAGCCGCTGCTTGGGCGCTGCCTGATCGCCGTCAGCCAGGGCCTTGGCGGGATTGCCCCTGTCGATCCCCGCCCCGCTGGCACTCCCTCCCTCGTCGATTTCGCGGGAATCCAGAGCCGCGCCTTAGACCGTTGGGCCGACGAGCTCCTATCCTGATCCGGATCGTTTTTAGCTGGCTGGCTCCGTCTGCCGCGCGGCGGCCTTTCCGTTCGATTTTACCGACGGCGGCCGCTGCGCGCCGCCATCCTCAAACAGGGGCACATCCTTTTCGTCGACCGGCCGCGCGCAAGGGGGCGCGATCTCGTAGCCCGAATCCCTCTGCTTCAGGAGCGGCTGGACGGTCGGTTTGAAGCGCGCGACACCCCCGAGCAGATACTCCTCAGACAACTCGCAGCAGGTCCATTTGCGTTTCAGCGCCTCGGCCACTGCCCCGGTGACGCATGACCCGGCAAAGGGGTCCACGACGTAATCGCCGGGATCAGTGAGGAACCGGATGAAATACTCGGGCAACTGCGCCGGGAAGCGCGCCGGATGGATGGCGATGTTCTCCTTACGACAGTGATCCTGATATCGGCCGTTGGACTCCGTGTTGGCGATCGCCAGCAGGTTGGGCGGCACGGAGCCGCCATTGTCCTTCAGAAACTTGTCGGAAATGTCGTGCCCCGACGGCCGCAGCTTGGCGACATAGCCGTTTTTCAACAGGTGGTGCATGGAGGCGCTGTAGGGTTGCAGGACGCGCTTGTTGTTGGCCTTCGGGAAGGGAGTCTTGGCGAGCCACCACACGCAGTTGACCGCATCCTTGACCCGCACCCGGCGCACGTTCACCCACTCGGCCGGGGTCGGCAGTTTGGATGGGTTCCACCAATAATGCTCCTGGCAAAGGTGGAAGCCGAACTCCTCCACCAGCATGATGAGAAGTTTGAAGTGATAGAGGCTGCGCGTTGGCTGACCGGGCACCCACGCTCCGCCTATGTCGATAACCAAGCTGCCGCTGTCCTTCAGCACGCGGCGGAAACCCTCTGCAAAAGGTCGGAACCAGTCGCAGTAATCATCCGCGTCCTCGTTGCCATAGCTCTTCTTCCGGACCAGCCCGAAGGGCGGACTGGTCATGATCAGATCGACGCTGTTGGCCCGGGCCTGATTGAACAGGAAGGAGCGGGAGTCGCCCCACAGGATTTCGCCGTAGGTGGCCTTATGGAACTTACGTATCTGTGAAGCCGGATAGTTCTTGCCATCGATGAGGTCGCTCTCGTCGCCATCGTCAGAATTATCTACAAAGTTTTCATGCAAAAATCGTATGTATTCGCTTACGTTTTTATGCCCAAGCTCCGCAGCTGCATCTTCGAACTCACGATGCTCGTCATCTGTAAGCCGGATATTGGTGATTTTTGAGCGCGGTTTTTCCGCTTTCGGTCTTGCCATGTGCCCCTCTCCTTCTTTTACCGAGAGAGACTAGCTGATCCGTTTTTGTGTGACAAGAACCAAGTGAGCTATTCCGTATTACATAAATCGGCCGCCCGTTCGCGGACCCCCTCCCCCGCGTTGCTAACTCATGGCTCGCGCCAGCCGCGCGATCCTCTCGACGCAGTCGAGCACGTCCTCCTCGCGGACGACGATCCGCTGGCCGGGCTTGCGGGACGCATCGCCGGATTTGCGGACATAGTCCTCGTCGACGATCCCCTGACGGTGCGCGAGCAAGTGCCGTTGCTGAAAATAGCGGTTGAGCGCCGAGATCTCGCCGGGCGCGACAAGGGCGGCATACGTCTTGCCCGCGGCCCGCTGCCATAGATCGCTGCCTTCCGCGAGATTCTGAAAGGCATTGCGTCGTGCCGCTATCCCGGTGCCGCGCGCCTCGAAGGTCACCTCGGCAAAACGCTGGAAGGCGGTGACGGCGTTCTGCAGGCCACTCTCAAGCAGGAGGCGGTTGGTGTTCTCGGCCGCGTCCCGGTCGGGCATCGCCGCCCTGATGCCGGGGAGGGCGGCGATCGACGCCCGCACCGCCTCGAGCGTCCCCGCAAAGGCCTGGTCCGCCGCGCTATGCCCGCAGGCCGGGCAGAAGAAGGCCGCGCCTACGACGGCATAGCGGCACGCGCACGCGGCACAGGTGATCTTGACGCGCATGCACTCAGCCGCCTGAGGCAAGGGAATGTGGATGGGCTTGCCGTCGGCTTTCATCGTCAACTTGATGAAGGCCTTTCGCGGCTGGCGACGGTTCCAGGCGTCGGCGTCCTGACGTAGCGCACCCTGCAGCTGCTTGCTCAGCATGGCCAGCGCCGCCGCCTTCGCCTGCTCGAGCTGCTCGGTGGTCCACCAGTGCCCGCCCTCGGCCTCGTAACGGCAGGAGGGGCAGAACACGAGCGCGCCCTCGGGGCGGCTCTCCCAATCCTCCTCAAGGATTTTGAACTGATACATGCACTCGGGGAACGGGGCATTCCTTGTCGAGATAGCCTTCGGCGTCGCTCTCGATCGGAATCGAAAGTGACTTGGTGCGCTCGATGCGCCGGAGCTCCTGTATCGTCTTTTCAAACATGGAGATGGCGCTGCGGGCGCTGCCGGTCGATCCGCCGCCCCTTGTCTCGCTGACCGTCGTGCGCGGGCTGGCCTTGCCGTGCTTCGCGGTGACGAAGCGGCCAGAGATGGCGCTCCGGAAACTGCCGCCCGAGGATTTGCCTTTTGCCATGATCCGTAGTCCTACCAGATGATGTGTGCCGCACGCGGCTTCTGCCCGATGATATACCACGGGCGCTGTCTCCGGCGAATGGCCTTTCGCGATCACAAGCTCTTGTGCTGCGCCGACGCGGGCGTGCTGTAGCGGCGGTAGCCGTCCGCGCACATCTGCCTGTAGTAGGTCCGGTTGCGACGGCACGCGGTGGGGCCGAGGCTCCGGCTGAAGCCGCAACGCTTGCCGTGCACGAGGCCCTGCGGGACGTGCCTGATGCCGTAGAAGTCGGCGAAGGCGGGGTCGATGCCCTTCAGCATGTACTTGCGCGCGCCGAACGGCCGGTAGGCGGCGCGGATGTCGATGCTGCTGACCGCGCAGGTCAGTCCGCCCGTGACGCTGTGCAGCCACTGCGGGAACTTCGCGGTGAAGTCGGCCAGGCGCGGCGGCGGGACGTGCAGGAGCCAGTGGGCGGCGGTGTGGCCGTTGGTGTTCTCGATCACCCAGACGAAGGCCGGGGTCGATCCGGTGAGGCCGCTGCGCCGGGGAGGACGGCGCACCCACGGGCCGAAATGGTTGTCGCGGAGCCGCGCGAACACGGCGCTCGCGGCCTCCGGCGGACACGCCGTATGGTTGAAGTTGAGGGTGACGAACTGGTTGAGCGGATGCACCAGTTTCTCGGCGAGCCGGATGGCGGGGGCGAAGTTGGTCGCCTGCTGGCGTCGGATCACGTGGCTCTGCCTCACGGCGCTACTTTCAGCTAGATGTTGTCGATCTTCCAGCCAAGTATACTACCACTGTGCCGATTAGTGAGCGAGGCGGTCGAGCGGGCTGTGCCTCACCCTATTGAACAAACCGGCAACAAAAGCAAGGGCAGCGCCGCCCCTGTCCCCTCAATTCAGCCGTGGTCCCGCTCACCCTCGCGCGGCCGCTCGCTATGCGCGAGGGATCGTAACCCGCATGGGCCGAAACGCCGGGTCGGTTCGGGGCGGAACGCCTAGAGCCCGGTCCCGCAGGGACGCGCCCTAAACCTATCCCACAGCCCCAGGGAAGGCGCTGGAGGCCGCGGGGCCTTAGGGAGGCCCCCTGCCCTGCCCGGCGGCCCTCAAAGCGCCCACGGGCCGTTTTCGGCCCCGACTCCGCCAAATGTGAGGGATTGGGGGCGCGGATGGCCGATCCGTCAGAGGGATCGCTACCGGCAAGGAAATTCATCTTCGTAAAAATTCAAAAACCAAGGCCCTGATTTGCTTCAGGTCGCCTTCGCGTTTTCGCGCTGGCGTTAATCCGGCCCTTAACCATTGCCTGATAGAGTGCGGTCAATCGGCAATGCTGCAGGCAGCGGCGTAGCCGGGGGGACGAAACCGCCCTTCGCGGGCAAGGAAACTTTCAATGGCCAATCGAGACGATCACGACAACGACCCGCCGCTCCCGCGCCTGTCCGGGAAATTCTTTGGCTTTCACTTCGACGCAAAAGGCGCGGCCGCCCTCGTCGTCGTGGCCCTGGGATTGATGCTGACCAGCGCCGTGCTGCTGCTGCAGATGCTGGCGATGCTGAGCTGACGGCGTTGCCTACGAGCTGCTCTCGAGGAGGACGACCCGCTCCCGCGGGTAAACCTCGTCAAAGCGGCAATGCGTCCGGCACCAGGCCGCCGCGGCGGGAGACAGCCACTCCGTCATGGTGGCCATGTTGGTGTAGTGCTTGCGCAAGTCCCAGGCGATGATGGGCTCGTGGTGCGCGATCCGGTTGCGGATCGTGCGTACCTGATGGAGCGGGGCTGAGAAATCCTTGCGGCGAAGGCCCTTGCCGTCCGGTCGCCGGGCAATCCGGTGCAAGGTCTGCTGCCACAGAGTTTCATAGTCGGGGCTGAACATGGATGTCCAAAAGCTGAAGGTCAGAGCGGCGACGACGCGGCCCGGCGTTACCGCCTTGCGCTCGGCTTCAATGTCGCTGATCGCCTTCGCCACCTGCTCGGCCTGCCGGTCCTGCAGGATGATCGCCCGGTCCTGAAACCAGGTTTCGTGATAGGCCTCG
>Ga0307505_10002056_pt1 | contig 14769 bp, 18 predicted proteins | sample 23_S_MG_FD_202183 | JGI IMG/M metagenome (GOLD analysis project Ga0307505, IMG submission 202183) | Soil microbial communities from Populus trichocarpa stands in riparian zone in the Pacific Northwest, United States - 23_S | ecosystem: Environmental > Terrestrial > Soil > Riparian zone > Trees...
AGACGACGGCGGGATCCTCGCCGCGCACAAAGTCGGGCACCGAAATGTTACGGACCGCGAACCAGTCCGTCGCCGGCGCGCCTTCCTTGACGGCGCTCGACCAGGCGAACCAGACGGCAAGCAGGGCGGCGCCCACGAAGAAGGCCCAGGCGTCAACGCGGGTGAGTTTCATTTGCCCCCCCATGGCCAGAAGCTGAAGATCATGCCCGCCGCGCCGATGAAGGCGGCAAGGCTTATGACGAAGCGCCCGATGATGCCCATGCTCTCGTTGAGCAGCATGCCCTTGCGCAGGAACTCGAACTGTTCCGGCGTCAGAAGCTGTTTTTCCACATCCTTCTTCAGCCGGGCGAGGATGGCCTCGCTCTGCTTGGTCAGTTTTGGCTCCATTCACGGCACTCCAAATTCAATCGCTGCGGAAACGCCCAACACAACCGTCACCGGAATCCATGTCTCGACGTTCTTCGAAACCGACCACTTTCCCGGATTCCAGCCGCGCCGGAAATTGCAGTCAAAATTCTTGGCCTGGTTCTGGGTGACCTCGCGGAAGTAGAGCGTGAAGCCCGCGATCAATCCGGCGGCAGGCAGTGGACCGAACAGCAACACCGCCCCATGGAAGGCAAACATGAGAGTCAGCCCGAGCAGACAATGCAGCAGGGTGTCGGTCACAGCAGTCTCACCACGGCCAGGACAACGACACAGGCGGCAACCGGTGCCACCAGCCCCTTCCAGTCAAAGGCCAGACCGGATTCCCATTGCGTGAACTCGCGCCCGATGTAGAACGTGGCACCCGATGCCAGCCCAGCTTCAAGACCGAGCACCGGCCAGACACCGGTGGCGATAAGCAGGGCGATGGCGATATGACACATCCAGTAGCGAGGAAAAGGGCAAGCCATGGCCATCAGGTCATACCTGATATGTCGCTGAAAAAATGAAATCAAACGTGTTTGTGCAGTTGGCGTCTGTGGCGGCTACGTCTGCGGTAGCGCCCGGAAGGAAAAGGGATACGACAGAATTTCCCGCGAAAATTACGCCTTTTATTCCCGACGCACTGGAACCTCCTGCAACCAAGTAGGCGCTGCCAACAACGTTGTAAGAAGCAGTATTTGCAAATGGCAGCCCGGTTATAAGGGCGGCTCCGGAGCCAGAGCCGTTGTTTGTAAGTTTGACGCGGATATGGACTGTGACCAGACGCCCGACTTTTGTATAAACGCCTTGAACAAAATCATAGGTGACGCCTGCCCCAGAGCCGCCAAACGTCATGGCTGGGTTGAACTGATCTTCCTTGTAGGCATCAAGGGTGGTGGGATCAGCCGACGGGTTTGGCGTTGACGGGAATTTGATCTGCCCCGCAGAGGCATGGGACAGATCAAGCAATGCCTGAATGGACTGCGCCTGCGAAAAAGTGTTGGCGTCACCGGTTCCGGCCGCCGCTATGTTTGTCCTGGCGGTTGCCGCATCGGCCACGTCCGACAGGTTGTTCGCCGCCACCATGTCGCCCGCGCCAGATACTCCCTTCTCGCCCGCAAGATTGATGTTCCAGTCGGCTCGCGAACCGGAGCCCGCTGCGAGATCGGCGGTGATCTGCAGCGTGTTGGCGGCATAGGCGGTGACCACGCCCTCCATCCAGTGGCTTGCGGGATTTGCATCCGAGGAAATCCGGAGCCGCGCGCCCACGCCCCAGCCGCGGTTGTTCTCCACCACGGTGAAGCTTTTCGTGCCGGTGCCGATTGCCACGGAACTGACCGAGCTACCCACCACGTCCGATGATCCTGGCAACCCCGTTTCGCCCAGCCCCACCACGGTCCAGTGCGCGTCGGAAATGCCGATGCCGGAGTCGAATTGCGGCTCATTGGCAAGATTGCCGTCCGCGTTTGAAACGAAGGAATAGGGCTCGCCGCCGTCGTCATGGGAAACCAGCTGGCCCGTGTCGTAGGTCGTGGCGATGTCCCAGGCGCCCATCGGCACGAAGAGGCTGAAATCCCTTTCCCCGGCGGTGCCTATCCCCACATAGCGCCAGGTGCGCGAGAAGCCGCCAAGGCTGACGTCGATCCGGTAGGCCCCGCCTGCCACATGGAAGGCGGCAAAGCCCTCCGCGTCGGCGCTGAAGGGGTTGCCGATGGCGCTTGCACCGTCCCGGTCGGAAAACAGTGAGGCCAGCGGCGCCCCGGCAATCTCCCGGCGCACCTCGACTGTCGCCGAGGGAACCACGTTCCCGGCCGCGTCAGTGATTGTCGCCTGCCAGCGTGAAAGGGGCATGTGATTAAAGCCTTATCCTGTCAGTTGATTTCCGGGCCGCGGATGTCGCCCGGCCCCACGGTAACGGTGACGAAGGAAACGCCGTCGATTGCGGCACCCGCCGCGCCGCCGCTGCTGGCGTCGGAGTTCTGGCCGGCAAGGCCGGGCCCGCCGCCGGCCCCGGCCGGGAATGAACCGCCGCCGCCGCCCGACCCGCCCGCCTCGGTGGTTCCTGGATTGCCCAGCGCTTGCGACGTGTCGTCACTCGTCCAGACCCCTGGCTGCCCCGGCACTTGCCCTGCCCCGCCGCCGCCGGTCCGGCCGCCATTGAACGAGCCCTTGCGTCTGCCTGCCCCGCCGCCGCCGCCGCCGAAAATTTCGCCAGCTGCAACTTCAAGATCGATGGCAACCCGCGTGTAAAGCGCCGGGCCGCCTGGAAATCCCGACCTGCTGCTCCCCGCATTCGTGCCGCCCCGGCCGCCAGCGCCCTGGATGCGGCCGTTGACGACGAGGGTGAGCAGGAAGCCCGTGGGCCATGTGCCGACGATGAAAGCCGCCGTTGCCGTGCTCGACGAGCCGACATTCACTCCGTCCTCGACATAGCAGGTGACGTTCACCCCTGCGATCACGTCAGCATCGGTAGGAACCGGATAAAGCGAGTCGTGCAGCGTCCGCAGGTTAACATTGAGCGTGTTGAAATCGATGACAATGACGCGGTTGGTGAGGTCTTCCTCCGCCAGCGCCTGGACCAGCATTTCCTCGGCCTCGATCTCGAAGCGCGCGTCGCCGGGATTAAGCCTGGTGATCTGGATCGGCGCCGAGACCGCCGCCCCGGTTTCGTCCTGCAGGCCAAGGCCTTCGATGCGGTAGCCCTGGCCAAGCTGCGGCACCGTGATGCCGTAGCGGAAGGTGGCGAATTTGAAGCGGCGCGGCGGATCGCGGAAGCGCGAGAGGTAAAGCGCGTTGGCCCGGTCGGCAATGGAACGGCCGCCCACCGGAATCCAGCGCGAATAGATCTTGTGGATCGCGGAGGAGCCGTAGTCGGTCTCCGCTTCGAGGTCCACGGTGGCGGCCACCGAGCGGTAGTTGTCGGCGTCTTCCTGGCCTTCGAGCGGATTGCGCTTGGCGAAATAGCGCCAGATCTGCGACAGCCGGGCGTTGGGCTGCTCGGCGGATGAAAAACTGTCTTCGAGATAGCTGTTCTGGTCGAACGTCGCGGCGTCGGTCGATATGGCGCGCAGCACACGCAGGCGAAGCTGCGGGGTGACGTCGTCCCACCACAGGGAAAGTGCCGCATCCTCGATCAGTTCCGAAACCAGTCGGTTGACGCCGGTGGGCTCGGCGATGACAGCCGAGAAAACCCGGTCGAGGAAACTTGCCGTCTCCCCCTGCCAGGTCGAGAGGGGGATATAGGCGTCGTCCACCCCGGCATAATTGACCAGGAGGTCGCGGATGATGTCGGCGGAGTCCTGGGCCGAATAGATCAGCACCAGCTGCACCCGGTCATTGGCTTCGTGGGCTATGGCCGTGGTGTTGAGCTGGCCGCGGGTGAGCGTGAGCGCATTACCCGAGCGGGTGAAGGCGCAGATTTCCTTGCCGCCGATGGCCACATAGCCCGAAGCCGGATATTCCGCGTCGCCGATGCCGGTGGGCTGCAGGGTGGCCGCCGTAACGGAATTATTGATGGCCGCGTTGAGGAAGCCCTGGGACAGAACCGGCGCCTGGGCCCGGTCATCGTCGGCGAGCTTCAGCGCATCCTTGGCCACCAGGGTGTAGGTGCCGTCGCTGGCGTCATGGGTGAAGCTGTCGATGACGTAGTGCCGCGTCTCCATGGCGCCCAGCGTCTGTCCCAGTTCGCCGCGGATGAGCCGCAGCGCCCGGCCGCGGAGGAACGGCTGGCGGGCCCGGAACTTGCCCCAGAAGGTTCCTTGGCGAAAAGGGAGATAGGTTCGCTCAGCTAGGTACGGATCGCCGCCAGGCCCGGTATCAGGCCATGGATGATCCTTGAAAGTGACGGACAATGACGCTCGCGTGCCCAAATCCTTGCCAAGCGAAACGGTGGCCGGGGTGAACGAAATGCCGGTGACCGACGGGATGCAATCGATCTCCGCCGGCAGGAAGCCCTGGTCCTGGGCGAAGCGCAGGGTCACGGGGGCGTCGATAAAGTTGGCGCGGTCCTGGCAACTGGCCAAGGTGTTGAAACACTTGATCGCGCCAGTCGTCGGGATCGACGCCGTGCATGGCGCGACGCCAAAGGTATTTTGGCAGAACGGCACGTCAATTTCGACATAGGCCAGGACTCTGGTCACGGCGCGATACCCGTCATCTGCAATTCGATCTGCATCATGCCGTTGCGCCTGGAATTCTGCGGTTGCGGCTCATTCGTCATCCAGGCAAAGCCCGTCTCATCGGGATAATCGCCGGGCCGCCAGGCGAAGAAAAACGGCGTCTCCTTGCTGGCCTCGATGAACGGATCCATAAAGGCGCGGTACCAAGACGGCGTGAGGTTCTTGATATCGACAGAGGTCGCCCGCTGTTCCGAGGTGATGATCCGCCCGAGAAAGTCGCCGCCCTCGCTCCGGCCATTAACGATCTTGGCCGAGCGGCCAAATGGCATGGGGGTATGCCCCACATAAATCCGCCGCTGCAGGGCGAGCAGCAGGCCCGTATAGAGCACCGCGATCTCCGCCGGGGCCGCTCCTTCGCCAAGCGAGAGGCGTATGTCGGTGAGCGCCTGCGGTTCGAAGCGGAACAGCGCCGGCGCGTCATTGGCCAGTAAGACTTCCTGCACCAGCTCAAACCAGTCCGCCCCGTCATTGGTCGAACCCTCGACCGTCACACTGATTGCAGCGCTTCCCAGGTTGTGGCGGGCGATCGCGATGTAATCGATGGGTTCCACCGTCGCCACATTGACGCTCACCGTCTGGGCTGTGGTGTCGGCGGCCTGCCAGCGGGCGCCGGGAGCCGTGATCGGGTTCGCCAGATTCGTGACCGGATAGTCCGCGTCCGCCGTGTCTGAGGTGACATTGCCGGGCGTGACGAGATTCTGGTATCCTATTAAAGGCGCATTGGGGTGTGTTTCCGGCGTTGCGCCTAATACCAACGCGTTGCTGATGATGATCATGCGGGGCCCAATACAATCTTGCCGCCGTCGCGCTGGAACTCAATCAGCTTGGCCGCGAGTTCGCGCACCGATTCACCGGAGAACAGCGAGTCATTGGTGAGTCCGTTGATGAATAGCGTCTGGTTTGATCCGGCCGGCGGCGCGCTGCTGCCCGCCCCTCCTCCGCCCGACGAAACCGGGGCGGCGCTCCCGCCGCCCTTGGACGTGGTGCTGCGGATCGCCGCGATCTGGGCAGCACCCGCCGCTGCCGCCGCCGCTGCTGCTGCGAGCCCCAATGGCGTGGCGCCGTATTGCGCCAGGGTCTTGGTCACCGCCTGGGCCGTGTTGATCAGCGCCTGGCCGATGGCCACCGCCTTGGATTCGCCGAAGATCGAATTCAGCGCCGCGCCGATATTGTCGGCAATGCCGAACATCAGATCGCGCTGCTTTTGTGCGGCGCGCTGCTGCTCCCTGATCAGGTCGTCATAAATATCCGTGAGTTTCGCCGCATGGTCCTTTTCGATGCCGAGGCGCAGGTCTGCGTATTCCTGCGCCGTGACCATGCCCGCGTCGTAGAACTGCTGCAGGTCGGCAAGGCGCTCGGCATAGCTTGCCAGTTCCGCCTCGCGCTCGCTGTAGAGCGATTCCTGCAGGGCGACGAGGCGGCGCGCTAGCTCTTCCTTGAGCTTCTCGGCCGCCTTGGTTTCCGCTTCGGTGGGACCGTCTTCGCCTTCTCCACTTCCACCGCCGGGCTTTGCTGCCACAAGGGCCTTCGCCGCCGCATCAGCCTTGTCCCGTATCTGTTGCAGCCATGCTTCCCATTCTTCATCTGACGGGGGAATTGCCAGGGTTTCACGGAGCTTGCCGAAGGACTCATTGATCGGCTTGAAGCCGTAGTCTTCCGCTTCGCCGCCAAATATCTTGGCGAGAAGGTTGGGCGGCGCCCCGGCAACGGCGTCCCATAGATTGAGCACACCCGCAATGGACTCGTCGATGATAATGCGGAAGTCGTAGATCTCGCGGTTGATCGCCGCGAAAAGCCGGACGCCGAGCGAGAGAGCCTTGTCGATTGCACTGCCGAAGCCGCCGGTTTCCTTCGCCGCGTCAGTAAAGTATTCCGCGACTTCCTGGATGAGCGGTGACAGCCGGATTGCCAACTGGTTGCCGATGCCCTCGGTGACCTTGCCGATGCGCTCCATGGCATCGTTCGCCATTTCGACCTTGGCGGCATCGACATCCGAAAGCGCCACGCCCCAGGCGACAAGGTTTGAATGCGCCTCGTCGATGGCCGCACTGCCCTCGATGAAGAGGTTGTTGATCTCCTGGTTGCGCACGCCGAGGTTTTTCAGCGTGTCGGACATCTGCTGGGTTGAATAGCCAGCTTCCTTCATGGCGTCGGAAAGCGCCTTGATGCGCTCGTCCGCATCCATTTCGGAAAGCTCGCGGGAGGACAGGCCCAGCCGCTGCAGCGCCTCGTAGGCGGGTCCGGCGCCTGTCCTTGCCGCTTCGCCAAGCCGGGCATTAAGAACGCCGAGCGTCTTGGCCAAAGCCTCCTGGCCGACGCCAGCCAGCTCGCCCGCATGCTGCAGCGTCTGGATCGCCGCGACGCTGGCGCCCACGCGCGCCGCAAGCTTCGCCTGCGCATCGATGGTGGACATCGACGACTTGGTCCACGAGACAAGCGCCGCTGCAGCTACCGTGCCCGCCGCCGCAAACGCAAGCACACCGGCGCGAAGCGTCGTGCCGATGGCCTTGCCGAATTTTTCCGCCCTGCGTTCAGCTTCGGAAAGGTTGCGCTTGAACTCCGCCGAATCCATTGAGAGCGAAACTCTCAACGCCCCTATTTGTGCAGAACCGGCCATGCTTTATTCCTCCGGTTCGCCATAGGCATCCGCATAAATTTCCGCGACTTCAAATTCCGTCAATTTCCCATACATCTTCACCGGCCGCTTCGCCTCCACAAGCAGCCAGAACTCCCATGGCGTTACCCGCCAGAAATCCTTCGGCCTCATTTGCCAGGTGCCGACCGCGACCTTGTAGGCCTCTTCGACGAGGCGGACCGGGCCGGCACTGCGTTTCCCGGGGGCGTTTCCTTAACCGCTGGCTGCGGCGGCACCATCATGGCGACAAGGGCCGAGATCGATTCCACAACCGCGTCGGCTCCGGTTCCGGTTGAGCCGAACATGCCCGCATAGACTTCCTCGTCGGTGACCTTCGCGCCCGCGTAACGCAGCACCGCGCCATAGGCCATCGAGAGTTTGGCCATCGGAGCCGTGCCGCGCGCACTAAAGCGCTGCAGCTCGTTGAGCGTCAGCACGTCCTCGATGCGCGCTATGGCGCCGAGAACCTTGTTGGCGCGGATCACGTACTCGCTGTCCGCCCATTGCAGGTGGATGTCCTCAAAGCTTCCCATGGCTTACGGCGCCGCGGTGTAGGTGACGGGGCCGGTCGATTGCAATTCGGCCTCGAAGGTGGTTGCATCAGAATAAGGCCCGGTCTCGCTGAAGGTGGCGAGGAAGAAGTTGCCGGAAAGCACACCGCCGTCCGGATAGGTGATGGTGACCGCCTTGATCCGGTCCGCGACATCAAACCATGCCTCTTTCAGCGCATCGCTCTTGGTGACGCCGGAAAGCGAGACGTTGACCTGATGCTCGCCCGCTTCGGCAAGCAGCTCGCGCCAGCCGTCCGAAGCGTCGTCGGTCACGTCCACGGGTTCGCCGTTGAGGGCGATGCCCTTTTCCCGCACCCCGGCAATGGCGGCGCCATCCCAAGTCAATGCGATTTTCCTGCCAATAAAGCCCACCATGTTTAAGTCTCCTTGTACCAAATGCCAAAATCAAGCCGGTGTCTGTAGAGGTCTTCGCCGCCGGCCCCGCGCTCAAAGCTGTCCTGCCCGTCTTCGTTGAAGGCGGCCTGAAATTCGATCCCGTCCTGATTGAAAGCCGCGCCGTCGCCGGACAGCCGCGCCATGACCTGCCGCGCCACGGTTTTCGCCGCAGCGTAGGTGGGGCCCCAACAGTCCACTTGGATGCGGGCCGAGGCCAGCCCCGCCTCGCCCTCGTCGGAATATTCCGGCGCGCCGCTGATCTTGTGCAGCACGATAGCTGGCAACGCCGAGGCTTGCGGACGTGTCGCCCAGGTGATGCGCGGGCCGACAAGTTCGGCGAGCCCAGTGGAGCCAAGCAAATAATTGGTGAATGCCTCTTCCATTGATCATTCGCCGCTCGTTGGCGCGCCCAACGTAACGCCACTGTTGGGTGTGGCGACGAGGGTGATTATGATTTGTGGAGATTCCCTCAAAAGGCAACGAACTTCCACACTGATAACGCCGGGCATGCGCTCACCTCGGTCGTCGGAGATCACTGCACGCTGACGACCTGTTTCTTCATTGTGCTCGAAATTGACATTCAGTTTCATTATCAACCCTTCGCGGCCAACTTTGCCCGCTTCTTCGCCAGACGTTTCGCCGTCTTGTCGATTTCGGTCCAGAGATCATCCTTCAGCCCAGCAAGGATGGAATCCTGATGCTGGTCCCAGGAGCTGCGCCCATAGCCCACCGGGGAATTGTTCGGCCCGCCATATTCAGTGAGATGCGCCTGCGGCAGCGGACCGGCGCCGACAAAGACTTCCGCGAACTGCTTGTCGTCCTTGTGCTCCTTGCGGTGCATCCTGGCCTGGCGCTTGGAGAGTTTTGTGCCGACGCCGATAGAGGTTTTTAGATCCCGCTTGCCGGTTGTCGCCGGATCGTCCGGAGCCAGGCCGCGCATCGTCGCGGCCATGGGCTGGGCCCGCTTGGTCAGAACCCGCTTCAGGACATTCCGCGCCGTGGCCTTGGTCAGCCCCTGCAGCGCGGTTGCGAGCTCTGCCAGCCCCTCGACCTTGACGGCGCGGACGGTTTTCATCAGGGGGCTGGAACCGGCGCTCCACCGGCGACGATCTTCATTTTCAGATTGCTGGCCGAGGAGGCAACGCCGATGACCGTGGTGTAATCGCCCTGCTCAAGATCATCCGCCGGCATGATGCCGCCCGGCGTGTCCGAGAGGACATAGATCTTGCCCACCACCAGCGTGGCCCCGACTTTGATATCGCCCTCGGTCTGGACCACCAGGGGCTGGTCGAGCGAGGCCGTGTTGAGGGCAATGCCGTAGACATCGCGCACTGCCGCCGTGGCGGAATCGGAGTCGGCCAGAAGGAACTTCTTGCTGGTCGGGTCGCGGTACACCGTCTTTCCGGCGGCGACGGTTTCCCCGGACGTGCCCGGGGTTTTCTTGGCATTGGTGCCGGCGACGACATTGGCTGCGGTTACTGAAAGGTCTGTCATGGTGGTTCTCCTGGTTGGTGGTCAGTCGGATCGGGCGGTGGCCTTGATCCGGATGCTTTTGCGGCGCCCCATTTCGGTCGCCTCGATGATGTCGTAGTCGCGCCCGTTGAAGCGCAGCCGGTCCTTTGGGTTGAGGTCCGAAACCACGGTTGACCAGCGGATTTCAAAGACGGCCTCGACCGAGGCGCCGGTCTCCTGTGAAGCCAGCTGCTCGCGCGCCGTTGCCGCCCGCCAGGAATTCCAGACTTCGGCCAGCGGCTGCCAGGTCAGGACTTCATTGTTGAAGGCGTCGCGAACCGCCGTGGCCCGCAGCAGCACAATGCGCCGATCCAGCTTTCCAGCCTGCATCTTGCGACCTCAATTCTATCTCAGTGAATGTATCTCTCCCCCGTTATGAGGGGGTGTTGCGGGAGGGAGGCGGGTGGTGGTTTTGACTCTTTCCCGATTCGGTGCTTGGTTAACGGCGCTGGGGTTCAGGAGGGGGATTGCTCATGAAACGCGCTGTGCTTGCCATTCTTGTGATGCTGGTTTGGGCGATGCCTGCGAAAAGCGCCACCTACACACTCACCATGTCTGGCGAAGGTCCGGGGTATTTCTCAAGTGTATTTAATGTTTCCCTTGCTGGCGTATTGACGGGTTTTCAGTCGGGCACCCTGAGTTCGGAATTCTCGGCTGAGATATCTACCTGTGCCACACCAGCGACTCCCATGTGCGCGGAATTTGGCGGAGGTTCATACTCTTATTTTTCTGATTTAATCGACGGTACGCCGGGGGGAATTTTCTCAGGAGCGGCGGCAAACGGGTTTTATGGAAAGATCTTTGGACCATGCTGTCATGATACCGGACCCATTCTTTTTGACATTCGCTCTCTATCTTTGGTGATATTTACCTATCTCCAAATTGATGATTCCAGCTATCAAGACACCCCGCTCATTGGAGCTTGGAGCTTAACGTCTACGCTCGTCATTCCCGATGACTTAATTGTTACACCTATTCCCGCCGCTCTACCTCTTTTTATGGCGGGGATTGCACTATTGCTCGGGTGGGGAAGTTTCCGACAACTTAATGGGTAATCGCAGTCGCCCTTTGCAGTCCGCCGAAGATTTCAGTCTCGATATTGCCGTCATACGCCTGCAAGTATAGTGCCGCCCGGACGTAAGGAGCCATCTGTTGGCCAAAAGTGTATTCCATGATCTCGATTAGCCTCGGGCTTTCCCATGCCGTTTCATAGAGCGGCCAGCCGCCACGAGATGGGACCAGCTCATGCTTATCCTTGTAGTCCGATGAATAGATGCTGCCTTGTGCAGCCTCGGTAAGATCATGCTGCGGGTTGTCTGAAAAGTTCAGCGACATGGTTATGTTCGGGGCACAAGGGCCATAGAAGGAAATCCCCTTAGGAGCGTCAATTCCAGCAGTCATTCGGTCTATGTGAAGGAACTGCGTTGGGTAGCGGTGCCCATGCTTCATGGTGTAGCTCATGCCCAACTGGTTAGCCCCCAGAATATAGGAAAGTCCGGCTTGAAGCGCCATCAGGTACTTCACATCATCGGTGAACTGGTGGCACCGTATCATGTTGTTCACACAGGCATTTAATGTCGTGCCACCAGAACCAAATTCCCAATTGCTGTTGCCGAATTTCAGAACGCGGTATGAGGAATCTCCCTCAGTGGCACCAAGCACACTCGCTCCGCGCGAGACCATGCTGGCTTTAAGACTGGTGACTACGCCCGCATCTGCGCCAACGGAATTTATGTAATCCCACGCAGCTTGCCCGTTTTCAGACCCGATGCTCGTCCATGATGTATAACCTGTCACAGGATCGAGAATTACATCATCGTATTGGGTGTCTCCTGTTAGCCTATAAAGCGCTGCGGAAGCTGCATTTCTTCTCACTCCCGCCTGGGTTTGCACAAGGGCCATATTGGTGTTGTATTTCGTGCCGTTCCAACCAGCCCGCGTCACAAAATCTGCGTAATAGGCATCACGGGCCACAGAATCGGTATAGAGGTTTTCAGCCCAATCATAGGCTGCTATTGCAGCGGCTTCCCACGTTGCCGCAAGAGTTGAAAATCCCGCCGCGCCAAAAATACGAGCCAATTGGCAAGCCCCCGGCACAAAAGAGAAATTGCCAATGTGATCCGGCAGTGAGACATAGGTTGCATAACGATTTATGTAAACAGGTTCCAAGGCACCATGGCCTGTAAAGAACAAGCCGCTTGGGATTGAGCCATCAGGGTTTTGCATTTGGCGGTAGAAATCAAAATACCAGATGGCTTCGTGAACCAAGTCCCCCAACCCATCCGTTCCAGCATAAAGAATAGGATCGCGGGACACACTGCTCTTGGGAATGCCCCATGAAACGTCACGCACGCCGTCCGGGAGGGATTCGTAGACTTCAAGCATTTCGCTAATACTAGGTGCGTGACCGACGAGAAAGCTATCTTCGTCGCCCGCATCCCTATGACCGCCCCAGGCATCGGTGATGGTGCCTGGTGCCCGCCACGTCGCGTTTGCCGCGATGGCTGCGCTGATTGCATCGGCGGGAATGCTTGGCGCACCCTCAGTATTCCAAAAGCAGGGACAATAAGATTTATAGACGGTGCGATCTACTCCTGGCTTGTATGACAGTGGAATGGTGTAGTCAAAGCGCCCGTCAAATTCGATACCGTTGCGCTGGTGGTAAAGACCGATCCCCCAAGCCTCGGTCGAGAGATACCAAACTGCCGGGTCAATCAGGAATTCGTCGCTGACGCCAAGGCCAGCGATCCTGATTCGATAATAGGCATGGTAAGACGGCTCGAAGTCCGAGAAGTCCAGACCATAAACATAGGTTGCGGCGGGGTTCACTGCTTGGGTGAAGTAAACTAAGCCGCCGCTCGAATAGGTTCCTAAACCAGAGGTATTGAGATTTGTTCCGGCCTCATTGGTAATCTCAAAAGTATTGGCCCCTGCGTTGACATTTGCCACCCTGCCAAGCACGTTGTTCAGGCCGGTCATGCCACGGATATGGTTGAAGTAAATATAGTCACCATTGCTGGGGTCTGTGCCTGTATAGGTCACAACGCCAGGAGTCGCGTTGGTTATGCCAGTGATCGTAAGGGGCGCAACAGTTGAGTTAGCCAGCTTCGGAACAGAAGCAGGCTGAAACGCTTCGGTGTCGGTAGGCGCGGTTCGCAGCATAATAGAGCCAGTATAAACTTCCTTACCCGCAACATTGATGATTGAAAAGGCCGTGAGACCATAGGCTGTTGCAAACTCAATTGCGCCGTTCGTCGCCTGCCCCGGTGCCCAGCATGACAGATAGGCCATCTTGTCTGCGTCATCTGGCCTGTGGCCAATATGGTTCACATGGATGGATGAGCAGCGCGTCGTAAAATCCGAGAAAGTAAATTCCCTGTCGGAAAGCCCAGTGTCAGTCGGGAAATCAATCGTGTGACTGCCAGCCCCAAGATTGCCAGAGAGCTTCAGGTATATGAAATAGCGAAAGCTCAACGTGCCGACGAATGAGCCGTTAGTTCCCCTCGTAGATCCTGTCTGGTAAGGCTGTTTCTTGAGAGTTGCTTTGGTGACTGTCAGCCCGCCGATGGTGCCGTAGTTCGCATGATCGACTGCCGCTACCTCGTCCAAAAATTCGGTGCATTGTTGGTCCTGCCAGCGTTTGTGCTTGTTCTGGTAGCCCACCTGAGCGTAGTAGCTCGAAAGCCCTGATGCAGGGTCGGTGCCAGCCCGCCAAGAGCCGGGGACACTCAGTCTGCCGCCGCTCACATATGCATTCTGAAATACTGACTGATTAAGGTCTAGATGCGTGGAATCAACATAGGTCATGATCCACGCGCCGTTGGCCTCGGTGCAGCCCAGAACGCCCGCAACAGTTGAGTTGAGGCCGGTATTCCCTGCGCTGAATGAAGCCCCGGAGCATTCAATGCGGATTAGCCCCGCGCCATTGTCGGCGCATCCGGTAATGGCGAAGGTGGATGGTCCTGTGTCAATTGACGCCAGGGTTTCGATGTAACCTCTCTCAATTGGCGGGCCAAGAACCTCCACCCGCACAATGTCAGGTGCGGTCATTGTGACTTCTGGAATAGTGAGGGCCATATTTCAGGCCCTATGGTGTGTGATCAAGAGTGACGGCTGATCTGTTTCCATCAGCATCAACACTCGCCACGATGGCATCCCGATCATCGTTCACACTGCGAATGGTGACAGTGCCCGTTCCTGCACCGGAAACTTTACCAGCAAGCGCGGCGGACAATACTTTCAGGACTTGCTCAATCGTCAGACCATCCACTGTTGATGGGAGTTTAACGGATGCAGCCGAGCGGGCAATGGTAAAGCGTCCTATGCACTCACCAACCACCGACACGCTGTTCACGGTGCCTGTCGTGATGACCAGGTGGTAGTCCTTCCCCGCTTCAAAGCCATTTGCGCCCGAAGCGACCACAGTCACGAGGTTCAACCCGGTCACGCCATCATGATCAACGCCGAGAGTGACGCCCGCCGTGATTTGCGTCAGGCCCTCGTTTTCATAAGCCGAGATAACGGGCGTGCCAGCCAGCGCATGAGGCGCGCCCGTGTCGAAGCGCCGTGTCGTGAACATAAAATGAATAGTGTCTGAAAGCGTGTAGTCGGTCATCCTGCTAATCCTCCGCGTCCCGCAAGTTTAAGCCCACCGCCACCTGCACCAACCCCATCGTCAAGTTGGTCAATGATGAGGTCGATTAATGGGTAGGTTTCGGTTGCAGTGTCCACCCAAGCGGCGGCAATAAAGCTTGTGTAGAAATAGTCTGGCCCACCCGGTGCTGCGGCGAGGTAAGCCGCTGCCGCCGTTACGATGGCTGAGACAGACACGTTGGTTGCCGATGTTGGCTCAATGGCGGCTCTATACCAAGTGTTGGCATCTAATGTGACGGGGTTATCAAAATAATATTCTTTGGGGACATTGCCTCCCGAAGTGTGGTCACCGTCAAAGGATGTGGAACTTGAGCTTAGCTCCGCCCCTGCGTCCGACAATATCATTACATTCAAATCACCAAGAGCAGCGCCGTCGTAATTTTTCAGGCCAATAACTCTACATTTGAATGGCAACCTGAATCTAGCGCCGCGCTTGATC
>Ga0307505_10002057_pt1 | contig 14743 bp, 12 predicted proteins | sample 23_S_MG_FD_202183 | JGI IMG/M metagenome (GOLD analysis project Ga0307505, IMG submission 202183) | Soil microbial communities from Populus trichocarpa stands in riparian zone in the Pacific Northwest, United States - 23_S | ecosystem: Environmental > Terrestrial > Soil > Riparian zone > Trees...
TCGCCATCGCGTTCAGCGGCGGGGGGACATCGATCGTCCCGTCGGTGTCCGAGCGGGCATTCTTCCTCGGCCATCGGTCCGATTCCGCCCGCGGACCCGTGCTGTCGGCCCCGTTCCGGGCACGCACCGACGGCCGCTGGCGGCTACCGGTCTCGGTGCGGGTCGATCGCCCCGACGGCAGCTTCGGCGGCGTCGTCGTGACCACGCTCGACGTGGAGCACCTGACCGGCTATTTCGCGACGCTCGACGTACGGTACCAGGGTGCCGTGGCCCTGGTTTCATCGGCGGGCGAGTTCATTGCACGCCATCCGCCTCTCCCCAACTCGTCCTCCGGCTGGAGATCCGCGGGTGTGGCCCGCATCCTCGAGGGCGGCGAAGGTCACATCGATATGCTCTCGCCGATAGACGGCGCCGAGCGCGTTGGCAGCTACCGGCGCATCGGAGAGTATCCGCTCTACGTTGCCGTCACCCTCGGACGCGAGCCGTTGTTGGCGACTTGGCGGCGCAATTCGATACTGCGGCTGCTCGGCGGCATGGGCGTATTGGCGGCCACGGGGATCTTCACCCTGCTCCTGCTTCGGCGCCTGCGCGACGAGCGCGCCGCGACATCGAGCCTGGCGACGTTCCGCCACGCCGTGGACCTGAGCGGCGACTTCATCTACTGGGTGGACTCGCAGGGCCGCATCGTCTACATGAACGAGGCCGCCTCGCGCCGCGCCGGGCTCGACGCCGGGCAGGTTGCGGTGGATTTTCACCTCAGCCGGATCTCTGCGAACTTCACCGACAAAAGGTGGCACGACCTCAGGGGCCAGCTGCTGGCCACCGGTGAAGCGCGTTATTTGAGCGAGCACAGCGCGCATGACGATTCGGTCTATCCGGTTCAGGTTTGCGCGACGCACCTTCGGGTCGACGGCCAGGACTTCGCCTTCCTCATCTGCCGCGACCTGTCGGAGCAGGTGCGGCAGGAAGCCGAGGTCCGCGAGCTCAACACCTCGCTGGAGCGGCGCGTGCAGGAACGCACCGCCGAGCTCGGCAGCGCCAATGCCGAGCTCGAGTCCTTCACGCGCGCCGTGTCGCACGACTTGCGTGCCCCTCTCAACCATCTCACGGCCTATGCCGAGTTGTTGAAGGAAACCGGGGGCGCCAACCGCGACGAATGTGCCCGGCTCACGGACAAGATCGTCGAGCGCTCGGCCTACATGCACGAGCTCGTCGATGCCCTCCTGGCCCTGTCGCGCGTGAGCAGCGCGGCGCTGGACCGCCGCGACGTGGACCTATCCCGGATGGCGAACGACATCGTTTCCGAGCACCGCAAACTCGAACCGACGCGCGAGGTGCGACTGACCGTCGAGCCCGGCATGCGCGCCTCCGCCGATCACATGCTGCTGCGCGTCCTGCTCGAGAACCTGGTCGGCAACGCGTGGAAATACTCGTCGCGCGAGGCGAACGCGCACATCGAGGTTTTCTCCGAGGAAACCGACCACGGGCGTGGGTTCGCGGTGCGCGACAACGGTGTGGGCTTCGACCCTCGGCAGGCCGCCCGGCTCTTCGGCGCCTTCCAACGCCTGCACACGCAGGGGGAGTTCCCGGGCAACGGCGTGGGGCCTCGCGACCGCACGTCGCATCGTCTCGCGCCATGGCGGCCGCATCTGGGCGGAATCCACGCCCGGCGCCGGCGCCACCTTTCGCTTCACGCTGGGCTGAAAAAATTGGATCCCGGGCCATCGCGGCAGCTGCCGCGCCCGGGATGACGCTAGCGGCCGCTGCGCGGCGCCCGGGGTGACGAAGCAGCTAGAATCCCCATATGCCCGATGCCTTCCACGCGCTCGAGGAAACTGTTACCGCCGACGTCACCCGCGCCCTGCGCGAGGACGTGGGGCTTGGAGACCTCACGGCGCGCCTAATCCCCGAGGGCAAGCCCGGCAAGGCGCGCCTCATGACGCGCCAGTCTGGCGTGCTTTGCGGCGTCGAGTGGTTCCGCCGCACCTTCGAGGAGCTGGATCCCGACGTCGAGATCTTCTGGCACCACGCCGACGGCGACGACATCGTCGCCAACTCCTCGCTTTGCGAGCTCGAGGGCAAGGCGCGCTCGATGCTCACTGCCGAACGTACCGCGATCAACTTCGTGCAGCTGCTTTCGGGTGTCGCGACCAGGGCGCGCCAGTACGTGCGCGCGGTCGAGGGCACGCGCGCGAAGATCTACGACACCCGCAAGACACTGCCGGGATTGCGCATCGCGCAGAAGTACGCGGTGCGCGCAGGCGGGGCCAACAACCACCGCATCGGGCTCTACGACGGCATCCTGATCAAGGAGAACCACATCGCGGCCGCCGGCGGCGTGCGCGCCGCGGTCGAGGCGGCGCTGCGCTCGGCACCCGACGGCGTGATGGTCGAGGTCGAGGTCGAGAACATGGCGCAGCTCGCCGAGGCGCTCGCGTCCGGGGCCAAGCTCGTGCTGCTGGATAACTTCGACCTCGCCCGCATGCGCGAGGCCGTGGCCATCGCGGGCCACCGCGCCGAGCTCGAAGCCTCGGGCGGCGTGGGCCTGAAATCGGTGCGCGCGATCGCCGAGACCGGCGTGCACCGGATCTCCGTGGGCTCGCTCACCAAGGACGTCGAGGCGCTCGATCTCTCGATGCGCTTCATCCATCACTAGGACCGCAATAAGGAGCAACATGCCTTTGCTGAATCGCCTTGTCGCCATTTCGGCCGTCGCCCTGCTCGTGGGCGGCTGCGCCACCACCCGCGACAACCCGGACCCGTGGGAAGGACTCAATCGCAAGACCTACGCCTTCAACGAGGCGCTCGATGCCGCGGTGCTGAAGCCCGTCGCGACCGGCTACGTGAAGGTCGTTCCCGCTTTCGCACGCGAGGGCGTGAATAATTTCTTCGACAACCTCGGCGACATCGCGACGGGGTTGAACAACCTGCTGCAGGGCAAGCCCGCGGAAGGCGCCTCCGACCTCGGGCGCTTCGCCGTCAACTCGGTCTTCGGCGTCTTCGGCCTCTGGGACGTCGCCACGCCGCTCGGGCTGGAGAAGCATTACGAGGACTTCGGCCAGACGCTCGGCCGCTGGGGCATGCAGCCCGGGCCGTACGTGATGCTCCCGCTGCTCGGCCCCTCGACGCTGCGCGACGCCCCGGCCCGCGCGGTCGACCCCAGCTGGTATTACTCCGAATGGGTGAACCCCGAGGGACTCTACTGGGGCGTCTTCTGGGGGCTCGACACCGTGCGCATTCGCGCCAACCTCTTCCAGGCCGAGGGCGTGCTGCAGGAGGCGGCGCTCGACAAGTACAGCTTCCTGCGCGACGCATGGCTGCAGCGCCGCCGCAGCCAGGTCTACGACGGCAACCCGCCGCGCCTGAAGGAAGACGAGTAGGTGTCGCTCACCGCCAAGCTCGCGATCGTCCTGGCGGCGTTCGTCGCGATCCTGGCGATCGTGATCTGGATGGCGTTTCGCGAGAGGAAGCTCGGCCATCGCCTCGATGCGAGCAGCCCCGAGGCGCAACAGGCATCGGATGCGCGCGTGCTGGCGGTGATCTTCGGCGCGATCTTCGGCGGGATGCTGCTGACGGTGATCGTGGCTTATATGGTTTTCCTGTGAATTGGGCCCCGGACCATCGCTGCGATTGCAGCGTCCGGGGTGACGACCGTGGCGATCGCGGCGTCCGGGGTGACGAACGTGGCGATCGCGGCGTCCGGGGTGACGACCGTGGCGATCGCGGCGTCCGGGGTGACGAACGTGGCATTTGAAAAATCCTTCGAAGTCGCCTGGGCCCACCTCGATGCGATCGGCCACATGGCCAACACCGCATACCTCGACGTGGTGGTCGACGTGCGCTTCGCCTACTTCGCCTCGCAGGGCTTCACGCCGGCGGATTTCCGCACCCACGGCATCGGCCCGGTGGTGCGGCGCGACGAGGTCGACTACTACCGCGAGATGCACCTGATGGAGCCCTTCACGGTGAGCCTCATGATCGCGGGATTGAGCCCGGACGCCTCGCGCTTCCGGCTGCGCAACGAGATCCGCAAGGCCAACGGCGAGCTCGCCGCGCGCGTCACCTCCCAGGGCGGCTGGCTGGACCTCGCGGCGCGCAAGCTCGTGGCGCCCCCCGAAGCGCTCGCCGCGGCGCTGCGCGCCCTCGACCGGAGCGAGGATTTCGCGCCGCTTGAATCCAACCGCAGGGCGCCCGCGTAGATAGTCGGGCCCGGAATCCCATTGCGTCAATTTGACAGGAGTGGTCCATGAGAGCCTTCCTTCGCGCCGTAGCAGTCGTCCTCGGCCTCGCCGCCGCGCCGGCGCAGGCCTTGTTCCACCTCTGGACGATGAACGAGCTCTTCTCGAACGCGGACGGCACCGTCCAGTTCCTCGAGCTCACCGCGATCACAGGAGACCAGCAGTTCCTCTCCGGGCACAACCTGACGGCTTCGTCGGGCGGCAGCACCAACACCTTCACCTTCCCCTCGAACCTGCCCGGCGACACCTCCGGCAAGCGCATGCTGATCGCGACCCAGGGCTTCGCGGCGCTGGGCATCGTCACGCCCGACTACGTGGTCCCCAACGGCTTCTTCTTCCGCGCGGGCGGCAACGTGAACTTCGCCGGCGTGGACAGCTGGAGCCACGGCGCGCTGCCGACCGACACGCGCTCGATCGACCGCAACGGCAACCCCCAGACCCCTACGCCGCAGAACTTCCTCGGCCAGGTGGGCACGCTGGTCTCGACGCCCGCCCCGCCCGTGCTCAACTTCCAGGGACTGTGGTATCGCGGCGAGGTCGAGTCGGGATGGGGCGTGAACGTCGCGCACCAGGGCGACATCCTCTTCGTCACCTGGTTCACGTACGACACCGACGGCTCGCAGATGTGGCTCGTGGGCCCGGACGTGCGCCGCACCACGGGCAACAACTACACCGGCCCGCTCTACCGCACCACCGGCCCGGCGTTCAGCGCCGTGCCGTTCACCCCCTCGCAGGTCGACGCGACGGCCGTCGGGACGGTGACGTTGAGCTTCACCGACGGGAACAACGGAATGTTCAACTACACGGTGAACGGCATCTCGCAGTCCAAGCCGATCGTTCGCCAGGTCTTCTCCACGGTGCCGACCTGCGCGGCGGGCACCACGCCGAGCTCGAACAACCACCAGGACCTCTGGTACAACGCCCCCGCCGAAAGCGAGGCGGGCTGGGGACTGAACATCACGCACCAGGGAATCATCCTGTTCCTCACATGGTTCACCTACGACTCGACGGGCCGGGGCATGTGGATCGTGGGTCCGCGGATGGAACAGATCACCGGGAACACCTATCACGGGGATCTTTATCGCACCACCGGTCCCGCCTTCAGCGCGACCCCGTGGAACCCTTCCGGGGTGGTAGCGACCATCGTCGGCAGCGGGTCGTTCAATTTCACCGGCAACAATTCCGCGACCTTCAACTACACGGTGAACGGCATCACGCAGACGAAGAACATCACCCGGCAGAGCTTCGGCTCGCCGCCGACGGTGTGTAACTGAGATTGGGTCCCCGCCTACGCGGGGACGACAGGGCGTTGCCAAGCGCCAGGAAATAGAACGAGCCACACCGCGATGGGCGCCAGCGTGGGCAGCAGCAGCGAGCCCACCTGGTAGCCCAGCGCGATCGCCTCGCGCGTCCCCGTTCCCCACGCGAGCAGCGGCGCGATCTGCGGCGCGATACCGAGCTGGCGCAGCGCGTCGAAGGCGATGCCGAAAGCGGGAAGCGGCAGCAGGATCGCGAGGCCGAGCGCGAGGCGCGCGGGCTGGCGCCAGCCGCGGGCAGCGAGCGCGAGCGCGGCGAAGACCCCGGCGCCGAAGGTGTAGGTCGCCGCATGTACGTCGACGCGGGCCTCGGCGCGCGGCGATCCGCCGGGCCGGTAGGGCCCCTCGACTTCGACCGCGTAAGTGACGGTGCGCTGTCGGACTTCCACCTGCGTCACCTTGCCCGCCACGGCACCGATCGCGGGGGCGGCGATCCGCGAAGGCAGCCAGCCGAACACTCCCGCGGCGAAGTACCACGCCGCGAGGCAGATCGGCAACCAGAAGAGCGCGCGGCCGGCGGTGGCGAGCACCTCGCGCCGCGCGGCGTTCATGCCGGCGCGAGCGCTGCGGGCGCCTCCGGCACGGCCCGTATCCACAGCATCCAGACGATCAGCGCGTCGAGCATGATCAACGCCTGCCACGCATAGAGGTGCGCCCACGTGAACCAGGCAAGGTCCCACTGGCCGAGGTAGAAGAGGCTAACGATGCGAACGAGGTTCAGCGACTGGATCGCGACCGCGCCGATGGCCAGCCCGATCAGCTTGTGCTTCCACGGCGCGGGCCAGGCGATGATGCCCGCGAGCAGCACCAGCATCGCCTCCACGCCGTTGCACCCCGCCTCGATCGTCATGGCGAAGCCGGTCTTCGCGCTGTAGACCATCTTGCCCATCGACTGCGCATCGCCGTCGAAGGCGCGGATCACCGCCGTGCTCGCGCGCGCGACCAGGTCGGTCCACGGCTGCACGATGGCCTGGCCTGGGGGCGTCAGCTCGAAGGCGAAGAGCCCGAGGAGGGTCACGAGGAAGAGGATGGCGAATCGCTTCACGCTGCGATTATCCCCCGGCTAGCCCGCGTGCCGGGCGATGTAGTCCTTGAGGCCCTCGGGATCGGGCTTCATGACCTCGAAGCGCTGCGGCCGCTTCTCGATGCCCTCGAAGCCCGCGGGGCGCGGCGCGTGCTCGCCCAGGGCCTCGACGATGGTCTCATCGAACTTGGCCGGGAGCGCGGTCTCGAGGCAGATCGTGGGCGTGCGCGCGTCCTTCAGCCGCAGCGCGACCTTCACGCCGTCGGCGGTGTGCGGGTCGATCACGCGGCCATGCTTCTTCTTCACCAGCCGGATGGTCTCGACGCGGTCGGCGTGGGTGCTGCGGCCGCTGCCGAAGCCCGACTCCTCCTCGATCCACTCCCACGCCCGGTCGGTCGAGAGGTCGAAGCCGCCCTCCTCCGCCACCTGCTCCCACAGCCACGCGACCTTGTCGCCGTCCTTGCCGACCGCATCCCAGATGAAGCGCTCGAAGTTGGACGCCTTGGAGATGTCCATCGACGGGCTCGAGGTCTCCTCGACGTTCGCGGCTTTGCGCGGGCGATAGCGGCCGGTGCGGAAAAACTCGTCGAGCACGTCGTTCTCGTTGGTGGCGAGGAAGAGGCGCTTGACCGGCAGCCCCATGCGCTTGGCGACGTGGCCCGCGAAGATGTTGCCGAAGTTGCCCGAGGGGACGGCGAAGCTCACTTGCTGGTCGTTGGAGCTCGTCGTCGCGAAGTAGCCCTTGAAGTAGTACACGACCTGGGCCACGACACGTGCCCAGTTGATCGAGTTCACCGCGCCGATCGCGTGCTCGTCCTTGAAGCGCGCGTCCCCATTCACCGCCTTCACCACGTCCTGGCATTGGTCGAACGTGCCCTCGATGGCGACGTTGAAGATGTTGGCGTCGGTGAGCGAGTACATCTGCGCGCGCTGGAAGGCGCTCATGCGCCCGTGCGGCGAGAGCATGAAGACATTCACGCGCGCGAGCCCCTTCAACGCGTGCTCGGCCGCGGAGCCCGTGTCGCCGCTGGTGGCGCCGAGCACGTTCAGGCTCCGGTCCTGGCGCTCGAGCACGCTTGCGAAGAGGCGCCCGAGAAGTTGCATCGCGATGTCCTTGAACGCGAGCGTGGGCCCGTTCGAGAGGTGCAGCAGGTGCAGGTTGCCCTCGAGCGTCGTGAGCGGCGTGATCTCTGGCGTGCCGAAGTTGGCGGGTGTGTAGGCCGCCTCGCAGATCGCCTTCAGCTCCGCGCCTGGAAAGTCGTCGGCGAAGAAGCGCATGACTTCGAAGGCGAGGCGCGGATAAGGCAGGTCGCGCATCGCGGCGAGCTTGGCAGGCATGATGCGCGGCCAGTCTTCCGGCACCATCAGCCCGCCATCGGCGCCCAGGCCCTCGAGGAGGATGTCGGTGAAGGACTGGGATGCGGCGTGGCCTCGCGTGCTGACGTACTTCACCTCGTCACCCTGAGCGCGCAGCGGCTGAGCCTGCCCCGGCAATCGGTAAGCCGGGGGCCCGGGGCCCAACTTGCTGGCGATCCATTGGGTCCCGGCCCAGCGCTGCAGCAGCAGCGGCCGGGATGACGAACAGGATCAAAGCAGCTCCTCCAGCCGGATCCGCACCACCGGCGCGGGGATCGTGCCCAGCGCCTGGATGCGCTTGATCGCGGCGTCGATGTGCTTCTCGGCGGTCACGTGGGTGAGGATCACGACGTCGACCTGCTCTTCGCCCTCGCCCGCTTCCTTCTGGAAGATGGCGTCGATGGAGATCGCGAGGTCGGCGCAGATCCGCGTCACGTCGGCGAGCACGCCGGGGCGGTCGAGGGCGCGCAGTCGGAGGTAATTGCCGGTCTCGACCTCGCCCATCGGCAGGATCGGCTCGCTCGAGAGGCGGTCGGGCTGGAAGGCGAGGTGCGGCACGCGCTGCTCGGGGTCGGCGGTCGCCATGCGGGTCACGTCGACGAGGTCGGCCACCACGGCGCTCGCGGTCGCCTCGGCTCCCGCGCCGCGCCCGTAATAGAGCGTCGCGCCGACCGCGTCTCCGTTCACCAGCACCGCGTTCATCACGCCCTCGACGTTGGCGATGAGGCGGCGTGCCGGCACGAGCGTCGGGTGCACGCGCAGCTCGATGCCCTTGGGCGTGCGGCGCGTGATGCCGAGGAGCTTGATGCGGTAGCCCAGGCCCTCGGCGTACTTGAGGTCGACCGCGGTGAGGCGCGCGATGCCCTCGATGTAGGCGCGGTCGAACTGCATCGGGACGCCGAACGCGATGGCGGCGAGGATGGTCAACTTGTGCGCGGCGTCGATCCCGTCGACGTCGAAGGACGGGTCGGCCTCCGCATATCCCAGTCGCTGTGCCTCGGCGAGCACCATGTCGAACGGCAGCCCCTTGTCGCGCATCTCCGAGAGGATGAAGTTGCAGGTGCCGTTGATGATCCCGGCGATCCACTCGATGCGGTTCGCGGCAAGGCCCTCGCGGATCGCCTTGATGATCGGGATGCCGCCCGCGACCGAGGCCTCGAAGGCGACCATCACGCCCTTCGCGTGCGCCTTGGCGAAGATCTCGGTCCCGTGCTTGGCGAGGAGTGCCTTGTTCGCCGTGACCACGTGCTTGCCGGCGTCCAGCGCCTTCAGCACCAGCTCGCGCGCCTTGGTCTCGCCGCCGATCAGCTCGACCACGATGTCGATGTCGGGCCGCGTGACGATCGCCTCGGCCGAGGGCGCGATCTCTATCCCCTCGAGCGATACCTTGCGCTCCTTCTTCGGGTCGCGCGCGGCCGCCACCTTGATGACGATCTCGCGGCCGGCGCGGCGCGCGATCTCCTCGCGGTTCCTGCGCAGCACCTCGATCGTCCCGCTGCCCACGGTTCCGAGACCGAGGAGCCCAACCTGCATCGGCTTCATAGCTTCTTCGAGAAATGGAACGCGGTGATCGGGAGCTCTTCGCGGAAGTAGAACTTGTGCGCCTGCTGGCGCTGCGTGCCCGAGTCCAACGCGAAGGTGTCGCAGTGGCGCTCGCGCCCGACCTTCTCCATGTAGGCGATGAGCGCGTGGCCCACGCCGGTCGAGCGCCGCCCCTCGTCGGTCACGAGGTCGTCGCAGTAGAGCTCGCGCCCGCTGAAGGTCTTCTCCAGCACGCGGAACACGGTGATGCCGGCCACCTCGCCCGCGATGACGGCCACCGCCATCTCGGCGCCATTCGCGAACACATCCTTCATGCGGGCGGTGTAATCCGCGGGCAGGTGCGGGCGCAGCTGGCGGTGCACGCGCTCGGAGGCCGCGAGCATGTCGAGATTGACGATCGCGCCGTGCGCGTCGGTCACGGGGACGACGTCGGTCATGAAAAAAATGCGGGAAAAGCGTGATTCTACAGCTAGTTGCAGGCGGATACTGGCGTCGAGAACTCCTGCCGCGTGATCGCCTTGGTGACGGTTACGTCGTTGTTCGTGTAGGTGAGCGTGCCGGCATTGCCATCGGTGAAGCGAAGCCGCATGGTGCCGACCTGGGTGACGTCGGCAGCGCCCAGGGGAACGAAGGGGACAGCGTTGAAGGCCGAGCCCGAGGTGCGGAAAAGATCGCCCAGGTACGACCCATCCGTCTGGCGCGCTCCGCCCGACATCACCAGCCACAGGTCGCGCCCGGCGGCGTCGTAGGTGAAGAGCGTGGCGAAGAGCGTGTTGTCCTGGTGGGTCACGTTCACCCCCCAGCCCGACTCGTTCGCATTCCACCAGAGGTCCTGGTAATGGGTCGACGCGGTGCGCGCGCCGGTGCCTGGCAGGCAGTTGGCCGAGCGCGCCCCGTACACCTGCCTCTGGATGTTCTTCTGCACCTGGACGCCGTTCATCGTGTAGGTGAGCGTGCCCGTATTCGCCTGCGAGAACGACACGCTCATCGTTCCCACTTGCGTGATGTTGGCGGGCCCGATCGGCGTGAAGGGGTTGGCGTTGAAGGCGGGCCCGGTCGTGCGGTACAGGTCGCCCGAGAAGGTGACACCATCGGCCTGCAGCGTGCCCGCCGGCATCACCAGCCACAGCGGCGCGCGCGAGGCGTCGTAGGTGAAGAGCGTGCCGAACATCGTGCCGCCCTGCTGGTTGAGGTTAAGTCCCCAGCCCGACTCGTTCGGGTTCCACCAGAGCGAGGTCATGTACGGCAGCGGCGGGCAGGTCGAGCTGCCGGGGACCAGCACGGCGTTGCGGAAGATGCCCTCGTCGATCATGGCGCCGCCATTCGCGCCGTAGCCCACGTAGAAGGTCGCACCCGCCACGCGTGGAGTCGGCACGGCGTTGAGGATCGACACCAAGGCGCCCTGCGCCGAGAAGGCCCCCGTCACGAAGGCCTGCAGCTGGGACGCCGACACCGCCACCAGCTGGCCCGCGGAGTTGAGCTGGGCCAGCACGCACGGCGTGTCGACCTTGTTCGAGGACCCCAGCTGCATCGCCTTGGCTTCCAACCCTCCCTGCACCTGCGGCGCCGGGGCCGAGGCGAAGACGAACACCCCGCCGCTCTGCCCCACGTCCTGCGGGCGGAACTGGATCGCGGCGGAGGCCGTCGCCGTGTTCGCGTCGATCTGCGCCTGGACCACCATCGGGAAGACCGGCGGGGGCGCGCTGATGTCGGCCGTGAAGGTGAACGGATCGGACTGTCCTTCCTCGTTTCGGAGCGTTGCCGTCCCGGTGCCGTTCACCAGGTCCCACGTCGCGGTGTAGGACAGGATTGAGCTCGTCTCGGTGAAGCGCAAGCTGCACGTGCCATTCGCGGCGTTGTTCGACTCCCAACGGCCAGGCGACACGGTCAGGGTGCCCGAAAAGGTTCCTGATTGCGCCAGGTTCAGGCCCGTCAGCGTCAACGCACTCGTGAACTCGATATAGTTTGTGCAGCCCCCGAAGCGAATGCGAACCCTGACGGTCCCCGTGCACGTAGGCATGCCGCGGCATTCGAATGTCAGCGTTTCGTCGTGTCCCTGCGGGCCCGCCCCGGGCAGGGTACCGGTGAACAGGACATTGGACTGCGCAGCCGCTTCAAGCGGAAGGAGCAGCAGCGCGACCAGGGCTACTACTCGGCCCGCGACATTCCGAGGCTTCATGGAACCTCCCTAAGTGCCGTCAGTTGCAGGCCGACACGGGCGTGGAGAACTCCTGCCGCGTGATCGCCTTGGTGACGGTTATGCCGTTGTTCGTGTAGGTGAGCGTGCCGGCATTGCCGTCGGCGAAGCGAAGCCGCATGGTCCCGACCTGGGTCACGTCGGCGGCGCCCAGGGGAACGAAGGGAACAGCGTTGAAGGCCGAGCCCGAGGTGCGGAAAAGACCCCCCAGGTACGACCCATCCGTCTGGCGCGCTCCGCCCGACATCACCAGCCACAGGTCGCGCCCGGCGGCGTCATAGGTGAAGAGCGTGGCGAAGAGCGTGTTGTCCTGGTGGGTCACGTTCACGCCCCAGCCCGACTCGTTCGCATTCCACCAGAGGTCCTGGTAGTGCGTCGAGGCGGTGCGCGCACCGGTGCCCGGCAGGCAGTTGGCCGAGCGCGCCCCGTACACCTGCCGCTGGATGTTCTTCTGCACCTGGACGCCGTTCATCGTGTAGGTGAGCGTGCCGGCGTTCGCCTGCGAGAACGACACGCTCATCGTTCCCACTTGCGTGATGTTGGCAGGCCCGATCGGCGTGAAGGGGTTGGCGTTGAAGGCGGGCCCGGTGGTGCGGTACAGGTCGCCGGTGAAGGTGACGCCGTCGGCCTGCAGCGTGCCGGCCGGCATCACCAGCCACAGCGGCGCGCGCGATGCGTCGTAGGTGAAGAGCGTGCCGAACATCGTGCCGCCCTGCTGGTTCAAGTTAAGGCCCCAGCCCGATTCGTTCGGGTTCCACCAGAGGGAGGTCATGTACGGCAGCGGCGGGCAGGTCGAGCTTCCCGGGACCAGCACCGCGTTCCTGAAGATGCCGCCGTCGAGCATGGCGCCCGAGTTCGCGCCGTAGCCCACGTAGAAGGTCGCACCCGCCACGCGCGGTGTCGGCACGGCGTTGAGGATGGATACCGCGGCGCCCTGCGCCGAGAAAGCCCCCGTCACGAAGGCCTGCAGCTGGGACGCCGACACCGCCACCAGCTGGCCCGCGGTGTTGAGCTGCGCCAGCACGCACGGCGTGTCGACCTTGTTCGAGAACCCCAACTGCATCGCCTTGGCTTCAAGGCCTCCCTGCACTTGCGGCGCCGGGGCCGAGGCGAACACGAACACTCCGCCGCTCTGCCCCACGTCCTGCGGACGGAACTGGATGCTTGCCGAAGCCGTCGCCGTGTTCGCATCGATCTGCGACTGCACCACCATCGGGAACACCGGCGCGGGCGCCGCGATGTCGGCCGTGAAGCTGCCGGGCACCGCGACCGGTTGGTTGTTGTCGTTGATGATGGTCATGGAGAGGGTGCCGGTCGTTCCATTCCAGGTGCCGGTGATGGGGAACGTGGCGTCGGTGCGGCTTCCCACGATGATGCAAGTACCGTTGGACTGCGTCTGGTCGTTGCCATTGAAGTCCTCCAGGAAGACGTTCCCCTGGAACGAGCCGGGGCCGGCCAGACCAAGGCCCGTCAGGCTGAATGCGCCGGCGAAGGAAAGGGTGTTGGAGCAATCCGGGATCTTCACCGTCGCCTGGTAGCTTCCGGTGCACGTGGGCGCGCCGGAGCAGCTGAAGGAGAGCTGGAGCTCGTCCCCGCTTCCGAACACGGGCCTGCCGCCAATGGTTCCACTGACGAGCGGCGCCTGGGCCAGGACCGAAATCGAGAAAAGCAATGCGCAGGCCGCCGCGGTGACCCGGAGGATCCACCGTGCGGGATTCGTCATGGGCTCTCCCCCCTTCGCCACTCGTTATGGTTCTTGAAACACCACTTCACGGCTGGGACAGCTTAATTGCAAATCGACGCCGGCGTCGAGAAGACCTGTCGGGTGATCGATTTGGTGACGGGGGCACCGTTGAACGTGTAGGTGAGCGTGCCGTTGTTGCCGTCGGCGAACCGCGCCTGCATCGTGCCGACCTGCGTGATGTCCGCGAGGCCGATGGGGACGAATGGCGCGGCGTTGAACGCCGATCCGGAGACCTTGAAGAGGTCGCCCAGGAAGGAGCCGTCCTGCTGGCGCGCGCCACCGGACATCACCAGCCAGACACCGTTGCCCCCGGCCTCGTAGGTGAAGAGCGTGGCGAAGAGCGTGTTGTCCTGGTGGGTGAGGTTCACGCCCCAGCCCGACTCCGCGGGATTCCACCAGAGGTCCTGGTAGTTGGTCGCGGAGACGCGACTCTCGCCGGTCGGCAGGCAATTCGCCGAGCGCGTGCCGTACACCTGGCGCTGCATCGACTTGGTGACCTGCACGCCGTTCACGTCGTAGCGCAACGTGCCCGCGCTCGCCTCGCTGAACGAGACCGTCATCGAGCCCACGCGCGTCACGTTGGACGGACCGATGGGCGTGAACGGGTTGGCGTTGAACGCCGGCCCGGTCGTCCGGAAGAGATCGCCGGTGAACGAGACGCCGTCCGCCTGCAGCGCACCGCCCGACATCACCAGCCACATCGGCGCGCGTGACGAGTCGTAGGTGAAGAGCGTGGCGAACATGAGGCCGCCCTGCTGGTTGAGGTTGAGCCCCCAGCCGGATTCGTTCGGGTTCCACCAGAGGGACGTCATGTACGGCAGCGGCGGGCAGGCGCCGCTTCCGGGGACGAGCACCGCGTTGCGGAAGATTCCGCCGTCGAGCATGGCGCCCGAGCTCGCGCCGTAGCCCACGTAGAACGTCGTTCCGGCGATGCCGGGCGTCGGCACGTTATTCAGGATCGACACTGCGGCGCCCTGCGCCGCGAAAGCGCCGGTGGTGAACGCCTGGAGCTGCCCAATGCTCACCGCGACGAGCTGCCCCTGCGGGTTCATCTGCGCGAGCACGCACGGCGTGTCGACCTTCGAGGACTTGCCGAGATGCACGGCTTTGGCCTCCAGTCCTCCCACGACCCGCGCGGCCGGTGCCGAGGCGAACACGAACACGCTGCCATTGCGTCCCACGTCCTCGGGGCGAAAGTTGATGTTCGCAGTCGCCCTCGACGTCTGCGGGCCGATCTCGGCCTGGACCGTCATCGGAAACACCGGCGCGGGCGCGGCGATGTCGGCCCTGAAGTCGATCTGGGAGACATCGGGCGGCCCACCGGGG
>Ga0307505_10002058_pt1 | contig 14736 bp, 8 predicted proteins | sample 23_S_MG_FD_202183 | JGI IMG/M metagenome (GOLD analysis project Ga0307505, IMG submission 202183) | Soil microbial communities from Populus trichocarpa stands in riparian zone in the Pacific Northwest, United States - 23_S | ecosystem: Environmental > Terrestrial > Soil > Riparian zone > Trees...
CGAAAACTATCAATGATCAAACAACTCTTAATCGGCTTTTTACTCGGCATCATCATCACGCCGACACAACCAGCACAAGCCCAATGGACCGTTTTTGATCCCGCCAGCTACGCCGCTCAAATCGAAGAAATGGCTCGCGAAATGGATCATTGGATTCAAACTGTCCAACACTACACTGCCATGTATGACAAGGCGGTCAAACAAGTCACCAGCCTTGGCGGTATCCTCACGATTGTTGATCAACAATTGGCTCGTAACAAAAACCTCGTTTCGTCCGTCGCCCAAATTGGACAAACCGTTCGCCACATCTTCCTGCTAAAACGCCAAATCGAAAACATGGTCGAGTGCCGCATTCGCGCTATTCAGCAACTCGACTCAAGACTAAAAGCCGGTATCTTCAATCCTCAACAAGATCTTCAAGACCTCGAAGAATATCTCCGCAACTCGATTGGCCGCAGCTCTCAAAATACCCTTGCAAACCTCGAACGGCTCGCGAACATGGACAACGAGTTCGAACGCCTGCGTTACGAACTACGAAACGCTTATATCCGGCTCGCCGAAGCACAAGCAGTGCTCAAACAGTATGAGGACATGCTCACCGCTGAAATGTCCAAACCCGAAGATGAACGTCACTCCGCTGGGTTAATCCAAACTCAAATATCGAACACCAAGCTCCAGATCGAACAAATCAAAGCGCAGATAAACGACCTTACCGAGAAGATCGCTGCGAAAACTAAACAATACGGCGTTCAACTTCTCATTCGTGCCACCTACGGTCAGCAGGTCCATCAAACAAACAAAGCCTGGGAGTCGACCATACCCGTACGCAAAGACATCCTTGAGCAAATCGACAAAACATTCGAACCCGACGAAGGCATCGACGATGATCCCGCAGACGGCCAATAACTAAAACTTACTCTTGAACAGACCCTGGCTGTGAGAACACCAATGTCGACAACACTTCATCGACCCAATACAAACCTTTTCGGTGCGGTCTCTTCACTCAAGAAGTCGCAGCCAACCAGTAACACCCCATTGCGCCGCCGACATTGCCGAGCCGCACTTCTCCTTCTCCTTTTATTCTTCATCCTCACACCCCCCTCCACCCTCGCGCAATCACCCACACCAACTCCTATCACTCCTCCATCAGAAGCAGGTCTTCCGAGCGCACAAATCCAAAAGCTCATGGATCTCGTTCGCGAGCTTGTCCCTTATATTCGCCGCCAAGTTGAACGGCCCCTGATGGAAAAATTCAACTTCCTTGGAATGATTCTCGCGAGCATTATTCTCCTTTTTTCCTTTATTCGGGTTATTCGTGAAAACGACGGCGCTTCCACCGAACTTTATTATTGGTTTGCTCGCGCCATCATCTGCATGGCCCTCTTTGCCGTAGCGCCATACATAGTCTCCAGTCTCTATAAAATAGGACGGACACTCACAATTCCTATCGAACCACTGATTGAAGAAAAGCGAACAGCTTTCAACGACCAGTATTACGCCTTCGTACAAGGACACTTTGTCGTTAAGGACCAGCAAAAAGTTTTTATACAACCTGCTTATATCGAGGAGGGAGAATCCGGTTGGGTCGGCATACTCACCGATCATGAATCCGGAGACGGACAAATCAACGGACTTCAAGCCATCGAAGGTGCCACCGACCTTACATCATGGCCCATGCCAAAACTCTTTTTTGGCCTTAACCTTTCCCGCGGCATTCTTCAGTCCGGAGAGATCTTTCTTCTCATCCTGAGCGGCTTCGTAATGATTGCCCTTCGACTAGCCGTTCCGTTCATCGTCGCCGTCGCCGTGGACAAAAAATTATCGGAAAGGATCGCATATCCGTTCCTTTGGGGCACCCTCGTCTTTACGCTCATCTTCCCAGTAGTAAGAGACACGCTAATATTTGTTGCTTATACAATTGGTAGCTTTGGTCTGTCTCTTTACGATGGTTCCGCTCCATACATCATCGACGAACGAACAGCACAGATAATCAAGAACAACGCTTACGATCCGACTCTGATTATCATCCTCACACTGGTAATCATGATTATCAATGGTTTGATGCTTTGGCTCTCGCCGTACCTGGCCTATCGCATCGCCACCGGACAAATCTTTGAAGCAGTTTCCAGCACAGCATCGGGTTGGATGGCTGCAATCGTTGGCTCCGCTATTGAATTCACCGGCTTGAAAGCGGGAGCTTCCTTACAACGCCAAGCAGAAAACACTCAGACTCAGGGAGCCAACCAAGCGGAACTGACTCGCGCTAAAGGCTCGCTTGATGCCGCGAACCTGGGGGCCAACGCACGCCAGATCTCAGGACACGCCAGCATCGAAGGAAACAGGAGAGCCACCCTTGATGCCATCGCCGGCGGCGCACAGACCGCGCGCGGCATGGCGCAATCGAGCGCAAACTTCACGATCGCTGCCACCAACGCCCAGGTAGGAGACAGCAACCGACAAATGTGGCGCCGCGCCGAGCAGGCCAACACGCAGTCCTCTATTTCGCAAAGTGCTGAATCGATCAGAATCGCCAGTGAGGCAAGGGCTCGCAAACAAGAGATCTGGGGCAGCGCAACTACAGCAATTCCTTACGCAGGAACGGGCGTAATCAATCCAATCTTTAGCAACGTGGCAACAGGAAATCGAACCAGAAATCTAAACCGGGCCAATAACGAATTCACCAACGCCACAATTCAGAACGAAACCACAACGGCGCATAAGGTTGAACAAAGTCAAGTAACGTACCGCGACGATATGAAGGCTGCGACCGAGGCACAACTCGCCGGCAATGTTTCGGCCATTAACGCTGGAGCAGGCACTGCCGCCGGTGGAGCTAATCGTGGTGCTGCAATAGCAAGAACCGGCGTCGATCAAGCGTACGCGCTTGAACTTAAAGCGAACCAGGCCCAATACACCAGCACGACGACAGCCGCAGGGCAAATTAGAGATGCGAATCTCGAGGCCGCTCACCTTCGCGAACTGTCAACCATTATTACAGGCGTTGCCAGAGACATGGATCGCCGCATTGAGGAGGGAATGCGTCAGCGTTACTAAAAGGAAACTCCATGGTAGCTCTATCACGATGTAGACAGAAAAAAGGCGGGTAGTTGGAGCCCACCAACGGAAAAAATCTCGTCGACACGACTCTCAGCCATTTAGGTAGGTCCCACTTATGTCAACTCCAATAAAGGAAAGCGATCAAACTTCGTCATTGTCCTGAGTGTAATGGTCCACTGACGCGCGCCTCAAATTGCGACGTCTGTGCCTGGTTGGTCCAAGTGTTTTTGATGGATTGCAACACCAAGAACTCAGCGGCTACTTAAGCGCCAACCTCTCAAACGTATGCCTGCAACGGTTACAAACAAGCGTCAACGGCCTTCTTTCATCTCCGGTGGATTTGATCGAGTTAGCAGGAAACGGCCGTGCAGAATTTGCAAACGCACAACGTGGTGTGGATTTTCGCGAGATCAGCGTACCTCGATCTGTATGCGTAAAAGGGAAGGAGCTCGAGGAACCTCCAACAATGGAGGCAACATACACGTTCACACCGAGATTCCGATAAACAACCCGATTCTAATCCCGTCTCGAATACCCTCTCCTCCTCCAATACCAATCGCACCCCTTGAAATCCGAGACGCTGTCTTCACCGAATTAATCCGCCTCTCTCCAGCAGCGAAATACAGAAGCGAATTAGTCTATGGTCCATCGGGCCTTTACGCGCGTGGTCTCACTGAAAAACACGCTCTCACCCTCGGCGCCCTACCGCCAACACAAGATGAACGCACAACGCTTGCCACAGCACTGAACGACTACGTCCACAAGAGCTTTCCACACTATGCAAGGCTTTACGGTACCGGCGTCATAGGAATTCCCGGCTTCTGGCAGGATCCCTCGGGCAGAGTTCACATTTGGAAACTACACAACTACAGAATGCCCATCCTGGTTATCCCATACAAGAATAGGGACGGCCTCATACAAGCATGTCAAATCCGATTGCACGAAAATGACCTTCCCGCCGGCGAAAAAAGATACCGCTGGCTCGCTTCACCCTCAGAGCCCTGCGGTACGAGTTCAGGAACACCAATACACTTTACTTTTGCGCCGGCGATTCTTCCCCCTGGCGAGACTGTGGTAATCACTGAGGGCCGCTTAAAAGCCGAAACTGTCGTTCACCACCGACCCAAAGCCCACGTAATTGCGACAACTGGCGTAAGCTGTTCTCACGATCTAATCATCGAAGCCGCGCGTCCCTATAACGCTCTGATTGCTTTCGACTCGGACCACAGAATAAACCGATTCGTCTGTCGACAGCTCGCACGACTCATTGCTCGCCGCTTTGCGGACTCCACGCAACACAAGCTCAGTACTACAACAACAATTCTTTTTTGGGAAGGACCAAAAGGCATTGATGAGGCGGTCCTACAAAATGTCGTATTAAGAATCAAGACAATCCCCGAATGGTATGAAACTCTTAAAAGCGAACCACGAGAAGAAGTCCAGCGCTTCTGGAGGGAAATCGATTTTCAATCGCCCGGCTGATTTACGTCGATAGGGTGCCTAGTCAACCTTTGCGTGCCCTGATCAATTTGCGTGCCCTGATCAAAAAGCATCACCCCCCACTCACACCAACCGATCCTTTTTGCAACACCTCCAATTTCATTACTATTAAGCAACGAACAAATCCCTCAAAACTCCAGCAAAAACAGCTAATGCACACAACTCATTGAAAGCTGATAATGCATCACACCTTGGCACAATAGCTGCACTATCAACCCTGCCGTACCTAACGGCCCTTGTCTCCGCCTCATACTTTTAAAGGTCCAAAACATTCCCATGCCTACAAAACCAAAAAGAGAGATCCCCACAACCCCAAAGAAAATAAGAGCCTTCGATCAGAAATTTATATCGCCTGCTCAACTTGCGAGGCGATGGGACTTATCTGAGAGCTCCATCTACCACGGCAACGCAGACGTAAAACAACTCACGCGAATCCCATTCGGGCGATCTATCCGCTTCTTGCTAAGCGAAGTCGAAGCCCTCGAAGCGCAGAAACTCAGCTTGGCAACCGCTCACCGCTAACGACTCCAACCACGCTTCCAAAAAAGGCGGTTAGCAACCAACCATGCCAATGACAACTGCTGCTACCAAAAGGCGCCGAGCAAGAGGCAAGGCTAAAATTCGTAAAGAAGAACGAAACGGCGAACTCGTGTGGGGCTATGACGCGTGGCTTCGCCAGCCTAATGGCAAGCGTAAACGCTTTCGAGAATTCACGTTTCGAACAAAAGGCCAAGCCGAAGAAGCTTTCAACGAATTAAAAAAGACTAACTACAAAGCCAGATACGGCATCAAGTCACCCGAATCGGCCACCCTTACAACCATTCAAGTCGGAGTACAAGGCTATCAGAAGCTCGCCCTAGCAAAAGTCATCACCAACAAGACGCCCGAAACGACTTACTACAGAGAGGAGCCAGGACATCTCAAAACATTGAAGCGCTTTGTCGAATGGATTGGTCCCAACCGCCTTGTAAGCTCAATCGTTCCTGATGACTTCATTTTTTGGATTGCAGCGGAGACGGAACGAGGGCGGAAGCAAGGTAAGCCACTCCAACTGGCAACAATTAGGCGAGGACTCAACACGATCCGTGCAGCTTTGAACCACGCAGTTGAATCAAGACAGTTCCATGATCTTCAAAACTATCGCGTACCAAAAAATCCGCTAAAGAAAAAAGTTGAAAAGGATCGCGACCGTGTGTTGTCCGACGAAGAGATCGCGCAGATAACAACAACACTGGAACAGAATCCCAATTACGAGGAAGCCCTTTTCTTCTTTCAACTCGACATCATCACAGGCGCACGCATGGCCGAACTTCTCAGAATGGAGTGGGACGAATCCAGCGAGCGTTTCGGCACGGTCAGGCTCTTCTCAAGTAAGACAGGCAAATGGAGAACAATCAAAGCACCTGCGGCTGCCGAATTAATAGCAAAACGTAAAAAGAGCAAGCTCGGTGGACCAACACGCGTTCTTACAAGACCCGATCACTGGTTCAGAGACATATACCGCAAGGTCTCGAACGCCCATGGCATTCCATACGGCCAGAAGGTTGCCGGCGGATGGACGATACACGATATTCGACACACTTGCCTGACACATCTTGCTATGAACGGAATACCCATTCATGGCATAAAAGAGTTCGCCGGCCATGCGTCGATCCTGGAAACGCAACGCTATCTCAAATACATGCCTGAACAGATCGAACTTGCCGCCACCGTTTCTACTAAGCTCGCTCAATTGGCAAATGCCAAACCAAAACCAGCCCAACAACCTCACGATGTGGCATGTCCACAATGCGGCCATTCATTCACCACTAAAAAAACAAGCCACCTCATGCTCGTAGAGAAGTAACTGTACGCACTTACATATAAAAAAGATTATGAGCGCGATATCTTAATTGTACTGGTCTTCCAAGTCTTGAGGATCTCACCTAACCTGTTGCGCATCTCTTATAGTTATAGGGGCTGGACATCAAATATAAGTCACTGCTAGGTAGGGAGCCTCGATCGGCGGCAATTCTATATCAGTAATTAATGTGCTGATACCGTTCACGCTGAATTTGGGCTTGGTGTTTACGTACAACTTGAACCTACTTGTGCGTCCGAACGGACCCAGAGTGGACCACTCTTCCCACCAAAGCACGACCATGTTAATTCTGGTGTAATCTCTTAGAAAATGACTAAGAACGTTATCAGCAGCAGCAATAAAGGAGCTCTCCAGCGTCCATCGCGTTGGTATTCTGAAGTAGATAACGTTTGAGCCTTCTTTCGGGAGTTGCAGCCTAGCCGCATGCTTCAATGGATTTTTGAGGCTGTTCTCGTCGAATGGACTGTCCAATGTCCTGCACTTTACTTCTATAGCGAGCCGCTGCTCCCCGATTTGAACAGCCAAATCGTAATCCTGTCCCTTTATCCTTGACGGCACCACGAATTCGACGGCAAATCCACGAGACTTAAGGCTGTAAGCCACTTCCATTTCGAAGAAAGTTTCTTCAAGTGATTTTGTTCTAAGGTCTTTTAACTTGCTCCTCGAAGTTCTGTAGTTCTGACAGAACATACAGAAATTCGGCTAACATCATAATTCTATCGATATAGGTGAGACGCTCGATATCTGAACTCAATCCGCGTTTCAGAAAACTAGAATTCGATCGTCCCGGGGTAGGAGAGATATACCTATCCGCCCACTTTTCGCCTAGTGTTTTCATTAAGATGGTAATCGCCCCTCGAAGCGCGACGTCAATTTGTACCTTTGACTCAGGATCGCCTGGAAACTGGCGACGGACGGCCAATCCTTATTTCGTATTTTTCTTCCTCATTTAGCTGTCCCATAACGATGAACCACCCAATAACTCCGTAAAGACGTGACACGTTGCTTGGATCGCGAAGCAGAGGTCAACCTTCATACAATCTTGAGAATTCAGCCCTGCGGTGCTTTAGGTGCCCAGCAATGAAGCACCGCCTAAGCGGCAGATCGTTCCTACTAGGTTATGTAAGGCTTGTTGGATTGACAGATTTCTTCTTTTCCGTACAATGCGCTGCATCGGGTTATGGTTGCTGGGGTGAGGACAGTAACCGTGGGAAGCTGAATGCTTCCGCCCAACCTTGAGAGGCCGGTCCAAACCGGCCTTTCGGTTTTAGTCCTGACGAAACTTCTTGTCCGCTGCCGGCCTTTTTATTACTCACTGTCACCATCTCCCTAACGAAACCTGTCCTTTAAGGTAGACCGGCTCTAGATCTAAGGAAGCTTATTCTGATGACCGCGTTAGGGATTGCCACACGACGCCGCGCTACTCATTAACTCGAGATCTGCGTTCGTACCAGTGTCCCACTGCCGAAAGTCTTGGCCCATATTTCCTCGCGGTTCAAGTGTGACCGCAATACTAACATTCTCTGGTCCAGTTTTCCGGGGATGGGTCAATCAGAGACCGCCAGACAGGTTCGATATCGGACATCCAGTGCTTTTTCATTTGCCGGAGTCCCCATGTGAAATGACGAGAATGGTCTTCCGACTTCTCCAGAATCGCAAGCTGAGCGTCGATCTGTTCCAGTTGCTTCAGCGATTCACCCACAACCTCAGTTACGAGGAAATCTGACAACAACTTAATCTCGATCCGCAATTGCATGACCAGCAAGATTTCCTCACCGGTCCACTCGGTACCGATTGACAGGATCCGGTGAACGCGCTCAATGCTCTGTTTCAAACCGCTTCTTGCCTCTCGAAGAAATTCTTCCGATAACTCTTCTTTCTCGATCCGTGAGTTCCAAGCAGCCCGCTGCGCGACGGGAAGGCGCGCGCTGGCATGAGACGTCTCAGCAAGGTAAACCGCTGCACTGTACAAGTCTCCCTTGCGCTTAAGCGTTTGGTACGACTGGAAGCGCTCCTCGAGAGGGTTTTCACGATCTGGATGAGTCATAGTTCTATTTACTGTTGCGGCAGCGTGATCCCTATGTTGCGGAGGTACTGCGAATTAACCGGCATATGGGTGAAAATACGGTTCAAAGAGGTGTTCGTTGAAGTGAACATATACCAATTGTCCCCCAACCGTGTCACGTGTGCCACCTTATTTTGACCATCGTGACGAAAGAGAAACCTATACTGATAATTCATCGTGTGCCTATAAGCCTGGTTGTAATACTCCTCCGGCGTCAACTGGCTGTGACGCTTGGCATGATCTTTCAAACTTGAGAACCTTGGCTGCCTCGGCCTCGGCCTTACCGGGCGTGCTCCATAGCGCCAACTTCCCGGTCCTCTGTACCCCCTGCCTCCACCTCCCGGTCTTCGAGGAACTCTCTGGGCCACGGTGTCCAGATTTGAGTCATTTGAAATCCGCTCCTTTGCGGCCTGCACGTCAGCTTCCGTTGGATTTAAAAGCGTTGTCGCCACACTGTAGTCATTCGTCTCCGGAATATACTGAACCGTTACTTCTCCGCGATAGATACCAAATGCCCAGTCGTACCCGGTCTCAACAAGTCTGTCGTGCCGGGCCATACCCTCCGCAATATGATTGTGCTGTCGCGGTCCTCCGAAGGAGGTGCCCCAAAAGCCATCTGCGACATCTTTCCACGCCGTACTTGCATCGGGCATCATCGGCATCAGGCCATCCGGATCCACCTGGTTCAAGGGATCGTTATTGACGTATAAATATCGATTAAGGCTCTGTGGGCTATCCACAGACATACTTCCACGGTAAGGATCTGGAGCAGTCCATCTTCCGCTTAATGAATCATATTGTCGCCACAGGGTATGGGCCATACCGGTGGCGTTATTGATCTCCATTCCAGCATACTTCTGTCGTGCAGCCCCGTTTCCACCATATCCTTGGCCCGTAGTCCGCATGCCGATGCCGTTTAGCGCCTCTTCTCCAAAAGGTAGGTAATCATGCCGTGCGATAATGGTGCCCGCATTATTACTTACTACTCTTGGAGAATTCTGGTGATCACTAAAGATGTATTGCGTGCCACCCACAACTGTAGCAGAGCTGTACTCAGCCACGAGCTTCCCCATCACGTCGTAAACCAACACCTCGGTTAACGAGCCACCAACCTGCGTAGCTACGCGCTGGCCAACTGCATCAAAAACGCTAACCACCGCACCGGTGTTGTCCAAATTCTTACTCTGTTTCTGGCGATTGTTAGCGTCATATTCAAATTTGCGGTTGCGAAACTTCGAATCAACTATGACGTTTCCTGCTTCGTCGTAGGTTATGCCTGAATTGAAACGGTTAGTGGACTGATCGAGCTGATTGGCTTCGACCCATACCTGAGTAAAGGGATTGTTGGCATTTTGAGATTGCTTCTGGTAGCGGTTACCAAAGACATCGTAGTCGTAATTTACAAGATAACTCTGCTGACTATTGTCGCCGCGAAACTCGCGTGCTGATAACAGTCGTCCCAGCGTGTCGTAGGTAAAGCGTTGTCGCCACTGTTTCTGCGTCTCGATGAATCCTTCAATCTGGGCAATCTGACCACTGTTCCTGATCTCATCCAGAGTGTTAGTTACAGGACTGTAGACGCCGTATTTGTAATCGTAATGCTGGAGCTGCGTACCGCTTCGTGTGAGGTCAAGACTCTGAAGCTGTAAGCGTGAGTTGTAGAAATAACTCTCGACCGCACCGTTTCCCATGGTCATTGCTTTAAGCAAGCCGGAGGGAGAAGTGTAATCGAACTGATTTGCGTAAACGGTGGCACCACTCGCAACCTGAGATAGGCGGCCGCCGTCATCAAAAGCATAAGTGACTATGCGACCGGATGGAAACGTCTGGCTCGTTAAAGTACCGGCCAAGTTATAGCTGTAGCTCATTGAGTAGCTTTGGGCGCCGACTGTTTGCTGGTTATTAACTACATGGCCCATCAAATCGAAGTTGTAGAGTTGGCCTGTGGCCGGTATAGGCGCGACAGCCGCGGTCAGAGTTTCAGTCAAATGGCCTTTGTTGAAATAGCCCTCGCGTGGCTGATCATATTTGTTTGTAACAGTGGGCGTGCCGTCCGAATACGATATCTCGTAAACGCGGTTTAGGTTGTCGTAACGGAACCTCGACTCGACGTTGCAAGCATCATAAACACTCGTGAGCAGGCCCGAGTAGATTACCGTATCGATCATTTCGTCGTAGACCAACTTGCGGGTCCAGTTGCTGTTCCCGGTGACCGGATCGGAAAGCGTAAATGCAGTCACCTGCTCAACCTGGCGCTCATGCGTAAGACGGCCGAGCGCGTCATATTTAAAGTAGCGATGCTGAATCGGACCGGAGCCTTGTGCTATATGCACAAGATTTCCTTGGGTGTCGTAATCGTAAGTGGTCGCCTGGGCCGGAGCATCAACTGCTCCGAGACTGGCGCTCGAGTTCGGTTCATCAACGCGTACAACCCGCCCCATGGCATCTGTTTTCTGCCTTCGCTGTTTACCTGCCTGGTCGGTAATCGTCGTGTAAACACCTTGGTAACTCGTTTGCACAGAAGAGGCATCCGGCAAAGTGATGCTAACGACTCTTCCCAGCGGATCGTAAGTTGAAGTGGTCCAGTTACTGGTGTGAGACGTATTGGCTGTCCCATTTAAGGTTGTGGTTCGATACGGATTTGAGACTTTCCAGACGCGGCCCATCTGATCGTATATGGTGTCCGTGGCAATGTAGCTATTCCCGCCTTCACTCGCAAAGCTACGACTTGGACGACCCATCGGATCGACATAGCTGTAAGACTTCAAAGTCCGTGTCGCATCTAGCTTGGTTTCCGTTAGCGTAAAAAGATTACCTACGCTGTCACCAAAGCTGTACTTGGTCCAACCGCCATCTGGTCGAGTTACTTTGCGTAGACGGTTTAAGGGATCATTGACATCCTGATCGTCCTTGTAACTGAAGGTCGTTACTTGTCCGTTAATATCAGTCGTCGATAATGCAAGGCCAGTATCGTAATCAAATGTACTACTGGAAGTGAAAGACGTACTTAAGCCGTGTGCGCCTGACGGATCGGGAATAGCTGTTATGGTTTCGGTCGGGTAGGCGTACCTATAAGTAAACGAATACGCCGTCTGTGACTTAATGTTACGCTCATTCCAAACCTTGCGAACGTTTCCACACTGATCAAACTGAGCATGTGTCTCAAGATAGGTGGTTGCAGCAGCGTCAACGTAACGTCGAACGGTAGTTACATTACCTCTTGCTCCCGTATTGGGATCGATGTAATCCGATCCTGTGAGATCATCGTAGGTCAGGAGCGAATACGCGGTCTCGTCGTAATAGGAATCAGTTCGCGCGACAGTCTGCAACGTTCCATTGACAACTCCTTTGAGAGACACAGAGGTCGGAAGACCCAGAATGTTCCGGTCCCGGTATGCCGAATTGTTCAGATAAACCGTCTCGACGGTGTTAGCAGTTGGTCCCGCCGGAACAGAATCAATTGCTCCAGTTTGCGCTGTTGTCTGATTGACTGCTTGAAAATGAGTATCGGTTGAAGCTGTTTGGTCCAATCCAGTCGAGAATTCATAAGTGTTGGGTGTGTATTCATACGTCGCGGTCTGAGCTAAAGCATCACCGCCAGTATCTAGAATAATACTCACGAGCTTTATTTTCCGAGCATTCCGATAAGCTGTATATGTGCCACTGTTAAATGTATTCGGCGGTACCGGTTTCGCAATAGTCGCACTAGTGCGCGCATACTCATAAAGGGTGCGTCTTAACATCGCGCCCCCCTGCGATGCGGGCGCATAGACACGTTCCTCGCTTACTAGTGATTGACGCGCATCCCGGTAACCGAAGTTCTCGGAAAAGGAATCAGCAATAAAGAGGTAAGTTTCCGAGCGTGTTCCGTCCGGGGCAGTCACAGTCATTGGACTGTTACCGGTTGAGTATTGCCATTGTGCCTCGTCTGAAGCGGTGCCATTGGGGCTGATCCAACACGAGAGCATTCCACGACTGCCCTGCAAATACGGGACTGAATTAATACCGATTGTTGATACCTGAGCGTGCTGATATCGCCGATACCCTCCGCCTGGATAAATCACCTTATCCAACTCGCCATAGATGTTGTATGAGAACTTGTAGGTCTGACCCGTCGGCAACACAATTTCAGCCAGAACAGTGGGATTGAACAGGTTGCTGCCTGACTGCCCACGGCCAACCACATACGTGTAGCTTTGCGTTGTTTCATCCGGGTCACTATAACCAGATACAAACAATGTGGAGCCCTGAGCTGGTTGAGGAAAATTTGAAGTACCTTGACTTGTCGGCGGCGAATTAGGACTGGGTAGGTAATGATCGGCCAAAATTTTCAATGCGGGAGTTTGACCCTGTGCATCGGGCGTCAGAGCATTGGGGAGCGATCGGAACTTTAGGGTATAAGTTATAGTGGAGTCGTTTATGGCTGGCAGTGAATACGTGTAATCGCCTGGCCCAGGGTTCACAGGCCACGGCATTCCTATCTCTCGCCCCATCGTATCGATCCATTGGCGAGTACTAGCATCGTAGTTCAGCGCGTTTCCGTTTCGGTCAATGTACTGTGTCGCGCTGTTACTGATTATGTAGCGGGTTCCATCGGGCAGATACAGCGTTCCACTAGTCGGCCCAGTGCTGTTGTAACGCAGGCGCGAACCATCAACGGCATAAAAAGTCCCAACCATATCGATCACGCCGCTGTCCTGATAAACAGCGTCGGCCTTGCGCATTTCATGAACCGATCCACCCGGCATATGAACGAAGAGCTGCGCCACTCGAAATGTGAATGGAGCGTTTGTGCCCTGCGTGTATGATTTACCTGTATACCAGTAAACATCATTTTGTCTGGGCCATTCGATCTTCGGCACGTCCAAACTCGTGGTCCATCCTGCCGTTGAATGCTCCGCATAGATTGCTTCAGTGACGCTGCGCCGGACGTTCTGTGGCAGCGAAATGGAATTCACGAAACCGATACGCCACAGCCCGCTAGTGGAGTAACGCAGCGTAACGGGCAAACTTATTCCGCGCCCGGGGTAGTCCGCCAACGGGACCTCAAGTGTCATGGCGTGACTTCCACCCGTATTTTGAGTGAATTCAGCGGTTTGGGCCGATCCAGTCGACCAGCAAAGACTGATTGATGAGACCACGGCGCAAGCAATGCCACAGAGGCGCACTAACGTGGGGAATTTCGTTAAACCTGTCTTCATATCGGGTCTCTACTTTACGTGGGGGCTGTATGCTTATTTTCCGCAGTCCTAGTGCACCGTTATCACGCAAACCCATTGCTCATGATGAACCTCCGTTAATGTATAGCGACCGGGCTGGAGGTTGACGCTCCATGCAGCCGAACCTTTCTGTACCGGAATCTGGTTAAGAACAGTCCCGTTCTCCTCCTTCAGCTCAAGTGTGTATTCACTTGCACCGTTTTTGTTTTCGATAGCAATGCCAAAGGCTCCTGCGGCGTGAGCTACCGCGGCGGGATTGAATCCACTGGCAGTCAGTTCAATGGTGATTTCATCCGAAGGCCGATTGATGTCTTTATATGCGTGAGATTTTGCGCTCCCGCAAGCAATAGCAGTTAAGATTCCCGCCGTCGCCAACGACAGTGCGAACATGATCGTCACTGCATTACCGGTTGAAAACATAGAAGACCTTCTCAGGCCTTTCCTTCTTTGCATACGATTTCCTTTCTTTACGGAAACTTTTCGACAAGACGATTCCATTAAGCCCTTGAACTTGATTGTCGTTTAACTTCTCACGGCACTACGCTTGAATAGGTCGCCCCACCTTGGAATGAGGCGGTATTGTTATTGCCGGAGGAGTCGGAGACACTTTGATTGTCAAACTTCCACAACCCTCGCGTGCCCGTCACTGAATTCAGACTGGTCCCAGGTGTGAAATTCGAACTGTAGACCGCTGCTGCGGTGACTCTGACCTCATCGATCAGTCCCGCAAAAGCGAATGAGGGCAAATAGAGCGGCGGTGAGTTGGCCGCATGCCCCGCTCTCCCGATCCGCAGCAAACTGGTGCCTGAAGCCGGAGCATTCGTCGTGCTCAGACTGCCATCAAGAACACCATCAACATAGAGCCGCATCTGACTGCCATCGAATACTCCGCTGACGTGGTGCCACACCCCCGTGCTCAGCACTGTTGCACCGATCACCGTAGTGTAAGCGTTGTGACTCTGGAACAGGTCCAACCGCAACTTGCCAACCGTGTTAACAGTCATCGCGTAGCCGCCGCCTGAACCAGCCTCGTT
>Ga0307505_10002059_pt1 | contig 14718 bp, 11 predicted proteins | sample 23_S_MG_FD_202183 | JGI IMG/M metagenome (GOLD analysis project Ga0307505, IMG submission 202183) | Soil microbial communities from Populus trichocarpa stands in riparian zone in the Pacific Northwest, United States - 23_S | ecosystem: Environmental > Terrestrial > Soil > Riparian zone > Trees...
TCTGGCCCGGCACCATCGGGTCGTGCCAGTAGAGGACCTTGCGCTCGGTGGTGCCGTTCTCGCCTGGCGCCGCGGCCGGCGCGGCCATCTTCATGCCGGCGTTCATCCCGACCGTATACAGCCCGTAGCCGCCGGCGGCGACGATACCCGCGGCGACCAGTGCGACCACCAGGGTGCGCGTTGTCATTTCACGTTCTCCGGAATCAGGTAGGCGAGCTGTGCCCACAGGCGCGCGGTCTCGGATTCGAGCATCAGGGCCATCAGGCGCGCGTCGAGCTCGCCACGCAGCGCCGAGAGCACCTCGCTGCGGCTCGACTTGCCGCCGCGGTAGGCGGTGAGCGCGGCCTCTGAGCGCGACCTGGCGAGGGGGACGATCTCGCGCTCGTAGCGCGCGATGCGCGAGCGGTTGCTCTCCCATTCGTTCAGCATCGTGCGCACCTCGGCCACGTGCTTGCGCAGGGCCTCGTCGCGCATCGCCTGCGCCTGCTCGGCCATGGCGAGCCTGGCGGCGAGCTCGCGGTCCTGGCGGTTGGCGCGGTCCCAGGGCAGCGGGATCTTGACGCCGACGGTGAACATGTCGCCGAAGCGCGAGGCACGGTCCTGGTACGCGAGCTCCACGCTCCAGTCGGGCGTGCGGTTGGCGCGCGCGAGCCGCGCCTCGGCGGCGGCGACTTCCTGGGCGCGCGCGAGCGCCTCGATCTCGGGGTGGCCCGCGAGCTCCTCGTCGTGCGCGGATACGCCATGCGTCCCGACATCGGGCACCGGCCCGAGCTTACGGGTGGCCGCGCCTTCCCCTGCCCAGCGCGCGAGCACGGCGCGGGCGTTGCGTGCCTTGCGCAGGGCCTCGGCCGCACGGTCGTCGAGCATCGCGACGTCGGCGTGCGCCATCAGCACGTCGGGTTGGCTGCCCTTGCCCGCGCGGTACTCGGATTCCGCCGCCTGGACCTCCTGCAGCGCGCGCTCGCGCAGCTCGGCGACGGCGGCGACGACCTGGTCGGCATACCAGGCATCGAGCCACGCGAGCGCGGTGTCGCGCTGGATCGAGGCGAGCGTCGCCTCCTGCTCGGCGAGCGCCTTGCGTGCCTCGCTCTCGTAGCGTTCCGCGCGCAGCGTGCGCTTTTCCTTGCCGGTGAGCTCCTGCATCACGCCGATGCGCTTCATGGTCATGAAGTCGCGCGTGACGCTGAAGCGATCGGCTCCCTGCGCGGGAACGTTTTCGACCGAGAGGGACAGGACCGGGTCCGGATACTGGCCGGCCGCGACCGCCATCTCGCGCGCGGCATCCACCGCCAGGCGCTGGCCGGCGAGGCCGCGCGAGCGCTCGACCGCGAGCCGCTGGGCCTCGGCGAGGGAGAGCGGGGATTGAGCGAGCGCGGACGGCGCGCCCGCAAGCGTGATGGCGGACGCAACGAGGAGGCTGCGGATGAGACGGCGCTGTGCTTCGAAAGGCATCGACTTCTCCAGTGGCTGACGGCTACCCCACCGGCGCAAGGGCTGCCGGCGCGCGTTTCAGGCTGGAGAACCTAGATGCGGAAGCGGCAGTGGCGAACCGCGAGCGGCGGACCGGTGGGACGCTCCAGCAGCGAGGCCTGCGCAGGCTCCGAGCGGCCCTCGCGTGGCGTATTCCATTCGACGGCCCAGGGGCTCGACATCGCGGCCGCCGGCACCGTCACGGTGGCCTTGTCGAGCGACTGGTCGCCCTGCACGCAATGCGCCTGGCAGATCGCGCTGCGCCCGCCGGGCGCCGTCATCTCGTCGCAGCCCGGCATCTCGTGGACCGCGGCCGCCATCGCCTGCATCGAGGCGGCGCCGGGACAGGCGTAGGCCGAGACGGCGAGCTGCGAGAACAGCACGCTCGCCATGGCGATGAGGGCCGCGAAACGCAGCCTGCGCATGGATTTCACGCGCCCAGTAGACCACAAACGGGCGGGCCGGAATTGATCCGCGACAATTCCCGGCGGGCGCCTCGCGGCGCTCGTGGGACGGGTCCGATGCCGCCGCGCGGCATCGTCCGCTACAACACCGCGGCAAGGCGCGACACACTGGCGAGCATGGACTACGGCGAGCGCTTCAACGGCTACACCCATCTCGTGGGCGCCATCGGGGCGCTCGCCGCGGCGTCGGTCCTCATCGTGATGGGTGCGCAGAAGGGCGACGTCTGGCGCATCGTGAGCTTCGCCGTCTACGGCACGACGCTGGTGATGCTCTTCTCGGCCTCGACGCTTTACCACTGCAGCCGGGGGCGCCTGAAGGCGGTTTTCCGCAAGGTCGACCACTGCGCCATCTACCTGCTCATCGCCGGAAGCTACACGCCCTTTGCGCTCGTGAGCCTCAATGGGCCGTGGGGCTGGACGCTCTTCGGCGCCGTGTGGGCGCTCGCGGTCGTGGGGGTGGTCCAGGAGTGCTGCATCGCGCGCGGGGCCCGCCTCACCTCGCTCGCGATCTACCTGCTCATGGGCTGGCTGGCGATCTTCGCGCTGGAGCCCCTCTTCGAGGCGCTCGCCTGGCGCGGCATGGCCTGGCTCATCGCGAGCGGCGTGGTCTATACCGGCGGGATCGTCTTCTACCTCTACGACGAGCGCGTGCGCCATTTCCACGGGATCTGGCACCTCTGCGTGCTCGCAGGCAGCGCGCTGCACTACGCCGCCCTCGTCCAGTTCGTCGCCTGACCGGCCGCCCCCCTAGGAATCGTCCTACTCGCGCGGGCGGCGCTCGCGGCGGGGACAACGGCGGCAATGCCGAGCGCCGATTGGGAGCGCTCCGATACTTTCCCCCTCGCCCACCCTGAATACTGGACTCATGTCGCACCCGGAGAATTCCATGGCCCTCGAGTTCGGATTCATCCCCGGCTTCACCCAGGCGCTGCAGTCGTCGCCCGCGGCGCTCGAGGCGAGGGCCAAGCTGCTCAACACGATCGCCAACGGGCGCTTCACGCCGCGACTGCGCTCGATCGTGGCGCTCGTCGTGACCCAGGAGAGCCGCTCCGACTACGCCGCCTGGGCGCAGACGTGCGTCGCGCGCCGCGCCGGGCTCTCGGGCGAGGACATGATCTTCGCCGGCGCCGCCACGGCGCTCGACGCCCGCGAGGCCGCCGTCGCCCGGCTCGCGCACATCATCGCGCGCACCGGCTGCTTCGACCCCGACGAGATCAAGCGCCTGTCGCGCGACCCGCGCCTGCTGCCTTCCGACGTGCTCGAGATCGTCGCCAACTCCGCGCTCGCCGTCCTCGACAACTACCTGATCCAGGGCCTGGCTCCCGCCAAGATGCCGGCGGCCTGAAAACGGTGCCTGCTAGGGCTTGCCGATGGCGCGAACCAGGCGCACGGTGAACCACACGGCGAACAGGTAGAACACCGCCGGCAGCGCCGGGAAGTCGAGGATCTGCGGCCCCGACTTGAACTGCATCAGCAGGCTCGCCGCCATGTAGAGCCCGAGCGTCACCAGCGCGAGCGCCACGCGCGAGGAGCCGGTGACGATGTGCGCGGAGAGCTCGGGTAACCCCTCGTGGTCGACATGGAAGCGCAGCCCCTCCTCGCGCATCCGCCTCAGGCTCGACGCCAGCAGCCGCTGCCACTCGGTCGAGGCCACCGCCGCCTCGTACTGCAGGCGCCGCGTCTGGCTCGGGTTGCTGAGCGCGGTCTGCATCACCTCGCGCGAGCGCTCGCCGAGCGCATCCAGCAGGCTGAACTGCGGGTCGAGCATTCGCACCGTCGCCTCGATCAGGATCAGCGTGCGGCCGAGCACCAGGAGGTGCAGCGGCACCGGGAAGTTGTAGCCGCGGCAGGCGGTGACCAGGTGGCTGAAGGCTTCCCCCAGCGACCATTCCGAGATCGGCCGGCGCGAGTACTCCGACATCAGCGCCGCGATCACCGGGCGCAGGCGGTCGCGGTCCATGGTGCGTCCCATCATCCCCAGGTCGAGCCAGGAGTCGAGCACCCACTCGGTGTCCTGCTCGGTGAAGGCGAGCATGAAGGAGGCGAGCGCGTGGCGCGTGGGGCGATCGAGGCTGCCGACCACGCCGAAGTCGTGCAGCGCGAGGCGCCCGTCGTCCGTGACCAGCAGGTTGCCGGGGTGCGGATCGCCGTGGAAGACGCCGAGCACGAAGAACATGCGCACGTAGGCGTCGATCAGCGCCTGGGCCAGCTGCGGGCCCAGGCGCGAGCTCTCGACCTGGTCGATGCGCCGGCCGTGCGTGCGCACCTGCACCATCACCGTCTCGCTCGACATGCCCTCGATCACGTCGGGAATCTCGATGCCCTCGATATCGCGGAAGGCGCCGGCGAAGCGGTGCACGTTGCGCGCCTCCTCGCGCAGGTCGAGCTCGCGCTTGAGGCTCGCCCAGACTTCCTGCACCACCGCCTCGGCCTTGTAGCGCGTGAGCACGCCGGAGAAGTGCGAGAGGAGGCGCACCATCCCGACCGCGAGGCGCATGTCGCGGTCGACCTGCGCGGCAACGCCCGGGCGCAGCACCTTCACGATCACCTCGTGGCCGGCGAAGGTGCGCGCGCTGTGGACCTGCGCGACCGAGGCGGCGGCGAGCGGCACCTCGTCGAAGCGCACGAACAGCTGCTGCGGCGGCTTGCCCAGCGCCCGCTCGATCTCGGCCACGGCCTCGGCGCTCGCGAACGGCTTCACGTCGTCCTGCAGCTTCTGCAGCTCGATCAGGTATTCGGGCGGAAAGAGGTCGCTCCTCAGGCTCAGGTGCTGGCCGAGCTTCACGAAGCTGGCGCCGAGGCCCTCGAGCAGCGCCGCGAAGCGCCGGGCGGGCGTGGGGCTGTGCACGATCGACAGGCGCCAGAGCAGCTGCCAGAGGGCGTAGCCTCCGATGCGCGCGGCGACCTCGAAGGCGCGGGCGAGGGTGTGTTTCATTTCCATGAGCCTTAAGAGGCTCCGGGCGGCCGTGCGTTCCCGGCCGTGCGCCCGCGATGCGGCGAAATCGGGCGCGCGAGGCGCCCGCCGTATCAGCCGCCGACCTTGCGCACGTACCAGAAGGTGGCGCCCGCGGCCGCGCCGAGCGCGAAGACCACCACGAGAAGCTGCGCGATGCCCGACCTGAGCCAGGTGCCGTTGTAGGCCATGAGCGCGAGCGCGGCGAGCGCCGCGGCGATCACCGCGGCGCGGCCGAGGAACATGTTCACCTCCCTCCACAGCTCGGGCTTCGAGGAGCTGCTGCGCGTGGGCCAGCCGTAGTACGGGTTCTGCGGAACGATGCCGATCATGAGCGGGATGCCGGCGAGGCCCACCACCGCGAGGATGATGAGCAGGAAGATCGTGGTCAGCATGGAAAATTCCTCGGAGAGGACGTCTAGGGGGTTCGGGGCGGCTGCGCCAGCGTCTCGCGCACCAGCGCCACCATGTCCTTCGGGGTGAAATTGTACTTGGTCACGTAGCGCAGGGCACCGAGGTCGCGCGCCTCCTTCACTTTCGCCGGCATCTCGGTGTTGCTGAACACGATCACCTTCACGTCGGGATGGCGGCCTTTCAGGTCGAACTCGCGCAGGAAACCCACGCCATCGAGGTGCGGCATCATCATGTCGAGCAGGATCAGGTCGGGCGGGCTCGCGGTGGCCATCGCGAGAGCCTCCCTGCCGTCGCTCGCGAATGCGACCTCGTAACCCTCCTTGGCGAGGAGGGTCACGTAGATCTTCCTGAGGGCTTGGTTGTCCTCGACGATCAGTACCTTTGCCATCGTCATCTCCTGGGGATCGACACTCGGAACTCGGAGCCCTCGCCGGCGGCGGAGCGCACCGCGATGCTGCCGCCATGCAGGCGCACGATCTCGTGCGCCAGGTACAGGCCCAGGCCCGTGCCGCCCGCCGTGGCCGAAAGGTCATTGTCGATGCGCGAGAACTTCCTGAAAAGCCGTACCTGGTCCCCGGGCGCAATGCCGACGCCGCTGTCGATCACCGCGATCTCCACGACCCCGTCGCCCGGCTCCAGCCGAATTGCGATCCTGCCTCCGGCCGGAGTGTACTTGCTCGCGTTCCCGAGCAGGTTGTCGACCACCATGCGAAGCTTCCCGGCATCCACGGCCGCGGGCACCGTCCCGGAGGGCAGTGCCACCTCCAGCTCCTGGCCGCGCTCGCCGATGGCGAGGCGATGCTCGGCTGCCGCAGCCTCGACCAAGGGCACCAGGTCGGCCTCGGCCTTCTCGATCGCGAGCCGCCCGGTCGATGCGCGCGCCACGTTGAGGATGTCCTCGATCACCTCGAGCTGGCGCTCGTTGGAGGCGAACGCGTCGCCCAGCACCTCGCGCTGCTCGGGCGCGAGCTCGCCGAAGTAGCCGTCGAGCAGCATGAGGATGTTCGCCTTGACCGCGGTCGCCGGGGTGCGCAGCTGGTGGGAAGCGAGCGCCACGAACTCGTCCTTGGCGGTATCGAGCTCCTGCAGGCGCGCGGCCATCTCGTTGAACGAAGTCGCCAACACGGCGATCTCGTCGCTGCCCTCGACCGCTATGCGCGTGTCCAGGCGCCCGCGGCTCAGCCGTTGCGACATGGCGAGCAGCGGCACGAGCCGCGTGGAGATGTCGCGCGCCGCGTTGATCGAGATCGCCACGATCATCACCAGCATCATGCCGAAGAGGAACACCGTGTGGATGCGGAAGCGGTCGGTGACCTCCGCGGTCTGCGCCGTCGACTCGACGATGGCGCCGTTTTCGATTTCCACGATCTCCCGCAGGTAGCCGCGCGCCCGCCGGTCGAGCGCGTCGCGCTCGCGACGCAGCGCCAGGATCGAGTCCCCGCCCGAGACCGCCTGCTCCACGATGCGGTCCGCAAGGTCGGTGCGCTGCGGAAGGATGGCGTCATAGGCGTCGAGAAGCTCCACGATGCGGGGCAGGCGCGTGACCGAGCGCAGCGCTAGGCGCGCCTCGCTGCCCAGCCGGCGGAGGACGTGGAGCGCGGCCAGCTTCTCGCTCGAGGGCGCGTCGACGTACTGCTCGAGGAGCAGGATGCCGCGCAGCGCCTCGGCGTCGACGCGGTGTGCGTACCCCACCGCCTCGCTGAGGCGCCGCTCGGCGGTAGTGCGCTCGGCTATCCGGTCGAGCCCGTAGAGCACGTAGGCGCAGGCGCCCGCAGCCAGGAGGAGGACCCAGCCGTACGACAGGACGGTGCGGTGGACGAGTCCCATGGCAGGCGGATGTTACCGGTCCGAGAGCGGGGCGGGGGCCGTGTCGGGACCGGGTGGCTCGGCTTGCGGCTCGGGCGCTGCCTGGAACTGCGGGTCGCCCAGCTGCCAGAGCACGAACGCGTAGATGTCGGCCAGCTCCTCGGCTCGGCGCGCGCGCGTCGTCCCCCGCCCGTGCCCCGACTCGAAGTCCACGCGCAGCAGCACGGGCTTGCCGCTGGCGGTCGCCCGCTGCAGCCGTGCCGCCATCTTCCCCGGCTGCCACGGCGCGACGCGCGCGTCGTTGTAGCCGGCGGTGAGGAGCACGGCGGGATAGGGCGTGGCGTCCTTCACGTGGTGGTAGGCCGACATGACGCGCAGGCGCTCCGCGCCCTCGGCCGTCGCGGCCGAGCCGAACTCGGGGATATTGGCCGGGCCGTTGGGCGTGTGCTCGACGCGCAGCATGTCCATGACCGGCACCTGCGCGACCGCCGCGGCGAAGAGCTCGGGCCGGCGAACGAGCGCGCCGCCCACGGGGATCCCGCCCGCGCTGCGCCCGAGGATCGCCAGGCGACTCGGGTTGGTGAAGCCGTAGCGCACGAGGAACTCGGCGACGGAGATGAAATCGAGGATCGTGTTGATCTTGGTGGCGCCGCGCCCGGCCTGGTGCCAGCGCTCGCCGTACTCGCCGCCGCCGCGCACGTGCGCGATCGCATAGACCCCGCCGCGCTCGAGCCAGGCGAGGCGCGCGGGATCGAAGACCGGGGAGAGCGTCGCGCCATAGGCGCCGTAGCCGGTGAGCAGCGTCGGGTTGTCGCCGGTGAGCCGCGTCGCCTTGTCGTACATGAGCGTTACCGGAATGCGGGTGCCGTCGTGCCCGGGCGCGTAGAGCCGCACCTCGTCCATCCCCGAGTAGTCGGCCGCCGGAGGCGGCTGCAGGCGCGTATCGCGGCTGTCCCCGCTCTTCGCGTCGACCTGCAGGATGCGCGGGCCCTCGATCCATCCCTGCAGCCGCAGCAGCGCGCCCGGCGCCTTCGGGTGCGTCACGAGCTGCGCGATCGCGGAATCGAACGGCGTGCGCAGGAACTCGGGCTTGCGCAGGCGCCCGAGGAGGCCGATCGGGACGCGCTCGAGGCGGTCGACGCCGCCCTCCATCGTGCGCAGGTAGAGCGCGTCGGAGGCGAGCCCCATCGAGCGCAGCACGATGTCGTTCTCGGGCACCACGACGCGCGCCCCCGAGAGCGTGGCGGCGTCCGCGGCGACGCGCAGCACGCGGTGGTTGGGAGCGTTCTTCTTCGACAGGATGTACAGGTCGCCCTTCCAGCCCTCCACCGCGAGCACCTCGTCCTCGTGGCCGGCGAGCTTGCGCCAGCGCGGGCGCCCCTGCGCAAGGTCGCGCTGCTCGGTCACGTGCACGGCGAGCTCGCGGCGCACGCCGTCGCGGGCAAGCGCGTAGGCGTAGCGCGACTCGATCGGCAGGTGCAGCGAAGGATAGACGAACTCGGGGACGTCGCGCGCGCCCCCGACCCCGGGCGCGAACACCACCTCGTCGGACGCGGCGTCGCGCCCCAGGACGTGGCGGTACATCCTGATGTTGGCGTTGGCGCGCGCGCCCGTGTTGCCGGCGGGAATGCGGGCGTAATAGAACGAACGGCCGTCGGGATGCCAGGCGAGCTCGGTGTTGAAGCGCGCGCGGTCGATCTCGAGCGGCAGGTCGCGCGCGGGGTCGGCCGCGACGACGCGCAGCACCGAGGCCTCGTCGCCGCCGCGCGAGATGCCATAGGCGACGTGGCGCCCGTCGGGCGACGGCGCGTGCCAATCGATCGCCGCCTTGAGCGATCCCGTGTCGAAGCCGGCCGGATCCACCAGCACGCGCTCGGCCCCGGAGACGCCGTCGCGCATGCACAGCGCCGCCTGCCCGCCCCCCGGCGCCTGGCGCAGGTAGAAGAGCCGCCGCCCGGCGAGCTTCAGATCCGTCACGCTCGTGGCCGCCTCCGTGAGGGCACGCACGCGATCGAGCATCTCCTTGCGCCCCGGGATCGCCGCCAGCCGATCGGCCGCGAACGCCGCCTGCGACTTGAAGAACTCCTGCGTCCTCGGGTCGTTGCGATCCTCGAGCCAGTGGAATGGGTCGTCGGCGGGCTGGTCCGCAGCCACCGCGAGCGAGTGCATGGCGATTGCGCATACGGCCGCCGCAAACCTCTGGAACACGGATCTCTTCCGCATCACTCGACGGTGCTCGCATCAGTGGTGAACTGCAGCGCAGCCAGGCGGGCGTAGAGGCCGTTGTCGGCGACCAGCGACGCGTGGGTTCCGGTGGCGACGATCCGCCCATGGTCCATGACAACGATCCGGCTGGATGATTTCACCGTCGCGAGGCGATGCGCGATCACCAGCGTCGAGCGTCCGCGCATCAGGCCCTCGAGCGCGAGCTGCACCGCCTTCTCGCTCTCGGCGTCGAGCGCGCTCGTGGCCTCGTCGAGCAGGAGGATGGCGCGGTCGGCGAGGATCGCGCGCGCGATGGCGATGCGCTGGCGCTGCCCGCCGGACAGCTTCACGCCGCGCTCGCCCAGCTGCGTGGCGACGCCGCCGGGCAGGCGCTCGACGAAGTCCCATGCGAACGCGGCTGCGAGCGCCGCGCGCACCTCGGCGTCGTCCGCCCCGGGCCGGCCGTAACGCACGTTCTCGAGCACGCTCGTCGCGAAGATCACCGGGTCCTGCGCGACCACGGCGACGCGCCGGCGCAGCTCGCGCGGGTCGGCCGCGCGCGCGTCGACCCCGTCGACCGTCACGCGCCCCGCCGCCGGGTCGTAGAAGCGAAGCAGCAGCTGGAAGACCGTGGTCTTGCCGGCGCCCGACGGGCCCACGAGCGCCACCGCCTCGCCCGGCGCGACCTCGAGCGAGAAGCGGTCGAGCGCCGGCGTATCCGGGCGCGAGGGATAGAAGAAGGTCACATCCTCGAACGCGACGCGACCGGCCGGCGGGACGGGCAGCGCCACGGGGCTCGCGGGCGCCTGGATCGGCGAGCGTGTCGCCATCAGCTCCAGCAGGCGCTCGGAAGCGCCCGCGGCGCGCTGCAACTCGCCATAGACCTCGGCCAGCACGAAGGTGGCGTTGGCGACGATGACCGCGTAGAAGATGAACGCGGTGAGGCTGCCGGCCGACAGGCGCCCCGCGAAGACGTCGTGCGCGCCCACCCAGAGGAGCACGCCCACGGCGCCGAACGCGAGCACGATCACCGCGGCGATCAGCGCCGCGAGGTAGCCCGAGCGCTCCACCGAGACGGCGAACACCGCCTCGACGCGCTCGCCGAAGGTGAGGCTCTCACGGTCCTCGTGCGCGAACGCCTGCACCGTGCGGATCTCGTGCAGGGTCTCGTCGACATGGCTGGAGACATCCGCGACCCGGTCCTGCACCGCCCGTGAGAGCCGCCGCACGCGCGCGCCCAGCAGCCCGATCGGCAGCAGCACCAGCGGCATGCACGCGAGCGCGAGGACCGAGAGCTTCACGCTGGTGAAGAAGAGCATCGCGATGCAGCCTGCCAGCGTGATCGCCATGCGCAACGCGTAGAGCAGCGTGCCGCCCATCACCGCCTCGATGAGGGTCACGTCGTTGGTGATGCGCGAGGCGACCTCGCCGGTCCGGGCCTCCTCGTAGAAGCCCGGCGAGAGCTCCAGGAGATGGCCGTAGACGCGCCGGCGTAGATCGGCGGTGAAGCGCGCGCCGATCCAGTACACGTTGTAGACGCGGAACCAGGTGAGCACGCCGAGCGCGGCGATCAGCCCCGCGAGCGTGGCGAGCGTCTGGTCGAGGAGCTTCTCCTGGCCGCGCGCGAAGCCCTCGTCGATCACCAGCTTCAGCCCCTGGCCGATCGCGAGCACCATGCCGGCCGAGAGCACGATCGCGATCATCGCGACCGCTATGCGGCCCCGGTATGGAAGGAGGAGCCGGAAAAGCGGGAAGAGTCGCTTCAACCGCCCCGGCGGACGATGGGGCGCGAGACGGTGCCGGAGACGGCGAAGGCGCCGCGGTCCTGCGCGACCTGCGAGCGGATCTCCAGCGACACGCGGCCCGACAGGCTGCTGTTGTTGCCGACGTCGACCTGGCCGTTGCCGCGCAGCACGCCGCCCTGCAGGTTCACCTGCCGGTAGGACGCGCCGTGGTTGACCGAGGCGAACTCGCCCGTGACCTCGTTGAACTTGGTCACGCCGGCACGCGATCCGGCCGAGTCCGACTGCATCACCGCGACCAGGTCGACGTTGCTGATGGACCCTTCGCCCAACTTGAACTTGCCCTGCACCCGCGGGTTGGCGAAGAGCGCCTCCACGGTCGGGCCCTCGGTCACGAAGTTGAAGTTGCCCTCGACCCGCCCGGTGATGGCGATGTTCTTGGTGAATGCGCCCACCAGCTGCGCCGCGCTCACGCGCGCGATCGAGAGGTCGCTCTCCAGGCGCACACCCTGCGCCCACTTCACCTTGAGGGTGCCGTTCACCGCGCCGTCGAGCGCCACGCCCTCGAACTCGGGGACCACGATCTCGTTGCCGGCGAGCACGCCCTTCATGCGCACGTCGGCGATCCGGATCGGAGCGCCGATCGGCAGCGTCCAGTTGCGGGCGTTGAAGTCGAGATCGACGCCCTTCTCGCCGGGCTTCACGCCCAGCGACCACGCGGAGCCTGCGGTGAGCGTCGCCTGCCTGAACGTGCCGTCCTTGTTGAACTGGATCCCGGCGGTGAACGGCTCGACCGGGGGCTTCACGTCGACCTTCACGCCGTTCAGGCGGATCGACTCGATGCTGCCGGCGGCCTCGGTCTTGCCGTCGGCCCGTCCCCACAGCGGCAGGATGCGCTTCACCGCCTCGGCTCCGATGCTCACGTTGTCGAGCTCGACCGAGCTGATCGAGAGCTTGTCGCCGAAGAGCGAGCCCAGGTCGAGGAAGATGCGGCCGTGGGTGGCCTTGGCGTCGAGCGCCTTGCCCACCAGGAAGCCCTCCACCCGCAGGTGCGGCGAGGGCACCAGGCGAAACGTGGTCGAGGCGATCGAGACGTCGTCGTGCAGCCAGGCCGACATCCCCTTCTCGACCTTGGTCGCGAGCCCGCGCATCGGGATCACGTGCACCGCGATCACGGCCACCACCACGCCGCCGATGATGGCGAACGCGATGTTGCGCGCGAGGTTGCCGCGGCGCTTGAAGGTGCGCTTGCGTCCCGCGGCGCTGCCGGAATCGGGCGCGGTCGAGTCGGGCTCGACCTTGGTGCGCAGCACCTCGGCGATCTCGCGCGCGCGGCGCGCCTGCTCGGTGCGCAGCCGATCGTCCTCGTCGGCCTCGGCCTTGACCTTGGCCTCCATGTACGCCTTGGCCTGCGCCTTGCCCTCGATCTCGGCGCGCTTGGCCATGTCGGTCTCGAGCTCGGCCTGCACCTTGGCGCGGGTGTCGACCTCGAGCGTCTCGCGCGCGCGCGCCTCGATGCGGGCGCGCTGCTCGGCCTCCTCCTTCGCCTTCCTCTCGGCTTCGAGGGTCGCGGCCATCGCGCGCTCGCGCTTGTCGCGCTCCTCGGCATCGATCTTGGCCCGCGCCTCGGCCTCGTACTTGGCCTGGCGCTCGACGTTCACGCGCTGGTCGGCCTCCGCCAGCGCGCGCGCGCGGGCCTCGGATTCCTGCCTGGCGCGGTCGCCTTCGGCCTTCGCGCGCGCCTCGGCGGCGGCGACGGCGTCGCGCGCCTTCGCTTCGGCCTCGGCCTTCGCGCGCGCCTCCGCGGCGACCAGGGCCTCTTTCGCCTGGGCCTCCATCTCCCGGGACTTGCGCGCCTGCTCCTCGGCCTGGGCGCGCAGCTTCTTGGTCTCTTCCTCGGCGCGGATGCGCGCCTCGGCTTCGGCATTCGCGCGCGCCTCGGCCTCGGCGCGCTTCTTCGCCTCCTCGCTCGCGCGCGCGTTGGCCTCCTTCTCGGCCTTGCCACGCTCCTCCTGCTCGGCCTTGGCGATCAACTCGCGCTCCTCGCGCAGGCGCTCCTCCAGCTCGGCCTTGGCGGCGAGCTTGGCCTCGGCCATGATCTCGGCCTGCATGCTGGCGCGGGTCTTCTCCTCGACCTCGTTCCTCAGCAGCTCTTCCATCTCGCCGCGGATGCGCGACTCGATCTCGTCCTTGAGGCGCGCCTTCATCGCGGCCTCGGCCTGCGAGGCCTCGGCGGCCTGCTTCGTCACCGCGGCTTCGGCCTCGGCGCGCGCCTTGGCCATCGCGGCGGCTTCAGCCTCGGCACGCGCCCGCGCCTCGGCGAGCGCCTTGGCCTCGCGCTCGGCGCGCACGCGCAGCTCGACGAGCCGGCGGCTCTCCTCTTCTTCCTTCGCCTTCTGGGCCTCGGTGAGCTTCGCCTGCTGCGCGGCGAGCGCCTGCTTGCGCGTTTCTTCCTCGCGCATCTTCTGCTCGAGCTCGGCCCTGGCGCGCTCCGAGGCCTCCTTCGCGCGCTTGGCCTGCTCCATCGCCGCCTGCTCGGCCTGCTGGCGCGCCTTGGCCTCCGCTTCGGCGCGCGCGCGCGCCTCGGCCTGCGCCTTGGCCTGCAGCCGCGCCTGCTCGTGCGCGGCCTCCTTCGCCTTGCGGTCGTCCTCCGCCTTCTTCTGCTGGCGCACCAGCTCGCTCACGTCGTTGGCGGCGCCGGGGATCACGCGTTGCGTCGCTGCGGGGCTCCCGCCCGGGCCTTTCTTGGGCGCGGTGAAGTCGAATTCGTCCTCGGCCGCGGCGAACGGATCGGCCTCTTCCTTCTTGGTCTCGAAGATGCGCGCGAAGCCGTCCTTGGCGAGCGTGTTGAGCGCGCGCTCGAGCACGTTCTTGTCGAGCTCGGCCTTCTCCAGCAGCTGCCCGAAGTTCGACTTGCCGTCTATCAGCTTGAGGACCTTCATGAGGTCCTTCGAAAGCGACGCCGACTTCTGGTTGACCTGCGTGATGCCCTTCGCGGTCTTGGTGAAAACCGTTGCCTTGTCCATCCGACTCCCCGCGGTGATTTTTGCGCAGCTTTCGAGCCCAATAATGGCATGAATTCAGGTGCTTGGAAAATGAACCTGCCTCGAAAGGCCTGTTCTAACGCTTGTCCTCCGATTCGCCCCCCGTGCGTTAATTCATAACATGTCCTTCGACGCGCGGGCCCACGCCCGCCAAGGAAAAAGGTGACCCATGCGCACCCTCGCCACGCTTTTCTTCACCCTCCTCGCCACGGCTGCGACCGCCGTGCAGGCGCAGGAGTTGCCGATTCGCGTCGGACGCATCGCCCACATCGAGGGCCCGGTTTCCCTCTACCAGGATCCCGAGGAGGGTTGGGACAGGGCTTACGTGAATTCGCCCATCACCTCGGAGAACTCGGTCTGGACCGACAACAACGCGCGCGCCGAGGTGCGCATCTCCAGCATGGCGCTGCGCCTGGACGAGCTCACCCAGCTCGACATCGCGCGCCTGGATGAGGCCGAGCTCGACGCGTTCGTCGCCCGCGGCTCGCTCGCGGTGCGTGTGCGCCACTTCGAAAAGGGCGAGCGCCTGGTCTTCAACACCCCGAATGCGCGCGTGCGCCTGCGTGCCAACGGCCGCTACCGCATCGATGTCGATCCCGAGGGCATGGAGACGCGCGTGA
>Ga0307505_10002060_pt1 | contig 14716 bp, 15 predicted proteins | sample 23_S_MG_FD_202183 | JGI IMG/M metagenome (GOLD analysis project Ga0307505, IMG submission 202183) | Soil microbial communities from Populus trichocarpa stands in riparian zone in the Pacific Northwest, United States - 23_S | ecosystem: Environmental > Terrestrial > Soil > Riparian zone > Trees...
AGGAATGTTGAAGAGATCCGAAAAGCCGGTGAACGTTCCGCGGATCTCACCAGGCAGCTGCTTGCATTCAGCCGCCGGCAGATCTTGCAGCCAAAGGTCCTTAGCCTGAATGAGGTCATTGAAGATACTGCCTCTCTGGTGCAGCGACTTATCGGCGAGGATATCCAGATCTCGCAGCGGCTCGATCCAGCACTTTGGAGCATCCAGGCCGATCCCGGTCAGCTCTCGCAAGTGCTGATGAACCTTGCGATCAACTCGCGCGATGCGATGCCCGACGGCGGATCCCTGTTCATCGAGACCTCGAACGTCACGCTCGATGACGAGTACGCGACACGCCATATTGACGTGAACCCGGGCCGATATGTGATGCTCGCGATCAGCGATACCGGTGTCGGAATGGATGAGGAAACGACACGGCGTGTTTTCGAACCTTTCTTTACGACAAAAACCGTCGGACGCGGCACCGGACTCGGCCTCTCTACCGTGTACGGGATCGTGAGACAGTCCGGCGGTAACATCTGGGTCTATTCCGAGATCGGTCGGGGAACCACCTTCAAGGTCTATCTTCCCGAGGCCCGCGCCGAGAACGCCGCTGAAGAAGTTTTCGACAACCATCGCGAAGTGCAGCTCGGCACCGAGACGATATTATTGGTCGAGGACGAAGAAGCTGTCCGCGGCCTTGCAAAAGAGATCCTCGAAGCCTGCGGCTATAAAGTGATCGAGGCGGGCGACGGCTACGAAGCGATCGAAAGGTTTGAAGCTACCGATCACATCGACCTGCTTATGACCGACGTTGTAATGCCTCGCATGGGCGGCCGAGAGCTTTCGGAAAACATCCGGAAGCGATGCACATCCGTAAAAGTGCTCTTCACATCAGGCTACACCGACGACGCCGTGCTCCGACACGGTATAACGGACGAAGGCACCAATTTCCTTCAGAAGCCTTTCACTTTCGAATCCCTATCTAAAAAGGTTCGATCCCTTTTAGACAGCGAGTAGGCTACTCGCCATCCAGACTTTTTACCCACTGCCAGAACGAATCCTCATAGACCAGCCAGCCCATCGGGCCCGGCTGATCTGACGCAGTTTCCAGCCGCCCATCCTCGCACATGTTCGTAAGCGTGCGCCGCGACGGCGTCGGCACGATGATCCGGTTCCTTTCAATGAGCCTCTGGACCTCCGACAAACGGAGTTTTGGACGAATATTTGTCTCATTCATTTGTTTCATAGCATTTCTTATAATTCTGTCCTTTCTCGGATCCGCATACTTTTCTCGATCTGACGTGCTTTTCTCGGAAATATCGGCAACTTCGGCAATCCATATCATTTTGAGAAAGCTGTGATCGAACATTTCCGCGATCTCGCCTAGTCTGATCTTGGCCGGACGATACGTAAGCGGCGACAACAAATCAGACGAATCTGCGTCGCCCTGTATCGTCCGACCGTTCTACTATATCAAACAGACGTGCATCTGTCAAGAGAAGGTTGCAAGTATGAAACAAGAAGATATCAAGAAGGCGGCGGCGATCGTGAACATCTTTGAGACCGGCAAGCCCAGCGGAAACTATGCCGCTCTCGCCGTTCTGAATGACGGAGCAGGCATCTCTTACGGCATCAAGCAGTTCACGCATCGCTCCGGATCGCTGCTGCAAGTCGTCGAGAAATATCTCGTAAGCGTAGGCGGAGTCGCTCGCGAAACCATCGAGTCTCGGCTACCACTCTTAAAGCGATCGACGAAGCTGGCGATCGACACCCTCGCGGCTGACCACGAGTTCAAGCAGGCACTCAAGTTGGCCGCCAAGACAACCGATATGCAGGCCGCTCAGGACACGATCGCGACCGAGCGTTATATGGCGAAGGCACTGGGCGAATGCAGAGCGTTGGGGTTGACGCTGCCGCTGTCGCTCGCGGTCGTTTACGACTCTGTCGTACACGGATCGTGGCTCAGCCTCAGCGGGCATCTCGGACCAGTCCGCGACGAAAAGGCGTGGATCAAACGCTACGTCGAGCACCGCCACGAATGGCTGCGGAGCATCGGTCGATTAAAGACGACGACCTATCGAACGACCTTCTTCACACGAGAGATCGCACGCGGCAACTGGCAGATGAAGCTGCCGATGTACGTCCACGGCTATCTCTTAAAAGCCTCCGACCTTCCCGCCGAAGCCCCACCTGCGATCCCGCCAGGACCCGACCCGAAAAGCCGCGACGCCCAAATCGCGGCTCCCACCGATCTTCGTGACGCAAGGAGCGAGGGACGGAGAGACGCAGCGAAGGCGGTCGACACGATCGAGGCCAAGGTCCGTGAAGTCGCGGCGAGAGTAGATCAAGCAGAGCGGATCGTCGCCACGACCACGACGCGGACAGACAAGGCGAAGTCGCTTTGGGCGACGGTGGCGGGCACCGCGTGGCAGATGTTGTGGGCGGTCGGCGGATTCGTCGCCGGCGTTCCGCGAGAGGTATGGCTCGTCGTCGCGATCATCGCAGCGGTGCTGGTCTCACTCTTTATCTATCGGCAGATCGCCCTCGGAAAACTCAGAGAACAATCAACCACAGAGGAACACAGATAGACACAGATAAAAGAATCAGTGTTCATCCGTGTCCATCTGTGGACGAACTCTTACGAACTATGAATGACATAAAGAACATTTTCATCGCGTGGATCAGCACGTCCACTTCCCTGTTCGTGGCCATCGAGCTAAAGACCATGCTCGCGATCGTCTCAGCCGTCGTGCTGCCGGTCATCTTCTTCTCGATCGGAAAAACGGTCGATGTCTTGGTGCAGATCTACTTCCGACGGCGCGAAGAGGAACGGAATCGCGGCGACGACGGTCAGTACCCCCTGCGGTAGCGGGGGGTTGAATGCCGCCAACGATCGAGCCAACAACGTCTCGAAATGAAAAGAATAACCACCCGCTACCGCAGGTGGTACTGACATAAGCAACCATGACCACACCAACCAAACTCATCATCGCCGCGGCCACGATCCTGATTCTGGGACTAACGACCACAACGTTGATCTCGAACCACAAACTCAATGCGCTCGAACGCCAGGTCAACCAGGCAAAGCAGAAAGCGGACGCGATTGAGCAGCAGTCCCAGATCGCGGAAGCAAAGGCGGGCGAATACAAACAGAAGATCGAATATCTCGAAGGCGAACTGACGGCGATCGCATCAGTCGCGAGGAGGCAGGATGAAGAACTTAAAACTATCAGCGGCGATGTCGGTGCTGCTCGGCGTGATGTTGAGCGGGCTCGCCGCATACGGGCAATCGACACCACCACCGACGAACTCTGCGCCCGGCTCGCCGCCCTCGGACACCCGTGCGAGTAAGAGTGACGCGTTTACGCGTTCTCCTGAAACGGCTAAAGCCGTCACTCTTACCCGTGCCTGTGCCGCCGCGGTCTCAGAACTCGAAGCATCGCGTAGGCTGATCGATCTCCTCGAACGCGAGAACCGGCTCGTAAAAGACCGGCTCGAAACTGAGACGCGCAACGTCGCCGTCCTCACCGAACTCAACGCGAGTCGCAAAGCAGAAACCGAAGCGCTGAGAACCGCACTCGCGGCAAAAACTGAGACTCTCGCGGCCAAGGACGAAGTGATCGCGTCGCAGCAAAGGCTGATCGACACATTGAAAACAAAGAAGTCCTCACCCTGGAAACGCCTCGGCGACATCCTGATCGGCGTCGCCGCGGGTGCGTTGATCAGATAGGAATCTTGCCCGCGAAATTCGCGAAAGCACGCGAAAGGAGATCTTTACCGCGAATAATGCGAACGAGCGCGAATCTTCTTTCTACGGACAAACGTTAGCGATATTCGCGTTGATTCGCGGTTAAACGCTTTCGCGGAATTTCGCGACTTTCGCGGGCAAACAAAAAGATATGAACCACACACTAGAGCAGGCAATTGAGCAGATACGAAACCAGGCGGCGCGGTATCGGAAGACGGGCCGTTATTATTCCGGCGAGCAGGACCTGAACTTCGCCACCGAAAAGTTCGCGAGCACGTTCGGCAATCTCTTCCGAGAGTTCGCGTTGAACCTGTGTCCGGCGATCGTCGACGCGGTAAAGGACAAGCTGAAGATCGAAGGATTTTCGGCTGAGGGTAAGAGTGACGCGTTTACGCGTTCTCCGGCAGGAACGGCTGAAGCCGTCACTCTTACCGACGAGATCTGGCGGTCCAACCGGATGTCGATCCGATCGGGCGAGGTGCATAAGGAAGCGCTCAAGAATGGCGACGCTTATCTGATCGTCTGGCCCTCATCCGACGGCCGCGTGCAGATAGTCCCACAATCGGCGGAGAGCTGCACGGTGCATTACGACGAAGACGAGCCCGGCCGGATCCGATGGGCCGCCAAACATTGGCGCGATGCCGACAAGCGAACGCGTCTCAATCTCTTCTTCCCCGACCGCATCGAGCGCTACGTGTCGAAGTCCCAGAACGACTTCCTGCCGGATCACCGGGCCTTCACGAATTTCGGATCTGGGATTTCGGATTTCGGAGCGTCTGAGGATGAGACGATCCGAAATCCCCAATCGCACATCCCAAATCCATACGGCCTCGTCCCGGTTTTCCACTTCGCCAACAACGCCGACATCGGCTCGTTCGGCCGCAGCGAGCTTGATGATGCGATGGCCGTGCAGGACGGCTTGAACAAGAGCGTGCTGGATATGCTGGTCGCGATGGAGGTCTGCTCGTTCCGGCAGCGTTGGGCGGCGGGCATCGAGATCCGTCAGAACGAAGCGGGCGAAGACGTCCCACCTTTCAAAACCAGCATGGACAACGTCTGGTTCACCGAAAGCACCGACGCACGCTTTGGCGAATTCGGCGCCTCCGACCTCGAACAGTTCCTGAAGGTGAAGGACGGTTTCCGGATCGACATGGCGTCGGTCACCGGCACGCCGCTCTATTATCTGATGCCGCAGATCCGCGGATTCCCCAGCGGCGAATCGCTTCGAAAAGCTGAGACGCGGTTCCTCGCCAAGGTCCGCGACCGGCAGGAGCAGTTCGGCTCGGTCTGGGCCGACGCGATGTCCTTCGCCCTGAGATTGTCCGGCCACGCCGACGTCCATCTCGACACCCGCTGGGAAGACGCCTCCCCGTCAAACGAACGCGAAGTGCTCGAAAACCTCCGCATCAAACGCGACCTCGGCGTCCCACCCGAGCAGGTCCTCCGCGAAGCCGGCTATTAAGAAATGTTTCCCGCGAAATACGCGAAAGCTCGCCAAAGAGATCGCCGCAAAAAGGCGCAGAAGACGCAAAATGCCCGAAGCAACTCTTGAAAGCAAGATCATCGCCTTTGTGCTTTTTGTGCCTTTTCGCGGCAAAAACTTTCGCGTTCTTTCGCGTATTTCGCGGGCAAAAACGAACTATGACGAACGAACAACCAACCACACAACCCACCGAAGCGCCTGAGCAGACGATGCTGCCGGGCATGGAAGAACTGGCCGCTGAGAATGAGACACTCAAGGCCGAGATACGTATGCGGACTGCCGTATACGATATAGAGTCGCGGCTGGCAAAGGCCGGAGCGAGGACGCCGGGGCTGATCGCGGAGAGCGCCAAAGAGAGTTTTCAGTTCTCTGACGAAGGCAAACTCGAGAACGCCGAGGCCGTGATCGACCTTCTGAAGAAGACCTATCCCGAGCAGTTCGCCATCCCCTCGATCGACGCCTCCGCCGGACGCACCGCGCGTCCCGCCATCACCAAAGAAGCCCTCGCCCGGATGACCCCGGCCGAGATCCAACGCCTCGACTGGGCCGAAGTCCGCGCCGCCCTTTCAGCTTAGAAGCTCAATTGCCACTAGCTTTAGCTAGTGGTAGTGGCATTTTCTCGCACCCGGCTTTAGCCGAATCTTGGGCTGAAGCCCGGCAACCTCATTCACCACCAAGTCCACTAGCTAAAGCTAGTGGCAATTTAAAGGTACACTTATGTCACTAACATTCATCCCTACAGTATGGGCAGCGAGGCTGCTCTCGGCATTGGAAAAAGAACTCGTATACGGACAGACGAATGTGTGTAACCGCGATTACGAGGGAGATATACGCTTAGCCGGAAATACGGTTAAGATCGCGTCGATCGGCGACGTCACGGTGGACGATTACACTAAGGACACGCCCATCGGCGACCCTGAGATCCTTACCGATTCGTCCCAGACAATGACGATCTCGCAGCAGAAGTATTTCCACTTCTACGTCGATTCGATCGACCGGGCTCAGCAGAACGTCAATACGCTTGACGAAGCGATGCGGCGTTCCGCGTGGAAGCTCCGCGATCTGGCGGACACGTATATCGCCGGTTTGATGAGTGCGGCCGTCACCGCATCGAACACCATCGGCACCGAGGGCACGCCGATCGTCCCGACTGCCGAGAACGCCTACGAGCATCTCGTCGATCTCGGCGTGCTGCTTGACGAATCGGACGTGCCGCTCGCCGGCCGGTTCTGCGTGGTACCGGCGTGGTTCCACGGGCTGCTGCTCAAGGACGACCGGTTCATCAATGCGGGCACGCTCCGGTCCGACCGCTCGCTCGCGAACGGGACGGTCGGCGAAGCGGCGGGATTCACCATCCTGAAATCGAACAACGTCCCCAACGACGAAGGCGAGGCGTACCGCATCCTGGCCGGCCACCGCATCGCCACCACCTACGCCGAGCAGATCCTGGACCTGCAGACCTATAAACCGGAACAGCTCTTCGGCGACGCCGTCAAAGGCCTCCACGTCTACGGCGCCAAAGTCGTCCGCGCCACTTCCCTCGCGTGCCTTATAGCTGATAAAGCGTAAGGCTTGCCGCTTGGGGCTTCGATCTTGGATCTTTGATCTTTGATCTTAGATCCGAAGCCCCAAATTCCTACTGCCAGAGATCAAAAATCAAAGGTCAAAAATCAAAGATCAAAGATCATGGAAAGCGCAAAAGAAAAACTCAAGAAACTAACCGCCTGGGACGTCGAGCCCGAGCTATCGGATACCGAGATAGACGAGCTTCTAGCGGCTAATGCAAAGAAGGATGCGGAGGGGAATGCTCCGACGAGTGAAGACTGGGTGCCGACGTATGATGTGAACGCGGCGGCGTCCGCGGGGTGGCTGATAAAGGCGGGCCGCGCGGCGTCCACCACCGAGACCGAACCCGACAGCGTCAACGTCACCTCACGCATCTTCGCCAACTGCCTCCGCATGGCCCGCGTCTATTCCGGCAAGCGAGCGGTCAGCCTCCGGGTTACGTAGACGCAGGGGATTTAACCGCCGAGACGCCGAGACAGGAGAGTTTGGGAGTGTGGGTGGTAACAGGTCAACGTGAATCACAGGCTCCGTTCTCAAAAACTCTCGGCGTCTCTGCGTCTCGGCGGTGAAAAACCTCTTGCGTCTCGGCGGTTCAAAAACATCTGAGACTTTCTCTCACCTCGACCTGAGAAAAACTCTCATATTGCAAACGATGTTCAACACGCCGCTCCAATAAAACCAACGGTTTACGGCCGGTCGGTCAGAATGGCATAGGTCTTGAGTTATGGAAGCTCAGCCCGAACTGCGTTAAGTGTTAGATGATTGGCAGAAGTTCACCCTTCCTGGCCTGGGAAATCTTAACCGGCAAACACAATTTGGGGATTCCGCCTACGGGCATGATTTACCTTAGAAAATTGGAGTATAAGAAAATGAAAAACCAGAAAGGTTTCTCGCTTGTCGAGCTTCTCGTGGTCGTGATCATTATCGCGATCATCGCCGCTATCGCTATCCCGTCGCTTCTCGCCAGCCGCCGTGCTGCCAACGAAGCTTCGGCAATCTCATCGCTTCGCACAGTCCACAGTGCTCAGGCAACTTACTTTTCGACCGTCGGCGGAAACGCCAGCTACGGAACCCTTGTTAACCTTGCGTCGACCGCAGGCGGCGACCTGATCGACGATGTATTGGGTGGAGCGGATCCGTCGTCGAAGAGCGGTTATGACTTTACTGTAACGCTGGCAACGGGACACTATTGTGGTACGGCCGTTCCGCAGTCGGGCCAGGGAACGCGAAGTTTCGCAATCAGCACGGCTGGCGTCCTGTATTCCAGCCCGAACGCTACTCCCCCGACCTGTACCGCCGCAACTGGCGTAATCTCAACTGGTTCGCCGCTCCAGTAAGCTTGGCTGGAAGTAAAGAGGGCGATGACCGCCCTCTTTACTTCCTAGAAATTTTAGACCAGTGAGGTGGCGATGAGGTTTCAAAAGGGTTTCTCTTTGGTTGAGTTGCTTGTCGTAGTTATCATTATCGCGGTAATCGCAGCTATCGCCATTCCTTCACTCCTTGCTAGCCGCCGTGCTGCGAATGAGGCGTCGGCCATAAACTCGTTGCGGGCGATTCACAGTGCCCAACGAACATATTTCTCGGTCTTTGGGCAGAACTTGAATCACGCGCGTTTGTCAGATCTTGGATCAGCCGACCTGATCGATCCATTGCTCGGTGGAGCAGATACGACGACAAAAAGCGGCTATTCATTCACGATCTCACGGCCGGTGTCGGCTCCATTTTCGGTATATTGTGCAACAGGTGTTCCGACCACCTTCGGAGCGACGGGCTCAAGGGATTTCCTCGTCAGCGTCGATGGCGTGATCTATGCCTCTCTGACTGATGGCTCCATGTCCTGCAGCGACGGTCTACCCGACACTTCGACGGGTTCGGCGATCCAATGATATTTGAGTTTTAGTTTGACCCCAAGCCTATCTACGGATAGTGGTCAAAGGCCGGATGACGGTGTCCGGCCACCCTTTTTGAACGCGGAACGCGGAGTTTGACGGATCTTTGAAGTTTTATGGCGGCAGGAAACAGTTTCATAGCGGCAGGAGAATGTTTCTCAGCGCTGGGAAAAGGTTTTTTAGCCCGGGGAAAATGTTTCCGCACGCTGGAAGAAGAGTTTTTAGCGCTGGGAAAAGGTTTCCGCACGCTATGAAAGACTTTCACAGCGCTAGGAAAAGGTTCCTTAGCTCTGCGAAAAGAGTTTTTAGCGCTGTGAGAATGTTTCCGCACGCGAAAAGAATGTCCCCTCGCGTAGATTCGCGGGAAAAAAGTTTTTGAAGTTTGACCCCCAAGCCTATCCACGGATAGGGGTCAATTGGCCGGATGACGGTGTGGGAGACGGTATCCGGCCGCTTTTTCAGTCTAGGAAGTCTAGACAGTCTAGAAAGTCTAGAAAGTCGAGGAAGTCTAGGAAGTCTAGGAAGATACAGGATCAAGACTTCCCAGACTGGCTAGACTTCCCATACTGGCAAGACTGATGAAAGGTGCCTCGCAAGTTGAGTTTTTGGCGGTGCTGCTGATCTTTTGTATCGGAATGGCGATCGCGTGGCCTTATCTGACGCTGTCGCGAAACGCGTCGGCCGAGGCAAAGGCCGTGAACGCTCTCAGGCAGGTGCACGAGGCACAGAAGGACCACTTCGCCGGCCGCCGGTATTACGGAACCGCCGAGCAATTGAAAAGTTTCGGCGCACTCAGCGGTGTTGACCTGCAGCCGACAAATAACATGGCCGCGGTCGGCGTCGAATCGCGGATAACTTATTCGATCGATATCCAGGTCGGCGGCGGCAGAACCCGATGGTGCGCAGGGGCAATTCCAAACCCAAAAGGCCGGACCATCGCCATCGACGAAACAGGCAAGGTCCAAATGGACAAGACGTGCTACGACGGCGTCGTGCAGTAAGAAGCAGGAATTCAACCGCGAATAACGCGAATGGACGCGAATCAATTTTAGAGCACAGGCTTTCTTATTCGAATAATTCGCGGAGATTCGCGGTTAAGAAAAGAGATCTTTTCAAGTTTAAGTTCAAGCAAGGTGAAGGCGGCTCGGCCCGGCAGGCGGCGGTCAGGATCCTTTGTTTGGAGTGGGAATGTAAGGAATTACTTGGCTTCAGGTGAACAATGCAAGCTTTGAAACGAGATGCATTCCCGCTCGAAATTTAGTCTGGAGGTGTGTAAACCTCCAGCTCAAGTTTGCCCCGTAAAACAGGGCATTTCCCCCAGGGGAAGGGGGAGCGCGGCCTGCCGGTTAACGCGTTCCCTTTATCAAATTTGTTCACCCCACACTCGATGAGGACCGGCACCTGCTGGTCCTCTTTTTGTGCGGTGGTGCTGACATAGATTCGAGCGGCCAGGAGGCAAAGGCTAAGGGCACCATGCCGGCGCTTCCGCTAGCTCGGACGGGCGGGCCTTAACCGGCCCGCACTATCATCCCAAGATTGCCTTCGCCCCTAGGGACGAGGGCAATTCCCCAAGGGGGAAGGGGAACGCTCGCCTCGCCGGTTACAGCGTTCCCCTTTACATCGAGATCCGAAGTTCGGGCAAGTCGAAAATCCTCGATCCAGTGGGCACCGGGTCCGTGGCTTTTAGATCTGTCCGGCACCAAGGCGGGCCCCAAAGGGCACCGGGGTCCGCCTTTGTTAGATCTCGATACCTAAATTGTCCTTGTTCGGTTCGGGTGACTTCTCGCAAAACGCGCGTGAACACGAGGTTAATAACCCAATTCCGACCGTCACGCAACAACAAAATCACCTGCTCAACACAAGATCGCCGCTAAAGCCGCTTAAATGGCTCAAAAAAAAGAAGCAAGGCCTCGTAACAAAGGCCTTGCTTGCTGTCTTAAGGTGAGGAAAGTGCTCGCGTTATTGGGCGGGACGGATCAGGAGATAGGCGTGGGCGTATGCTCCCGAGGAGAGATTTCGCTTGCGGGCACGCAGGTTGACGCGGACGGGCGAGGCTCCGGAAAGCGTCTGCCATCCGCCATCGGCAAGCTGAGGATTGGAGTTGATGGTGTATGTAAGCAGGTTGGTACCCGCAGCGTCGCCTAGATTGGTACCGCGGCAGAGGTCGAAGAAAAGATCGTCGCCCGCGATGCCCGCCGTCTTCTGGGCGAACAGCACGAACCGGTATTCGACCGCTCCGGTGCCGAACCAGTTCGGGTCGATAGTCGCCTGGCCGAAATACTGGCCCTGGCACACGAACGCCGACGATTGATCGTTGAACGTCACGCCCTCGAACGTGCCCTGCGGCGCCCGTCCGATCGGGAATACCGCGACCGTCGGCCCCGCGAGCCCTCGTTCACCCTGCGGGCCGCGTTCGCCAGGTGCTCCCTGGTTTCCCTGGCTCCCTTGAACGCCTTGGGCACCCTGAGCACCCGGCAGGCCTCGATCGCCTTGAAGTCCGCGTTCGCCCTGCTCGCCCCTTTCGCCGCGTTCACCTTGTACGCCGCGTTCACCCTGTGGGCCTTGAGGTCCGGTGGCTCCGGCGGGCCCTTGTTCACCCTGCGGGCCCTGCGATCCGGGCTGTCCCTGTGGGCCTTCGGGGCCGGGCGTTCCACCGCCGCCGAGCGTCACGTCGATCTCATCGGATTCGGCGTTGTTGCCGCGGCCTGTTTTCACCGACAGCCGGTAAGTTCCCGGCATCGTGCCGGCCGGCAGCTCCGCGATGATCTGCACGTCGGTCCTGACGACGATCTCGAGCGGATCGCCCGAGAGCTTAACGGACAGCGAATCTCGCCGCGGGCCGAAATTCTCGCCGTAGATGTAAAGATATCCGCCGACGAGATCCGATTCGACGCGGCTGATCTCGGGCCTGCGGTCATGGGCGAACGCGGCGGCTGTTAGTAACGCGATGGAGAATAGAAGCGTGACGATATTTCGGGCTATGCGAGTCATATGGGGGTGTCTCCTGATTCGATTAGGCGGCGCGGCCAGGGCTGATAAGGCAGGCGCCGTTGATAAAGGGTCGATCCCCCGGACAACAAGTCTGGAAATATGCCAGGGATCGAAAAAAGCGTGCGGCTTCTTAAGGTGGTACTTCTAAATATATCGCGTGAAGTGTTTAACGTCAATAAATAAGTTTTGTCACTTCGGCGGTTGTCGGCGGTTTGCTAGTATGGCTGTTTGCGAAAGATGCAGACGATAAACAAATCATCGAAACTTCGCGGCGTGATGTACGACATCCGCGGGCCCGTGTTGGATCTGGCCCAGCGGATGGAAGCCGAAGGCCGCGAGATCATCAAGCTCAATATCGGCAACCTCGCCGCGTTTGGCCTCGAACCTCCCGATGAGGTCGTGGCCGAGATGATCCGCGAACTTCCCGATTCGGCGGGATACACGGACAGCAAGGGATTGCGCGGGCCCCGCGAGGCGGTCGCTAAGTATGCCGCGGAGAAAGGGATCAGGGGCGTCGACGTCGACGACATCTACCTCGGCAACGGCGCGTCTGAATTGATCGTGATGTCGCTCAATGCCCTGCTCGACTCGGGCGACGAGATACTCGTGCCGGCGCCGGATTATCCGCTGTGGACCGGAGCCGTGTCGCTTTCAGGCGGGCGGCCGGTGCATTACGTCTGCGACGAATCGAACGAATGGCTGCCGGACCTGGACGACATCCGGTCGAAGATAACGCCCAGGACGCGCGGCATCGTCATCATCAATCCTAACAACCCGACGGGCGCTCTGTATGCCGCCGATCATCTCGCGGCGATCGTCGATATCGCCCGTGAACACGGCCTGATCGTCTTTGCCGATGAGATCTACGACAAGACGTTGTTCGACGGCCACACACACACGAGCATCGCGTCGCTGGCCGATGACGTGCTCTTTATCACCTTCAACGGGCTGAGCAAGAATTATCGTGCGTGCGGATACCGTGCGGGCTGGATAATCGTCTCGGGCGACAGGTCGAACGCGGCCGATTACATCATGGGCCTGAATATGCTCGCGTCAATGCGGCTGTGCTCGAACACGCCCGGGCAGATCGCGATCGCCGCTGCCCTGGACGGACGGCTGCACGGCATCGAAGAGTTGGTGGCACCGGGCGGACGCCTCTGCGCTCAGCGTGACATCGCGTACGAAATGCTGTCCTCGATTCCCGGCGTCAGCGTCGTCAAGCCGAAAGCCGCGCTTTATATGTTCCCGCGGCTCGACCCCGAGGTTTACCCGATCGCCGACGATCAACAGTTCGCCTGCGACCTGCTCGAACAAGAAAACGTCCTGATCGTCCAGGGCACCGGCTTCAACTGGCTCGCACCCGACCACTTCCGCATGGTCTTCCTGCCCTGGTCAGGCGATTTAGAACTCGCGCTCACACGCATCGCTCGATTCCTCGAACGCCGCCGCCGCTAAATTGTTAAAGGGATTTTGGTACCAGGTACGGGAATCGAACCCGTCTTTCGAGAATGAGAATCTCGCGTCCTAACCGATAGACGAACCCGGCAAAGAAGGCAATGGGTATTCTCACAAAGTCGGGTGAAATTTGCAAGACCCAGTTCGCCCGCGAAATACGCGAAACTACACGAAAGAAGATTCTGCGATCCTCCTTTTTCGCGCCTTTTCGCATATTTCGCAGGAAAATACGTTCAAAACGAAAATGTATACGTCACGCCGGGCCGGGTGCCGCGGATCATCAGGAACGTGAGGGCGTGGGTGTCGTTGAAGGTGTAGGTCAGGCTCGGGTGGACCTTGACGCCGTCGAACTGGATGAGCGAGGTCATCCGGTACGGCAGGCGGATATTCAATCCGCCGATGGCGCGAACCTTCTTTTCGTACGAACCCCACATCAGGCCGCCGTACGGAGCGATCGGCAAGCCGGTCCAATGCTGAAGGTCTTTGCTCACGGTCGCGTAAACGCTCGTGCCCTCGGGCGTACCGATGCGGTCCGAGCTGAGTCCGATGATCACCGCGGGCCGATTCTCGGTTTCGGTTACGGCGATAAAGGTGATCAGCGGATGCACCTCGCCGACCTTCGGATTATATTCGATGCCGACGTGGAATCGCGGATGCCAGCGGTAGATTAACGTCGCGCGCACCGCGGCCCGATCGACCTGGCCGGTCAGCAGCCGGATACCGGCGGTGAACTTCTTTGGGTTATCGGCCGTCCCCCGGACAGCCTGGCCTTCGCCCGGTCAGACGGGTCAGGCAGGGACAAGCGACGAGTTTCTCGCCTGTCGTTTTTCCGCCTTCGCCACCTTGGTTGCCTCCGTGACCTTCGGAAGCAGCAGCTTGTCTAATTCTTTCCGCAGCACGTCGGGTTTGATGATCCCGATCTCGCGCCACACGATCTTGCCTTCTTTATCGACTATCACCGTCGCCGGCAGAACCTCGCCGAGCCCGAACCGCTTCATATCGTCAGTCGTCGCCCCGATCCAGACCGGAAAGTTCACCTTGTATTCGCGGATAAAGCTCAGCACCTTGGCGCCGTCCGCGGCTTCATCACCAGCCGCCCCGATGACCTGCACGCCAAGCGCCGCGTAATCGTTTTGGATCGCCGAAAGGTCGGGCATCTCCTTTTTACACGGCTCGCACCACGTTGCCCAGAAGTTGAGCACAACGACACGGCCCTTCAACCCCGCGAGCGACTGCTGCGCGCCGGTGAGGTCTTTCAACGACAGCTCAGCGACATCGGAAACCCGAGTCGGCTTCGGCGTCGGATCGGAAAGAACTTTCAGCGCGTTTACCTTGATGAACCGCTTGTCCTTTTCGGTCCGCACGGTACCCTCGACCTCGACAAACTTCGGGACGAGATCGAGATAATCCTTCCCCGTCGGCTTGAACGCACCAAGCTCCATCGTATACAGCGTGAACCCTTTCTCGTCCTCGACGGCCAACGCCTGCGGAATGCCCTCCTCCGAACAATCGAGCGCGCATTTGATGTCAGCGGCGTTCCCGTACTTCGTCGACTTCCGATCCGGAGCCTCGAACCAGCAGACCGAGCAAACGACCTGGCCT
>Ga0307505_10002061_pt1 | contig 14709 bp, 12 predicted proteins | sample 23_S_MG_FD_202183 | JGI IMG/M metagenome (GOLD analysis project Ga0307505, IMG submission 202183) | Soil microbial communities from Populus trichocarpa stands in riparian zone in the Pacific Northwest, United States - 23_S | ecosystem: Environmental > Terrestrial > Soil > Riparian zone > Trees...
CCTGCGAGGTTGGACAGGACTGCGCATGCGCCACCTGCACCTGCACCCCCCACCCGACGCGTTCGCACCACCCATCGGAGACTCTCCATGAATTTGCGGGGAAACCTCAGCCTTCAGGCCCGATGCCCTTGGTCGGGATTCCGGAGAGCATCGGCCCTGAAGGGCCTCGCACAACCGCAGTGGCGGATCTCCGCGAAACTTCTGTGGGAGGGCCTTCAGGCCGATGCCACCGCAGGGATGTTCAATAGCCGCTGGCGACGTCGAGTTCGGCGATGTCGATGCCCGAGAGCGTCAGGCTCACGGCGCCGAGCAGTTCATGCAGTTGCGCCACGCTCGTCGCACTGGCGATCGGAGCGCTGATGCCCGGTCGCGCAAGCAGCCAGGCCAGGGCAACCTGCGCCGGCGTTGCGCTGCGGCGTGCAGCGACATCATCAAGACGGGCCAGGATGCGCCGACCGCGGTCGTCGAGATATTTCGCCACGCGGGCGCCGCGTGCCGGGCTCTTGTCGAGATCGGCTTCGCTGCGGTACTTGCCGGTGAGAAAACCGTTGGCCAGCGCGTAGTAGGGCATCACGCCGAGGCCTTCGGCGCGGACGAGCGATTCCAGTTCGGTTTCGTAGTGAGCGCGATCAACGAGGTTGTATCCGGGTTGCACGGTCTCGAAGCGGGGCAGGCCGTGTTTGCGGTGTGCCTCGAGTGCGGCGCCGAGTCCCGCGGCCGAAAAGTTCGAAGCGCCGATCGCGCGCACCTTGCCTTGTTCGATGAGGCGCGAGAACGCGCCGAGGCTTTCCTCGATCGGCACGCGCGGGTCTTCTTCGTGCGCCTGGTAGAGATCGATGCGCTCGATCCTGAGCCGGCGCAGCGAATCCTCCGCTGCCGCCTGGATCGTGGCCGGTGACAGTCCGCGGTGACGCGGCCACTTGGCCACCTTGGTCGCAATCACGACCCGATCGCGTTTGCCGCTGCGCCTGACCCAGTTGCCGATGATCGTTTCCGACTCGCCGCCGGCATTGCCGGGGACCCACGCGGAGTACACGTCGGCGGTGTCGACAAGGTTGAAGCCGGCGTCGACGAAGGCATCCAGCAGGTCGAACGAGGTCGCCTCATTCGCACTCCAGCCAAACACATTGCCGCCGAACGCGAAAGGCTGCACTTCGATACCGGAACCACCGAGTTTGCGCAACGTCATGCAGGAATCTCCGAACTCAAGGTCGACCACGATATGGCGCTGATGTTGCAATGCACAAGCTGTCGTGTGGCATCGACGCCCAAGGTCCGGAAGTGCATGCGGCCGGGTGAGGCCCAAGCTTCGCTTCGCAGGGGAGTTCCTGGGTCGATGTTCTCCCGCAATCCCACCCGGGGGTATCGGCCTGACCGCCTTCCCGAAACGCGGGGAACTTCAGGGCGCAGCCGATCGCAGAAGCCCCGCGATCTCCGTGCATCGCCGCCTGGCGTTGCAGTCGCCGTGCTGGATCAGCTCGCCGACTTTCCGCCACGGCGACGGATCGGCGTGACTTTGGCAGTGCCTGCGGCCGGTTCGTTGCGGCGGATGAAATCGCGGACTTCGGGATAGATCCGTTCGCGCCAGCGGCGGCCACTGAAGATGCCGTAGTGACCGGCACCTTCCGCGGTGATGTGATGCTTGCGCGCAGCCGGGATACCCGTGCACAACTCATGCGCGGCGCGCGTCTGGCCGAGCCCGGAGATGTCGTCCAGTTCGCCTTCGATGGTCAGCAATGCCGAGCGGCGGATGGCCTGCGGAGCGACCCGCTCGCCGTTCACATCCCACAGGCCACGCGGCAACAGGTGTTCCTGGAACACCGTGCGGATCGTGTCGAGGTAGTAGGGCGCCGGCATGTCGAGCACGGCGTTGTATTCGTCGTAGAACTTGCGATGGGCCTCGGCATCCTCGAGATCGCCCTTGCGCAGATCCTCGTAGAAGTCCCAGTGCGACTGCAGGTGCCGGCTTGGATTCATCGCGACGAAGCCGGCGTGCTGGAGAAAACCCGGATAGACCCGGCGTCCGGCGCCCGGATAGATGCGCGGCACTTCATGGATCACGTGGTTCTCGAACCACCTCAGAGGTTGGGTCGTGGCCAGATCGTTGACCTTGGTCGGACTGCAGCGCGGGTCGATCGGTCCGCCCATCATGGTCATGGTGCGCGGCGTGGTCTCGCCGGCTGCGGCCATCAACGAGATCGCCGCAAGCACCGGTACGGTCGGCTGGCAAACCGAGATCACATGCAGCTTCTCGGCGCCGATATGGCGGATGAACTGCTGGATGCAGGCGACGTAGTCGTCGAGATGGAAATCGCCCTGGTCCAGCGGCACCATGCGCGCATCGATCCAGTCGGTGATGTAGACCTTGTGATCCTGCAGCAGCGTGCGCACGGTGTCGCGCAGCAGCGTCGCGTGGTGGCCCGAGAGTGGCGCGACAACGAGTACGGTCGGATCGTCCTTGAGGTCGGTCAGGGTCTGCAGGTCGTCGCTGAAGCGCTTGAAGCGGACGAGATTGCAGAACGGCGTGGCCAGGGCGACCTGCTCGGAGATCGGGGTCTCGTGACCATGCGCGCTGACCGTTGGTATCGCGAACGCGGGTTTCTCGTATTCCTTGCCGAGCCGATAGAACAGTTCGTAGCCGGCAGCCAGGCGTTGCACGCCAGGAAAGTGCGACACCCAGCTTTCGTTGGACGTAAGCAATTGCGCGGCTGCACCGGACCAGCCGATAAGCGGATTCATCATCGACCGGTTGAATTCGTGCAGTTGGTAGAGCATTGAACTTCCCCGTGTGGCGCAATCCATGCAGCTTAGCGCGATATTGTGCAGGTGCAACATTGAACTGCAGTTGCGGACCCGTCGACAATGCGTCCGTCACCACCAGCAGATGGGTTGCCGAATCGTGAAGAAGTATCGCAACGCACTGATTCTGTTGCTCTGTCTTGTGCCATTCGGGTGGGCAATGCGGGCCGCTGCGGACCCCGGAGCGGTGGCATCGGGCGTCATCGCGCTTGCCGTGGACCTGACCGATCTCGACCGGCGCGTATATCGCGTGAGCCAGCAGATTCCGGTCGAACCGGGTCCGCTGACCCTGTTGTACCCGAAATGGCTGCCCGGCAATCACGCGCCGGTGGGGCCGATCGAACAGCTGGCGGGGCTGAGCATTTCGGGCGCTGGCCAGCGCATCGGCTGGCGTCGCGATCCGACCGACATGCATGCATTCCATCTGCAGGTGCCCACCGGGGTCAGCGAACTGGACCTCACGTTCCAGTTCGCCTCGCCGCTGGATACCACCCAGGGACGCGTCGTGGTCACGCCGCAGATGCTGGGCTTGCAGTGGAATACCGTACTGCTCTACCCGGCCGGGCGACCTGCGGGCGCGATCCGCTTTGTGCCGCGCATCACCTTGCCCGCCGACTGGCAATTCGCAACGTCGCTGGAAACCGCGGCAATCGAAGGCGCGCGCATCCGCTTTGCTCCGGTCACCCTGGAAACCCTGGTCGATTCGCCGCTGTTCGCCGGCCGCCACGCACGCCGCTTCGATCTTCATGGGCGTGGCCAGTCGCACGTTCGGCTGAATGCGTTTGCCGATGCACCGCGCTTCCTCGATGCCGACCCCGACGTGCTCGACGCCCATCGTCGACTCGTCGTCCAGGCGGATCGCCTGTTCGGCGCCCGCCCGTTCGATCGCTACGATTTCCTGCTGGCCCTGTCCAGCCAGTTCTCGGGCATCGGTCTGGAGCACTTGCGATCGAGCGAGAACGCGACGTATCGCGAATACCTGTCCGACCCGCGCCGCTTTTCCGGTCGCGATCTGCTTGCCCACGAATACGTGCATGCATGGAACGGAAAATTTCGCCGCCCGGCCGATCTGGCCACGTCGAATTTCAACGAGCCGATGCACGGCAGTCTGCTCTGGGTCTACGAGGGCCAGACCGAATACTGGGGCGTCGTGCTTGCCGCGCGCTCGGGATTGTGGAGCGACCAGCAGGCCCGCGAGGCGATTGCCGACATCGCGGCGTCCTACGCGCATCGCGAAGGGCGCGTATGGCGCAGCCTCGCCGACACCACGAACCAGCCGATCATCGCCTATCGGCGCGCGCTGGCCTGGCCGAGCTGGCAACGGGCGCGCGACTACTATTCGGAAGGACAACTGGTCTGGCTCGATGTCGACACGCGCCTGCGAGAACTGAGCCGGGGACGGCGCTCGCTGGATGACTTCGCGCGCGCATTCTTTGCCGCGCCGACGGCGCCGGCGGCGGTCTCGACCTACACGTTCGATGATGTCGTGAATGCGCTGGAACGTTTGCACGCATTCGACTGGCGCGGATTCCTGCGCGAGCGCATCGACGACCATGGCGGCGTCGCGCCGCTCGACGGACTGACCCGCGGCGGCTGGAAACTGGTCTACCGCGATGCGCCGAGTGCGTACGAGAACGAACTCGCTGCGCGCCGCGGGGTCGCCGATTTCCGCTATTCGCTCGGCCTGCGCGTGGCCACCCAGAGCGGGCGCATCGAGGAAGTGCTGTGGGACAGCCCCGCGTTCAGTGCGGGACTGGCGGCGGGTATGACCCTGGTCGCGGTCGACGGTGTGGAGTTCGATGCCGATACGCTGCGTCGCGCGATTGCCGCGGCCACGACGGGCTCCGGCACGCTCGACCTGCTGGTCCGCAACTTCGACCGCTATCGCACGGCGCGCATCGAGTATCGCGGTGGTCTGCGCCATCCGCACCTCGAGCGCATCAGCGGCACGCCTGATCGCCTCGGTGACATCCTTGCACCGCGACGCTGACGGATGACGAACCCGATGAAAACCAAGCGCTACGACCAGGCCTACTTCGACCGCTGGTATCGCGATCCGCGGCAGCGCGTGCGCGAGCACGGGGAAACCGCACGCAAGGTGGCGATGGTCATCGCGCTGGCCGAGTACTACCTCGGGCGCACGGTCGGCAGCGTGCTCGACATCGGTTGCGGCGAGGGCGTCTGGCGCGCTCCATTGCGAAGGCTGCGCCCGAAGATCACCTATCTGGGCCTGGATTCGAGCGAGTACGCCATTTCACGTTACGGGCGCACCCGCAACCTGCGCCTGGCGCGCTTTGGCGATCTCGCCGAGCTGCGTTTCGAACGACGTTTCGACGTGATCGTGTGTTCGGACGTGCTGCACTACTTGCGCGCACCGGAACTTGTGCGCGGCCTTTCCGGGTTCGGGGAACTGCTGGAGGGTCTCGCATTCATCGAGCTGTTCACGAGTCGCGACCCGACCGAGGGCGATACCCAGGGCTACCTCGCGCGCGCGCCGGCGTGGTATCGCGCGCGCTTTGCCGATGCCGGACTCATGGCCGTGGGATCGCACTGCTACCTGGGCCCGCGCCTGCTGCGCTCGGTGTCGGAACTGGAGCGTGCCGAGTAGGCGCCCGCAGCCGGCGTTTCGCGATCGGGCGGCATTGTGGATGCGTCAGCAAGCCGCAGCAACGCACGCCACAGCTCAGTATTTCTTGCCCGGCTTGCGGTCGCTGCGTTCGTTCGGACGCGGCGGGCGCCCAGCAGCGCCGGGAGGGCGCGCACCGCGTTCTGCAAACGCGCGGCGCGGCGGCTTGTCGCTCGCTGGCGGACGCGGGCTGCGATCCGACGCATCGCCCGTCGTGCCGCGGCTGATGCGCAGGCGCTGACCCGCCACCCAGACCTTCTTGAGCAGGGCGAGGATCTCCGACGGCATGCCTTCGGGCAGGTCGATCAGGCTGTACTCGTCGCGGATCGAGATGCGGCCGATGTGCTTGCTGTCCAGTTCCGCCTCGTTGGCGATCGCGCCGACGATGTTGCCCGGTTTGACGCCGTGCACGTGGCCAACCTCGACCCGGAACGTCTCCATGCCCGGTTCCGGTGCGCGATGTTCGGAATGACCCGCGGCGGATTCGCGTGAAGGACGTGCGGGCGCGCGTTCGATCGGCGATGCCGGTGCAGCGGATTCCGTGTACCTCGCGGGTGGCGTGCGGGCAGGTTCGCGATCGGCACGCGCCGGTGGTTCGCGGCGGGGCCGTTCGCCGGGATCGCGCGCGGGCCTTTCGCCACGCTCGCGCTCGGATCGTTCGGCGAAATCGCGGCGCTGCTTGCGTGCGGTCGGATCGAACTCCGGGCGGTCCGCGCGTGCGGGTGCTTCGAGCAGAAGCGGCTTGTCGCCCTGGGCCAGGCGCGCGAGCGCTGCGGCGATCTCGATCGCCGGCACGTCGTGCTCGCGTTCGTATTGTTCGATCAGGCTGCGGAACACGCCGAGGTCGCTCGCAGCGAGCGCCGAAGTGATGCGGTCCTTGAATCGCGTGATCCGGCGGTCGTTGACCGTCTCCACCGACGGCAGCTCCATCATGTCGATCGGCTGGCGCGTGGCCCGTTCGATCGCGCGCAGCATGCCGCGCTCGCGCGGCGTGACGAACAGGATCGCATCGCCTTCGCGACCGGCACGACCGGTACGACCGATGCGGTGGACGTAGGATTCGGTGTCGTAAGGGATGTCGTAGTTGAGCACGTGGCTGATGCGATCGACATCCAGACCGCGCGCGGCGACATCGGTGGCGACGAGGATGTCGAGCTTGCCTTCCTTGAGCTGCTGGATCGTGCGCTCGCGCTGGGCCTGGGCGAGATCGCCGTTGATCGCGGCGGCGGCCAGGCCGCGCGCCTGCAGGCGTTCGGCGAGTTCCTCGGTGGCGACCTTGGTCCGCGCGAACACGATCATCGCGTCGAACGGTTCGGCCTCGAGAATCCGGGTCAGCGCATCGAGCTTGTGCATGCCGCTGACGAGCCAGTAGCGCTGGCGCGTGTTCGCCGCGGTGGTCGTCTTGGACTTGATCGTGATCTCGACCGGCTCGCGCAAATGGGTCTGCGCGATGCGCCGGATCTGGGCGGGCATGGTCGCCGAGAACAGCGCGATCTGGCGCGTCGGCGGGGTCTTCTTGAGGACCGCTTCGACATCGTCGATGAAACCCATGCGCAGCATCTCGTCGGCTTCGTCGAGCACAAGGCAGACCAGCTGGGAGAGGTCCAGCGAGCCACGTTCCAGGTGATCGATCACCCGCCCCGGCGTGCCGACCACGACATGCACGCCCCGGCGCAGGCCGGCAAGCTGCGGGCCGTAGGCCTGTCCGCCATAGATCGGCAGCACATGGAATCCGGGCACATGCGCGGCATAGCGCTGGAACGCTTCGGCGACCTGGATCGCAAGCTCGCGCGTCGGCGCGAGCACGAGCGCCTGCGGCTTGACCTTGGTGACGTCGATGCGGTTGAGGATCGGCAGCGCGAACGCGGCGGTCTTGCCGGTGCCGGTCTGCGCCTGGCCGAGCACATCGCGTCCGCCGATCAGGTGCGGGATCGTCTCGGCCTGGATCGGCGATGGGGATTCGTAACCGACCTCGGCGAGCACGCGCTGCAGCGGTTCGATCAGGGCAAGTTCGCGGAACGACGAAACGGGAGGCGTGGTCTGGGTCGCCTGGTCTGACATGGTCGGCTCGGAGTCGCCCTCGCCGGGGCAGGCGCTGACGTCGACAGGAAAGGGCGCATAGTGTAGCCGTTCAGCGCCGAACCCCGCAGCGCTGTCAGCGGCTGACGTGCAGGCCCGGTTGACGTTGCCCCCGCGCGACGGCGGCGTGCATGGGGGTCCGCTGGCGGACCGATCGACCGCTGCACACCGATGCAATTGACCGCAGACGCCGCCACGTATATGATCCCGCGTCTTTTTCGCGCGTTCGGCATCCATGTCCGGCCCGGGAAAGCAGGCAGATTCCAGAATAACTACAGAGGCATTGCCAACATGTACGCAGTCATCGTGACAGGCGGTAAGCAATACCGCGTCGCGCAGGGCGAAACCCTGCGTGTGGAGAAGCTCGCGGCCGACGTCGACAGCACGGTCGAGTTCGACCAGGTGCTGCTGGTCGGCGAGGGCGACAGCATCAGCGTCGGGGCCCCGCTCGTATCGGGCGCGATGGTCGCCGCGAAGATCAAGGCGCACGGCCGCGCCGACAAGATCCGCATCATCAAATTCCGCCGCCGCAAGCACCACATGAAGCAGCAGGGGCATCGGCAGCACTACACCGAAATCGAGATCACCGGCATCAGCGGTGGCAAGAAGGCGGGCAAGGAGTAAGTCATGGCACACAAGAAGGCAGGCGGTTCAACCCGCAACGGTCGCGACTCCAATCCGAAATACCTCGGTGTGAAGGTCTACGGTGGCCAGGCAGTCGATGCCGGCAACATCATCATCCGCCAGCGTGGCACGCGCTTCCACCCGGGTACCGGCACCGGTCTGGGCCGCGATCACACGATCTTCGCCCTCGTCAACGGGGTCGTCGAGTTTGGCGTCAAGGGCGCGCAGAAGCGCAAGACGGTCAGCGTCGTCCCGACCAACTGATCCCGTTTTCGCCCGCTGCATGACAGAGCCCCGCCCTGTGCGGGGCTTTTCATTGCAGCAATGCGCGATCCCGGCTTCCCTTCTCCCGCCGGGAGAAGGTGGCGCGCAGCGCCGGATGAGGGAAGCCGGGCCGACCAGGTCGTGGCGCGGGCCTTCCCCCATCCGCCCCCTCGGGCAGCGTTCTCCCGGCGCGGGAAGGAAAAACGTGCGTGTCGACCTGTTATCTTTTCCCGATTAGCGAATACCCCAAGCCATGCAATTCGTCGACGAAGCCACCATCAAGGTCCATGCCGGCAACGGCGGCAATGGCTGCGTCAGCTTCCGGCGCGAGAAATTCATACCGTTCGGTGGTCCGGACGGTGGCGATGGCGCGTCCGGCGGCAGCGTCTGGCTGGTTGCCGACGAGGGCCTGAACACGCTCGTGGATTTCCGCCACATGCGTTCGTTCCGCGCCGAGCGCGGCGACAACGGCATGGGTCGCCAGATGAGCGGCAAGAGCGGATCCGATACGGTGATCCGCGTGCCGGTGGGTACCGTGGTCACGGCGACCGAAACCGACGAGTTGATCGGCGATCTCACCGAGAACGGCCAGCGCCTGCTCGTGGCCCAGGGCGGACGTGGCGGTCAGGGCAACATCCATTTCAAGAGTTCGACCAACCGCTCGCCGCGCAAGGCCACCCAGGGCACCCCGGGCGAAGAGCGCGAACTGCGCCTGGAGCTGAAAGTGCTCGCCGATGTCGGCATGCTCGGATTCCCGAATGCGGGCAAATCGACGTTCATCCGCGCCGTTTCCGCCGCCACGCCGAAGGTCGCCGACTATCCGTTCACGACCCTGCAGCCGCATCTGGGCGTCGTGCGCATCGAGACCGACAAGAGTTTCGTGATCGCCGACATCCCGGGTCTCATCGAGGGTGCGTCGGAAGGCGTCGGACTCGGCATCCAGTTCCTCAAGCATGTCGCGCGCACGCGCCTGCTCCTGCACGTCGTCGATATCGCGCCGCAGGATGGCGAGACCGATCCGGTCGAGCAGGTGCGCACGATCGAGCGCGAGCTGAACGGCTTCGACCGCGAGTTGCTCGATCGTCCGCGCTGGCTCGTGTTCAACAAGATCGACCTGTTGCCCCCCGAACAGCACGAGAAGATCGCCAAGGCGATCGTGCGCCGGCTCAAGTGGAAGCAGCCGTGGTACCTGGTCTCGGCGATCGCGCGCGAGAACACCTGGACGATCTGTCTGGATATCCAGCGCTTTTTCGACGAGCAACGTCGTGATGCGGCGGAGGCCGCGGCGCAGTGAGGCCGGGTGCTGCCGGAACGCGGCCGCCGCGCCGGAAGGCGACGGCGGGCGCGTGCATGCCGCCCACAAAAAAGCCGGCTGACGCCGGCTTTTCTGCGACTGAGCGGGCGGACCGCTCAGGCCATCGCGCGGATGTGCGCGGTCAGGCGGCTCTTGTGGCGGGCCGCCTTGTTCTTGTGGATCAGGCCACGTGCGGCATAGCGGTCGACGATCGGCTCGGCGCTCTTGAGCGCGGATTCGGCGGCGGCCTTGTCCTTCGCTTCGATGGCCTTCACGACCTTCTTGATCGCCGTGCGGACCATGGAACGGGCACTGACGTTGCGCTGACGAGCCTTCTCGGACTGGCGCGCACGCTTCTTCGCGGACTTGATGTTGGCCAAGGTGAAACTCCAGAAAACGGGGATGTAAAAAGGCGCGGAAGTATGCCGATCTTGCGGCGTCGCGTCAATGGCCGCGCGCCAGGGTCGCAGCGCGAGCGACCGCAGTGTACGCCAAGCCCCGGGTCGCGCTGCGCGGACGGACCGGAGAGGGTGCCGCGTGCGGACTAGCCTGCTGCGTTCGATGCTCGCCTTCAGCGGCGGCACCTTCGTCTCGCGCGTGCTGGGGCTCGTGCGCGAGATGGTCATCGCGGCGACGTTCGGGGTCTCGGCCGCGACCGATGCGTTCATCGTCGCGTTCCGCATCCCCAACTTCATGCGCCGCCTGTTCGCCGAAGGCTCGTTCTCGATGGCCTTCGTTCCGGTCCTGACCGAGTACCGCGAGCAACGCAGCGCGGAGGAACTGCGCGAGCTCGTCGCGCGCATGGCCGGAACGCTCGGCGCGGTCCTGCTGCTGATTACCGCGCTCGGGGTGATCTTTGCCGACATCCTCGTGGGCGGATTCGCGCCGGGTTCGCTGGCCCAACCGGAAAAGTTCGCGCTGACCACCGATCTGCTGCGCATCACGTTTCCGTTCCTGCTGTTCGTGTCGCTGACCGCACTCTCGGGCGCGGCCTTGAACACGTTCAACCGCTTCGGTCTCGCCGCGCTGACCCCGGTGATCCTCAACCTGTGCATGATCGGCGCGGCGCTGTTCCTCGCGCCGCGCATGGAAGTGCCAATCATGGCGCTCGGATGGGCCGTGCTCGCCGCCGGTGTGCTCCAGCTCGCCGTGCAGTTGCCTGCGCTGCAGCGGCTGGGCCTGCTCGCCTGGCCGCGCTGGGGTTGGCGCAACTCGGGCGTGCGCCGCGTGCTCAAGCTCATGGTGCCGACCCTGTTCGGGTCCTCGGTTGCGCAGATCAACCTGCTGCTCGATACCTTGATCGCCTCGTTCCTGATCGTCGGTTCGCAGACCTGGCTCGGCTACACCGACCGTCTGCTCGAGTTTCCGCTCGGGCTTTTCGGCGTCGCCCTCGGCACCGTGATCCTGCCGTCGCTGTCGCGTCACCACGTGGGCGCCGATCCGCTCGGATTCTCGCGCGCGCTCGACTGGGGTCTGCGCACGACCCTGCTGATCGCCCTGCCGGCCACGCTTGGCCTCGTGATCCTCGCCGAGCCGATTCTCGCCACGCTGTTCCAGCATGGCCGCTTTACCGCGCACGACGTGCACATGGCGGCGATGTCGCTGGCAGCGCTGAGTCTGGGCCTGCCGGCGTTCACCCTGGTAAAGACCCTGGCTCCGGCGTTCTATGCGCGCCAGGACACCACGACCCCGGTGCGCGCCGGCATCGCCGCGATGGTCGCGAGCATGCTGCTCAACGTCGTTTTCGTCGCCGCGCTGTTCTGGCTCTGGCATGCGCCCGAACACCTCACGCTGGGCTGGCGCGAAGCGCTCGCCGCGATTCCGGGGCTGCATGTCGGCCTGGCGTTCTCCAGCGCCTGCGCGAGCTACCTCAACGTCATCCTGCTGTGGCGCGCCCTGCGTCGCGATGGTGTTTACCAACAGCAGACCGGGTGGTTGCGCCACATGACCCGACTGAGCCTCGCCTGCATCGCGCTGGCCGGCGTATTGATCGTAGGGACGCTCATCTGGAGCGACTGGACCAGCTGGTCCGCGTCGGACCGCATCTGGCGCCTAGGCGTGCTGATCGGTGCCGGAGGCGCGACGTTCATCGGCGTGCTGATCCTGAGCGGCTTTCGCCTGCGCGACCTGCGCGGGCCGTGATCCGCCGTGCGCCGGACCACTATTCCGATCGGTTGGATCGCTACTTGTAGTGGGTCCACATGCGCAGCACCTTGACGATGCGCTGCGGCTTTTCCCTTCTCCCCCGGGGAGAAGGTGCCGAAGGCGGATGAGGGAAGGATGCTGCGGTTTACCGCTGCAGTGATCGTGCGGGATCGCTCCCTCATCCGGCGCTGCGCGCCACCTTCTCCCGAGGGGAGAAGGGAAGAAGCGCCTCTCGTAGACTTACCCGCTGTCGTTGCGGTTGGTGTTTCCCGCGTCGGATGGAAACGCAGCCGAGCAAACTCGGGCCTATGCGGGGGCTCGCGCGGCTTTCGCATTTTCGTAGAGCTTGCTCCGCTGCTGTTGCTGTTGCTGTTGCCGTTGGGTTCGCGTGAAGCGAAAAGCAGCCGAGCAAGCTCGGCTACGGAAGCGGGTGGAGGTGGCTTTCGTCGGACGGCGCGCGCTCAGCGAATGCCGACGCCTACGCCGATGCTCACGCGCGGCTTGCGGTCGAGCATGAAACCCCAGGGCCACACATGCACGGTGCGTCCGCGCACGAGCGGGTAGACATACTCGGCCTCCTGCACGTGACCGACGCGCACGCCGGCGAGGGCGCCGTGGACGGTGAGGTGGCGACCGATCGGGTAGTCGAACGCTTCGACGTAGCCGGGCAGCACGAGGATGAACCGGCCCTGGGTCGGCGCGTCGGTAACCGGCTGGCGTGCGCGGTCGATCGGGTAGGAGACGATCTCGATCTCGCTGCTGTCCTCGCGGTTCTCGAACGCGACGATGCGTCCGCCCCAGAGCACCTCGGTGCCGTGCACGCCGTCAGGCGATTGCTGGACATCGCTCGGGACCAGGTCGGCCCAGCGCGCGTCCTTGAACAGCGGCGTGGCGCAGCCGGTGAACACGGGCGCGACCAACAGCACGAGCAATGCGAAACGTCTCACGGTCATGAACGGCGTGGCGACCATTGTCCACCTATCGCGCGCCAACGTCAGCTCAGTCGCGCACGAGCCAGTCGATGCGGTGTTGTCCATGCTTGCCTTGCGACAACAGCGTCTGCAGTGCCGGCAGCAACTCCTCGAGCTGGCGTTCGAATTTCCAGGGCGGGTTGATGATCGCTATGCCGCACCCGTTCAGACGCAGCGCGGAGTTGTCCGGATGCAGCAGCAGTTCGGCCACGAGGACCTTGCCGTAGCCGCTCTTCGCGAGCCAGCGCTGGAACGGTTGCACATGCTGGCGCAGCTTGATCGGATACCACACGGCGTAGATTCCGTTCGGCCAGCGCGTGCGGGCGTCGCGCAGTGCACCGCAGATGATGTCGAACTCGTCCTGCTGGGCCTCGTAGGGCGGATCCACGAGAACCAGGCCACGCCGTTCCTTCGGCGGCAACAGCGCTTTCATCGCGGCATAGCCGTCGCGCTCGTGAACAGCGAAGCGCGCATCGCCGCGGAACAGCGCCTTGAGCGCACTGGCTTCCTCCGGATGCAGTTCGCACAGCACGCCGCGGTCGATCTCGCGCATGAGCAGGCTCGCGATCAGCGGCGAGCCGGGATACTGGGCGATATCGCCGCTCCCGGTATTGAGCGCACGAACGAGATTGACGTAGATGTGCACGAGGCTCGGGACGCGGGCCGAGCCGAGCAGGCGCTGCACGCCGTCGCTGGCTTCGCCCGTGCGTGTCGCCTCCACACTGTTGAGCGCGTAGCGGCCACGCCCGGCATGCGTATCCATGTAGCAGAACGGAGTCTGCTTGCTCTTGAGCGCCTCGATGAGTCCGATCAGGATCGTGTGCTTGAAGACGTCGGCGAAGTTGCCGGCGTGGAACGCATGGCGATAGTTCATCGTGTCATTCGTTGATCGGTCGTGGTTTCGGCGATGCGACGCGTGCTGCGCGGAACGCAAGATCCCCCATCGGGCGTTCCGGGAAAACTGAAAAATCGATCCTGCCGCGCCAGCGACTCGCGGGCCCCTGCCGCGAAACCCCGAGATTGCACCGGATCGGCAAGTGGCAGATTGCTGGACCCGGTCTGGCGCCGGGATTGGGGACAGCCAACCTGCGCCGGCACCCCATGCCCAACGGCATGCAGTCTAGCAGTGCGGCGGTGCAACGGAACATGCCGTTGAACCTGATCGGGGAGCATGACTTCCTTCCATTCTGTGCGGCGGTGCCGGACTGGTACATTAGTCAATCTTCCAGGCGGACAACGGCGATGAGAAAGTTCCTGAAATGGACAATGCGGCTCGTGTTGCTCATCGTCGTCGCGCTTGGCGCACTGTTCGTGCACGTCTGGTACTTCAAGCCGTACAAGGTCGACTGGTTCTACGGCCGCGTGTTCGCGCAGTTCGCGCTGCAAAGCCCGCAGATGCTCAGCAGCATGCGCATCCTGCCGTCCTGGGCGGATTTCTACAGCGACGATCTCGATGACGTCTCGCCGCAGCGGGGCGAGCAGGTCGCCGCGCAGGTCAAGGGCTATCTCGATACGCTGCGCAGCTACGACCGCACCGCACTCGACGCATCGGGCAGGCTGTCTTACGACGCGCTTGAGTTCTTCCTCGCCAACCAGGTCGATGGCGACCGCTTCCGTTACCACAACTACCCGGTCAACCAGATGTTCGGTGCGCAGTCGGGCCTGCCGAACTTCATGGCCCAGCAGCATCCGGTCGCCAAGACCAAGGACGCGGAGAACTATCTTGCGCGGCTCGCCCAGTTTCCGCGCTTCTTCGGCCAGGTCATCGAAGGGCTGCGATTGCGCGAAGACAAGGGCATCCTGCCGCCGCAGTTCACCGTCGAGAAAGTGCTTGATCAGATGAACGCGTTCATCGCCGTCGCCCCGAAAGAGCACATGCTCTACACGAGCTTCGCGGAAAAACTGAA
>Ga0307505_10002062_pt1 | contig 14707 bp, 7 predicted proteins | sample 23_S_MG_FD_202183 | JGI IMG/M metagenome (GOLD analysis project Ga0307505, IMG submission 202183) | Soil microbial communities from Populus trichocarpa stands in riparian zone in the Pacific Northwest, United States - 23_S | ecosystem: Environmental > Terrestrial > Soil > Riparian zone > Trees...
GGCGTCGAACCTCACCGGTCAGGTGCGCAACATCGCCGAGGTGACCATCGCCGTCGCCAACGGCGACCTGTCCAAGAAGATCACCGTCGACGTGCGCGGCGAGATCCTGCAGCTGAAGGAGACGATCAACACCATGGTCGAGCAGCTGCGCTCGTTCGCCTCGGAAGTCACCCGGGTCGCGCGCGAGGTCGGCACCGAGGGCCGGCTCGGCGTCCAGGCGGTCGTGCCGGGTGTCGCCGGCACCTGGAAGGACCTCACCGACTCGGTCAACACCATGGGTGCCAACCTCACCGCGCAGGTCCGCAACATCGCCGAGGTGACCACCGCCGTGGCGCGCGGCGATCTCAACCGCAAGATCACCGTCGATGTGAAGGGCGAAATCCTGGAGCTGAAGAACACCATCAACACCATGGTCGATCAGCTCAACTCCTTTGCGGGCGAGGTCACGCGTGTGGCACGCGAGGTCGGTACCGAGGGTAAGCTGGGCGGGCAGGCGCATGTATCCGGCGTCGGCGGCACGTGGAAGGACCTCACCGACAGTGTGAACTTCATGGCCTCCAACCTCACGGAACAGGTGCGCGGCATCGTGAAGGTGGTGACCGCCGTCGCCAACGGCAACCTGAGCCAGCGCCTCACCGTGCAAGCAAAGGGCGAGGTCGCCGCGCTGGCCGACACCATCAACAACATGACCGACACGCTCGCGATCTTCGCCGAGCAGGTGACGAACGTGGCTCGCGAAGTCGGCGTCGACGGGCGGCTCGGCGGCCAGGCCAACGTGCCGGGCGCCGCCGGCACGTGGAAGGACCTCACCGGCAACGTCAACCTGCTCGCGGCCAATCTGACCACCCAGGTGCGCGCCATCGCCGAGGTCGCCACCGCCGTGACCAAGGGCGACCTGACACGCTCGATTCAGGTGGAGACGCGCGGCGAGGTGGCGGAGCTGAAGGACAACATCAACACGATGATTTCCAACCTGCGCGAGACCACGGAGAGCAACCGCGAACAGGACTGGCTGAAGACCAACCTCGCCAAGTTTACGGGCATGCTCCAAGGACAGCGCGAGCTGGACACCGTCGGTGAGATGCTTCTCACCGAGCTGGCGCCACTGGTCAAGGCGCAGCAGGGTACGATCTACCACCTCGCCGGCCACGACGGGGATTCCGCCCTCATGCTGCTGTCGAGCTATGCGCACAGCGGCGACCTGCGGCTCACCGAGAGCATCGACCTGGGCCAGGGCCTCGTCGGCCAATGCGCGGTGGAGAAGAAACGCATTCTCCTGACCGACGTGCCGCCGGATTTCCTGCAGATCGCCTCCAGCCTCGGGGAGGCCAGCCACGTCAGCATCATCGTGCTGCCGGTGCTGTTCGAGGGGCAGACCAAAGCGGTCATCGAGTTGGCGACGCTGAAGAGCTTCAGCGCCGGATCGCTGGCGTTCCTCGATCTGCTCACCCAGAGCATCGGCGCAGTCTTCAATACGATCGAGGCGACCATGCGCACCGAGGGATTGCTCACCCAGTCCCAGCAGCTCACCGTCGAACTGCAATCGCGTCAGAGCGAGCTTCAGCAAACCAACGAGGAGCTCGGCAACAAGGCCCGGCTGCTCGCCGAACAGAACGCCGAGGTCGAGCGCAAGAACGCAGAGGTCGAGCAAGCTCGATACGCGCTCGAGGAAAAGGCCGCCGAGCTGGCCCTCACCTCGAAGTACAAGTCCGAATTCCTGGCAAACATGTCGCACGAGCTGCGCACGCCGCTCAACTCCATTCTCATTCTCAGCCAACAACTCGCCGGCAACACGGCCGGCAACCTGACCAGCAAGCAGGTCGAGTTCTCGCGCAACATCAACTCCTCCGGCACCGACCTCCTCAACCTCATCAACGACATCCTCGATCTGTCGAAAATCGAATCCGGCACCGTCACCGTCGAGGTCGAAGAAATCTCCTTCGCCGGCTTGCGCGAAAACATCGACCGCAATTTCCGGCACGTGGCCGAGGCGAAGAATCTCCCCTTCCAAGTGCATTTCGCCGACGAGCTGCCGCGCTCGATGGACAGCGATCCGAAGCGCCTCCAGCAGATCCTCAAGAACCTGCTTTCCAACGCCGTCAAGTTCACCAATCAAGGCCACGTCGAGGTGCGCGTCGGTTTCGCCACGCAGGGGTGGAGCAGCGACCACCCCGTGCTCAGCGGCGGCCAGCCCGTCATTGCCTTCGCGGTCGAGGACACCGGTATCGGCGTCGCCCCGGAAAAGCAGCGCCTCATCTTCGAAGCCTTCCAGCAGGCCGACGCCGGTACCTCGCGCAAATACGGCGGCACCGGCCTCGGCCTCGCCATCAGTCGCGAGCTTGCGGTGCTGCTCGGCGGCGAGATCCGGCTCACCAGCGTGCACGGGCAGGGCAGCACGTTCACCCTCTACCTGCCGCTGCGCTACTCCGGCCCCGACAACGCGTGGGCCGTGCCGGCCGGCAGCCCGGAGGGCGAATCGCTCACGACCCGCGGGATCACGGTCCTTCCCGCCGCGCGCGAAGAGCACATCGCGGACGACCGCGACGCCATCGAGGAGGGCGACCCCGTCCTGCTCATCATCGAGGACGACCCGCACTACGCGCGCGTCCTTCTCGGCCTGGCCCGCGACAAGGGCTTCAAGGGCATTGTCGCCAACAAAGGCGCGCTCGGCTTGTCTCTGGCCCGGCAGTTCCGCCCCGCCGCCATCTCGCTCGATATTTTCCTGCCCGACATGCTCGGCTGGACGGTACTCAATCAGCTCAAGCTCGACCCGATGACGCGCCACATCCCGGTGCAGGTCATCAGTGTCGAAGAAGAGCGCCGGCACGGCCTCGCGCACGGCGCCTTCTCGTACCTGGTCAAGTCGTCGACCACGGAGGGCATGGAGGCGGCGTTCGACCGCCTCAAAGACTTCACCGCTCCGCGGGCGAAGCGGCTCCTCGTCGTCGAGGACGACGACATCGAGCGCCAGTCGATCGTCGAGCTACTCGGATATGAGGATATCGAGATCGTGACCGCGGCCACCGGCGCTGAGGCGCTGGAGGCGATGCGCGAGGGAGCCTTCGATTGCGTCGTGCTGGACTTGCGACTGCCCGACATGAGCGGCTTCGAGATACTGGCGGAATTGCATGCGCAGCCCGACCTGGCGGAGATGCCAGTGGTCGTCTTCACCGGCAAGGAACTGAGCGCCGAGGAGCAGGCTCGGCTCAAGGTGTTGGCCAAGAGCATCGTTCTCAAAGACGTCCAGTCACCCGAGCGCCTGCTGGACGAGACCGCGCTCTTCCTCCACCGCGTCGTCACCGACCTGCCGGCGGAGAAGCAGAACATGCTCGAACGGCTACACGGCTCCAGCGAAGTCCTGCGCCACCGGAAAGTCCTGGTGGTGGACGACGACGCGCGCAACATCTTCGCGCTGACCACGCTGCTCGAAAACCAGGAAATGGAGGTGATCAGCGCGACCAATGGCCGCAAGGCCATCGAGCTCCTCGAGAACACGCCCGACGTGAACCTGGTGCTCATGGACATCATGATGCCGGATATGGATGGCTACGAAACGATGCGTGAAATCCGCCGGTCTTCGGAATTCCGCACCCTTCCGATACTCGCACTGACGGCCAAAGCCATGAAAGGCGATCGCGAGAAGTGTCTCGATGCCGGCGCGAGCGATTACATCGCCAAGCCGGTGAACACCGATCAGCTGCTCTCGCTGATGCGGGTATGGCTCTTCCGATGAACGAGCAGCCCCGCGCCGTATCCCCGCCGGTCGAAGGCGGGGCGGCACCTGTCCCACCCATCGAGCATCCGGGCAGAGCCGCGGCGGCTTCCGCGTTTGGCGACGACCTCATCAACATTCTCATCGTCGATGACGAGCCGAAGAACCTCACCGTGCTGGAAACCATCCTCGACGACCCCAGCTATCGGCTGGTCCGGGCCCAGTCCGCGGACGAGGCCCTGCTCGCCTTGGTCGTGGAAGAATTCGCCCTCCTCATTCTGGATGTCAGGATGCCCAGCATGACCGGCTTCGAGCTCGCGCAGATGATCAAGGAGCGCCGGAAAACCGCTCTCGTCCCGATCATCTTCCTCACCGCGTACTACAACGAGGACCAGCACGTGCTCGAGGGCTACGGGGCCGGCGCGGTGGACTACCTCAACAAGCCGGTCAACGCCGCCGTTCTGCGCTCGAAGGTCGCGGTCTTCGCCGAGCTGTATCGCAAGAGCCGCGAATGCAGCGTCGCCAACCGCTCCCTGCTCGCCGAAGTGGGCGAGCGGCGCCGCGCCGAGGAGCAACTGCGCGAGCTGAATGAAACACTCGAGCAGCGCGTGGCCGAACGCACCGAGGCGCTGCACGCGAGCGAGGCTAGTGAAAGGGCGCGGCGGGCGGAAGTCGAGGCGCTGATGGATGCGCTGCCGGTCGCGGTGGTCATCACGCAGCACCCGTCCGGCCGGCCGATGAGCCGCAACCGCGCCGCGACGGAGCTGCTCCGTCTGTCGAACCGCGGCATCGACGAGGAGCGCCCGAACTACGTCGTCACGTCCAGGGGACGTCTGCTGGCGACGGACGAGATACCCCTCCGTCGCGCGGCGGCGACGGGACAAGCGGTCCTCGGCGAGGAACTGGGGATCATCTTTTCAGACCGCGAGGAACGCCACGTCCTGGCCAGTGCCGTGCCGCTCTTTGACGATGCCGGCGTGGTGCGCGGATGCGTTGGCGCCTTTGTCGACATCACGGCGCAGAAACGCGCGGAAGAGGCGTTGAAAGAAGCCGATCGCCACAAGGACGAGTTCCTGGCGACGTTGGCGCACGAGCTTCGCAACCCGCTGGCGCCGGTGCGAAATGCCGCCCAGATCCTCCAGATGAGGGGACCGGTGACCCCGGACTTGCAGTGGGCGTGCGATGTCATCGATCGGCAGATGCAAGCTATGACCCAATTGATCGACGATCTGATGGATGTGAGCCGCATCAGCCGCAACGAGATCCACCTGCGCCGGGAACGGGTCGAGCTGGCCCACGTGGTGCAGGGAGCCATCGAGACGACCCGCTCGCTCGTCGAGGAGCGAGGCCATACGCTCGCGGTGACGCTGCCGCCCGAACCTGTTGTCCTCGATGCCGACCTGACGCGGCTTGCGCAAGTGCTTTTGAACCTGCTCAGCAACGCCGCCAAGTACACGGAGAAGGGCGGTCGCATCGATCTTCGGGCGGAACAGCGGGACGGCGAGGTGGTGGTGTCTTTGCGGGATACGGGCATCGGCATCCCAACCGACAAGCTCTCTACCATCTTCGAAATGTTCTCGCAGGTGGAAAGCGCGTTGTCGCGGTCGCAAGGCGGACTGGGCATTGGCCTTTGTTTGGTGAAGCGATTGGTGGAAATGCACGGCGGGAGTATCGTCGCCAAAAGCGAGGGACCGGGCAGAGGCAGTGAGTTCGTGATGCGCCTCCCGGTCGTGCATGATCCCGAGTACACCCCGACCGCGAGCAGCGACCACGCGGAGGAAATGCTCACCTCGCGACTCCGCATCCTCGTCGTGGACGACAATCGCGACAGCGCCGCCAGCCTGGCGATGCTGTTGGAGTCGATGGGGAACGACGTGCGCACCGCCCACGACGGGGAAGAGGCGCTTCGAGCGGCAAGCGAGTTCCTTCCCCATGTGGGTTTGCTCGACATCGGCCTACCGAAGATGAACGGTTACGACGCCGCTCAGGCCATCCGGCAGGAACCGTGGGGCAAGAACATGGTGCTCGTGGCCGTGACCGGATGGGGCCAGGAAGACGATAAGCGCCTGGCGATCGAGGCCGGGTTCGACCGCCACATGGTAAAGCCATTGGACCCGCACAAGCTGATGAAGTTTGTCGCCGACCTGCCGGCGGCCGATACCTAGCAGTCCGTTGAAAAACAGGCGCGCCAGCGAAAATGAGGATTTCGCAACTGGAGAGCATGCGAGACGTCGCATGCTCGACGCCCACCGGAGCGCGACAGCGCGCACGGGGAAAAAAACCGGACTGCCATGACGTCGAAAGACCATTTGCAGCGCGCGTCCTGTTTTTCAACGGGCTGCTAGTCCTGACAAACCAGCTCCTTCTCGAACAACACGTCGCCGATCGACGTACTGAAGGCCGCGAAGTGTCCGACCATCGTACCCGCCACCGGGCCGGCAGCCAGGCCCGCACAGCTCGGAGGGACGCCGGTGGTGGTCCACGGACCGATGCGCACCCCGGGTTGATTGTCGGCGTTTCTCAAAACAGCGCTGGAGCGCGCTGTGGTCAGATTCATGCAGCCCGGTTGCACGACGATCGCAGGAGCGACATCGCCACAGATGCCGCTCGCGTCGAACTCGACGCTTATGGCGATGCTCGCTTGGCAGGATAATGCGGCGGGAGGCGCCGGTAGACCGAGAGCTCCCGCGCGGCAAGCGCACTCGCAGATGTGACCGTCCTCGGGCACGATGCATTGGCCGCCTGAGCCTGAGCCTGAGCAGTCAGCAGAGGACTGGCAGGTTTGCCCAGGGAAGGGTCCGCCCAAGCAGAAGCCGGCGCCATCACCTTCAAAACCTCCGCACATGCCACTCGAGCAATCGGCGTCCTGCAGACAGGGAGCTCCGTGATCCGGACCCCCGAGGCAGATAGCTTCGCAAGCGGCGTTGCTCTTCTCATAGGCCGGCCCCTGTGTCCCGCAATACGCATCGCACCTAGAATCGCAGTCTGAGTGGCTCGCACAGGGACCGATGTTGTGGTCGGCCACCAGATCGACGTCAGCCGGGCTGTTGCCGGCACAGTCGACCGCCCCTGCGCGGCATGCCGGACCGTCGGTTATGCAGACATCACCAATCCCCGGGAGCCTCATCGGTGCGAGAGACAGGTCACACGTACAGGCGGCCTCCATCGTGACGGGGTCGATCGAGTCGCAGGTGAAAGACATCTCGCCGCTGGCGACGACGGGGAGGGAGAAAAGGCGAGTGCGCAGCATCACGCTGCTGGAGGTCGAATCGAGGGAGCACGATGTCGTAGTCGTCTCACACGGGGCGGCGACACCACGGAAGGCGAGCCGGTCCGGGCGCTGTGTCGTCACCTGCGCCGATGGCGGCTCGAGACGCGCACAGTACGCCATCGCCCCGACGTGCAGCCGAACCTCCACGAACGCGCTCGGCTCGCTGACCGGCTGCAGGCCAAGCGCCGAGCCGTGCGCACGTATCACCAGCGTGCCGCCCTGCCGGCCGGTCAGCAGGGCGACGCTGCGCACCCCAGACACGGTGTCGGGGTCGTTGTAGCGGAAGCCGCGGCGCACGGCGCGCCAACGCGCGGCGTCGAGTGAGAGCTCGGTAACGCCGGAGGTCTCGCTGAAGACCCACAGCCGCGAAGGTTCCGCGATCGGGTTGGGCAGCGGTGAGGCGATCGCGGGGCTGCGCCCGACACGGACGAAGCCGCGGTCGTGATCCACCCCGGCGCGGTCGACAAAGCGCGCCACCGCTCTGGCGCCGGCCAGCTCTACGGCGTTCACCGCCCCGGCCAGCAGGATCGACAGACCAATTGCGCCGGCAATGCCGAGTCGATGTGTCCTCATCTTGGTCCCCCCTGGCACCGGGTCAGATGCCAGAGACGACCCTAGGTCTCTGGGCTGAGCACGGTCAAGGCATTCTTGTCGGCACGCGGTAAAGCGCCGCTGCGTTGCGCGGTAAAGCGCCGCTGCGTTGGCACTCACTGCAGGCCCAGAATCGCCAACAGGGAATAACCGCGGCAGTGGGTGAGGAGCGGGAGCGGTCACCTCCGCAATCGGCCAGCAGTGCGTTGCCGCCACGGCCACCGCCGCGGTGGCGGGAGGCTACGTCTCCCACTTTTACGGCCTATCCGCACGTAGGGCCGGGTCGGCCGATCAGTTACGCGCGCCGTCCGCGTCCCGCAATCCGGCCGCCCCTACGTTTCCCGTGATTCCGTCCGGCGGTTGCGTGCTCGCCGTGCGAATTGGCAGCATGCGCGGCATGGAGACCGACAGCCTCAAACGCGGCCGTCGCATTGATCGTCTGCGGCTCATCGTCGTCGATTTCGCCTTCCAGGCCGCCGACCGCGACGCCGTCGAGCGTTTGCACGGCCCGGCGCGGCGCTCGGCGCCGGCGATGCGGATCAGGTTGTGACCCGCGTCCTCTACCTGGCGGTCAGCGGCGAGCGCGTGGGCGGCGCCGAGGCGCAGTACGAGTACTTGCTCGAGGACCTCGATCGGACGCGCTTCGCGCCGCTGCTGCTGACACCGTCGCGCGGCGGGTTCAGCGAGCGGGTCGCGCGCGGCGGCATCGCCACCCAGGTGTTCGCCTATCCGCCCTGGCGGCGACGGACGTGGCTCACGCGCCGCGGCGCCCGCGCCCGCCTGGTCGCGGTGGCGCGTGAGCAGGCGATTGCGCTGGTGCATGCCGACTTCAACCTCGGGCCCTACGCCGTCGCGATCGCCGCGGCGCTCGACGTGCCCGCCGTGCTGCACGTGCGGCGCCCGCTGCAGCCAGCGTGGATCGCGCGCTACGGCCTGCGCCGCGCGAGCGCCGTGATCGCCATAGGCCGGCGCTACGCGCGCCAGCTGTGCGCCGGCGGCGTCGCCGCCGAGCGCATCGCGATCATCGAGGACGCGACCGACGCCGCGCGCTTCGCGCCACGCGGTGACGCGCCGCTGCGCCGCGAGTGGCCGGCGCTCGCCGGCCGCGTGCTGTGCGGGTTGGTCGGGCGCATCGAGCCCTTCAAACGCCAGCTCGACTTCCTGCGCGCCTCCGCGCCGGTGGTGCGCGCCGGCCATCCGCTCGCCTGCGTCGTCGCCGGGGCGCCCAACCGCGACTGGCCGCGCTACGTGCGCAACGTGCACGCCTGGCCGAACCGCTACGGGGCCGGCGTGCCCGTCGTGTTCACCGGGGCGCGGACGGACATCGAGGCGGTGATCGGCTCGCTCGACGTGCTGGTGACGCTGTCGGGCGGATCGGTGATGCTCGAGGCCATGGCGAGCGGTGTCCCGGTCATCACCGCCACCGACAGTCGCCCTGCGGACCTCGCCATGGTGCGCGACGGCGAGGCCGGCCTGGTCGTGCCGGCTGACGACGCCGGGGCCCTGAGCGCCGCCCTGGCGCGACTGTGCGACGACGCCCCATTGCGCCGCGCTCTCGGCGCGCGCGGGCGCGCGCACGCCGTGCAGCGGTATTCGCGCGCGCGTCTCGCCCGCGATACCGAGCGCCTCTACGACGCCGTGATGCACGGCGACCGCACGCCCGCGACGATCGCGCCAGCGACCGGTTGACGCGGACGGACGCTGCTCGGCAGCGCGGTTCGTCACCTGTCCACCTTCAGGCGCCATCCTTAGAACGCCCAGGCGGCGGCGACCGGCACTCTGTTTCGAAAATTGCCCCCGTGCGCGCTTCGCGCTCCGGTGGGCTCGGACCCGCGGGCAAAAGCACGCAGATCCTCCTTCCTCAATTTTTACTGTCTTCATGTGCCCGTTCGCGGGCCCCGTGACTGTGGTGGCTCGACTGATCCGACGTCTATTCTCGCGCCGCTTCGAGCCCTCGTCCTGGCGGCGAAATTGAAACGAATTTCCGACTCGGGAGACTAGCAGTCCGTTGAAAAACAGGCGCGAGAGCGAAAACGAGGATTTCGGCGCCAGGGCAAGGCGCGACACCGGAAGCAAAGTCGTGACTTTTGTTGAGGATGTCGCAACGCAGCCATGGCGCCGAAAGACCGTTTGCAGCCCGCGTCCTGTTTTTCAACGGGCTGCTAGGTCAGGCGATCGCGCAGCGAGGGGAACAGGGCGAGTGCGTTGTCGCGCTCGATCAGCCGGCGGGCGCGGTCATCGAAGCCGTCGAAGGTGGCCAGACCGTCGATCGACGCCTGCGTGAGCGGCTCGGGTGCGAAGGGGAAGTCGCTGCCGAAGAGGATCTGTTCGGGACCGACGAGCTCGCACAGCGAGCGCAGGGCGTGGGGATTGGCCGACAGCGCGGTGTCGTAGTGGAAGCGCGACAGGTAGTGCATAAAGCCCCGCGGCGCGCGCGTGGCGAGCGCGGGGCCTATGGTCGGATGCAGTTCGAGCAGCGACCAGCGCCAGGCGAGAAAAGGGGTCGTTCCGCCGGCGTGGGAGAGAATGAAGCGGACGTTGGGGAACCGCTCGGCGGTGCCGGTCCAGATGAGGTTGAGGACGGCGCGGCTGGTGTCGAAGGTGAACTCGGCGGCGAACCCGGGAACATCGATCGGCAGCGACTCGCTGCTCTTGGGAATGGTCGGGTGGATGAAGACGACGCTGCGCCGCCGGTCGAGCTCGGCGAAGAGCTCGTCGAACAGTGGGTCGCCGAGATAGCGGCCGTCGCTCTGGCTGGCGAGCAGCACGACGCCGTCGAGGCGGAGCGCGTCGAGCGCGTGCTCGAGCTCGCGCAACGCGCCGTCGACATCGGGCAGGGGCAGAACCGCGAAAGACGCGAAGCGCCGCGGGTGCTCGCTGACCAGGCGCGCGGCGATCTCGTTGCAGCGCCGCGCCAGATCGCGCGCGAACGGCGCGTCGCCGAAGTGCACCCCGGGCGACGAGATCGAGGTCACCGCCGCGGCGATGCCTTGGCGGTCCATCATCTCCAGCGCCGCGGCGGCGCTCCACGGCGGGAAGGCGATCCCGCCGCCACCGCTGATACCGATCCCGGCCAGGGAGGCGACGTACTCGGCCGGCAGAGTGTGGTGGTGCACATCAATGCGGTTCGACATGATCGGGAGCTATCGCACGCGCTGAGTCGTGACGGCAATCAGAAGTCGGTGCGTCCGAGGCGGGCAGGGCGGTCCGCGAAGAAATCAGATGTTCGCTTCCGTCGAGGGTATCGTCGTAGTCCGAGTCGTCGATCGCGCTCGCAACGTAAAGGTACTGGTAGCCGAAGGTGAGACCCACCGACCCGGCGCGCTCGTATGTAGAGATGGGCGGGGGACGTAGGTAACGAGTTGGCCGAGTTGCGGCGTGGTGTGATCGTTGGGCGACGCGGCGGCTATAGGGGCTGACGATTCGTTACATACGAACCCTATCAGCCTTTTTTCCCCGTTTTCGAGATCTTGCGAACGGCACCCGAGGGACACGACGAGAATCGTCTTCCGGCTCGGCTGCGTTTCGGTGTTTCGCACCACGACATGGGGTCCTTCTTCTTCCTTTGGACGGTGCTTGCTGCGGGTCGCGCGAACGCCGCTCTCGTCGTCAGCGGCGCGTTTTCGGATGAGAAACGTGCCGAGCCACGCTCCTCTAACAGCGACCCGCCGCTAGCAGTCCGTTGAGAAAGTAGGGCAGGTGCGAAAATGAGAGATCTCGACACAGATCAAGGCGCCGAACCGAAGGCAAAGTCGGGACTTTTGTCGAGGTTTCGGAAACGCAGAGCTGAGTCGAGAGATCCATTTGCAGGCCGGCCTACTTTCTCAACGGGCTGCTAGGGTCCCGAGTCGGCGATCGACGACAAAGGGACCGAACGGCACGACGGCCGCAACGATGCCCATGGCCGTGAGTCGCGGCGGAATCGGGATCCGCTTCATTCCGACGGCAAACATCGCGACCAAGGCCACGAACAAGGCGCCGTGAACCGAGCCAACCAGCGTGACGGCCTCGGGGATGCCGGCGAAGTACTTTAGTGGCATTGCGATACCGAACAGGATCAGTGTCGACGTCCCCTCGACGATGCCGAGGATCCGGAGTCTCCTCAGGAAAGCATGGTTGATCGTCATCGACACCTCGTTGGCGAACCGGCAGCGGCGAGCGGGAAGACGCTGCCTTGCTGGGAACCTCGCCCGTCAACCTCGACGAATCAACCCACTCACCGGGCGCTACCGGAAAAGAGTGCGATCCCGCTTCTTCTTATGGAGAAGTGGGCCGGGTATTGAGCCGTGGCGGATCTCAACTCGCCGGCGGATCGCACGTCCATCGCGTGCCGTCGATGGCGTGGCGCACTGCCGCGACGAGTTCGGCGATTCCGACCCGCAGGTCACCGTCGCGATCGACCGCGCGGCAGTCGAGTGCGGGAACCTGCTGCAAGGCCAGCCCGACGGCGAAGACCAACTCTTCTATCGAAACGGCCCCATCGCCGTTGCAGTCTCCCACCACGACCGTGATAAAACGACACAACGGCGAACAGCACGCGTCGCCGAGCGGGCCAGCGTCGCAGTTCTCGCCGGCATCTACCGCGCCGTCACCGCAAGAGGTGGTGCGCTCGACGGCACCGGCATCGCAGCGCTGGCCCTGTGGCCGCAGTACCCCGCGCTGATCGACGGGCGGACACGCCGCCGATGTCGTATCGGCGACCGCATCGATCGCCGGGCTGCCGTCGAGCGGAAGTCTGGTCATGCTCAGCCCACCGTGCTCGCCGAGCGGACCGAGCTGTGGGTCGATGCCGACCCGGTCGGATTCCGTCAATACGGGTTCACATCCGGCAGCGCCTCCGAGGAGGTTGAATCCGTCGAATTCGGGACGGCCCCGACAGTCAGCCGCGCCTCCGGATTCGTCGACGTTTCCAGCGACGATCGAGTTGCGGAGCACGACGCGTCCCTCGTCTCCGACATGGACGCCGAAGCCGCGGTTGTCGACGATGGTGGAACTCTCGATGCGACTGAACTCGTCGTGCATCGTCACGCCGCCACCTTCGTTGCCGGTGATCGTCACGTTCTCTAGGTCGACACCGCGTTCCGCGATGATGCCTTCGTGGACGTTTCCCGCAATCGTCGAGCGCCGCACGACGACTCTGCCGGCGGCGACGATTCCGCCGTTTCCGGCCGCACCGAGGCCCGACGTACTCGCCAACGCGCGGGTGCTGCCATTGCCGCGGATCGTGCTCTCGACGACCCACACTCCGCCGTCGCTGTTGATACCCGCCCAGCCATTTCCCGAGATCGTGCTCCGCCAAACGATGACGCCGCTGGACTCGCACGCAATGCCGAAGAGATCGTTGTCGCGAATCAACGAATCAGCCACCGTCACGCAGCCGTAAAGACCGACCTGATTCTCGGCGATCTCGCTGCGCAAGATGCGGGCATCGCCTCCGCCCCGCACCTCCACGGTTCTCTGATTGCCACGCATCACGACACCGTCCAGGGTGAGGCGCGCTCCCTGATCTTCGATCACCAAGTCCAGATTGTTCTCGAGGGCCGATTCGGAGAGGAGCATGGTGCCGAGGTTTCTGATTACACCAGTGTGGCGCCCCGATGTCCGGTTGCTGGTGAAACCGCATCGTTCGAACACCGCATCGCCGTGGTTCTCGACGACACCGCCTATACCGCTGTAGCCGTTGCGAATCGTCAACGCAGAGATACGAGCGTGTGTGTCTCGTGCGATGTGAAAGATGCTCGCATTTCCACCGCCGTCGACGAATGTATCGTCGGCCCCAGCGCCGGCGATCACGAGATCTTCGAGAATCTTGATCTGTGGTCCGGTGTTCGCATTGATCCGCGTCACCAGGTGGACGCCGGCTATCAGCGCGATCGAGTCGAATCCGCGCAGTGCATTCGCCTCCTCGACCGCGGCGCGCAACGAGCAGGGGCCCGTTGCGGTCGCGCAGGTCCCGTCGCCGGGGTCTATATCGACATCGTCCGCGAAGGACGTGACCTCGAAATGGGCCCCGACAGCCGGGTGTGCGAGGAGCCATCCGAGCATCAGCACGAACAGCGACCATCTCGTCAGTCCCAGGTCGAAACCCCGTCTCGAGCGCTCGTTCTGCATGCCGTCTGAAAAGCAAACACCGTGCCCCGCAGCATCCGTGCGGCGGGTCAGCCTCGCGGCCCCGGGGATTCCGGCCATGGCTCGCGCCGCTGCAAACAGTTTCTGGCAGATGTGGTGAGGCATGTTCGGAACCCATGGTTCGCGCTGAGAGCGGTCGAGCGAGGAACGGGGCGAGGAACGGGACGTATGCAACGAATCGTCCGAGACGCCAGTAAAACGCCATCGGTCGCGTAGCTACATACTCCGTACGTCCCCTGTGGGTTCTGCTTGGTTACCCTGACCGGCCATCACCAACTCCGACGCCCGTGTCCACCGGGGCGGAGAGACATGGATAACGGCCGAGTTCCTGTGAACGCGGAGCTTTGAGTTCTCGGGACGGCATCACGCCCACAAACCGGCGAACAAAAGACCGCGGCCCCCGAAAGGGGGCCGCTAAGTCCTTGTATTTACGCGCGCCCTGCGTGATTCGAACACACGACCTTCTGATTCGTAGTCCGTTTTGGCGGTTTTTGCGGAGTTTTGACGAGTTCGGCGGAATCGCGCTGAGCGTTGTGCCGCAACGGTTTGCGCCGATACTGCCATTTGGTGAGATTTGCCGAATCAGGGCAGTTTGGCGGAGTTGGCACACAAGTGGCACACAAATTCTTTGGGGTTTGACTCGTCGTTTCGCGGGCGTGAAATCGGAGTGGTCCGGATCGGATCCGGCGCGCACTTGTACCCCGGGCGTGAGCCCGGCGAACTTCGTCGCCCAGCGTGGAAGAGCACATGGTGCAGGCCGACGGCCAGCCTGCCTGCTTTTTTTGGTGGCGGAGAGATCCTTGCGTCTCCGGCGAATCCGGCGCCAGGGCGAGACCGCGGGCGGAGCGGCATAGTGCTCATGAATGGGTGAAACGGCGAGAGTGTCAGGAATTTGGTGTACGGGGGCGGCCGGTTAGCATTCGGGAATTCGTCCCTCGAAGTGGATTGAGAGTTGGTGCAGGGCTGTCGTCCAAGCACGATCTCGTCCCTTCCAGGCCTTAGTG